>Ga0172368_10002699_pt1 | contig 22251 bp, 15 predicted proteins | sample Lak11m_FD_114540 | JGI IMG/M metagenome (GOLD analysis project Ga0172368, IMG submission 114540) | Freshwater microbial communities from Kabuno Bay, South-Kivu, Congo - kab_022012_11m | ecosystem: Environmental > Aquatic > Freshwater > Lake | place: Democratic Republic of the Congo: South-Kivu...
CAGGCCGCCGCCCGTTGGGCTGAGGGTCTTACACCCGGGATTGTAGTCGGCGTCACCGTACATGCGCCACTTCAGCCAGCTCGGCTGCTCCCAGCCGCCGCCGTTGAACCAGGCCCAGAGGTTGTCATCGGTGGGGATGCCGTTGTCGGGGTAGTTCAGCGCACCGAACGTCGCCTGGATGCGCATTGCCTTGACGTGTCCGTCGTAGAACCCGAAGTTCGAGATGCCGTTATGCGTCGTCATGATCCCCTTGGAGCAGTCGAACCATGCGGTCCACGACAGCATGTCCATCTTCCAGTCGTGGTAGAACTCACGGCTCTCGGCCACGAGGATCGTGCTTCCGGGGCGCGGACACGCATCGAACTTGTTCATCGCGCAGCAGTCATGGACGATCGTGTAGCTTAGCGCGTAGCCGCGGCGGATGCCGTACATGTTCTGCGCTCGCATGTCCAGCCACAGGGGCTCGTCGGGCCGCTCGAAGGTGGGGCAGTTGTAGACGCCGGCATTCTTCACATACGGGTAGATGATCGAGCGCCACGTGGCCATGGACTGGCTGCCGCAAGGATACCAGTCCCATTTGTTGCTGTTGTTCGGGACCGTCTCGCAGTATGCGGCCTGCTCCCACCAGCCCCAACCATGCCGCGGCGCACGGCCGTCATAGTCCTGAGAGTACATGAGCAGGGCCAGAGTGACCTGCTTCATGTTGGAAATGCACTGAGCCTTGCGCGCGTTCTCGCGCGCCCGCGCAAAGACCGGGAACAGGATCGCCGCGAGAATGGCGATAATCGCGATCACGACGAGCAGCTCGATCAGGGTGAACCCCGCTCGTGTCGAGGAACGATGTCGCATCGTTGCCTCCTTCCTCCTCTTGAGGTATTGGCCCGGCACACCGCAGGTCCCCCCCGGGTACACACCCCCCAGCAGGAACCCACTACGGATGCCTGTCGAGGATATGATAACAGAAGGTTGGCCGAGTGTCAACTGGAATCTGTCAGGCTAGACCAAAGCGGTTACCGGCTTACCGGGATCCGGTGAGATCAGCGACCACGGCAAGATCGCCTGAGCGCAACATCAGACCCTCCGGGTCAAGTGAGAGCGCAACAGGGCGGTCTCGGGACGCGATGCTGAACTTCACCGGCTCACCGCGCACCCCGACCGAAGTGCGAACCGGGGAGCCGGAGGTACGGAGGACCAGCGGCGCCAACGACCAGAATCCTGGCGACGACGGGATGACCGAGCCGGTCACCCGGTAGCCTCCGGCCACGGTCGCCACCCGCGTGTCGCGCAGAGCGAACGCCGGGATCTCGGTCCCGCTCAGCCAGGCGTTGAAGAAGCCGCGCCACTCAGACCCGGCGGCCGCGCACACGGCATCCTCGAAGTCGCGCCAGTCCGCCGCCTCGCCGCGGGTGTGCCGACTCACGAACTCGCGGAGGCAGCGGAGCATTGCCTCCGTTCCGAGGAGCCGTTCCAACTGGGCAAGCACGAGTCCGCCCTTCTGATAGCCGATGGCCGAGTGCGACGGGTGCATGGCGTCGCGGACCCGTCGCAACGGAGGCCCGCTCGGAAGCGTGGCGGCGGCGCGCCACGCTCCCGTGCCCGGGTCGGAGCTCTTCGCGGGGCCGCCGAGACGGTCCAACAGGTCTTCGGAGTAGGTGGCGAACGCCTCGTTCCACATGGAGCGCGTGTAGGTGTTCGGCACGAGCCCACCCCACCACGTGTGGCTCACCTCGTGCGTCACGACGTCCGGCAACGTGCCGGAACCCGCGAGCGTGAAGGAGTAGCCCTCGAGCGCAGGCGGAAACACCCGTGACTCCACCACGGTGAATGACGAGTACGGGTAGTTCGCAAAGGCTCGGCCAAAGCCCCTGACGGCCGTCGCGGCCGCCTGGCACATGCGGGCCGCCCGAGCTTCGGACGATCCCAGCGTCCACGCTGCGATGCGCACCCCGTCGCTTGTCTGAACGGTCTCTCTGTACAGGCCGGCCGCAACGGTCAGATACGATACCGGCAACGTGTTGCGCCACTCCGACGTCCACGCGCCGTCACCCGCCGCCTCGCGAACCCGCTCGCCGGGTCCGATCGAACGCCAGCCGTGCGGAGCTGTGATGCGTATAACCGACGTCGCCGGCAGTCTGCCTGTATGGGGATACCAGTAGGCGGTTAGCGCGGCTTCGTCGGAAGCAAAGAACGACTCACCACGTCGGTCCAGGCGGGCCGAGTAGCGCAGACGCAATGAGGTCTCCGTCTGCGACGGAGCGGGCACCGCCACAAACCCGCCGGACTGAGCGTAAGGAACCGATCTACCGGCCATGGTTGCCTCGGACAACCGGAAGTACTCGTTCAGCCGCACCACGGCGACACCGAGCGATGTGGGGGCCCTGGTGAGGCGGGCGACATCGGTAATGCTCACGCTGTGGGATGGCACATCGAATGAAACATCGAGGTGGTGGGCCGTGACTCGCGCGCCGATCAGCTCGTCCTCGCCGATCTCGCGCCCCAGCTGCGGCCTTCCTGCGCTGCCCGCAAGAGCGTAGAGATGGTCGGAGGTGCTCTGGCAGACCTGGGGACGCGAGACCTGGACCAGGCGCGCACCGCCCATGGAGAGCACCCCGGCTCGCCATCGGGCGGAGGTGCCGCCGGATTCCCGCCACTCGCGGATCCACGTGTAGTCGTTGCTGACGCCGGTGCCGGTTAGCTCCTCGGACGCCACCGCGTCGCCGGCGTTCACCGCAGCCTCGAAGCGTTCGCACAGCGTGGCAACCGTTTCGGTCGAACGCATCATCGGCCTCCGGAGGGCCGCAGTGCCGGAGACCGCGCATGCGGCGGTCAGCACAACGGCGCCGAACCGAACCCGGCGGGAGCTACCGAACCTGAGAGCCATCGTGGTCAGGGCTTCGGACATCGAACTGCGAGCCGGCCAATACGCGTGCGCCTCGCGCCCATGCTCCGGCGGACATCTCCTTCCCGCTCTCCGGCTGCACGCGGATCAGCGACAGCTCACCTGCTCCCGTTGCCACATGCACCTGATCGGCGGATGCGCCTGTGACGACGCCAGGCTGCTCCTCTCTGGGCGCTGCGTCGCGCGGCATGGCCTGAAGCACCTTGAGCCGCCTGCTGGACATTGTGGTCACTGCACCGGGCCGCGGGGCCATCGCGCGTATGCGGTCATGGCAGACCTGCGCACTATCCGTCCAGCGTATGACCGCATCATCAGGTCCGATGGGCGCCGCGTAGGTGGCATCCCCGTCGGCCTGAGGCCTGCCGGCGATGCTCCCTTCAGCGAGGCCGAGGACGGTCTGGATCAGCAGCGCCGCGCCTGCATCGGCCAGCCTGGCGGTCAGGCTACCGGTGGTGTCGCTCTGGGCAACGGCCACAGGCGCCTGCATCAGGATGTCACCCTCATCCATTCGCTCGTTCATCCAGATCGTGGTCACTCCCGTGGTGCGGACGCCGTCCAGCAATGCGCGCTGTACCGGCGCGGCGCCGCGGTATGCGGGCAGCAGTGAGCCGTGCACGTTCACGGGAGCCAGGCGCGGGATGCCCAGCAGCGACCTCGGCAGTATTCGGCCATACGCAGCGACCACGAACAGGTCCGGCTTCTGCGCGAGCAAGACGTCCTGGAGGCGGCGTGACCTGAGCCTCTCCGGCTGAAGGACCGGGAGGCCGAGGTCGCGTGCGGCCGATTTGACGGGAGGCTCGTCCAGCCGGCGGCCCCTGCCGCGAGGGCGATCAGGCTGAGTGATTACCAGGGCCGGCAGCAGAGATGGGTGGGCTGACAGCCGCCGCAGGATCGGTACCGCGAACTCGGCGGTACCGAAGAAGACCACCCGCACGTCAGGCCGCCCTGGACGGCTCAGGCTGTCGGGGCAGGCTGCTGGGCAAGGCTTACATCCTCCGGAACCGACCAATGGAGGGTCGCGGGATCGGCGCGGTCAATGAAGAGGATGCCGTCCAGATGGTCCACCTCGTGCTGGATCACCCGCGCCTCAAGATCGGACGCCCTGCGGCGGAATGACCGCCCGAGCATATCCGTGCCCTTCACCATGATCTCGTAGGCGCGAGTAACGTCGCCGTGCAGGAATGGCAGGGACAGGCACCCCTCCGTACCGGTCTGCTCGCCCTTGGCGCTGATGATGCGGGGGTCCACGATCACGCGGAGCGGAGCGCCGTCTTCCGGCAGCCGGTAGATGATGACGCGCCGATCAACGCCCAACTGCGGTGCCGCCAGCCCCATGCCGTGGTCGTCCTTCATGGCCGCCTTCATTCGCTCCACGAGGGTGCGCGTCTCGGCGTCCGGGCGTCCTACCGGGCGAGCGGTCACTCTGAGCGCCGGATCGCCCAGTTTGAGGATTTCGCGGTTGCGCGTCTCCCAGAGGGCCACCATGTGCTCCGGTACCTTTATGGTGAGCCTGGCCGGTCTGCCGCCCCGCCCGTTGCCGTTCGTTCGCATTGCTTCCCTCACGATTATACCGCCGGCGAGCGCTGTGAATTCCCGTTGGGCCCCGTGCGCGCGGATGGTCGCTCGTGCCCGTCTGAGCGCCAGGGGTGCGAGGGTACAATGGTGGGGTTTGGCTCGTGCATCACCAGCAGTGCACAGGGCACGAGCAAGGAGGGCTTCACTTAATGAGTAGTAACCAGCGCGTCTGGCTCTTCCACGAAGGCAACGCGACCTTGCGCGACCTTCTCGGAGGAAAAGGCGCCAACCTGGCGGAGATGACGAACATCGGCCTGCCCGTTCCGCCGGGCTTCACCATTACCACGGAGGTCTGCACAGAGTACTACACCAGCGGCTCGCGGCTGCCGGACGGCCTGATGGACGAGGTCCGGTCGGCGCTCGCCACTGTGGAAGGCAAGATCGGGCGCAAGCTCGGAGACCCGTCGGACCCGCTGCTTGTCTCGGTTCGCTCAGGCGCGAAGTTCAGCATGCCCGGCATGATGGACACGATCCTGAACCTCGGTCTGACGGATGCGACGATCGAGGGCTTGATCGCCCGCACAGGCAATGAGCGGTTTGCCTACGATGCATACCGGCGCCTCATCATGATGTTCAGCGATGTCGTGATGGGCGTTCCCAAGGAGGAGTTCGAGCGGATCTTCACGGCGATGAAGAAGCGCCTCGGCGTATCGCAGGACACCGAGGTCGGCGCCGCGGACATGAAGGCGCTGTGCGCGGAGTTCAAGGCTCACACCAGGAAGGAATCAGGGTCGGACTTCCCTCAGGACGTGCTGGCCCAGCTCCAGGGAGCGATCGAGGCGGTGTTCCGGTCGTGGATGAACGACCGAGCCATCGTCTACCGCAAGCGGGAGAAGATCAGCGACGACCTGGGTACCGCCGTGAACGTCCAGAGCATGGTGTTCGGGAACACTGGTGAGTCATCCGGTACCGGCGTTGCGTTCACTCGGAACCCCGCGACCGGCGAGAAGGCGCGCTACGGCGAGTATCTGATGAACGCGCAGGGCGAGGAGGTTGTTGCCGGCGTTCGCACCCCGATGGACATCCAGTCGCTGGCGCAGCAGAACCCGGCGATCTACGCTCAGTTCGCCGACATAGCCGAGACCCTGGAGCGACACTACCGGGAGATGCAGGACATAGAGTTTACGATTGAGAATGGCCGCCTGTTCATCCTGCAGTGTCGCGCCGGTAAGCGGAGCGGTACCGCGGCGGTCAAGATCGCCGTGGACATGGTCCACGAGGGTCTCATCACAAAGGAAGAGGCCATCGCCGGGAGGATCACACCCGAGGCGCTGCAGCAGACGATGTTCCCGCAGTTCACCGAGAAGCCCAAGGATCGGATACTGGCCAAGGGCATGAACGCCGGGCCGGGCGCCGCCTCAGGCAAGATCGTCCTCGATTCGGCGTCGGCCGTTCGAATCGCCAAGGACGACCCCAAGGTTCCCTTGATCCTCGTACGCGAGGAGACGAACCCCGACGACCTGGCCGGCATGCTGGCGTCGAAGGCCGTATTGACGAGCCGGGGCGGCCGGACCTCGCATGCGGCTCTCGTGGCGCGCCAGTTCGGCATTCCGACGATCTGCGGCTGCGGCGACATCAAGATTGACCATGATCAAGGTACCGTGTCTGCTCACGGCGTCACGCTGCGGGAGGGTGAGTGGATCTCGATTGACGGAACCGAAGGGCTGGTCTACACGGGGCAACTGCCGACCGAGGCGCCGAAGGTCGCGGGCGAGGTCGGCGAGGTGCTGAAGTGGGCGGACGGCTTCCGGAAGCTCGGCGTGTGGGCAAACGCCGATACGCCCGAGCAGGCAGCCGACGCTGTCGAGAAGGGCGCCGAGGGAATCGGGCTCTGTCGAACCGAGCACATGTTTCTCGGCGATCGCGTGCCGCTGGTCCGCAAGCTGATCCTTGCCGACACCGAAGCTGAGCGCGAGGCGGCGCTTGCCGCGCTGCTGCCTCTGCAGCGGGCCGACTTCGTGGGCATCTTCCGGGCCATGGGCGGACGACCCGTGACGGTCAGGCTGATTGACCCGCCGCTGCACGAGTTCCTGCCGAAGGAGGCGGATCTCCTGGTCGAGGTAACGGAGCTCGAGTGCAAGGACCCGTCCAACGCTCGTCTGCCCGAGCTCAAGGCCATGCTCACCGCCGTCCGAGGCATGCACGAAGCGAACCCAATGCTGGGCCTTCGCGGGTGCAGGCTGTCCGTATACATGCCGGGGATCGTGCAGATGCAGGTGGCCGCCATCATCGGGGCCGCGTGCGAGGTCAAGGCGGCAGGCGAAGACGTCCATCCGGAGATCATGATCCCGCTCGTCGGGCACGTGAACGAGCTTGTCTGGGTCAAGGAGCGCCTGGAGAAGACCGCAAAGGAGACGATGGCTGCCGAGGGTGTCGAGGTAGATTACATGTTCGGCACAATGATCGAGATACCGCGAGCCGCGCTCACTGCCGCCTCCATCGCGTCGGAGACCGCCTTCTTCAGCTTCGGCACGAACGACCTGACACAGATGACCTACGGCATCAGCCGGGACGATGCCGGCAAGTTCATGCGCCTGTACCTCGAGGAGAAGATACTGCCTGGAGACCCCACCGAGTCCATTGACCGCGAGGGGGTCGGGCGGCTCATGCGCATGTGTGTCGAGGAGGCTCGGGCCGCCAATCCGAAGCTGCAGATAGGCATCTGCGGCGAGCACGGCGGCGACCCGAGTTCCATTGAGTTCTGCCACCTTCTGGGGATGAACTACGTCAGTTGCTCGCCGAAGCGTGTGCCGATCGCAAGGCTGGCGGCTGCCCAGGCCAACCTCGCGGCGGTAGATCGCGACAAGTAGCCGTCACAAGCGAGAGCGAGCGACCAGGTTCGAAGCGGGGCGGTGTCTGCATCGCCCCGCTTCGGCGTCAGTGGGAACCGGCGGCTCGTCGCGACCCGAGGCTTGCCCTTGCGGAACGCCTGAGGCCTGCCGCGCCGGCCCTGCGCACGGCGCTGCCGCTGAACTGCGATGCGAACTCCCGGTCGCTTAGCGTGACCAGATCCGAGAGCCTCCTGCCGACCGTGGCGGGCCTGGGGTGAAGGGCCTGATGCCGCGTAATGGTCAGATTGCCGCCCTTCCGTGCGTCCGGCCGCCTGTTCATGGGGCAGACTTCCTGGCAGATGTCGCAGCCGAAGACGCGATTGCCCATCGCGCGGGCGACAGCGTCTGGGATCGGATCGCGGGACTCGATGGTGTGGTAGGCGATACACCTGCGGGAGTCGACAACGTGGGGCGCGATGATAGCCCTCGTCGGGCACGCATCCATGCACCGCGTGCACGTGCCACAGTGGAAGCTCTGTGGAGGATCGGCGGCCAGAAGCATGGTGGTCGCCAGCCCGCCCAGCAGCAGGTACGACCCGATGCGGTGGTTGATCAGCATGGCGTTCTTGCCGATCCAGCCAAGCCCGGCCCGCATCGCCTGCTCACGCTCAAGGATAGGCGACGTGTCTGCAAAGGGGCGCCATGCCACGGGCTCGCCCGCCAAGACCGTCAGGGCGCGGCCCAGGCGGACGAGCCGCCGTCGCATCCAGCGGTGGTAGTCCGCGCCCGCAGCGTACTGCGCGAAGACGGCGACGTCGGGACCTGCTGCGGGGGTGGGGTGCCAGTAGTTGACGGCGGCGACGATCACCGATCGGGCCCCCGGCAACCAGCGTCGGATGTCGGTGCGCTGGTCGGCGCACTGAGCCATGTACGCCATGCCGGCGTGCCGTCCCTCCGCGAGCCACTGTCCGAGCTCAGCGCCGTAGCAGGACGCTTCGGCAGGAGCGATGCCAACGAGATCGAATCCGAGGTCATGACCGATGGCCTTGACCCGAGCCGCGTTGCGCAGCGGACCGGCGCCGTCAGACGCGATGGGAGACGACATGCCGCGACTGCCTGATGTGCGCCGCGCAGCGCGCGATGTTAGGAGCCATGTGCTCCGAATGGGGCGCGAGGAGCGCGGTCGGCGAGCGCTCTGGCCCGACGGCGCTCCCGGCGCGGTTGGCTCGGAGGCCTGCGATCATCCGACGTACTCGGTCTACGTGCCCAGAGACGTGAAACCCACGGGCGACATCATTGTCGTCCTCCCAGGCGGCGGGTATGCGGGTCACGCGGAACACGAGGCAAGCCCGGTTGGTCGCCGATTGGCCGCAGCCGGCGTCTGCGCTGTCGTCGTTCGGTACAGACTGGCCCCACGCTACAGGCACCCGGCGATGCTCGACGACGCGCGCCAGGCCATTGCCGTCGCTCGCGCCCGAGCCCCGGAATGGGGGCTGGTCCGCAACCGCGTGGGCGTGCTCGGGTTCTCTGCCGGCGGCCATCTCGCGGGGATGGCAGCGCTGTTTGAGGGTCACGAATCCGGCGGTGGTCACGGCAGGCCGGACTTCGCGGTGCTGATCTATCCGGTTGTGCAAATGACCGGGGAGTGCGCGCTTGCGGGGGTCCGCGGGGCCTTGCTCGGCAACCTGGACGAGACCCCTCTGAGCGCCGACATGAGCCTGGATCGGCGCGTCGGAGATGGAGCGCCTCCCTGCTTCATCGTCCACGGCAACGACGACGCAGTCGTTGACGTTCGGCACTCGTTGAGGCTGGCTGGCGCGTATAGGAGCGCCGGCCGCCCCTTTGAGCTGCATGTGTTCGCGCACGGTCCTCACGGCTTCGGGCTCGGGCGCCGCGGCAGCCCGGTGGGACTCTGGCCGGATCTCTGCCTGGCGTGGCTTCGGGCGGTCCCAGACTCCCCCAGAGCCTGAAGGACGGCAAGACGCATGCCGGCGAGGTTCCGCGATCGCCAGAACGGCGCAACTGCCTCCGCGACCTGCTCGCGCGACCAGCCTCGGAGAGCCGCCAGCCCACGCAGGTACTCGACGGTGATCTGACCGCGCGACAGCGCCTTCAGCCTGAGCGTGGCAACTGGCACGCCCGCCGGCTCGGTTGGATGCGGAAGGATGAGCGCGGTCGGCTCAGGTGAGTGGTAGTTCTCGCGTCTGCCAACCGATTGCCAGGGGACGATCCCATCCGCTCCCGCCAGGTAGGCTCGCACCGGCCAGGCCTCGCACTCTGCCAGCGGAGCTCGGATCGCCGGCGCGCTCCCATAGTGCCAGAGCCTGACGCCGCCCTCTTCGCGGAATCTGCGCATCAGGGACTTCCTGGCGTATAGCTCGTCGTTGACCACCATCAGGTCCACGAGCCCGTCCAGGTAGTCCCGCTGCCACTGAGGGCGAGAGACGTCTGCTCGGAACAGCATGCGTCGCTGCCCCGAGCCGGCAAGGGCAGCCCGCATGGCTCGCGCGAACCACGCCAGGGCCAGCCAGTCATCCCTATGCATCGGCTCGTCAAGCAGCCACCACGAGGTCCCCCGGCCGCCCGTTGCGGGATCGCGGTAGTAGTACTTGTTGTTGAGGTAGAAGTGGAACCGGGTGCGGTCCCAGGCTCTCGCTCGCAGGTGGCGGTCGAAGTCGCGGACCACAGCTTCGATGCCGGCCCTGTAGCCCGTGCTCAGCGACTCGTCTATCGGCCTGGCGCGCTGCGCGTGCTCAGCGATGATCTCAGGGTATGCCCTCGTGCCGGGAGTGTACGAGTACTCGGTGCGAATGTCCTCCGGCCACGCCTCATGGAAAGGAAGATAGAGGTGCGAGATGGGCCGACCGGGCCGTCCGCGGGTGGCGAACGCCTTCCCATCGAGAAGTCCGCCGAAGCGGGCATCCCACTGCGTCCAGTCGCTGATGAGGCGCGACGCGCCTGTGCCGGCTGTGGTCGGAGCGTAGCCGGGCTCGATGTTGCCGCTGTGGGAATAGCCCAGCGGGGCAAGCGTGCAGCGGTGCTCATGCGCCAAACGGTGATACGCGTGTTCGAGAGCCACACCCACTCCCGAATCAGGCGGCACGCCGGATGCACGAGCGGGACTCCCGTAGGTGTTGAGGCTTATGTCGAAGCCGCGAGCATCCGGAAGCGCCCAGCGTGCCACCCGGACGCGAATGGGCACGACGGCCGACGTGCTGCCGGTCTCGGCCACCCGCACCGTGCCGCTCAGCAGACCGGCGCGAGCGTCTACGGGGATGGGTACCTCCACCAGGACCGACGCCGTGCCCGAGCCGGGGTCGTCGCTCGCGGCCCCCGGAAACGTGAGCGCGCCGTCAGAGGGGACGCACGCCTCGGGAACCCACTGGCGGTCCTTGATCAGCGCCAGACGGTACAGCCTCGCCGGAACCGGGAAGCGCGGGGAGACCTGTACGACGGCCCCGTTCCTAGAGCGGAGTGTGAGGGTGAACGAGGCTGTCTCACCCCGGGCGGCAGTGAGAGCGACGGCGGCGCCGTCCCAGCACTTGCTTTCGGCTTGTGATGGGTCGCCTCCATCGCCCGCGGCGCCACGCCCAGATAGAGGGCCGACCGCAACAATGACGTTTCCCGTTCGAAACAGGGGAGGCCGTGTGAGGTGAACGCTCTTGCGGAGCGGCATCAGGGCCCGCGGCCTCACCACAGCACGAGACGCTGCGGCGCGACACTCCACTGGTCGCGACCGCAGCCCGGTCGGCGCCACGGATTGCAGCATAACGCTCACGACGCGACCAGGGGAGAGGCCGCGCAGGACTACCGAGTGAGCCCCCGGTCCGTGCAGAGACAGGACGCGGTGCGGGATCGCAGCTGTCTCCGCGGTCCCGGATGTCCGGAGCGTGCCGGTCACTCCGATCGCGCCTGCCGGTATGTCGAAGGCCACACGCAGCGCCCCGGTTTCGAAGTCGGCCGCTGCCGGCTCGGGGCTCGCCCGCAATCCGGAGACGGGCTCGGGTTGCACAGGCGCATACGGCTCGGCCCTGACGGTCAGGTATGGCTCCGATCCGTGCTGCTCACGAGAGTACACGTCATTGTTGGCACCCGTCTGGCCCTTCTCGTCGGTAACCACGAGGCCCGTCGCCAGACCGGCCACCATCGCCTGAACTGCCGTGGGCGCGACCTCGACGTTGAACCAGCCAGCGGAGTCGTCCTTGACGTCGGCGTATCCGCGGACCCCCGGGTCTCGGAAGACCACCTCGGCGAAGTCCGTCGCGTCCGGCGCCCAGGCCCGTGCCCCAAGGCGCGCGCCGACAAAGCACGCCTGACCGGGCCGCCGGTCGCCGCGCCCGTCCCCTTCGTCCCAAGGTTCGGCCAGCGTGGAAAGACCGATCGTTCGAAGCCTGCGGTCCGACCCAGCGTACCGAAGGTGCAGTGTCGCCGCTTCCACGACCTTGCCCGCCAATGGGGCCACGTCGAACCGGAACAGACCGAGCATCTGGATGCCCTTCAGACGGATCCTGGCGGACGCCCCGTAGTTCAGCTCCCGCTCGGTCTCGTAGGACGACAGGTTGGTGTCTGCTGTGCACTCAAGGCGTGTATCCGGCGTCCTCGGCACGGCGATCACGATACCGAGAAGCAATGCGAACGGCACGCAACTGCGCGACATGGCAACCCTCACCGGTGCTGGTCTCAGCTCGGCATTCGCTGGACCGGGCGTCTTGTCCTGTTCCAGCAACGGCTGCGCGTGCCGAACCGGCTTGTCCGCCTGGGGGATATGGCCAGGCGCCGCACAGCCTCAGTCCAGGCTAGACCTTCGGGGTCTCCGTGTGGACGGCCGTGGAGCCGTCTGCCAGCCTGCGTTCGACGTAGTCAGAGAACAGCAGGGGCTCCAGTTCCCTCAGACAGACAAGGACCGTGTGGGCAAGCCCTCGTATCTCGATGTCGGCGTGTTCGCTCGCCCGCATCTCGATGAAGTGCCTCCATGCTCGGACGTTGCCCGTCACTATCATCGGCGCCTCGGCCTCGTTCGGCAGGAGCGCTCGAGCCGCCTGTTGGATGCGCTTGCGGCGGTCGGTTGCGGCCTCTGCTGCCAGCCTGTCGGCGCCGGCGCGCTGCAGAGCGGATAGCGCTTCTTGGAGGCGCCGGTACTCGGCTGACACTCGGTCAATGCGCTGCTCAAAGGCCGCGTGGAGCTCCGGGTCCGACTGGAACTCGGGCCGCTCAACGAAGCGGAGGACCTGCGCAGTCACGTAACGCTGGCTGACCTGTGAGAACGCGAACCCCGCGCGGTGGCGCACGATCTCGTGGGTTACGCTTCGTGAGATGCCGTAGACGAGGAGCGTGTAGCACGCGTGCTCCAGAACGGAGCCGTGTCCGGACCTGAGTATATTGGCGAAGTAGCGTGCGGCATCGGCGTTGGCGGTGCGGCGTGCGCCGAACGACATGTAGCACAGCTGGCCCGCGGTCTTGCAGAGCCCCGCGCCTGCCGCCAGGGACACCGGGTCCTCCAGGACGCTCGCCAGGCCCGGGAACGCCTCAACAAACGGACTAAGGGCCGTCGGGTCGAACGACGTTTGCGCCAGAACCAGAACACCCGGGCGAGCCAGGTACGGGGTACCCGTCCGGGTGTGCAGAACCTCTGGAGCGTGCAAAGCGGAACCAGCTCGGTTCTGTGGGCCCGTCATTCGGGGTAGTGGCAATGCTTGTACTTCTTGCCGCTCCCGCACCAGCAGGGGTCGTTTCGCCCGAGCTTCCTTGTCCGGACCGCGGTACCGGCGCGGCCGCGCCCGTCATCCTCGCCGCCTTCGTCAAAGACGCGATAGTTGCGGCGTGACTGCTGCCGCTCGGGTACGAGTTGGGCATGGAACATGTGGCGCGCGATCGAGTCCTTGATGGAGTGCTGCATGTCCTCGAACATCTGGAAGGCTTCCTTGTTGTAGACTACGAGCGGGTCCTGCTGCCCGTATCCGCGAAGGTTGATCCCCTCCCTCAGGTAGTCCATGTTGGCGAGGTGCTCCATCCACTTCTGGTTGATCACCTGCAGCGCGACGTACCGCTCGAGGTTGCGCATCGCCTCCGGATCGCCGACGACCTGAACTACTTCCGCGTCCTTGTCCTCGTAGGCCCGCTCGATCAGGCCACCCAGGAAGCTCTCGAGGTCGCCGCGCCCTCGGCCGTCCAGGCTCTCCCGCGAGGACATCAGCGAGAGTGGGAAGTACTCGTCCAGGCCCTTGTAGAGACCGTCCAGATCCCACTCCAAGCCGGTCTGCGGGTCCGGGCAGAATAGCGTGACCGCGCCGGAGACCACCTCCTGGAGGAAGCCGAGTATCGTGTCCTTCAGATCGGCGCCCTCTAGAATCCGGCGCCGCTCGGCGTAGATGACCTCGCGCTGCTTGTTCATCACGTCGTCGTACTGCAGGACGTGCTTGCGCATCTCGAAGTGGTGTTCCTCGACCTTCTTCTGCGCCCGCTCGATCATGCGAGACAGTATCTTGGCGTCCATCGCCTGGTCATCGGGCCACGTGCGCAGTAGGGGATGCTGGGTCCGGTCGCCGAACAGCCGCCAGAGCTCGTCTTCGAGTGACACGAAGAAGCGGCTCTCGCCAGGGTCGCCCTGCCGCCCGGAACGGCCTCTGAGCTGATTGTCAATGCGTCGGCTCTCGTGTCGCTCGGTACCCAGGATATAGAGGCCGCCAACGGAGCGCACCTCGTCAGCGGCGTGCTGATGCTCCTCCGGCGTGCAGATGGCAACCGAGTCCAGCACGGAGGGCTTCCCGCCTCTGCGGTGTGACAGAACCGGCTCGGCGCCTTCCGAGTCGCCTCCGTCGTCGTCCTTGGCCTCATGTTCGACAGGCTGGGCGGCTTCGGCTCGAGGCGCCTCGGGCTTGCCGCCAAGTAGGATGTCCACGCCTCGTCCGGCCATATTGGTGGCGATCGTAACCGCGCCCTTACGCCCGGCCTCAGCGATGATCACGGCTTCCTTTTCGTGGTACTTGGCGTTCAGCACGTTGTGGGGGATACCATGCCGAAGCGCTTCGTCGAGGTTGTCGAGTGCGTCCTCCGTCACCTCGAGCCCGAGCATGCCGCAGACTTCGCGCAGGTTCTCCTCCGCAAGCGGATCCTGGGGCACACCGAGCTGCTTAAGGACGGGCGTCAGCCTGCCAAGGGTGAGGTCATCGAGCGGCTCGTTGAGTAGCGCGCTCCACTTGTCGCGAGTGGCACGGTCGAGCTTGGTGGCCTCCATGCGCGACCGTGCCAGCGAGACCATCGTGAGAACCTGGAGACGGTCCGGGGTGACACGGTTGGAGACCTTCTCGGACATTTCGATGGACCGCGTACCCACCAACACGGGCTGCTGCTTGGCGTACAGGCGCAGTATCTCGGCCGCGATGCCCCGGAACTTGTGTTCGGCGTACTTGTAGATCACGTCGGGGCGGTCGTTGCGAATCATGGGTTTGTGCGTCGGTACCACGACTACGTCCAGACCGTATATCTTGCGAAACTCGTCCTCTTCGGTCTTGGCGGTCCCGGTCATGCCTGCCAGCTTCAGATAGAGCCGGAAGAGGTTCTGGAACGTGATGGTCGCGAGCGTCTGCGACTCGTGCTTGATCTCGACGTCTTCCTTCGCCTCGATGGCCTGGTGCAGTCCGTCGGAGTAGCGGCGCCCGAACATCAGGCGGCCCGTGAACTCGTCTACGATGATGATCTCGCCGTCGCGGACGACGTAGTCTATGTCCTTCTTGAACAGCGCCTGCGCCTTCATCGCCGCGGTTACGTAGTGCATCATCTGCGGGTCATCGGCCAGGTTGCGCACGCCCAGCATCAGTTCGATTTTGGCGACGCCGGCATCGGTGGGCGACACGGTCTTCTGCTTCTCGTCTACCAGATAGTGAATGTTGGGGTTGTTACGGTCGTGGTCGGGGTCGTCGCGCTCGGCCTGGGTCGTGGCGTCCTTGCCACGCCTCAGTTGACGGATCACTCGATCCACCTTGTAGTAGAGACTGGTGTCCTGTTCCACGAAGCCAGAGATAATGAGCGGGGTGCGGGCCTCGTCCACCAGAATGCTGTCCACTTCGTCCACGATCGCGTAGTGCAAGTCGCGCATGACGAGCTCGTCCCGGTGGAACGCCATGTTGTCGCGCAGATAGTCGAAGCCGAACTCGTTGTTCGTTCCGTAGGTGACGTCGCACGCATATGCCTCACGGCGGGTGATGCGGCGGCAGTAGGTGTAGCGAGGATCCGGGTCCTCGTAGTCTGGATCGTAGATGAAGCTACCGCCCTCGTCGCCCGTTTCGGGACTCTGGCCCTGGATGATGCCCACCGACATACCCAGCAGATGGTATACGGGACCCATCCAGACAGCGCCAACCTTAGACAGGTAGTCGTTGGCTGTAACGAGGTGGGCGCCTCGGCCGGCGAGCGCGTTCAGGTAGAGAGGCAGCGTCGCCATGAGGGTCTTGCCCTCACCGGTCTTGAGCTCCGCGACCCTGCCGTCGTGCGCGACCATGCCGCCGACCAACTGCACATCGTAGTGGCGCTGCCCCAGCGTTCGGCGGGCGGCCTCTCGAACGACCGCGAAGACCTCGGGCAGTATCGCGTCCAGCACTTCGTCCAGGCACCTGCGCGTGCGGTCCTTGCGCTCGGACTCGAGGACGCCGTCCCGCTCCATCGCCTCGAGGCGAGCGCGCCACTCGGACTGCACATGCTCACGGAACTGGTCCGTCTTGTCCCTGAGCTGAGAGTCCGTCAGCGTCACAATATCGGACTCGAGCTCGTTCACTCGCTCTACGGCAGTGCGGTAACGGGCGAGGTCTCGTTCGTTGCTGTCGAAGACGCGTCGAAGGAATGCGGTCATTCACAAGTAGTCCTGAGGCGCTGCGTATGCTGATGGCACGCCGATCCGCGCACGGGCGAACATGTCCCCCGAGCCGCACGCGCCGGAGTATACCCATGCCCAGGATCGAGCGTCAAACCGGCTAGGGAGCGCGCCGGAAGACCGGGTCGCGGCGTCCAGGCCGCGCCGACCGCTCGCTTGACAGGGCTCAGGGCTGCGTTATAAAATGGCGCATCCTGCGAAGGGCCGTCGTCCCTCGCACGGCTAGTGACCGTCTGGGCGCCCAGGCGGAGACCCGGAGCAACGAAGGCCTTGTCTGCGCCACAGTTTCCGTTCGAGACCGAGTTCACGCTGCTCGACGTCGGTGCGACTGGCGCGTTGGTCCGCACGGGCGGGGTTCGTCCGTCGGTAGTCGCCTACCACGCCGACAGGGGACCGGAAAGCGCCATCCTGGAATGGCCGGCCGACGCCGGACCAGGGGAGGCGTTCGAGGAAGCCCGCCGGTGGCTGCGCACCGTAGGACCTGTTGCCTATGCCTTCGTCGGGGTCCTGAGGCACAACGCCGACGGGACCGTGTTCGCATCTGCGGGCGAGAAACCTGGGGACGGCTCATTGCTCGGCCTCGCGCTCCGCGCTGCTCAAGGGGAGGTGCGAGGCGCTCTGTATCCCATCAAGGAGGGACCCAAGGGCCGCAGTCTGGGCGTACCCACGATCACCGATAGCGACACGACCGACTGGTGTCCGATTGGTGACGTATGGGCCAACCCGTTCTGCGCGGGCGACACGGTCCAGTTCAGACCCCCGGAGCGGGCGGTTGACCCGTCGTCGCCTCTATGGAAGGCGATGGTGGAGTTGACGAAGTTGAGGGTGCAGACCGACCTGTACAAGTCGCAGGAGTACATGCTCTTCCTTGATGACTTGAGGAACGGCGTTTTCACTGTGGCAGGCAGGTCACCGACAGACCCGATGGTCGTAGCACTCAAGCCCCGTACGACTTACAATCCGCTCGGATACCTGATCGTCCACGCCTCCAAGCTCGCCCTCGCTCCGGACGATGAGGCGCACAGCAGGCCCGGCGGCTCCTTGTGAAGGTCGTTGCCGTCGTCAATCAGAAGGGCGGGGTCGCCAAGACCACCACGGTTGCCAACCTCGGGGCGTGCCTGGCGGAGCGGGGCAAGCGTACGCTCCTGCTGGACCTTGACCCGCAGGCCAATCTCACGGTTGGGGTAGGCGTGCCGTGGTACGAGTTGGATGCCTCCCTGCACACGGTGTTGCTGGACCCTGACGAGAGTCCCCTCGCGTCGGTGCTGCACCCGATCGCGGACCTGCCCCTGTATCTGGCGCCCGGGCACCTCGATCTGGCCCAGACCGAGGCGTTGCTGCTTCCCCATGCCGACAAGGCGTACCGGCTCCGCAACGCGCTGGAAACGCTCCTCGAGGAACAGGAGTTCGACTGGGTCCTCATAGACTGCCCCCCTTCTTTGGGGACTCTCACCCAGAACGCCATCGTGGCGGCCACCGACCTCCTCATACCGACCGAACCGAAGTTCTACGCGTTCGCCGGAATGGACACCCTGAACAAGATGATCGTGTCCCTTACGAGGAGCCTTCGGTTCAAGGTCGAGCTCTTCGGCGTGCTGCTGACGATGTTCGAGCGAGGCACCCGTCTTCATGCAACCATCGCGGCCGAGATCCGCGAGCGGTTTGGGGAGAAGGTGTTCGAGACCGTCATCTACAAGAATGTCCGGGTGTCAGAATCCGAGGTGGAGGGCCTACCGATCATCCTATTCGATCGGCGAGCGTCGGGAGCGCAGAACTACGAGGCCCTGGCCGAGGAGGTACTGCTCCGTGCGGCAGGATAAGGGCCAGAACCTGCGCGAGCGCCTTCGGCGCGGCGCGCGCAGCTTCGACTTCGACGCGCTGATCCAGGGGGTTTCGACGGTCGAGCCCGCGGACGAGGACACGGCTGCGGAGGCCCACGACACGCCCGCAGGCCAGGCGCCCGTGGCTCCGGAAACCCACGATACGGATCGCCAGAGGCTGCGCGCGGCGCTCGAAACCCTGGGGGCGAGGCTGCTGGCGGAATCGGGCAAGCTGGCGGCCGCGTGTCGCGGACACGACGCGGAGGACAGCGGCTACTACCTGGCCAGAGTGAACCAGGTCCTCGAACTGCTTGAGTCGGTTGATCCGGGCGGAGAGACCGCGCGACGCCTTCAGACGGTAGGCGCGCCGCCCGACGGACGGTCCTGGCCGCTGCCCGTCTGGACGACCTACGAACTGGCTGAGTCGCCTCTGGGCGGACTGCTTCCATCCGACGCAGACGAGCAGTTCGCTGCGGACGTCATCGCTGCTGCCGTTGCCGCACCCCAGAGCTGAGAGTCAGGCAGCTCCTCGCCCCGCCGCCACGTATCGCAGGTCAGTAAGCGCGGTTGACAGGCGCACGAACGCCTCGAACACGGAGCCGTAGGCGCTGAAGTACCGGTGGACGTCCTGGTCGCTCAGCGACTTCGTCGCCATGTAGTACAGGTGATCCGAGGTCAGCATCCGCCGCCAGCAGTCCATAACCTCGGGGTCGCCGGTCTGCTTGACCTCGGTCTCCATCCGGCGCATCGCTTCGTAGCAGTGGCGCTGCATCTCGTTCCCCAGCCAGGCGGATGTGTCCCGCTCCTGGTCGGCCCATGAGACCGTCGCGAAGTCGTCAACGTGGATGGAAGCCCTGACGGGTAGCCGTCGTATCGCCTCCGTCGGCGTCGCGAACTCGAGCTGTGGGTAGCGGGCCATTTCCTCCGGCAGAGCCTTCAGAAACTCGAAGATGCCGGTGTCCTCCCACATATGCTCACCGATCGCTTCATAGTCCAGCGCCAGCAGGACGTGCATATCCGTGTTCGACGCCATCCACTGCGCGAACTGGTCCGCTCGGAGCGGCCAGCCGTCCCAGTCCCGGTTGCTGAACCGGTAGCCCACGTCGTCGGACAGCCTGTAGTTGCGCAGTACCACGGGCAGGCCGCAGGGCGCCGCATACACGAAGTCAGGCGACCCGACCTGCGCGAGGAGTGCGTCGGCGCCCTCCGTCAAGATCCCCAGGTAGCCCATGTCCCGTACGGCGGCGGCGATGCTGTCGTTGTAGAGGCACTCGGTGTTCCTGAATACGCTGGGACGCACGCCAAAGAGGGCCTCGATCCTGTCGGCATGCTGCTGCGCCTGCGCGCGGAACTCCGTTCTTTCGGCGTCGAACAGCCCCGCCAGCGAGTGGTAGTAGGTCTCACCCGTGAACTCGACGAGGCCGGTTCGGCCGAGGGAACGGAAGAGGTCCAGGACGTCCGGCCCGAACCGCTCCATCTGCTCGATGAGAGTCCCGGAGAGGCCAAAGGCGAGTTTGAGCGGCTTCGGGAAGCTGGAACGGCTCTGCACCAGATCCCCGAGCAGCCCGGTCGCCGGCCTGTAGCACTTGTCGGCTACCTTGTGGAACACCTCTTCGTTGAGCGTGTCGTCGAAGTACCGGGCGTGAAGCGACCCCTTCTCGGGGCGCAAGGCCGGGTTCCTGCGCTCGTAGGGAAGCAGGCGATCAGGCTGGTGGGCAAAGAAGAAGAGGGTGACAAGCGTCATTGGCGTGATCTGCGCGGTAGCCAGGAAGCGGAGAGGGCGGGATTCGAACCCGCGAGGCTCATCGCCTGCCCGTTTTCAAGACGGGTTCCTTCAACCACTCGGACACCTCTCCGCAACATGGGCAGTATAGCGTGTAGCGCCCAAGGTGTCAAAGCCCTCGCCTGTCCCTCCCGGGCCCGTAAGGCGGGGCTGGGGTAAACTCCAGTCACCCCAACGACGACAGGAAACACATGCATCTCCGTAGAGTTCCGCCACCAGACGTCGCAGATCACGTCGCGAGCCTGACTCCCTACCATCCGGGCAAGCCCATTGCCGAAGTGAAGCGTGAGCTCGGGATCGAGGATGTCGTCAAGCTTGCGTCTAACGAGAACGCGCTCGGCCCGTCGCAGAAAGCGATCGCGGCGGTAGAGCGGGCCGTGTGGGACTCCCACCTCTACCCTGAAGGGTCGTGTCACGACCTGAGGCACGCCCTTGCCGAACACCTGGGTGCGGACCCCGACCGGCTCGCGTTCGGGAACGGCTCCGATGAGATCATCCACCTGTTGGGCCTGGCATACCTGTCGCCGGGAGACGAGCTTCTGCAGGCAGACCCAACCTTCACCCGCTACGAGGCGGCAGCGACGCTGAACCGCGCAACATGCGTAAAGGCGCCGTTGAGGGACTGGTCATACGATGTCGAGGCGATGGTCCACTCACTGTCCGCGAAGACGAGGCTGATCTTCGTAGCGAACCCGAACAACCCCACGGGCGCCTACCTTGACGCTCGCGACACTGAGCGGCTCATGAGCAGCGTCCCCGATCGCTGTGTAGTCTGCTTCGATGAGGCGTACTTCGAGTTCGCCGACGCGCCGAACTATCCGGATACGGTGTCTCTGGTGCGGGCGAACATGAACGTGGTGGTGCTTCGGACGTTCTCGAAGGTCTACGGCCTGGCCGGGCTGCGGATCGGATATGCTGTGGCTCGACCGGAGATCATCGCAGCGCTGGAGCAGGTTCGGGAGCCGTTCAACGTGAACAGCCTTGCCCAGGCTGCGGCCCTGGCCGCTCTGCAGGACACCGATCACGTGCGGAAGTCGCGAGAGATGGTCGTGAGAGGAAAGCGCCGGCTGGAAGAGGATCTGGGCTCGCTCGGACTGGGCGTGTACCCGTCTCAGGGCAACTTTCTGTGGGTAGACGCGCGCCGCGAAAGCCGGGAGCTGTTCGCCCAGTTGCTGCGGCGAGGCGTGATCGTGCGAACCGGAGACATCTTCGGTGCGCCAACCTGCCTCCGCATCACCGTGGGCTTGCCCGAGCAGAACGCACGGCTGATCGAGGCGCTCCGAGAGGTGCTAAGCACATGATCGTCGTGATGGCGGCGGGAGCCACTCCCGAGCAGATCCAGGACGTCGAGGAACGCATACGGGGGTGGGGCTACGGTGTGCACCCCATCTATGGGACCGAGCGGACGGTTATCGGCGCGGTCGGAGTTCCCGAGGCGGACAAGGCCCAGTATCTGGAGCAGCTTGAGCGCCTTCCGTACGTTGAGAACGCTATAGCAATCATCAAGCCCTACAAGTTCGTCAGCCGCGAGTTCCAGAAGGAGACGACCCGCATCACCGTGCGCGATGTCCAGTTTGGGGGCGATGACGTGGTGCTGATGGCGGGTCCGTGCACGGTCGAGTCGTACGATCTCACGATGCAGACGGCGAGAGCAGTCCGCGCGCTCGGGGTCCGGGTGCTGCGCGGCGGCGCCTACAAGCCGTGCACGTCGCCATACTCGTTTCAGGGGCTTGGCGTCGAGGGCCTCCGCATACTCCGGGATGTGGCAGACGAGACCGGGATGGTGGTGATCACCGAGGTCATGGACCCCCGCAACGTGGAACGGGTCTCCTCCTACGCCGACATCCTTCAGATCGGCACGCGGAACATGCAGAACTACGACCTGCTGCGGGAGGTGGGACGCGGGTCTACGCCGGTACTTCTCAAGCGCGGGATGTGGGCGAAGCTGGAGGAGTGGCTGCAGGCCGCCGAGTACGTGGTCCTGGGCGGCAACCACAACGTGATTCTGTGCGAGCGCGGTGTTCGCACCTTCGAGACGCACACACGAAACACGCTGGACCTCTCGGCCGTACCCGCGGTGCACGATCTCTCCAATCTGCCCGTGGTCGTGGATCCAAGCCAGGGCACGGGGCGTTGGAGCCTGGTGCCGACGATGGCTCGCGCGGCAGTCGCCGCAGGAGCCGACGGGCTGCTGGTGGAAGTGCACCCGGAGCCGGACAAAGCGATCAAGGATGGCGCGCAGTCTCTGACCCACGAAGGCTTCGCGCGTCTTGTGGAGATGTGCCGGCCGGTAGCCGAAGCCATCGGAAGGAGACTCGTATGAGCAAAGCCAGGGTCCTTCTCCCCGTCAGGCGCGCGACGGGTTCGTCTCTGCGCGTCGGCTGTTGCGCCTACTCCTACCGGGACTATCTGACCGGCACTTCCCCGCGCATGAGCATCGAGGACTTCATAGACCGCTGCGCCGAGCTGGGCTGCGACAGCGTGGAGCTCACATCGTACTACTTCCCGTCTCCCATCAGCGTTCGTGGGCTGCACCG
>Ga0172368_10002703_pt1 | contig 22231 bp, 21 predicted proteins | sample Lak11m_FD_114540 | JGI IMG/M metagenome (GOLD analysis project Ga0172368, IMG submission 114540) | Freshwater microbial communities from Kabuno Bay, South-Kivu, Congo - kab_022012_11m | ecosystem: Environmental > Aquatic > Freshwater > Lake | place: Democratic Republic of the Congo: South-Kivu...
AAATTTCTTTTTTTATTGTATTCTTTTAAAGACATAATATGTTAGATTAAATATCGTTGTTTGCACTTTTTGTCATTCCGGAAAATAGATATTCTGAGTGAGCTGGCGAGCTCCTAGAAAATCATTTGTCCGGAATCCAGATTGTGGGCAAGTCTGTAGCTATATATAGCATGGATTCCGGATAAGTTAATTTCTAGCGGCTCGATTACTCGCCGAGAAATTAACTTTTCGGAATGACATAATAGGTAAAGTCTTATAAAAAATGTAAATAACGCTCGAGATTCTTACACATCAATTATAACAAAAAACACGGTCGCGCGCAGCTTACGACCGTGTCTTAAAAGAACAAACCTATGTTGAGTATCCCTGCTGAATTCCATCTCCGATGAAACGCACCAATTCCGAAATCCAGCCGACGCCCTTGTTGAAAAACGACTCCACGTCATCGGTGGAGATGTTGAACTGATCAAGAACCCATCTGACCGCGGGCTCCAGCGCTCCTATGGCAGCCAACACAACTCCGATGAGAAGCGCGTTGAAAGCCACAAAAGCGGCCGCCGCAACCACCATGCCGAGTATCTTGGCTCCGAGCCAAATGGCAAGAGCTCCAGCGGCAAGACTGATCCCGTAGACCAAGAAAGAGTCAAGATCCATATTGGCTCTTTCTTTGATAATCAAACCCGACTCCTTGGCTACGGTCTCCATGAAGCCTGATGGAATCTTCGACGCGGAAGCAAGCTCGTTTCCGCTTGAGTCTACCAACTTCACGGTTGGAGCAAGGGTGCCCCAACCAAAGACCATGTGAGCGGTTTTGCTCCCGACCCTCATGACAGGATGAAGGTAGGAAGCCGGCCCAACAGAGCTCATAGAAAGCCTGAGCGTTTGCATGTCCCCGGATGTATCCTCAAGCCCGAAAATCGCCTCTGAGCCCGGATTTTGGGCCAAAGAGTACACTCTATCAAACTGATCGGCTACAACAGCTGAAATGTCCGAAGACCCTCCGGAAAACACAGCATCCAGCTCTTCCTGGTTGCCTGTCGGCGACTTCTCGGAAGAGCAAGAATACAAAGCAGCCCCAAGAAGCGCGAGGAATTCCCTTCTTTTCACCTTGTACCTCCTGTGGTTTGGGAAAGATCATTTTATTGTTTTTGATATTTTTGAAACAACTGATTTGTCAAAAGGATTTGGAAGAATTTTATTTCGCGAAGGATTTGGAACGCACAAGGACAGCGCAGAAGCGGTTTTTAGAAGCATCTTTTGAGTTATGTCTTTTACATTGTTATCAAGCGCACCCCTGAATATGCCCGGGAACGCAAGTACGTTGTTGACTTGATTTTCAAAATCCGATCTGCCGGTCGCCACAATAAAAGCTCCTGATTTTTTAGCTTGTTCAGGATACACCTCGGGCTCCGGATTTGCAAGAGCGAATATTATTGGATTTTTTGCCATTGATTTTATCATTTTTTCTTTCAAAAGACCTCCGGCGCTCACTCCTATAAAAACATCAGCCCCGAAAATCGCGTCAGAGAGATTTCCTTTTCTGTTTTCCATATTCGTAGAAAGCGCGATTTTTTGTTTTGCGCCCGAAATATCTCGCCTATCTAGATTTATTATCCCAGCACTATCGCAAGAAATTATATTTTTAACTCCAAAATCAAGTAAAATTTTCACTATTGAAATACCAGCCGCTCCGGCCCCGTTCACAACCACGCGAACATTTTCTTTTTTTACTCCTTTTACTTTTATTGCGTTTATAAAAGCAGACAAAACAACCACGGCTGTGCCATGTTGATCATCGTGAAATACGGGAACATTCAGCTCCTTTTTTAACCTCTCCTCTATCTCAAAACATTTCGGAGCTGAAATATCTTCCAGATTTATTCCGCCAAAACAAGGGGCTATGTTTATTACTGTTTTTATTATTTCTTCCGTATCCTGAGTTTGAAGACAAATCGGAAAAGCGTCTATTTCGGCAAATTCGGAAAACAACGCGGCCTTTCCTTCCATCACGGGAATAGCGGCAAGCGCGCCAAGATTCCCAAGTCCCAAAACAGCGGATCCATCGGAAACTATCGCCACTGAATTTGATTTTATTGTAAGCTCTTTGGCTTTTTTGGGATTTTTCGCTATCTCCAAACACGCTTGCCCCACGCCCGGAGTATATGCCAAAGAAAGAGCTCGTCTGGAATTCAGTTTTATCTTGCTCGTGACTTTTAGTTTTCCTTTAAGTTTTTTATGTAAATCCAAAGATTCCTTTTTTAAATCATTCATATCAAGTTATCCAAACATCACCCACCCCGGTTTGAATATAAGTAAGATTCCGATTGCTAAAATAACTATCCCGCCGATAAGCCCTGACCACCTTGAATATTTTGAACTTATTCCAGTAGCGCGCAAAGTGGTCATTGCTATTATAAAAATCAACAAATCATCAAGCATGAATATAAAAATATATAAAAGCAAAAATAAATAATATTGATAAGTTGACAAATTTGAAATACTCAAAATATTGGTATAAATCGCGGGGAGGCCGGCTGAACAAACAAGCTCTACCAGATTAACGGCAAAAGCAAGCCCTATTATTCCGAAAAGCGCGAAAATAAAATATTTCTGGCTCGCTATTTCTCTCAATTTATCCATTATTTTTTTCTTTTGTTCTACATTCGTCACTTTGCACGCGCCGGATCTGTTTGACCACCATTCCTTAAGATGAAAAGCTCCGCTTCCTATCGCCACCAATCCGACACCGATGCGAACAGATGCTATAAAACCCAAAAAAAGAAAAAGATTGAGCCAAGCGGAAAGAAACAAAAAATAAACAATGGCGGATGTGGCAATAAAAGCAACCCCAAGCGTCCACATTTTCTTTTTATCCTCCATGCCAAGAAGAAGGCTTATTAAAAACAACAAAACCCACATGGCGCAAGGATTGAATCCGTCAACAGCCGCTATTAAAATAGTAAGCGCCGGCAAAGAAAAAGTTTTTATGTTTACTTCTCCAAAAACAGGAAGAGTGATATAGTCGTCTTGATTTTTAACCCCACCTTGCTCTGATTTTTTTTCTGAATTCAAATTTGACGATTCCATTATCTCCCCAACAATATCCCGCGACCCATCATTTGTCTGTTTTTCAATTATAGACCTGATTTGAGCGCCTGTTGTCTGGTCATTAAGATATCCGTACACAACTTGATCCCCTATGACAGTAAAAGGGACTCCTGAGGTTGATTTCCCAAGAGCTTTGCCAACCCTTATCAAAAGCTGGGCATTTTCTTTGTTGTTGTATATTTCAAAAATTTTAAAATCCAAATTATCATATTCTTTTGAAATTTTTTCCAAAAAAGAAGCTTCTTTGGCGCAATGAGGACAACCCTCTCCATGAAAAAAAGATATATAAACAGTTTTATCTTGCAATTCTTCTTGGATATTTTCATTCGCAATATAAAAATCTCCATTGGTTTGCGCCATAGAGTAAACAGGGGAAAAAGAAAAACACGCAAAAACAAACAAAAATAAGATTAAAAACCTGATTTTCATAATTATTTTAATTATAGCATAAAATTGTAATAACAATAAAACGAATGTATAATATTTTATATGAATATTTTAACATATATAACAATTGCGACTTTTAGCATAACCTTATGCGTTGCGTCAGCGGTTCTTTTTCTTTATTTTAAAGAAGAAATATTAAATAAAATAACAATATTTTTGGTTTCTCTTTCTGCAGGAGCCCTTATAGGCGGCGCGTTTTTGCACCTTCTTCCCGAGGGCGCGGAAACAATGGAGCCGGAAAAAATGTATCACATAGTGCTCGCGTCTTTTGTTTTTTTCTTCATATTGGAAAAATTTCTTCACTGGCAACATTGCCATAAGCAAAATTGCGAGATACACTCTTTCGGCTATATGAATCTTGTCGGCGACACAGTTCATAATTTGATAGACGGAATAGTGATAGCAAGCACTTTTTTGATTGACATAAAGCTTGGAATAACAACAACAATCGCGATAGCACTTCACGAAATACCGCAAGAAATCGGAGATTTTGGAGTTCTTGTGCACGCCGGATTCAAAAAATCAAAAGCCATAATAATAAATTATATTGTTGCCACAACAGTTATCATTGGAGGATTCATTGGATACTTTATGTCTTTCAAGGCGCAAGAAATGGTGTCAAATCTAATACCTTTCGCGGCCGGCGGATTCATATATCTTGCCGCGTCCGATCTTATGCCAGAAATAAGAAAAGAGCAAAAAATTGTAAAATCAATAATTTCTCTTTTAATTTTTGTTATTGGCATCTCAATAATGTACGCGGTAAAATTCATACATTAAATTTATGAGATTAAAAATAATTTTTTTGTTTTTCGCGGCGCTGGTTTTTTGCGCTCCCAAAATCGCGAACGCTTCAGAAGTGTTCAAAGCTGAAATAATAGAAACAAAAGATCAAAAAATAATTTTAAAAGCTCTTGACGGAAAACTTGAAGGACAAGAAATAACATCCGAAATAAATCAATACGATGTAATATCAATGCCAAAGTACGAACAAGGAGAAAAAGTCTTTGTTGAAAAAACCATTTCCGAAGACGGGAGCGAAAATTTTTACGTCTTGGATCACATAAGACACAAGGCGTTATACCTGTTAGCCGCGATTTTTGCGGCGCTGGTTTTGTTGGTCGGAAAAACAAAAGGCGCCAGAGCGCTTGTTGTTCTGATTTTTACTTTTTTTGTTATTTTGAAATTCATAATTCCAAAAATAATGGATGGTTCAAACCCCCTTTTTATAAGCATAATAGGATCATTGATAATACTCGGGTTCGCGATTTACACTACCGAAGGGTTGAACAAAAAATCAAACATAGCCATATTTTCCGTTGTATTATCACTCGCATTCACGGGAATAATATCAATATGGTTCAGTTCGTTTGCCAAGCTTTCCGGATTTGAAAGCGAAGAAGCGATGTATCTTGCTGACATAGCCGGAAATGTCATAAATATAAAAGGCCTGCTTTTGGCGGGAATAATAATAGGCGCGCTAGGCGTGCTTGATGATGTTGTAATTTCTCAAGTTGTGCTTGTTGACGAACTCAAAAAAGCTGGAGGCAAATTTTCTTCAAAAGAAATTTATTCAAAAGCAATGAAAGTCGGAATCTCGCATTTAAGCTCAATGGTAAACACGCTTTTTTTGGCATATGCTGGTGTTTCTATTCCACTTCTTATTTTATTTACCGCAAACCAAGGAACATCGGTTACGATAGAACAAATGCTCAATAACGAGATGATTGCCACGGAAATAGTAAGAGCCCTTGCCGGTAGCGTCGGAATAATACTCGCTGTTCCGATTTCAACTTTTTTGGCTGCTCTTATTTTATCCGGACAAAACAAATCAAATCAATCCTGAGTTTCTTTTTTCTTTGCGAAATTAAAAAAGGTTGCATCAGAAAAGAAAATTATTTTTGACCCTTCTTCAAGCTTTATAACAATGCTTTTTTCGTCAAACTTAACCACCTGCCCGGAAACGCTGATTTGACCGGAAAAAGCCGGGCCGGATGATAAATTTCTTCTCTCGGACATCTGTTGACGCATTTGTTCTCTTTCTTCTTCGGTCATGTTTTCAAATCTTGAAATATCAAAACCACCCCTGTTGGATTGGTTTTGATTTGCACCAAAATTACGTTCTTCTCCAAGCTCTCTTTCGTCTCCTAAAGGCTCTTGTTTGTTATTTTGAAAACTAACTGGACCCGGAGCCAAATCTTCAAAAGACGAAGCATTATCTCCTATTACAATCCTACTGGCATTTATTGATTGGTCCGAATTTTGCGAGCCTAAAACCATTATAAAAACACCTTCTTTTAAATCGGAAAACTCGGCTTGAATCAAACTTTCAAAAGCGCGAGATCTGTTCTGAGTTTGTTCGGACATGTTTTCTTGACCCTGTCTTTCGTCAGAAGCTTGGCCTGTCTCGTCATTCTTCTTTGCACAACCAAAAACAAAAAGAATCAAAAACAAAAATAATACTATATTATATTTTTTCATAATGTTTGATTATTTTATTCATAACGCAAAGCTTCTATTGGGTTCAAATTCGCCGCTCTTTTGGAAGGATAATATCCAAATACTATTCCAATCAAAGCGGAAACAGAAAAAGCGAGAACAACCGAAAACAAAGAAACAACGGTAGACGTCCCGCTAAACTTGGTTACCAAAACAGAAGACACAAAACCGATTACCACACCGATCACTCCTCCGACAAAAGTAAGCGCAACAGATTCAAACAAAAATTGAAAAGTTATATCTTTGTTTTTCGCGCCAAGCGATTTTCTTAACCCTATCTCTCTTGTTCTCTCTGTAACCGAAGTAAGCATCATGTTCATGATTCCTATACCTCCGACCAAAAGAGAGATTCCTGCTATGGCGCCCAAAAGCAAAGTCAAAGTTTTACTCACAGAGGAAACAGTGTCCAAAATATCGGTCTGATTCATGATTGAAAAATCGGCAAGGGCTGGATCGGATATAGAATGCCTTGATAAAAGCAAATCCGTAACCTCTTGCTGAACCTGCTCCATTTTATCTTCACTTGAGACCTCAATATCAATACTGCTTACCGAGTCAGATCCTGTTATATATTTTTGAGCTGTTGAAACAGGTATATAAATCAAATCATCTCTGCTCCCCATGCCTGTTCCGCCTTTTGATACAGTAACACCGATAACCGTAAACTCAATTCCTTCAACCCTTATCTTTTCTCCTGTCGGATCATATCCTTCGGAATATAAATCATCTCTGGTTGTTGGACCAAGCACAGCCACCTTTGACATTCTTTCCACATGAGAAAAACTTATGAACGATCCTGATTCAACTTCTATGTTTTTGACCGGCGCGTATTCCGAACTTACGCCGTAAATGCTTGTGTTCGTGTTAGCTCCTCTTGTAGTCTTGACCTGTTTTCTTGAAGATACATAAGGAGATACGGTATTAATGTTTTCCACTTCATTTTTTATTGATTCCGCGTCTTTTATGGTAAGAGTTTCAGCCGTACCAAAACCGCCTCTTACAACAGAAGTGTTTGAACGCGAAGATCCCGGAGATACAACAAGAAGATTTGATCCTAGCGACTGTATGTTTGAAGTTATATCAGCAGTCGCACCCTGACCTATTGAAATCATTGTGATCACAGAAGCTATTCCAATTACAATTCCAAGTGTTGTAAGAGACGATCTGGCCTTATTGGACAAAAGTGCAAAATAAGTTTCTTCAAATAAATCGACTATAAGCATAATTATTGCCTTGTATCGGAAACTATTTCTCCATCTTTTACTTCTATAATCCTATCCGCGTGTTCTGCTATATATCTTTCATGCGTTATGAGAACAATGGTGTGGCCCTTATTTTTGTTTAAATTCTTGAAAGTCTCAAGAACTATATCACCTGTTTTTGAGTCCAAATTTCCGGTCGGCTCATCGGCTAAAATTATATCCGGATTATTAACTAGAGCCCTGGCTATCGCGACTCTCTGCATCTGACCTCCGGATAATTGATTTGAAAGATGATTCCACCTGTCTTCCAAAAGCCCGGATGCCAAAAGCGCTTGCTCAGCTTTTTCTAATCTTTCTTGTCTCAAAATTTTTGTGTCATAAATAAGAGGCAACATTACGTTTCTCAAAACAGTTGATCTTGACAGCAAATTAAAAGACTGAAAAACGAAACCTATTTTCTGAGATCGCAGCTCAGCTAAATCATTATCAGAAAGCTCTGAAATATTCTGATCATTCAAAAAATAAGAACCTTCCGAAGGAGTATCTAACGCGCCCAAAATATGCATTATAGTTGATTTTCCGCTTCCGGATGGACCTGTGATTGCAACGAACTCGCCTTTCTTTATTTCAAAAGAAACGTCTTTTAAAACAGTCAACGGATTTGAACCCAAATAATAAGTTTTAGAAATATTAACGCATTTTATCATATTTTAACGCATCATCATCATCATTCCTCCTCGTTGATTTTGAATTTGATTACTTGTTCCGCTTTTTGAGGAAGAGCTATTTGAAGAGGAGTTGCTTGAAGTTGTCTGAGTTACAACCAAATCACCTTCTTCTATTCCGCTTTTTATTTCAATCATGGTATCGCTTGAAACACCTGTTTCAACTTCTATTTGCTTCAAAACATTATTATTCATAATTTCAACATATTTATAATCTTTACCGGTCTTCACAGCAGCAAGAGGAACAATAATGGCATCCTGCTTTGATTCTGTTATTATTGAAACACTGACGCTCATCCCGGGCTTTATTCTATCATCCTGCACATCAAAAACTATTTTCACACGATAGCTCACAACACCCTGCGTTACCGATCCTATCATGTCAACCGAGGCGACTTCGCCAGTAATTGACAAACTTTCAACAGCATCAAAAGTTATAATTGCTTTTTGCCCTACCGAGACGGAAACTATGTCTATTTCGTTTAAAGTGATTTCAGCTATATGCTGATCAGTTGTCATTGTCCCAAGCGATGTTCCGGAAGACACATCGTCACCTTTTGACACACTGACTTCGGCCACGATTCCGTCAAAAGGAGCCTTAATATAATAATCCGACAAATCTGATTGAGCGGAAAAAAGGTTGTCCTGCGCTTTTTGAATTGAAATTCTCTTGGCTCTTATATCCATCTCGTCAGGACCGGATTCCAAATCTTTGAGTTTCTGCTCAAGCTCAATCAAACCTCTTTTTGAAGATTCTATCTCAACAGGATGATCCTTATTCATATCCTCTACATCTTCTTTGGATTGCTTTATGGCTTCAAGATTATTGTTTATGGAGTTGTTTATTGAAATCAATGACGATATATGCCCGTTGGTCGTGCCAGTAAAAGAAGATAATGTATTTTTATAGCTTGTAACTGAAGAAAAAATTTCGCTATCATTTTGAGATCTGTAATCAGACCAATAATCAAACATATTTGACGAGCTTTTTATCGCCTCCGAAATAAGCCTTGATGTGTCAAGAGTTTCGTTTAACAATTCAACAATGTCTTCATTTTCAGAATATCTGCTTATATCTTTGTAATTCTCAAAATTTTTATCATAAGCTTCTCTCGCTTTTTTGTAATTTGCCTCGGCTTTGGAAGAAAATTGTTCCAATTTGGTTTTTTCTTCATAATCCCACTGGCTTATTGTGTTCACAAGAGACGATATGTTGGTCAAATACGAATAAAGAGTGTCTTCGTTTTGAGCTATTTCTTTTGAATATAAAATATCATATAAATCCGACATTATACCCGGCAAATCCAAAAATACGTCTGATACGTCATTAAAAGCATCTTCGTAAGCATCCTCCAAATCCTTTTGTGCCGATGTTTCATTTTCCAACGCGGAATTATATTCACTCTCTTGCGTCCTTATTAATTTTTCATAATCCTCTCTGGCTTTTTCAAGATTATTTTTAGCCTGAAGAAGAGAAAGGTCGTCTGCGGATTTCATCAATTCTTCAAGCTCAAGTTTAGCGGTTTCCAAATCCGTTTGCGCGTCCCTTACGTTTTTTGCCGCGTCAGAGGAATCAATTTGAAACAACAAAGTTCCGGATTTTACCTCCTGACCTTCTGAAACTTTAACAGCAACGACTTCTCCGGAAGATTTGGAGTTTATTTCAACTTGTTGAGACATACTCACTTGACCGGTACCGGAAACAGTATTTGCTATAGAACCCTTAACAGCTTTTTCGGTTTTATAAGTCGCTTGCTGATCTTCTTCGTCATACATTGCGTAAGCGTAATATCCTAATGCGGATATGATTATAATCGTAAAAACCGAAATGATTTTTCTTGCCTTAAAAAATCTGACCGCAAAAAAACTCTTTTTTTTGCTAAATTGTTCGTTGTATTTATTTTCCATAATATAATTACAAATCTATTTAAATACAACGCCATTTTTTAAAAAAGGTTGCATCTTGAAAAAACATAACAAAAAAGCCGAACAAATCGGCTTTTTACTGTTGAAATAAATTTTATCTGTAATTTCTTCTTTGGTTTCTATTTGGCTTGCTGTTTCTATGCCCTCCAAATCTGTTGCTGCGACCGCCAAAGCTGGGGCTATTGGTTCTTGTCTTGCAATCGGAAGAATTAGGTTTGAAACGCGAAAAATCAAACGACTTAGCGATCGCCACGCTTTTTTGATCAAATTTTGGAATTTGTAAAATCGGAATTGTTTTTTTTATAAGTCTTTCAATCTGTCTTATATTACCTCTTTGATCAGGATTCGCGAAAGATATGGCTTTGCCTGTTTTGCCGGCCCTTCCGGTTCTGCCAATCCTATGAACATAGTCTTCGTTGCTTTGAGGCATGTCGTAATTAACTACAATAGCGATATCGGTAACATCAATTCCGCGCGACGCTATGTCTGTGGCGACCAAAACGCGATATTTACCGGACTTAAATCCGGAAAGAGCGCTTCTTCTTTGCGCCAGCGATCTGTTTGAATGGATCTCCTCCGCGGTATGGCCCATTGCGCGCACGAATTCAGTGATTTTTTTAGCGCCATGCTTTGTCCTTGAAAAAACCAAAGCGCTTCCGATATTATCATTAAGAACTTTTTGAAGCATACAAACTTTTGATTGTCTATCCATAATATATAATTCTTGTTTTATGTTGTTTGAAGAAGTTCCGGCAGGAGAAACCTCTATCCTGATTGGCATATTCATAAAACAAGACGCAACCTGAGCTATTTCGGATGGCATTGTCGCGGAAAACAACAAAGTTTGTCTTTCTTTTGGAGCTTTTGAAAGAATATTTTTTATATCAGGTAAAAATCCTATATCAAACATCCTGTCAGCCTCGTCAAGAATAATCGTATGTACAAACTTAAGAGAATATCTTCCTTGTCTTAAATGATCAATCAATCTGCCGGGTGTAGCTATTACGATATGAGGTTTTCTTTTCAATCCCATAATTTGCCTTTGCAATGGAACCCCGCCGATAATAACTTCAATTTTTGCGCCAAAAGACGAGCCTATATCAATTAAAGACTCTTTTATTTGCAAAGCAAGCTCTCTTGTAGGTACAAGTATCAGGGCTTGTCCTTGTTTTTCTCTTAAATTTTGAAGTAACGGTATCCCAAAAGCAAGGGTTTTTCCGGTTCCTGTTTGAGCTATACCAACAATATCTTTTCCTTCAAGCGCACGAGGAATACACTGACACTGTATCGGAGTCGGATTTACAAAATTTTTACGGTTTAAAACAGAAAGTAATTTGTCTTCTATTCCAAGCTTGCAAAAATCAATTAAAGTCTCATTATTTTGTTGCATAATTATTTTTGCGCCTTTCTTCTCGCTTCAAGCGGATCAAGATAAAATTTTCTTATTCTTATGTTCTGAGGAGTAACCTCAACCAATTCATCGTCTCCTATATATTGCAAAGCCGCCTCCAAATCCATTATATGCGGAGTGTCAAAATGCTCTTTGACGCCCTCGCCTTTTGATCTCATGTTTGAAAGCTCTTTTGCTTTACAAGGATTCACATGAAGATCGCCGGCTCTTGAATGCTGGCCAACGACTTGACCTTTGTAAACTTCCAATTGCGGACCCAAAAACAATTTTCCTCTTTTTTGTATGTTTATAAGTCCATAAAGATTTGTTTGGCCCGATTCCATGGAGACCAAAGAGCCCTGCTCTCTTTCGCGCCAATTCTGGGCGTCTTCGTCATATTGGGCGAAAACGCTATGCATTATTCCAAGCCCTCTTGTGTCTGTTAAAAATTCGGATCTGTATCCAAAAAGTCCTCGCGTAGGTATTGAAAATTCCAAAAAAGAAACTCCGCTCTCACTTCTCATCTCTTGCAAAATACCGTTTCTTTTTCCTAATTTTTCTATTATTGAACCAAGATACTCGTCCGGAACTTCTATTGTGACCCACTCATAAGGAACCAAATTTTTCCCGTCTTTTTCTTTTGTTATAACCTGAGGTCTTCCGACTTGAAATTCATATCCTTCTCTTCTAAGCCTTTCTATAAAAATGGAAAGATGAAGTTCGCCTCTTCCGGAAACAACCCAAGACCCGTCTGAGGAATCTTCAACCCTTAAAGCCATGTCTGTCTGAAGCTCTTGATAAAGTCTTTCTCTTACCTGTCTAGAAGTTGAAAATTCGCCCTCTTTACCGGAAAAAGGAGAATTATTAACAAAAAACTGCATCTGCACAGTCGGCTGATCTATAGAAAGAAGCGGCAACGCTTCAGGTGTTTCCGGGTCTGAGATTGTCTCCCCAATTGTGACATCTTCTATGCCTGATAAAGCTATTATATCTCCAGCTTTCGCTTCCTTTATTTCAACCTTGTCCAAACCAATATAACCCATAAGCGAAGTAAGACGATATTTTGATTTTTCTCCGACTCGGTTTATGTGGCAAATTTCTTGACCGGATCTTATCGTGCCGTTATAAACTCTTCCAATACCTATCTTTCCTTTGAAATTGTCTTTTTGTATTGACGTAATCAATACTTGCAAAATTTTATCAGGATCTCCGGACGGAGAAGGAACTTCTTTTATTATTGTTTCAAAAATAGGACTTATGTCAGACATTTTATTCAAATCAGATTCATATCCGGCAAGACCCTGCTTGGCCGAAGAATAACAGATTGGAAAATCCAAAAGATCATCGCGCGCTCCAAGCTCAACGAACAAATCAAAAGTCTTGTTAACGGCGTTATCCGGATTCGCTCCGGGTTTGTCTATCTTGTTTATAACAACAATTATCCTCAATCCCAAAGAAAGAGCTTTTTTCAAAACAAAACGAGTCTGAGGCATCGGACCTTCTTTGGCGTCAACCAAAAGAAGACATCCGTCAGCCATGGAAAGAACTCTTTCCACTTCCCCACCGAAATCCGCGTGACCCGGCGTGTCTATTATATTTATTTTAGTATCTTTCCATAAAACAGAAGCGTTTTTTGAAAATATGGTTATCCCGCGTTCTTTTTCCAAATCATTTGAATCCATTATCAATTCAGCGCCTTGATTTTCTTTTGAAAGCTTTGTGTTTGCCTGACGCAACAAAGCATCCACAAGCGTGGTTTTTCCATGATCAACGTGAGCTATTATTGCTATATTTCTTAGATTCATAAATTACTAATTTATTATTTATTCAACGCGTAAAACGCAGGTGATTTTACAAACTAAACCAGCGATTTCAATACTGAAATAATTTGAAATTTTGGTAATAAAAAATCACCTTTTTTAAGTGTTTTAGCCCCAATACTATATTATAGCAAAAAAATAGCACTATGTCAAATCAAAACAAAAACCTAGTTATCCGGAGCCAAAATTATTATATTCCCTATAGGGAATTGCTCCAAATTTTCAACAACTTCAACTTCTGAACCCCATAATCCCATAGCTATGCCTCTTTCGTATGTATTCCAATTGACTATAAGATTCCTTCTATTGTTTTTGTCTATCGCGTAACAGTCCTGTCCTCCGTTTTGTCTTATTATTTTCATAGTCTTGTTTTGATTATTATTCTCTGTTAATAAAATTTTATCAAAAAAATCTTTTGGTATTTTGTTCCCGGGACAACTTTTGTAAGTCGCGTAATCTCTGTGAAATTTTAAATTTTCCTTTGCTATGCCATGCTTTGCCATCAAATCTTTAATCAGCATTTTCAAAGATTTTTTTTGCGCTTCACTCGGCTGTTGATTGTCAAAATTACCTGTCAAACAAATTCCTATACCATTGTAATTTTTATTTTCTTGGGTGCAATGAGCTCCGATTTCCCAATCATTCCTGCCCTGGTATACTTTTCCGTCCGAAGTTATAAAATAATGATAACCTATGTAATACCCAAGGCTGCTTTTGAAATTCCAAAGATTTTTATGATAATTGTTCACAGCTTCAAATGTTGTTGTGTCTCTATCGGTCAAAGTATGGTGCAAAACTATGTGCGTCTTTTTGTAATAAGTTGGCATAAAATTAATTTATTTTCGTAATGTTTGATTTGATTAATCAAAACTTGCGACACTGTCTCCGTCTTTTGTTATATCATTTGATTTGCGTATCGGGCATCTCGGGTCCGCTGTTTCGGACAACTATCCTCCGCAATCCTCGCATTTCCCAATCTAAAGAAAAAACCATGTCCGATGTTAATCGTGAATTCGTATCCACAAGAATTGCAAGTTGCTTGATAATGTGATGACATGTTTTTAAACTATTTTTTTATCTTATAAAAAACATCAATAATCGTTGATTCATACCATGCTTTTTTTGCGACTTGTTCCTTTTTTTCTTTTATCCACTTATCCCAATCGGAAAAAATGTATTCGTTTTGACGTTTTTCAACATACCCCAACACATCAGAAGAAAGCATTGTAAGCTCGTATAATTCTATTCTGGAATCTTTTTGATAAGACAAAGCAACATTTGCGCGCATAATAAACTGCTCAACCGGAAATATGGCGACAATTGAGTACATCCATAAAAAAAGAAAAACGATAAATTTAATTATGTCGCGTTTTTTTGATTGGAAAAACAGAACCAAAAGCCAAACAAACAAAATAATACTGAACAAAACAGTATAAGACGCAAAAAATTTTTCATAACTGAACCCGTAAAAGACAACATAAAGAAACATGCGCCACGCGGCCGACATCACCAAAAACAAAGAAGCCACCGTAAAAGCCCCTAACAAACGATGAACCAAATTGTTTGTTTTTAAATATGTGGCAAAAAAAATAAGCGCGTTAACGACAGACAAAATAAACAATTGCCAAAAGCCACTCTTAACCAAAATTTCGGTTTCTGAAAAATCAATCGGCAATTCGGAAACCCAAAGCCTTTTTATCTGCACAGCCAAAAATAAAACATATACAAAAAAAATTCCGGCAATAACGATCCCGGCTATTATAGAATCAACATTTGTGTCTTTTTTTTCTTCAGAGACAACCGGGCGTTCAAGCCAAGAGAGAGCAACGGAAGCCGATAATACCGCAATAATCGCGCCAACCAAAACACGAACAGCTGTTTCTGTTTCAATAATGTTACGCACAAAATCAAATAACGGATCAATCAAATAAGCAAATTCAGGATCAACTTTTGAAAGTAGCGGAACAATCAATGTCGCAACAATAATAACAAGAAAAACAACACCAAAAAAAACACGACGAGTTATGCTGGACGAATTTCTTCCTAATAAAAAAGTATATCCTCTTAAAGATTTCCCCAAACTTCCAATCCATGAAAAAGATCGCGCAAACACTGTTTTAAAAAATTCTAAACCCCAAACAATACCACGGTTTTCCAATAACGCGTAGGTTATAAAGATAACTCCCAAAACAGGCAATACCAACACATTAGTCATGCGGATAAAAGGAGTATTGTATAATGAGTAACTTATTACAAGCAACACAAAAGGGACTAACCACGCGACATGTTTTCTGCTCCAAAACTTATTTTGATTGGGGAAAATTTTCCCTAAAAAAATTAAAAAAAGAGCCAAAAAAAAAGTCGCGTTAAATCCAAAAGCGAACACGCCTTTTTCCCAAAATCCCCATAAAAAAACAACCCAATACAAAGCTAAAAAAACAGACCAAATTAAAATTGAATTAGCGCGATCTTTAAATGTAAAAAACATATAATTTTATTCGGATTTTTTTGTTAATTTTACAAAACCGTCACAATGTTGTTTTATATCAAACGCAAAATTGTAAATTTGCTTAATTTTGGAGGCCACGACCGGAATTGAACCGGTGTGGAGGGTTTTGCAGACCCTTGCCTAACCACTCGGCCACGTGGCCACGAAATACATAATTGATTCTGTTTTGAAAAGACATTTTACTCGTGACCGGAATTGCCCGCCGAATGGGCGGGTTGCAGACCCTTGCCTAACCACTCGGCCACGTGGCCACGAAATACATATCCTCCGCTTATGGCAGGGGCGGTAGGAATCGAACCTACGACGTCGGTTTTGGAGACCGAAGTTATACCATTTAACTACGCCCCCTCCATAAAAGGAGAAAAATTGTAAATTTATTTAATTTGGAGGCTATGACAGGAATTGCCCGCCGAATGGGCGGGTTGCAGACCCTTGCCTAACCACTCGGCCACGTGGCCACGAAATATATAATTGAAAAACGAAATTCCTATATTATAATTATCCAAATTATAAAGATAAAAACGTAAAAACAAAAAATCCCAAAAATATAAACATCATCCACAAAACTATCGATACAAAAAACAAAAAAGCGTTTTTCTTATCTCCATTCAAATACATAACAACAGGTCTACCAACAACAAGCGAACCCGTGATTGAAGCAGATATAACGAACAACATAAGCATCAAAATACCTTGAATCTCCGGATAAGCGTTATTTAGAAACCTTTCTGAATTTGACATCAACAATACAACAGCAAAAGTATAAACAGATACGGCAAAAGCATGAACAAGACCGTATATTATAATTTTTGTCTTTGTCATATTATCTCTGATAATTTTCAATTATATCTTTTAAATTAGGAAATTTTTTAAAAAGATATTCAAACCTATCCTTCGTTTCTCCGGTGAATTCGTCAAAAAGAGGATTTCCTCCGGCATATACCGTATCAAGAGGATCCCCGTATTCGTTCAGATTGTTCGCCTTAAGCCATTCACCAATAGCAACGACTTGTTCTTCTGTAAGATTACGAACATATCCGGTTCCACTCTGTTTTATTATATCTCCGGCCTTTTGCGCACCCCAAGTAGCCGCTTCTTTGGTTTTGTAAGCTGTTGAACTAAAACAACCGACTCCAAAAAGAGGAAAAAGAAAAATCCATACTATAAGAATTTTTCTCATAAACAAAATTATTTTGTTTCTTTGTGCTGAGCGTGCTTTTTGCAAAATTTGCAATATTTTTTTATCTCAAGCCTTGTTTGGATTTTTTTCTTATTCTTGAATGTGTGATGAGTTACTCTTTTGCACTCCGTGCACTCAAGCTTTGTTAGCCTGTCTTGTGACATATTTTTAAATTAATAACAGCCTAAGCCATCATGATTTGATAAATTACATTATTTTTAAATGGAGCCACCCGTCGGATTCGAACCGACGACCTACTGTTTACAAAACAGTTGCTCTAACCAACTGAGCTAGGGTGGCCTGCGTTTTCCCAAAAAAGAACGAATTACTATACCAAACTATATTAATAAATTAATACAAAAAAGTCAAATCAAAAAAAGAGCCCTCTTTCCAGGAAAGAGGGTAAAAAGGTGGTATTTGTCCAACCACGAGACGACTCGATTCAATTACGAATTAACGGAAACAGAAGACTCTATGTTGTTCCTTAATGCAGGTATTAGTCTTTCTCGCAACACGAAAATACGATGTTCCCTACACCCCCTCCTTGAACAATGCGGATTACTGAGAGATTGTTCCAAATTTCTCTCTTCGTCCATATAAGCAACAAGAAGCTCTATGTCCGAAAGAGTTTGGTCCGCAAGCTCCATCATCTCGATTTCCCCTTTTTTGCAATGTGCGAAAAACCCCGGCGTTTCCGGGGTTTTGTTGGTACAAATTTACATACTCAAAAACCTCGGAATTCAACCGAACAGAGAAAGCCAATTAATCTTATTATAGCTTTTCGCAAAAATCATGTATTCAATATGTATATTTTAATTTAAATTCGATATGGTGGGCCCGGAGGGATTCGAACCCCCGAAGGCACGAGGCCACCTGATTTACAGTCAGGCGCGTTTGACCGCTTCGCTACAGACCCATCATAAATTCACGCATTAACAATATAACAGAATCAAAATCAAAAATCAACCTATCTTGACTTTGGCCAAATTAATGCCGCCTTTGGATATATTTTTGTCAAAGCATGCTCTCGGCAACCATGCTTTCTCGCGATGCATATATTTCGTCCATATTCTATATTCCTGTATGTCCACATAAACCACTCTTTTTTTGGCAAAATTTCCATGAGATCTGTTTCTATTTTTTTTGGATCTTTTGAATCAGACAAATCAAATTTTTGAGCGAATCGCTTAACATGGGTATCAACGGCTATTCCAAACACTTTTCCAAAAGCGACTCCTAAAACAACATTAGCGGTCTTTCGAGCGACACCCGGAAGAGATATCATACCCTCCATTGTTTTTGGAATTTTGCCTGAAAATTTTGTTTCAATGATTTTCGCGCAAGACAATATGTTTTTCGCTTTTGTCTTATAAAATCCAACGGGTTTTATATCTTTTTCAAAACTTAAAACAGATGCTGATGAATAATCTTTTATATTTTTATATTTTTCAAACAAATCCTTTGTAACGATATTCACCCTTTTATCGGTGCATTGAGCTGATAATATAACAGCAACCAAAAGCTCCCATTCATTTTTATAATTAAGCGCTATTTTGGGACTTGGAAACAAACTTTTCAAAACGCGCGCCATTTCTATGGCGCGCGCTCTTCTTTCTATCTTTTTTAATTCCGTCATAACTATATATTGCTATCACATTTTAAAAAATGGAGCCGTTGCGCGGAATTGAACCGCGGACCTACTCCTTACCATGGAGTTGCTCTACCAGCTGAGCTACAACGGCGCGCTGAACAAAACAGAAACAATAAATTGAAATTTTAATCGCTTAAACCAAAACATCCCAAAACAATGTTTTATCCGGCTAACAAAATTTAAAACAAAGCAACGAGCGCGTCACAGTTCTTTCAATTTTTTTTCAAATTCTTCTATTCTTCCGTGATCAGGATTAGACAATTTTATCTTTTCAAAAGCCTCTTCTGCCAAATTCTTATTTGACAATAATACACTAACCAAAAACAGTTGGTCAAGTATTTTTGGGTTATTGGGCTCAAGCATCTGGGCTTTTTGCAAACTTGAAAGAGCTTTTTCCTTGTCATCAAGCCTTATATAAATTTCTGACAAATCCATATGATAATCAACGATCTCGTTATTGATTGAAAGCGCGTGCAAAAAATAATTTTTAGCTTCGTCAAAATTTCCATTCCTCTTTTCTATATCACCCAAAGCCGCGAAAGCGCGGTCTTCCTGAGGCCAAGTTTTTGTCACATAATCATAAGCTTCGCGAGCCTGCTCAAATTCCTCCATTTTGAAATATACACCTCCAAGACCCATATAAGATTCTTTTGAATCTGGACAAATTTTAATCGCGGATAAATACAAAGACTCGGCCTTTCTTAAATTTCCTTTTTTTATTTCGTTTTCAGCTTGAAATATCTTTTCTTTTGATCTTTGTTCTGATTTTTTTGAAGAATCAGGAAGGACTCCATAAAACTTATATGACTTTTCAAGATTTTTCAAACTTTGACCAGCCTCTTTAAACCATTTCAAAGCCACCCCTTGCGCAGGGCGAGTTATCCCATAAAATATTTTAAAAATTTGATCAACTTTTCTCAAAAGCCTGTTTTCAAGTATGGACCTTTTTAAAACAGCCTCTCTCTCTTGCGGTATGTCATCCAAATTTAAAGACGCCGCTTTTTTGAAATGCCTTGAAGCTATTATAAGTATCACCCCTAAAGACAAAATTACTATTACGAAAGGAATTGTTGTGTACATATTATTTTTTTAAAGACCCTGCCACTATGGCGCCAAACTGAACCGGGTCCAAAGAAGCCTTTCCGACAAGAAGGCCTGACACGGATTTCTCTCTCAAATAAATTCGAGCGTTTTCTGGATCAACGCTTCCTCCGTAGATTATCTTAACTTGATTGTCTATTATTGAATCAGGAAACAAATCATAAAGAAGTTGTTTAATGACTCTGTGCGAATGCTCTATCTCGTCCGGATTTATATCTTGGCCAGTCCCTATCATCCAAACTGGCTCATAAGCGATTATCAATGTGTCTGATTTATTAAACCACAACCCCGAAAGTGATGTTGTAAGTTGTTTTTGCAAAACAACATCTTTGAGCCCATCTTGCCTCTCGTCAAAAGTCTCGCCAACGCACAAAACAGGAGTTATATCCAAAGTAGTCAAATAAGTTATTTTTTTTCTTATCATTTCAAAATCTTCTCCAAAATACTTCCTCCTCTCGGAATGTCCGACTATAACATATTTAACGCCTATGTCTTCCAAAAATTTTGGCGAGATCTCTCCGGTGTAAGACCCTTCGTCATCCCAAAAACAATTTTGAGCGCCTAGATATATACCTGTCCCGGCTATCGCGTCTCGAACAGAAATCAAATCAGTAAAGCTCGGGCACAAAACAACATCCGCCCCTTTGTGCTTGGAAAAATTCTTTGCTATTTTTTTCGCGCAAGACAAAGAGTCTTCGTGATTTAAATTCATTTTCCAATTTGCTATTATTACTGGATTTTTCATCTTATTGTTAATTTCAAATTAATTTTATTTTGGCCCCCAAGAATATGTTCTTTGCGTCCATATTGCCAAACTTTTTGCGTCTTGAACCCTTTTTTCATTTGATTCGGATCCGAAAGTCACTATATAAATAATTTTTCCTGACGAAGTCTTTACAGCTGTGGCGAGATTATATAAAGATTGATCAATATATCCTGTTTTGCCGAATTCTACCGGAACTATTGTTCCGGCAAGATGGTTTGTCGTAAAAATATATCTTGTCTCGCCTGAGGGGTAAACTTTTATTGAAGAGCTTGTTCTTCCCGTTATCTCAGAAATCGTTTTATTTTTTGAAATCTCTCGCAAAAGTCTCGTAATATCTTTTGCTGTGCTTATGTTTTGAGGCGAAAGACCTGTCGGCTCCACAAAAAAAGTGTTATTCATGCCTATCTGTCTTGCCTTTTTATTCATTAAATCAACGAATTCTTGTTCATAAGGCTCTGAAACTCTTGACAATACCATTGTCGCATTATTTGCGCTGCCAAGCAAGCTGGCAACCAAATAATCCTTTAAACTCGCGCTTTCACCGGGTTTTATAAAACTATCTCCGCCTTCCCTGTTGTCTTCTTCCGTCATTTCAACAACCAGCGAAAGATCCTGATCTTTATCAAGAAAAACAAGAGCTGAAATAAGTTTTGTTATGCTTGCCAAGCTGCGTTTTTCATTTTCATTTTTGGAAAACAGAACAACCCCAGAAGAAGAATCAACAACTATGGCGCTTTTCGCGGAGATTTCCGGCCCCAAAGACAAAATGTCTTTTTTAAGAGGAATAGTTTGTTTTTCCATGCTCGGAAAAACAATATCCGATCTTATTGATCCGGAAGAATTGTATGGATAAACGCCTTCTTGGCGTAAAGAAGGCGCGAGAAAAGAAACCGCGCATAATAAAAACGATATAAACTGAATACTCATATTTTTATCTCCGCGGAAAAATCTTCGGTGCTAGATAAATCAGATACATGTTGATCTTTATTCTCGTCAGTCGAACGAAGAACTTGATCCAATGTTTCGCTGTTTGATAAAACTTCATAATCAGGCAATTCACAAACAGATGAAATACCCAAAAATTTAATAAAATCATGTGTCACCGAATACCTTGGAAGATTTATTTTCTTGTCTTCGTATTTTTCTACAAGACCTCTTATCAATAAATTCCTGAGTATTAAAGAGCAATTTATTCCTCTTATTTGCTCTATTTCCGGTTTTGTGACAGGACCTCGGTAAGCGATTATAGACAAGGTTTCAATCGCAGGATCCGTCAAATCTCCTGATATGTCGGATTTTAAAAAATCTTTTACCAATTTTGAATTATCAGGATTGGAAACAAATTGATACTTGTCGCCAGCTTCCACAAAAATCATTCCGCAGCCGTTTTCTTTTTTGTATTTTTCTTTTATCTTTGCCAAAGCGTCTTGTGTTTCTTGTTTTTTTAAATCACACGCTTTTCTTATGTCAGAAAAAGAAATCGGGTCAGACGAAACGAAAAGCAAACTTTCTATTTTTGATATCGCGCTCATATCAATTTTTTAAAAATTATATTTTTTTATTATTATCTCACCGCCATCCTCTTGCGTCGCTATTAAATTTCTTTGTTTGGCAAGCTCTAAAATAGCCAAAAAACTTACTACTATATCTGATTTGTTTTTTGAAGATTTTATAAAATCGCCAAATTTTCCGCTCTCCACTTTTGAAACAAAATCTTTTAAATGCGCTATCCTCTCCGAAAGGCTTATTATTTTTCTCACGGTTCTTTTTGGAATGGAAACCATGGTCTTTTCTATGTCTGTTATGATTTTTTTCAAAGAAGATTTTAGATCAAAAACAGTAAGTTTTTTTGGAGGAAAAAACTCAACTTCTCTTTTAATTTTTGTTCTTAATCTTGAATAAGAGAA
>Ga0172368_10002704_pt1 | contig 22230 bp, 22 predicted proteins | sample Lak11m_FD_114540 | JGI IMG/M metagenome (GOLD analysis project Ga0172368, IMG submission 114540) | Freshwater microbial communities from Kabuno Bay, South-Kivu, Congo - kab_022012_11m | ecosystem: Environmental > Aquatic > Freshwater > Lake | place: Democratic Republic of the Congo: South-Kivu...
GCACGGCTCACCGTGATGTATTCCACCACGGGCAGGCCGCGCGCCATGCACAAACGCTTGAAGTGGTCCTTGTCCATGGAAGCGGCGGAAGCGAAGACCCCCGCCCCGACATAGGGGAGGCCGGCCATTTCAAGCAATCCCTGGAGGGTGCCATCCTCGCCGAAGGTTCCGTGGAGAACGGGGAAAACGACGTCGATGCCCGGATTTGAACCCGGCTCGGGCGAAATCGCCCGGGGTTCCCATTTGCCCTGCTTATCGATAAACAGCGGTACGGCTTCGTAACGAACCGGATCCAGCGCTTCGATGACGGATTTCGCGCTACGCACGCTGATCTCATGTTCGCCGCTGCGCCCGCCATACAGGACGGCCACTCTCACTTTGCTCACAAAATCCTCTTTCCCATCGCCGACATGACCAGCTCAACGGCCAGCAACGCAGTCCGGTTCGCTTCATCGAGAATCGGGTTCACTTCAACGACTTCCATCGACTTCAGCAACCGCGAGTCACAAACAATTTCCATGGCCAGGTGCGCCTCGCGATAGCTGATGCCGCCCCGCACGGGCGTGCCGACGCCTGGCGCTTCCCGCGGATCGACTCCATCCATGTCCAGCGAAAGATGAATGCCATCGGTCCCGTCGCCGGCGACGGCGAGCGCCTCGTGCATCACCGCCTTCATGCCGCGTTCGTCAATGTCGCGCATGGTGAAGACTCTCACGCCGGAACGCCGCACCAGCGGGCGCTCGTCCAGATCGACGTCCCTGATGCCGATGAGCACGACATTGCCAGGGCTGACTTTCGGCGCCCATCCGAAAAGATGAGTCAGCGCCTTCGGTCCCGTGCCCACCAGGCAGGCGAGCGGCATCCCGTGGACATTGCCTGAAGGCGAAGTGCCGGGCGTGTTCATGTCCGTGTGGGCGTCCACCCAAATAATACCGAGCCTCCGGCCCCGCTTTTTCCAGGCTTCGGCCATCCCGCTAAAAGTACCCACGGCGATTGAATGGTCGCCGCCGAGCACAAGCGGGATCTTGCCTTGGCCGGCGGCCTTCGCCACGCGCACGGCGAGGTCCGCGCAAGTGGCGGCGATGGCGGGAAGAAATCGCGCCGACGCCGGACCCGGCTTGGAGGATTCCTGTTGTTCGACGCCGACGTTGCCCAGGTCGTCCACCGCATAGCCAAGGGCTGCAAGCCGCGCGTTCAAGCCCGCGGTCCGGATCGCCGACGGTCCCATATCAACGCCGCGGCGCCCCGCGCCGAGATCCAATGGCGCTCCGACGATGGCCACTGCCGGACCCGCCGCCTGTTTGGACTTAGTCATGGCGGTCGACCCTCAAGGTCTCGTTCTATAAAGCATTCGCGGGAAAGCGATTGTCTCGCGGACATGGTCCAGCCCGCACAACCAGGCCACTGTCCGTTCGACGCCCATGCCAAATCCAGCGTGCGGCACGGAGCCGTAACGCCGCAAATCCAGGTACCAATCGAACGCTTCCGGCGGCAGGTTGTGATCACGCAATCGCTGTTCCAGCAGTTCGAGCGAATGCGCGCGCTGTCCGCCGCCGACGATCTCGCCGTATCCCTCGCTGGCGATGACATCCACGCCCAGGGCGAGTTCGGGGCGGCCGGGATCCGTCTCAAAGTAGAACGCTTTCACCTGGGCCGGGTAGCGGTCCACCATCACCGGCCGGTCGTAGTCTTCGCTCAACAGCGTTTCGTCGGTCCCGCCGAAATCGCTGCCCCACTCGATCTCGCTGCCCTTTTTCTTCAGGATCTCCACCGCCTGGTCGTAGCTGATGCGGGGGAACGGCGCCTTGATCGCCTCGAGTTTCGAGATGTCGCGTTCCAGGGTTTCGAGTTCGGTCCGGCGGTTCTCCAGGACTCGTCCGGCGACGAAACAGATCAGCCCCTCGGCGACGTCTTTTACGTCTTCCAGCGTCGCGTAGGCCATTTCCGGTTCCACCATCCAGAACTCGGTCAGGTGGCGCCGCGTCTTCGACTTCTCGGCCCGGAATGTCGGTCCGAAGCAGTAGACCTTACCCATCGCCATGGCCGTCGCTTCGTTATAGAGTTGGCCGGACTGGGTGAGATAGACCTTCTCGTCCTCGAAGTAGTCCACCTCGAACAGGGTGGTCGTCCCTTCGCAGGCTGCCGGCGTGAAAATCGGCGTATCCACCAGCGTGAAGCCGTTGGAGTCGAAGTAGTCCCGGATGGCCTTGATGATCTCATGGCGGACACGCATGATGGCGTGGGTCCGGCGGCTGCGGAGGTGCAAGTGGCGTTTATCGAACAGGAACTCGGTGCCGTGATCCTTGGGCGTGATCGGGTAAGGCGTCTCCTCGGGCACGCGCTGGACGATCTCCGCCGATTCCAGGTCAAGTTCAAAACCGCCGATGGCCCGCTGTTCGGCCCGCAGGTTGCCGCGCACGATCAGCGACGATTCCTGCGTCAGGTGTTTCAACGTCTCAAACAGTTCTTCGGGCAGGTTGGCCTTCACGCCGACGCACTGGATGATGCCGCTGCCGTCGCGGACGAGTGGGAAGATGATCTTGCCGGACTTCCGCAGATTGTACAACCACCCGGCAATCTCCACCGTCTGGCCATCGTGCTTGGCGGCGTCACTGATTCGGATGCGGGGGATTTCGGACATGCGTTACAGACTCTCCAGTTTCTCGAAGATCTCGCGAAGGCCGTTGAGCGGGTTTGCCGAGTCTTCTGGATCCTTCAATTCGAGCAGCAGCGGGTACTGATCCTGGCGCGACCTGAGCAACCGCATCGTCGCGGGCCAATCGACCGTGCCGCCGCGGCCGGCTGCCGGCGCAAGGTGGCAGTCGCCGGCGCCGTCATTATCGTGAACGTGAGTGGACCGGATGCGCGGCGCCATGAGCGAGAATCCATGTTCCACTCCTTCCATCAGGTTTGCGTGGCCCAGGTCGAAGCAGAAGTTCACGTCCAGGTGCATCGTGTTGACGAAATAGACCAGGCGTTCGGCGCTAGCGATGCCGCTGGGAATGTTCTCCAGCAGAATCTGTACGCCCCTATGCGCGGCGAACAGGCTCAATTCCTCGACGGAGTTGAAGGCCGCCTCAACCCGCGCATCGTCGTACTGTTGTCCGGCAACGCCGAGGTGAAGGATCAAATAGTGAAACGGGATTCGTTCGGCGATCTCAATCGACCGCTTGACCTCGTCCACATGCATGATGCGCTTGGGCTTGGAGACTTCCGAGATGTCGATGACGGCGGACGGTCCGGAGCGGCCGGAGCAATCGTCGCTGAAGATCGGCGCATGAACGGAATGGAGCTTCAGCTCGGCATCGCCGAACCAGGAAGTCAACTCGCCGAGCTGGGACTTGCTGTGGTAGTCCAGGTGCTGGCGCGCGCAGAAGAACTCAACCAGCGGGATGCCGGCATTCCAAATGCGGTCCAGCCAAATCGTGTTCAGCCTGTGCCTTACCAGAAGGTGAGTGGAAATGGCGCGTTGCATGGGGTCCGTTCTAGTATCCGGCGGCCTTGCCGGCGCTCCTTCCGTTCTGCGCTCCCTCAAGCCAGCCGCCGGTGACGGCGATGGCTTCGACGCTGCCAACTGAGGACGTGTCGGCGAGTTTGTGGCCGCGCTTTTCCAGCAGCGCCCGGGTATCGGGCGAGAAGCCGCGCTCAAGATACAGCGTGTCCGGCATCCATTGATGGTGAAGCCTGGGCTGATCGACCGCCTGCTGGACGTTCATGCCGAAATCAAGGACGTTGAGCATCACCTGCAGAACTCCGCTGATGATCCGTGGGCCGCCCGGCGCGCCGAGAACCAGGGCCAACCGGCCATTCTTTGTCACGATGGTCGGCGTCATCGCCGACAATGGGCGCTTGGCGGGCGCAATCGCGTTTGCCTCGCCCTGAATCAGGCCGAACATGTTGGCCTTGCCTGGAGCGGCGGCGAAGTCGTCCATCTCGTTGTTCAACAGGAATCCGAGTCCCGGGACTGTGACGCCGCTACCGTAGCTGTTGTTGATGGTGTAGGTGAGCGCGACAGCATTGCCCTCGGCATCGATGACGTTGAAGTGAGTTGTCTCAGTCGATTCGGCTCCCGCCGGGGCGCCTGCCGAAATCACGCTGCTCGGAGTAGCCCGTTCGGGATCGATGCTCGCCCGGCGCGCCGCGATGTAGGCCGGGTCGAGCAGTCCAGGGAGGGGTAGTTTCACGAAATCGCCGTCGCCCAGAAAACGGGCGCGGTCGGCGAAGTAGCGCCGCATCGCCTCGGCAATGTAATGCGACGAAGCGGCCGATCCGGCCCCGTGCTTTTCGTATCCGGTCCCGGCCAGCATGCCGGCTATTTGCAGGATGCCGATACCACCCGATGAGGGCGACGGCGCGGTCAGGATCTCGTAGCCGTGGTGCGTCCCTTTCATCGGAACCCTCTCCACGGCCTTGTACCCTTTCAGGTCGGCCAATGTGACCTCGCCGCCGTGTTTCTTCATCTCCGAGGCGAGGATGCGCGCCGTTTCACCCTCATAGAAATCCTTCGCGCCTTGTTTCGAGATCCGCTGAAGGACCGCGGCGAGCTCGGGCTGAACCAGCTTTTCCCCGGCTTCGAAGCAGGCCCCGCCTTTCAGAAAGATCCGGTTCGACTGCGGAAACTGCGCCAAAAGCTTCTTGGCCCCGCACATGCTCCGCGCCTCGGCGTAGCTGAGGACCACGCCCCGGCGCGCAAGTTCGACGGACGGCTGAACCAGGCTGGCCCATGCCTTCCGTCCATACTTGTGATGCGCCATTTCCAAGCCGCGCACGGTGCCCGGAACCCCTGCCGCCCGCCATCCGGCGACGCTGTCCCTCGTCGCCTTGCCATCCGCCCCGAGGTACATGTTCCGGGAGGCGCTCGCCGGCGCCATCTCGCGAAAGTCGATGAAAGCGCTGCGCCCGCCGGTGAAGCGCACAAGCAGGAAACCGCCTCCGCCCAGGTTGCCCGCCGACGGATGCGTCACGGCCAGGGCAAAAGCGACGGCAACGGCAGCGTCGATCGCGTTGCCCCCGGACTTCAGAACCGCCACTCCGACGTCGGCGGCCAGCGGTTCCTGGGCAACGACCATCGCATTGCGCGTTCTCACCGGCTCCCGGCCCATCGCCGGGATCAGCAGGGCGATCGCCAGGCTGAGTACGCGGAAAGCCTTGCTCCTACGCATGAACTCTGATTGTACCGCTCCGGGCCGTGGTATCCCGGCGAGCCACGCCGGATCCGCGCACTCAAGCCTTCCTGCGCCAATCAAACAACGCCACGCCCGCCGCAACGCTCACATTCAGCGATGCCACGGCCCCGGCCATGGGGATGCGCAACAGGAAATCGCACTTCGACCGGATCTGCTCGTGAAGGCCGTGTCCTTCCGCGCCGAGCACCAGCACCGACCGTGGCTCGTATTGGGTGTCCCAGCATGCCGATTGGCCCCGCTCGTCCAACCCGTAGATCCACCACAGGTGCTGCTTCAGTTTCTCGATGGTGCGGTTCAAGTTGGCCGCCCGGATCACCGGGAGAACCGACAACGCGCCCGCGGCGGCCTTGGCGGTCGTCTCGCTCAACGGCGCGGACCTCCGCTCGCCAACGATCACGGCCAGAGCCCCGGCTGCGTGGGCGGTGCGCACGATCGCGCCCAGGTTATGCGGATCCTCGACGCCATCCAACAACACCAGCATCCCTTCCCGCTCCAGGAAGTCATCGAGTTGCGCGTGCCTGGATGCCGAGCCAAAGGCCACCACTCCTTGGTGGGGGATGCTGTGGGCCATCCTGTCCAGGACATCCCGGCTTTCGAACCGGACCGGGACACGAACCTTGCGCGCCAGCGCCACGATCTCGTCCAGGCGGGACGAACGCGGTTCTTTTGCCACGCAGACGCGTTCCAGCGGACGGCCCGCCTTGAGCGCCTCCCGCACCGGGTGAATGCCGGCAATCCATTCCATGCGGTCCCATCGTAGCGGAACCGGGATTGCCGCGCCGAAACATTTCTCCGTGAATTTGGTTGACCTCTTGGCCGTAGCGCCTTACGATGACCAGTAGCGGGCATTCCACATGGCCACGGCAGCAGTCACCGCGCGCTCAAATACGGTCGAGATTCCGAACAAGCTCTACTTCCGCATTGGCGATGTCAGTAGATTGGCCGGGGTGAAGCCGTATGTGCTGCGCTTCTGGGAAGGCGAGTTCCCCATGCTCAACCCCAAGAAGAGCGGCACCCACCAGCGCCTCTACCGCCGTAAGGACGTGGAAACCATCCTTGAAATCAAGCACTTGCTGTACGAGAAGCGTTTTACCATCGAGGGCGCCCGGAGCCATTTGCAGCAGCACCGCAGCCGTTCCGGTCCCAAGCCCGCGCCTCAGCCCGCACCGACGCAGACCGGGCTATTCGCCGGCATGGCAACCGACTCCAATCGGGCGCGTATACGCGAGGAGTTGATCGCGGTGCTCGAACTGTTGTCGCGTTAGACCTTCCGGAACATAGCAATCGCCTCAATCTCGATCAACAAGTCGGGACGGCACAGGACCGCCTGAATGCCGGTCGAGGCCGGCAAGGGGTCCAGATTCTGCGCGTTGTAGAATCGGGTGCGTTCTTCGTTAAAGGCTTCATAGTCGCGGTCGATGTCGCGCAGGTAGCAGGTCGTCCGGACGATGTCTTTCCAGGTGGCGCCCTCGGTTTCAAGCAATCCAGTGATGTTGGCGAAGGTCCGGCGGCACTGTGCGCGGAAATCGCCGGCGTGGACCGTGGCCCCGGTCTCGTCGATGCTGGCCGTGCCGGAGATCAATAGAATCACAAAGTTGCCCAGGTCCAAACGAATCCCGCGGGAGAAAGAACTCGGTCTGGCGTAGTCGTACGCCTCATTCAATACGCGCGGGTTGGTAATCGCCTTCTTCTCGATCGTCCGAGCGGCGGCAATGGCCCGGATTGCGTCGTCAACTTGCATGATTGGGCCTCCCGCCAGCGTTAACCACCGGCGTCAAGCGAAAGATAGACCTCGACTGGAGCCGTGCTCCGAGCCCATTCCCATGATCGCACGCCACGGCGCGCCGGGCTGCTCCGGCGCGGGTTGGCTTGCCTTGTGCAACCGCAACCTCGCCGGTGTAGGATGAGCCGGTCGCATAAGAGTTTTCAACTATTTAGGCGGATTTATTCATCCCCCCGCCGGCACTGCCGATAAGGCCTTCGACAACGGCGATGATCCAACTCACGCGACTGAATCACGTTTCGTTCTACCTCAATCCAGACCTGATTGAGCAGATAGAGCGGACTCCAGACACCGTGATCCGGCTCACGACGGGCGTCCGCTTCGTGGTGGAAGAGCCAGCCAGCGTCGTTGTGGAGCGGATCATCACATACCGTCAGCAGGTTGTGCGAGGCGCGATTACGCCGCCACCGGAAAGTGAAACGGAAACCAAACCGGCGCCCGGCAACAGTTCGATGAATGCCCCATGCGAAGGCTAGGCGGCCATGGCGGGAAAAAAGACGGCGAAACGAATCGACCCCGGCAGCTTCCTGGGCCTGCTTCTGGCGGCCGGCGGGATTCTGGGCGGCTTCATGTACGAAGGCGGGCAGCCGTTCAAAGACATGGTGGGGCCGTCCGCGGCGCTGATCGTTTTCGGAGGGTGTCTTGGAGCGACAATGCTCTCTCACCCACCGTCGTCCGTGCGGATGGCCTTGGGCCGGGTGCGTGACATCCTGTACGAAGAGGTCCGTGATCCCATTGCATCGATCGACACAATCGTGGCCTATGCCGGCCAAGCCCGGAAGAACGGGTTGGTCTCCCTGGATGCCGAAGTCGATTCCATCGAGGATTCCTATCTCAGGAAAGCGCTGATGCTTGCCGTGGACGGCGCGGACATCCAGGAAATCCGGACCATGATGGAACTGGAATCAGACGCCGCGGGCGAACGGTGGGTGCGGGCCGCGAAGGTCTTCGAATCGGCGGGCGGGTACGCGCCGACCATCGGCATCATTGGCGCGGTGCTGGGGCTGATCCTGGTCATGAATGACCTGGACGACATGAAAAAAGTCGGTCACGGAATTGCCGCCGCCTTTGTTGCGACAATCTACGGCGTCGGGGCGGCGAATCTGCTTTTTCTTCCCGCCGCGCAGAAGCTGCGGAACCGGGCCCACGCGCAACAAGACAGGGAACAACTTGTTCTCGAAGGGATCTGCGCCATCGTGGAGGGGATGAATCCGAAACTGATCAGGATGAAGCTGGAAGGCGTCACCGGACAGACGACGGCGGGCGGATCCGGCAAGGAGGGCCGCTAGCCATGGCGAGGCGGCCGCGCGAGCCGGAGCACGACAGCCATGAAAGGTGGCTGGTTTCCTATGCCGACTTCATCACCCTCCTGTTCGCCTTCTTTGTGATGCTCTATGCGCACTCGAACATGAACAAGACGATGGCGCAACAGATCTCGGAGTCTTTCCGCCAGGCCATGGCGGAAGGTCGGCTCACGCAGGCGCTGTCGAAGCTGCTGGGCGCTCAGGCCGCCGCCAGACCGGCGGTGGCGCCTGCGGCCGCCAGCGGGCAGCCGCCGGCCGGCGCGGCCACCGTCGAACTATTGCCGTCGTTGCAGATGCTCAACCGGCAACTGGGAAAGGAGATCCAGGCCGGCCGGCTTGAGGTGAAGCTCGAACGCCGCGGCCTGGTCATCAGTTTGAAAGAGGCGGCCTTCTTCCCGCCCGGCGACGACACCATCCAGCCGGCGGCGCTGCCCACGCTGGCCACCATTGCGGCGGAGCTGCGGCGGACGCCCAACCCGATCCGGCTGGAAGGCCACACGGATTCCGTCCCGATCAGAACCGAACGGTTTCCAAGCAACTGGCATCTATCGTCGTCTCGCGCCGTGTCGATGCTCGAACTCTTCTCGTCCCGGTTCGGCATTCCGCCGCAACGGATGGGGGTGGCAGGATTCGCCGACACAGCCCCGGTCGCGAACAACGATTCCCAAGAGGGCCGAGCCAGGAACCGCAGGGTGGACATCGTGGTGCTCAACGAAGAGGCTGTCATCGCCGAGCCAGCGCGAGCACCGAACAGCCTGCCCTGAGCCATTTCCCGCGTCTGCCCCGGAAGGCGCCGGTCGCCACTGGCACAAGGCAGATATCGTAAGGAGAATGATGGCGCCTTGGTGGCTGTTTTCACTTCTACTGCCTTGCACCGGCGCATCGGATGGAAGCCAAGGCGGGCCAGCCGGGGAGACAGCGCCGCCAAGTGTCATCTTGCCAGGCACGTCAATCACCGTACGGGCCGCTCCGGGCCAGGTCGAAAACGCCGCCGAAACCGCGGCATCGAGCGCCGCCGCCAGCGAGGTTTCCTCCGCCGGCCGGCTGGGTGGATGTGGGCGTACACGGCGGAGTGGGGATTGGCCGGGGCTGGATGCTGGAAATGGGCGTCGCCAATCTCTTCGACAAGAACTACCGTGTCCACGGTTCAGGCATCGACAGTCCGGGCATCAATACCTGGACCGCCTTGCGCTTCAGCTTCTGACCTTTGGAGGCCGTCGAGGGCCAACTCCGCGGCCCGCTGACTGGCAGCTTTTTTCGACGGCCCTTCCGCCTGTGCCAATACTGTCTTGCCGATCCGCGCCTCGACCACGAACGTTTTGGCGTGCTCGGGCCCCCTCTCGCTGACCGTGACGTACTTTGGCATGGCCAGCTTGCGCGATTGCGCGTACTCCTGAAGGCGGCTTTTGGCATCGGGCGGCGGCAGCGGCGACAACTCGTCGCCGGGTTCAAACCGCCGCAGAATCAGCCTCTCAACCAGTTCGCGGCACGCCTCGATGCCGCCATCGAGGTAGACCGCGGCGATGACGGCTTCCATTGCGTCGGCCAGCAGGGCGCGTTTTTGCCGGCCGCCGCTCAACTCCTCGCCGCGCCCGAGCCTCAACTGTTGCCCCAGCCCGGCCGCCGATGCCACCTCAAAGAGCTGGGCGGCGCTCACCAGGTGGGACTTGAGGCGGGAAAGCTCGCCTTCGCGAGCCTGCGGACGGCGGCTGACAAGATCGACCGAGGCGATGAAGCCGAGAATTGCATCGCCGAGGAACTCCAGTTGTTCGTTGTCGCAGTCATCGCCACCGCCCGGCTTCATTTCGACCGCGAGCGACCGGTGGGTGAGGGCGCGGACGAGCAGCCCGGCGTCTTTGAACCGGTACCCGAGCGTTTGCTGCAGTTGCTCGAGATCCGCGCCCATGGAGGATGACGTGAGGACTCCGGGTTACTTCGCGGCGTCGGCCTTCTGTTTGAGAAGGGTCAGTTTCTCCTGCGTCGCGGCCTGTTTGACGACAGCAGCGGCTGAAGGATCGTTGATGGCGCGCTCGAGGGCGGCGATGGCCTCGTCGAACTTCTTCACCTTGCCGAGGCAATTGCCAAGGCGGACGAGGGTGGCCGGATCAGGCTGGGCGGCGTTGTCGACGGCCAGTTTCAGATTTGTGGCGCAAGCGTCGTAATTCTTGCGGGCCATCGCCGCCATGCCGAGCCCTTCGTACGCCTGTCCCGTGTAATCCTTCTTCGCGCCCTCCCACTGTTCATCCGTGATATTAGGATTGGGCTTCGGCGCAACCTTCACCAGTTCGATCGCCTGGTTGGCGAGTTTCTCGGCGCGGCCCAGCTTTTCCTCCCGGTCGAGGTCAAATTCGCGAGTGCGCTGAGCCAGGGCGGACGAGATCAGAATCATGGCGCCGTAGTTTTTGTCGTCGGCTTCCAGTGCCTGCTCTGCATAGACGACCACATTCTCGAGGTCGCCGGTCTGCTGGGCCGAGAACGCCATGATGTAGAAGGCTGTGGACTTGAAATCGGTGTCGGCGAATTTCGTGATCAGTTCCTTCGCCGCGGCGATGCGGGTGGCCGGATCCGGGGCCTGGAACATGGCCTGGATGGCTTCGGCTTCCTTCTGCGATTTGACTTTCAATTGCTTGGTGCTGGCGCTCTGCGCGAAGACGGCGCCGGCCGAAACGGCCAGGGCCAGAATGGTGGCGGCGATACGGGTACGAATCATGGCTATCCTCAGGGTGACTTGTCCGGGGGCAGAGATGCAAGTTCCTTTTGGGCCGCTTGCCTCGCCGCTTCGCTGCCGCCTTCGACCGCCAGCGCCGATTGGTAGTGCTTCCTCGCCCCGGCGATCTCGCCGGCGGCCCTGGAAAGACGCGCGAGATAGACGCTGGCCCAAGCCTTCTCGAACGGCTCGGGCGAAGATTCCAACGTCTTCTCGAATAACTCCACCGCCAGTTCTGGATCTCTCTCCAGAACCGCGATTCGAGCCAGGCCGAAGTAGGCCTTGGCGTGGAACTTGGACGCCTCCCGGGATTGAAGCACCCGGCGATAGACGGGCTTGGCCGCATCGAGATCCCGCTTAAGGTAGGACTGCTCGGCTGCCTCAACCAGTTTTTCGAACTCGCTTTGCACGGGCGCCGACGGAGCCTTTGGCTGCACCATCCGGTCCTGCCGTTTCTGGCTGAATTCGACCTTGGCGATTCGTTTGTCCTCTTTAGAGAGATCGATCGCATCAATCATTTCAGGCAGATAGAGGCGCAGAGCGCGTTCCTGCTTTTCGTAGCCCTGAAGCGCCTCATAGAAATAGGCTGTCAGGATGAAGCCTTCGCTCATGGCCACTTCGGCCTTCTGGGGCGCGTGGTCCAATCTTGCCTCTACCGCTTTGACGAGGCTCATGCCGGAAAGCAGTACAAAATCGTTCTTGTACTCTTCGGCCAGGATGGGGGAGGCGTGGGAGAAGTCGCCCAGGCCCCGTTTCTCGTTCAGCCGCGACTGGTAGCGGATACACAGCGGGTCGAGCAGGTAATGCAGATAGGCGTGGCGGATCTCGTCCACCCGCGGCCGCGCCGACGGCGTCATGACGACGTAGTAATCATCCAGGTAACTCCTGGCATGGACCTGATTCGGCGCGCCAAGCAGGTCGACATAAACCTGGAACCGGCGGCCGCTCATACCGCTGGTGGGGTTCCGCAGGTACATGTTGGCGCTGAGGACGGCGTTGACGACGGGTTCATGGTACCCGGCGATGACGTCATCATAGGCGGGTTGTGCTGCGCGCCAGAGACTTTCGAGTCCCGCTTCGGCCCAAAACTCGGCCAGAATCGGCCTCAACGCCTCCAGCGATGCCGCGTCTGGCGGCAACTGATCGGCCGGGTACTTCGGCTTGAAATCAGGTGGCGGGCCGGATGTGAGGGCAAAGCTGATGTAACGGCTCAGTTCGCTGTTCCAGTCTCCGCGCCGCTGGTCGCGCATGAACGCCTTCAGCCTGGCAAGACTCGGAGGATTCCTGGCAAGAAGCTCTTGACGAATTCCGGCGCGGAGCGCGTGATTGGTTGCCGACTCCAGATCGGCATCGTAGCCTGACGCGTTCATCGCCGCCAGCACGGCGAACAGCGTCGGATTGCTGTCAAGCTGGGCGTCGCTCTGCGCCCTGGCCGGCGCAAGCGCCAAGCCAAGCAATAGACCGACTATCCCAACCGCGATTCGTTTGGTCACAACCGGGCGACGTGCTCCACTGATCCTAGCGTAGCCGATTCGGTTCGGCCGATCTTAGCCAGATCGTACTGGTATGCCCCCTTCTTGAAGCCTCAGGCCGGTTCCGCTATCCTGAGTTGTCGGTCGCGTAAAGACCGTCCGGTGACTTGACGATACAAGCTATTGGCGCCTGGTCGTAGCCAGGCAGTGCGTGCGGGCACAGAGGGGGAATTGATGGTCACAGCAGGCAAGGGGACGGTCGTGATCGCCGCCTATCTTTTGGCGGCGTCGACGCCCGTTCTTGCCCAGGGCGGATTTGGCGGCATGGGTGGCTTCGGCGGAATCCTGAGTGGAGCCGGCGTGGGCCCCGTGCGGCCCGACGTTCCTTCAGTCCGTCCCTGGCTGAGTATTAACGGGCACGCCGCCAGTTCCACCTATGAGGACCAGACCACGCCGGTTCGTTACGGATCTTCACTCGCCGGCGGCGTGAGTATCGGCAGGGCGTGGGAGAAGACGCGTTTGGTGGGATTCTACACATTCGTGACGCCCCTGGTGAACACGTATCGCTACACGCGGGGCGGAATGGGGATGAACCACGTCGGCGGACTTCAATGGGCCCACCAGTTCACGCAGAAGCTTTCCGTTAGCCTCAACCTGATGGGAGGGTCGTCGAACGGCGGTTATGGGTACGGCGGCGGCGTCGGCGGATTCGCCGGTGTCGCGCCCATAGGCGTCTCCGGGTCTGGGATCTCCTCGCCGGCGCAGACCACCGCGGGCGCCTCGGCCACCGGCATTCAAAACCTTGCGGACAACGGACTTGTCGACAACGAGCTGTATAACACGAGAGTCAATTTCGCGGGCATCTATACGGGCTTGACCTACTCCGCCGACCAGAGGAACGTCTTTTCGCTGACGGCGGGCGCGAGCCGCGTCAGGCGCTCGCTGGACTACCTGGTGGGTTCAAACAGCGCCGGCTTTGGCGGGGGTTACACCCGAATCCTGACCGTCCGGGCGAGCACCGGGGTCCATTACGGGTTCAACCAGTTCGAGTATCCGGGCTATTACGGCGGCAACCAGATTCACTCGCTGCGTTGGAGCCTCGGCTACACGATCAGCCCAACGGTGTCGCTGGGCGTCAGCGCCGGCGGCTACATGTACCGCGTAAACAACATCGGCACCGTGACCTTGCCGGGGCAAATGGCAGCGCTGCTCGGCGTTTCCACCGTCCAGCAGGTGAACGATGCCAAGTTCTATGGGACTACGATGGGGGCGGTGTTGTCCAAGAGCTTCCGCGTGGGCTCCGGAAGTATCAGCTACAACCGCGGAGCCCGTCCCGGCAGCGGCTTCCTGTTCGCCACGCAGCAGGAGAGTTTTGCAGCCGCCTATTCGCTTGGATGGTCGCGCGCCAGCCTCGGCACGTCGGCGGTGTACAGCCGCGGCAGGAGCATCTCATCAGTGCGCGGAGAGGTCCAAAACAAGGCTGTGATCGCGTATGGGTCGATCAGGCTGCTCGGGAGCCTGCACGCGACCGGATCGGCCTCTCACCATTGGATCAACGCGGGCCTTGGACCGGAGTACCGCACTTTGGCTGCAAGCGTGGGGATCGCCTTTGGACCAGGCAGTTACCCGCTCTGGTTCTGAAGACAGCGTTGAAATGGGCAGTCCAGCCAGCCTGGGTGGAAGTGAGTTGAAGAACGAATTTTTTCAGCATTCTGGAGGGAAAATGTCAGAGTTGCCTGTCGCCGCAAGCGAACTGATCGCAAAGATAGAATCTCGCACCGCCGTCTCCGGCATCATCGGCCTGGGCTATGTCGGGCTGCCGTTGGCCGTCGAACTTGCCAAGGCCGGCCAGACAGTGGTTGGCATCGACGTGAGTACGGGCAAGGTGGATCTGCTGAACAAGGGAGTCAGCTACATCCAGGACGTGCCCGCCGCCGAGGTTGCCGAACTGGTGCGGGCCGGAAAGCTCAGCGCCACGACGGACTTTAAGGCGATCAGCCAGATGGACACCATCAACATTTGCGTGCCCACGCCGCTGCGAAAGACCAAGGATCCCGACATGAGCTACATCGACGCGGCGTGCCGCGAGATCGCTCTGCACATGAAACCCGGCACGCTGGTCATTCTGGAATCGACCACCTATCCCGGAACGACGGACGAGTTTGTGCTCCCGATGCTCGAACAGCACGGACTGAAGGCCGGCCAGGATTTCTTCCTGTGTTTCTCGCCCGAGCGGGTGGACCCCGGTAATCCCACGTACCAGACCAAGAACATCCCCAAGGTGGTCGGAGGCATCACGCCAGCCTGCACAGCCGTCGCCCAGCGTTTCTATTCGCTGGCGCTGGACCGCGTCGTGCCCGTCGGCTCAACCAAGGCTGCCGAAATGGTCAAACTGCTCGAAAACACCTTCCGGATGATCAATATCGGCCTGGTGAACGAGATGGCGCTGATGTGCGACCGCATGGGCATCAACGTCTGGGAAGTCATCGATGCCGCCGCCACCAAGCCGTTTGGATTCATGCCGTTCTACCCTGGGCCGGGCCTCGGCGGGCACTGCATCCCAATTGATCCGTTCTACCTGTCCTGGAAGACGAAACAGGCCGGCATCGAAGCGCGCTTTATCGAACTCGCCGGCTACATTAACGGCCAGATGCCCCACTTCGTTGTCTCCAAGGTACAGAATGCCCTCAACGACGCCGGGAAAGCCGTGAAGGGCTCAAAAATCCTCGTCCTCGGCGTGAGCTATAAACGCGACATCGACGATATGCGCGAATCGCCGGCCATCGACATCATGCTGCTGCTCGAAAAACTGGGCGCCGAAGTGAGTTACTCGGACCCGTTCGTGCCCGCGCTCAAGGTGGACGGCCAGACCTGGAAGTCGACCGACCTCGACGCTGCCTTGACGGCGGCGGATTGCGCCGTCATCGTGACCGATCATCGCGCCTTCGACTACGCCAAGATCGGCGGCAAAGCCCGGCTGATCGTCGATACGCGTAACGCCATGAAGGGCTTGGCGCCGGAAAAAGTCATCCGGCTTTAAGCGCCGGCCGCCGGAGAGAGAACGGGCGTTCGATAAAAAGGAATAGAGGTAGCGTGACGGCGCTCGCCGCCGCCAGTGTTAGCGGCAGCGCCGCCCAAAACCCCGCTTCGCCCCACTGGGCGGCGGGCATCCACCTCTGCGCCGCCACGACGGTGGCATGAACGCCCAGCGAATGAACCAGGTAGAACGAGTAGCTGCAGTTGCCAAGGTAGCGCAGCGGACTCCAGGAAAGCGCCCGCGACAGCCACCCCTGGCCGCCGAAGGCCGCCTGCATGAGCCCGAAACTGGCCGCGCCAAGGAGCACGACCCGTACAAGCGACGGCCAAGGCTGCTGATACGCAGGATTCGACAGCGGATGGCAGGCGGCCAACGCGCATCCCATGAACAGCGCAGCGCACGCCTGCGGCCAGCCGCGCCTGGAACCCATGCGTCCGGCATCCAGGCGCTCCCACGCCAGCATGCCTGCCGCGAACAGAAGAAACCTGGGGCGGTTCCAAAGTTCATACGGGATCCCCTCCAGCCGCCCTGGGAACCAGATGATCGATGCCGCACAGTAGGCTCCGGCGGCGGCGCAGATCGCGGCGATCCTTCCCCGCCTCGGCCACTTGGCCATGCCCAGGCCCGCTGTGAGCAACGGAAGTGCCAGGTAGAACGCCAGTTCATAACTCAGTGACCAGGCCACCGTCATCACCGGTTCGATTCCGAACACGCCCGGCAGCAGCAGAAGGCTGCGCACGACAAACCAGAAAGCGCCGCCCTCGGGCCACTTCGCCCAGCCGGGTACGGCGAGCAATAGCGCCACATACACCGCCATGGCCGCCAGAAACGGGGGATAAATCCGCCGCAGCCTGCGTCCAATGAAGCCGGCGGGCGTTCCACGCCACTTCAGCGCCAGGGAATAGACGAGATACCCGCTGATGGCAAAGAATAAATCCACGCCCGCCTGGCCGATTGAATGTGCCACCACGGCGTAGCCCGCCGTCCATGAGCCGCCCTCCGTCCAGCCACGAAACTGGAAGGCATGGTGAACGAGCAGGACCATCAGAATCGCTACGCCGCGCAGTCCTTCCATCGGCACGATCCGGCCTGGGCCATCCAGTTCGAAAAGCGCCGTCAAACGGATTCGCGCGGCCGTGCAGCGAGCAAACATCCCTGGTGCGTTACGATTCTAGTAGATCGGGCTGGTCCAGAGTGCGCAACATTCTAACCGTTGATGTCGAGGACTACTTCCACCCGACCGAAGTGCAACGCACGGTCGCCCAGTCCTCATGGGGCCAATTGCCGCGCCGGGTTGCATCGACGGCTGGGTTGGTGCTCGATCTGCTCGCCCGTCACAACACCCGCGCAACATTCTTCATCCTTGGCTGGGTGGCCGAAAAAGAGCCGGCTTTGGTCAATGAGATCGCCGCGGCCGGCCACGAAATCGGGTGTCACAGCTTCTGGCACCGGCTGGTCTATGATCTGACGCCGCAGGAGTTCGCCGCAGACACGGTCCTGGCGTGTGACGCCATTGAAGCTGCCTGCGGTATCCGGCCGCGGGTCTACCGCGCGCCGAGCTATTCCATCACCGGCAGGTCCACTTGGGCGCTCGGCGTGCTCGCCGAACTCGGCTTCACCCACGATTCCAGCATCTATCCCATTCACCACGACCGGTATGGCATCCCGGGTTTCCCCCGCCAGGCCTCGGTGCTCGAAACAGACCACGGGAGAATCGTCGAGGTGCCGCCGGCTGCCGTCGAACTGAGGCCCGGATGGAACTTGCCCGTCGGCGGCGGGGGCTATCTGCGGATGTTGCCCTACAGCTACACCGCCGCGGGCGTCCGCACGCTGAACCACATCGACCGAATGCCGGCCAACCTCTACATCCACCCTTGGGAACTGGACAAAGATCAGCCGCGCATCGCCCAGGGCCGCATCGCCCGGCTGCGCACCTATCTCGGACTGGCCGCCTTCGAGCGCAAAACCAGCCGGCTGTTAAGTGATTTTGAATTCGGTCCATTGGGCGAAATCGTGCCCGCCGTCCAATGAACGTTCTCTACATCTCGCACTGCGCCCCTGACGTGCCGGACAAAGGCGAAAAGATCCGGGTCCATCACTTCCTGAAACGGCTCGCCGCCCGGCATACGGTCCACTTGGCCTGTCTTTGCAGGCACTTAGAGGAAACCAAACGAACTCGCGAGCTGGCCGGCGGTCTGGCGTCCGTCTTTGCTCAGGTCCTGAAGCCGAAGCCCGCGCTGGCCCGCGCGGCGATCCGTTACGGACTCGGCGGCAGCTTGACTGTCGAGTATTTCCGCGGCGCGGCAATGAAACGATACCTGGATACCGCCCCTTGGCGCGGCGAGGTCGATGTGACGCTGGTCTACTCGGCGGCCATGACTGGTTACGCCGATCCATCGAAACCGATGGTTCTCGATCTGTGCGACCTCGACTCCGAAAAGTGGTTCGAATACGACCGGCTCCGCCGCCTGCCTTTCGCGTACGCCATCGAGGGCCGGCGCCTGCGTTCGGTCGAGCAGATCGCTTGCGCCCGGGCGCATTCGACAATTGTGATGACCGGCAACGAAGCTTCGCTGGTCCGGTCGGCGATTCCCGGCGCGCGAGTGGAGGTCATCGCCAACGGAGTGGACTATGACTACTGGCGCCCCGTTGCTGCCTCTTCCGGGAAACCGTCCATCGTCTTCATCGGTCAGTTGGACTATTTCCCGAACGCCGACGGCATCGAATGGTTCGCCCGCGAAATCTTCCCGTATCTTCGTTCCGCCGTGCCGGAGATGGAATTCGTCATCGCCGGCCGCAATCCCGATGCGCAGGTGAGCCGCCTGGGGTCGATCGCCGGCATCCGGGTTCTCGAAAACCCGGCCGACGTCCGGCCCATTCTGGCTTCTGCAACCGCCGTCGCCGTGCCGCTCCGTCTGGCGCGCGGGCTGCAAAACAAAGTGATCGAGGCTCTCGCCATGGGCAAGACCGTACTGACGACTCCGCAGGTATCGAAGACGTTCGGCGAATCTTTGCCCGATGGAATTGCCGTCTGCGAGGGACGGGACGACTGGCTCGCCGCTTTCCAGGCGGCATCGCCCACGCCGCGGCCCGAAATCCGCGACTCCCTGCGCAAGACATACGACTGGGATGCAGCCGCGGATCGTCTGTGCGCGCTTGTCGAAGGTGCCAAGGCGGCGGCAAATCTGTAGAATATCTGCGGAGCCGCTGCAGCGCGGACCTCGTCCCTGACCCGCGGCGGGATGGCTCCTGTTTTGCGGCGGAGATGACATGCGACGAATCGCCGGCAGCTTGCTCCGCCGGAGCAACATCGCCGTGAAGGAGTTCAGTTCAGCCATGACCAGACGCGATGCGGCCCGGGCCACCGCCATGACGGCCCTCTCTTACTCGCGCGTCCTGGGCGCCAACGACAAGGTCGCCCTCGGCGTCATCGGCACGGGCGGCCGCGGCAAGTACGTCATGTCGAGGTTCCAGCTTCAGCCGGACGTACAGGTGGTCGCCGTCTGCGACGTCTATGGGGTTCGTTTGGACGAGGCGCTCGGCAAGGCGCCCGGCGCCAAGGCGTTCACGAAACACGAAGACCTGCTGGCCATGAAGGACGTGGATGCTGTCCTGATCGGATCGCCCGACCACTGGCACAAAGACCATGCGTGCGACGCCATGAACGCCGGCAAGGATGTCTATGTCGAAAAACCTCTCTGCCGCACGCTCGATGAGGCGCCCATCATGGTGCGCACGGCGCGCAAGACCGGCCGCATCTGTCAGGTGGGCGTTCAGCAGCGCTCCGGGCCGATCTACATCGAGCCGCTGGAACTGTTCGTCAAGTCCGGCAAGATCGGCAAGGTGAACTGGGTTGAAGCCGTCTGGAACAGCGGACCGCCCGGCCCTTCGCCGCGTCTCAGCCAGGCCCGGGCGCAGCAGGAAAAGCCTTCCAATCTCGATTGGATTCGCTTCCTCGGGCCCGTCGCCTACCGCGAATGGAACCCGCGCCAGTATTTCAACTTCCGCGCCTTCCTCGATTTCAACGGCGGCCGCCTGACTGACTTCGGTCATCATTGGATGGACGTCGTCCATATGTACATGGGCGAACGCCCGCCGGATTCCGCCGTCGCCGCCGGCGGAGTCTATTTCGGCGACGGCGGCCACGACGCCCCCGATACCGTCGCCGCCCTGTTCGAATACCCCGGCTTCACCGTCAGCTTTCAATCGCTTACAACGGGCAATCCGACACCTTACGGGATCACCTTCTACGGCGACCAGGGCAAGCTCTTCGTCGACCGGAACAAATACATTTTCACGCCGGTGGGCAAGAACCCCGAGATCGCCACCAAACAGATTCCCGGCGACATCACAACGGATCATGTCCGCAACTTCGTCGATTGCTGCAAGTCGCGCAACCTGCCCAACGGCGACGTCGGCATTGCCGCCATCTCCGTCGTCGCGCCGCTGCTGGCCGTCAAGTCCTACCTCGAGAAGCGCCGCCTGCGCTACGACGCCACGCACATGATGGTGCTGCCTGGGTAAGACTAGGAACCATGGACTACACCTATCTCGACATCGCCAAGATGATCGACCATTCCCTGCTCAACCCTACGCTCAATGAGACTGCGCTTGAGCAGGGCATCCGCCTGGCGTTGCACTACGACACCGCCAGCGTCTGCATCATGCCCTATGCGCTGGCCTGGTGCGCCGGAATGCTCAAGGGCAGCAACGTCCGCGCATCCACCACCATCGGTTTCCCGCACGGTTGCCACACCACGGCCACGAAACTCTCCGAAGCCGCCCAGGCGCTCTCCGATGGCGGTGAAGAGTTGGACATGGTCGTCAACATCTCGAAAGTGCTCTCGGGCGATTGGGCGTACGTCAAAGAAGATATCCGCGCCATCGTCGATCTTGCCCACCAGGCGGGTCAAAAGGTGAAGGTCATCTTCGAGAACGCCTACCTGAACGACGACCAGAAGATCCGCCTCTGCGAGATCTGCTCCCAGGTCAATGCCGATTGGGTGAAGACCTCCACCGGCTACGCCCCCTCGGGCGCGACGATTGAAGATCTGACGCTGATGCGCAAGCACTCCGCCCCGCATGTCCAAGTGAAAGCCGCCGGCGGCGTGCGTGACTTGGATGCGCTGCTGAAGGTTCGTTCGGTCGGGACAACCCGATGCGGCGCCACTCGCACGGCCGCGATGCTCGATGAATGCCGCCGCCGTCTCGGGCTTGACCCCCTGCCGCGCCTCGATTTCCAAACCCCCGCCGGAGGATACTGATCACATGATGAAACTCGGATTCGTCAGCGCCATTCTGCCCGACCTCTCGCTCGACGAGGTCGCCCGTTTCGCCAAACAGGCCGGTTACGATTGCGTAGAACTCATGTGCTGGCCCGTCGGCAAGAGCGAGCGCCGCTACGCCGGCGTCACGCATGTCGATGTGACCAACTTCAAGAAGTCCGACGCCGCGCGCGTCAACGACATTATGGCCGCCGCCGGCGTGTCGATCAGCGGACTGGGCTACTACCCGAATCCGCTGTGCGCCGATCCCGCCGAATCGAAGGCTTACATCGACCACATTAAAAAGGTGATCGACGCCTCGGCGCTGCTGGGCGTCGGCATCATGAACACCTTCATCGGCCGCGATCAAACGAAGACGATCGACGAAAACTGGCCCCGGTTCCTCAAGACCTGGAAGCCGGTCATCGAGCGCGCCGAGGGCAAAGGCGTGAAGGTCTGCATCGAGAACTGCCCCATGTCGTTCACCCGCGATGAATGGCCCGGCGGCAAGAACCTGGCCGTCAGCCCGCGCGTCTGGCGCCGCATGTTCGAGGACATTCCGAACGCCAACTTTGGTTTGAACTACGATCCGTCGCACCTGGTCTGGCAGAAGATGGATTACATCAAGCCGCTGCGCGACTTCGCCTCGCGCATCTTCCACGTCCACGCCAAGGACGCCCGCCTCGACCAGGAACGTCTCGACGACGTGGGCCTGCTCGCCTACCCGAACGAGTACCACACCCCCAAACTCCCCGGCCTGGGCGAAATCGACTGGGGCCGCTTCATGTCGGTTCTGTCGAGCGCGGGCTACCAGGGAGCGGTTTGTGTCGAGGTCGAGGACCGGGCCTACGAAGGGTCGCTCGAAAACCGCAAAGCCGCACTGTATCAGAGCTGCCGGTATCTGCGGCAGTTCGTGGCGTAGCGACAAACTCTCGCCTGCGAGCCTCGTGCGTCAGCGCGAGGTACTACATACGGTACCGCCCGCTCACGCAGGCGGCTCGCCGGGCGCGGTGACACTTGCGCCAACCGCGAACGCAGAGAATGGGTATTCGGTTGGGTTGAGCCTGGACTATTTGGTGGTTTCAAATTGCGTCGTAGAATCGGAGAGGAGGCGCGCATGCAGAGGCAATTCGATGTCGTCATAGAGCGGGACAGCGAAGGCTACTACGTGGCGTCTGTCCCGCAACTGGCCGGTTGTCACACGCAGGCTCGGTCCCTCGATGAGGTCATGAACCGCATCCGAGAGGCCATCGAGCTCTGTCTTGACGTCGAGGGGACTCCGGCAAGCGATCTCGAGTTCGTCGGGATCCAGCGGGTCACCGTCGCAGCATGACCCGAGTTCCGCGCATTGGAGCGGAGGAACTCATCGGCGCATTGAAGCGCAAAGGATTCGAGGTCATCCGCGTCCGAGGAAGCCACCACTTCATGCGGCATCCCGATGGACGGAGCACTGTGGTCCCGGTCCATACTGGCGAGA
>Ga0172368_10002705_pt1 | contig 22228 bp, 14 predicted proteins | sample Lak11m_FD_114540 | JGI IMG/M metagenome (GOLD analysis project Ga0172368, IMG submission 114540) | Freshwater microbial communities from Kabuno Bay, South-Kivu, Congo - kab_022012_11m | ecosystem: Environmental > Aquatic > Freshwater > Lake | place: Democratic Republic of the Congo: South-Kivu...
CCTCCGTGCCAGTACCCGTCCGAACCGAAGTCCGCGCTCGGCCAGGTCGACATCCGGCGCGAGGCGGACGGGACGGCTCGGGTGCCCGGACCCGCAGGAAGCCGCTCCCCGGCACTCCGCGGCTCTGCGCCGACCCCACGCAAGCGGCTCCCCGCGGCTCCGTCGGGCCGCCCGGAGGTGCGAGGAGCGGCTTCCCATGGCTCCGGGCCCGCCCCCGGACGGCCGAGGAGCGGCTCCTCGGCCCTCCGGCGGTCTGCACGGACCCCCGGGGACAGGCTTCCCGGGGGTCCTCGCCGGCCGGTGCACCCGCGCGGGGTGGGGAAAGCTCCCGCACCGGCCATCGGGCGCGCTAGCATCGGGGCATGGTCCGCACAGGCGCACTCGTCCCGCGGCGAAGACGGCTCCCGGGCGCCGCGTTCGTGCTCGCCCTGGCCTTGCCCGCGGCGGCAGGCGCGGCGGGCCGGCACTCGGTGGCGATGCTCGGGGTCAACGGCGGGGCGGGGTTCGACTCGAAAGTGCTGGGCACCGTGGAGGAACTGCTCCTGTCGGCGCTGGAGGCGACCGGGCGCTTCGAGGTCACGAGCCGGTCGGACATCTCGCAGCTCATCGGGTTCGAGCGCCAGAAGCAGCTTCTCGGGTGCACGGACACGACCTGCGTGGCGGAGCTCGCCGGCGCGCTGGGGGTGGCGTTCGTCGCCTCGGCGGACCTGGGCCGGCTCGGCGACGTGAGCGTCCTGTCGCTCAAACTCATCGACGTGCGGCGCGCGAAGGTCGTGGCCCGCGTGACGAAGGACGTTCCGACGGACGCCGCCCTGGTCCAGGCGGCGCGCGAGGCGGCGCGGGAGCTGGCCGCGGCGGTGCCCGAGCCCGCGCCGCCCAAGCCCGCGGTGCCGGCCGTCGCACCGCCGCCCGCCCCCGTCGTGGCGCCGGCGCCTCCTGCGCCTGCGAAGACGGAGCCTGCCCCGACGCCCGTCGCGGCCGACGTGGCCCCGCCGGTTGCCGTGACCGAGCCTTCCGCGCCGGCGGCGATGGAGGCTCGGAAACGTCTTGCGATCCGGGCCGGCCTGTCGCCGATGCTGGGCGTGCTCGGCGTGGGCGCCGAGTACCGATTCGGCGTGGTCGGTCTGGCCCTGGGAACCGGCACACACGTCCTGGCCGGGGGGCTGTCGTTCGGGCCCTCGGCGAACGCGGGCGGCTGGTACGTCGACGTCCACGCCGTCCTCGTGCGCAGCCTGTTCGTGACCCTGAGCGACAGCGGGGTCGGCGCGGGCATCACGGCGGGATGGGACTGGCGCTTCGTGCCGTGGCTGAGCGTCAAGACGGGCGCCGGGGTGGCGGCGACGATGAACGGAGTCCGGGGCCAGAAGCTGCCGCTGGTCATCGATGTCGCCGCGGGGCCGGTATGGTGAGGCCCGCGCGCGATGGGGGAAGGATGTCGTCCTCGGCGTGCCGCCCGGCAGCGTGGATCACGTGGTCCGTCCTGCCGTTGCTGTGGGGCTGCGATCCCGGGTTTGCGTACGAACCCGTCGGTGCTTCGCGCTTCGTCATCGAGGGCGAAACCGTCCGCGACGGGAGCACGAATCTCGTCTGGCAGCGCGGCGTGCCGGACCGCAGGTACGACTGGGAGAACGCAAGAGCATACTGCGCCTCTTTGTCGCTGGCGGGGTTGTCCTCCGGGTGGAGATTGCCTTCCCGCGAGGGGCTCGAGGGGCTGGTCGATCTCCGATACCGGCCGACGATCGCGCCGGAGCCGTTTCCCGATACTCCGGCCGATTGGTTCTGGTCGTCGTCCGTGAACAGCAGCACAAACGGCGCGTGGGTCGTCTACTTCGGCAACGGCGGCGCGGACGGCAACGACGTGAGCACCGACAACAACGTCCGGTGTGTGCGGTGAGGACGGGTACATTTCGACCCCTTGACGCTTGGACTCTTTGTTCTTCGGGCGTCGGCGGGGATGCGCGGCGATTCGTCGTCGGGTCGGGGTCGGGCTGCCCGCACGGCGCGCGGCCCTCACCCCCGACCCCTCTCCACACGGGCCACAACCGCACAGCATCACCGACGGCACAGCGGCCCGGTGGAGAGGGGAGGGCTGCCGCGCCTGGCTTCGACGCAAGGCGCCGGCTTCCGCAGGCACTTCTCCCCCTCTCCACACGGGCCAGGAAGGCACTGCACGTCACACCGCACAGCGGCCCGGTGGAGAGGGGAGGGCTGCCGCTTGTCGATCCGGCGGCGCGGATACTCCAGTTCGGCGCCGCGCGATCCCACCTCGGGCACGATTCGCCGGGGGGGCCGCGGGCGCCCCAAGTGGAGTCGGACCTGGCAAGGGCTGCACATCTTTCAACCTTCATCTTTCGTCCTTCGCCGCCTGCAGGGTGATGAAGAGCGCGGCCGCCTCGCCCATGTCCTTGGCGTCCACGCGCCCTTCGCAGAGCCGGCGCACGAACTCGAGGATGTAGCGCGAACGCGCGTCGCCGCCGCCGTCGAGCGTCTCCGCCCAGCGATCCTTCACCTTCGCGTGCAGCGGCGTCACGATCATCGTGAGCGTGCGGCCGTCGGCGTCCACCCGCACGACCGGCGCCTGCTCCTCGTCCACGGCCATGGCCTTCGCCTCGCGCAGCAGCGCGTAGCAGAACAGCACCGTGTCCGGCTGCTGCGGCGCCAGCGGCGGCAGCGCCTTCGCGAACTTCACGCGCACCGGCATCGTGTCGCCCGCCTGCGACAGGCCCAGCCCGCGCTCGAAACAGCGCTCCAGTCCGGTCGGATCCTCCGAGCGGCGCATGGACTCCTGGTAGTCCAGGATGAGGCGCTTGCCGCTCGCGGTCGCTTCCGCGTCCTCGACTCCGATGCCCTCCATGTTGCGGATGATGATGTCCGGCTGGGTCTCGTCCACCAGCTCGCGCAGCATCCGCTGCTGGGACGGCTCCAGGCGCGTGTAGTCGATCTGGCGCACGCAGTTCGCGAGCAGCCCGCAGTCGTGCACGTAGCCCTTGAGCACCTCGGCGTTGCGCCGCAGCACGCTGACCGCGCTGTTGACGCCCTCGAGCAGGCCCGCGGCCAGCTCGTCCAGGACCGCGGCACGCGACTGCGCCAGGACGAGCTCCGCCGCGTCGGCGCCGCCCTGCGGGGCACGCGCGAGCTGCGCCTCCAGCGCCTCGATGGCGGCACGCGACTCCGCGTTCTCGCGGCGCATCGCGTCGAATTCGTCCACCTGGCTCTTGAAGCGCGCCTCCCAGTCGAAGGCCTCGTCGCGCGAGACCTTCATGACGCGGTAGTCCTCCTGGAGCTTGACGTGCTCGAGGCGCATCTCCTGCGAGCGCGCCTCCGCGTCCAGCACGGCCTTCCTGGCCGCGACGGCCTCGGCGTCGGCCTGCTCCGCCGCCAGCCGCGCCGCTTCCGCCGAGGCCCGGCTCTCGGCGGCATCGGCCCGCGCGCCGGCCAGCTCGCGCTCCATCGCGGCCAGCGCCGCGTGGCGCTCCAGCAGTTCGCCCACGCGCGCCTCCAGGTGCGACTTCTCGTCGGACAGGTCCGTCACCTGGCCCTGCAGCTCCTCCGTCTGGCGCAGAATCGCCGCCGACTTCTCGGCCTCGCGGTCGCGCGTCTTCTCGGCCCCGACGAGCGCGTCCTCCAGCTCGTGTACGCGGGTGCGCAGCGCGAGCGCCTGCGTCTTGAGCTGCGAGACCTCCCGGGCCGCGGCCTCGGCCTGCTCGGCGGCGCCGGGCGCGTCGCCCGCCTGCACGCGCGCCGCCAGCGCGCGCACCTTCGCGATTTCCTGCACGAGCACCGCCTGCTGCTGGCCCAGCTCGGCGAGCTGCACGTTCTTCTGCCGCAGCTTGTCGGCAGCCTCGCGCTCGCGCGACGCCGAGGCGGCGAACTCGTCCTCCAGGCCGCGCACCTTCGTCGCGGCCTCGGCGAGCGCGTCGTCCTTCTCGCGCAGGGTCGCGCCGGCGCGGTCCTCGCGTTCGGACAGCAGCCGGATGAGCTCGTCCTTCTCGCGCTGCGAGCGCTGCGAGGCCTCGACCTCGGCGGTGCGGGCGGAGACCTTCGCCTCCAGGTCGCGCACCTGGCGCTCCAGCGCGTCGAGCTTGCGTTTCGCGTCGGCGCCGACCTGCGCCTCGACGCGCCGGCGCTCGCGCTCCAGCTCCTCGGGGCTGAACCACGTCTCGCGCTCGTGGATGCGCTGCTCCATGAGGCGCATGGTGTCGTCGCGCTCGCGCATCAGGTCGCGCAGCTTCTCCATTTCGGCGCGCAGCGTGTGGACCGCGGCCTCGCCGGCGCGCTTCTCGTTCTCGACGGCTTCGGCGCGGGCGCGCTCGGACTCCTCCTCCAGCGCGCGGTTGCGCCGCTGCAGCGAGGCGAGGTCCGCCTCCATGTCGGCCACCCTCGCATCGGGTCCCGGCGGCGGAAGCGTGTCCGCCTGGGGATCGCCTACGAAGACGGCCACGACGGTGCCGAAGGTGATCTTGTCGCCGTCGGACAGCGGCTCGCGCCGGATGACCGCGCCGTTGAGGAGCGTGCCGTTGGTGGAGCCCAGGTCGAGCGCGAACCAGCGGCCCTCCTCCCGGAAAATCTTCGCGTGGCGGGAGGAGACGCCGGCGTCGCCGACGCGGATGTCGTTCTGGGAGGAGCGGCCCACGAGGTTCTGCTCGTGGGCCAGTTCGATCGTCTGGCCGGCGAGCGAGCCGCTGGCGATCTTCAGGCTGGCCATGAGAACTCCGTCGTCGCCTGCGCCCGTCGAGCGGCGCGGGAGCGGGGCGGGAGCCGGACTCTAGCCAGCCGGCGGCAGGGGAATCAACGGCAAAGGAAGTGAGGCCCCCTCCCCGACCCTCCCCCCCAAAAGCCTCGATAGTGCCCGGGGGAGGGAGCGTGCGCCGGAGGCGCCTCCGGCGCGATCACCCTCCCCCGGGCTTTTTCGGGGGAGGGATGGGGAGGGGGCCGTTCGCCGCCCCTCGCCTACTGCACGTTCACCTTGATCTGGCGCGGCTTGGCCTCCTCGCGCCGCGGCAGGAAGACCGTGAGCACGCCGTTCTTCGTGTCGGCCTTGACGCGCTCGGCATCGACCGTGCCCGGCAGCGAGAAGGTGCGCGCGAACGTGCCGTAGCTGCGCTCGACGCGGCTGTAGTTGTCGCGCTTGTCCTCGCGCTCCAGCTTGCGCTCGCCGCGCAGCGTCAGCGTGCTGTTCTCCACGCGCAGGTCGATGTCGCCGGCCGCGAGCCCCGCCACCTCCGCGCGCAGCGTGATGCCCTCGGCGTCCTCGTAGACGTCGACCGGCGGGACCCACGCGCCGCCCAGCGACTCGCCGTCCTCGCTCCAGCCGCGCAAGGCCGAGCCGAAGATGCGGTTCATCTCGTCCTGCAGACGGACGGCGTGGGGAAAGGGCGCGTAGCGGATCATCGTGGACATGGTCGTGCCTCCTTCGGGGCGTGATTGCCCCTGGTCTGTTCCAGACTCTCTTCTGTTGCGGATTCGGGGCGGCCGCCCCGTCACGCAGGCCAACGTAACCGCGCCTTCCGATGCGTCAAGAGGCGGGTGCGGCGGGTGCCGCGAGGGCTCCGGTGTCGCGCAGGAACCGGGCCGCGGTGATCCGCCCGGCGACGAGGTCGTCCGCCAGGCGATGCACCGCCGCCGCCTCGGCCGCCGTCTCGTCCGCGAATTCGAGCCGGAATCGTCTCACGCCGGCTGCGAGCAGCGCGGGCACGGCGGCCGCCGCCGAACGCGGCCGCGACTCGAAGACCGTGTTGCGGCAGGCGGCGTCCGCGACCACCGGATCCGGCGCACCGTCGCGCCCCGCGTCCCGCACGGCGAGCGACCGCGTGTCGCACGGGCGCCCGCAGTCGGTGCGGTCGCGCCCCTTCGAGAGATGATGCGCGAAGAGACAATACTGCGTGTGGAACAGCGGAGCGTGCCTGAAGAGCACGGCCTCCGTGCGGCCCGGGGGCAGCGCGCGGGCCAACGCGGCAAGCCGCGCGGCGTCGAGCTCCGCGGCCGGCGCCAGCGTCCGCAGACCGTGCGACAGCAGAAAAGAGGCCGCCACCGGATTGGCCGCATTGAGAGAGGCATCGCCGTGCAGCGCAAAGCCCTTGCCCGCGAAATGGCGCAACGCTCCCGCATGACGCACGTGTACGGCATCCGGGCGCAGAGCCTCGATCCGGCGCTCGAGTCCTTCCTCGCCTGCCTTCGCGAAACGAAGCGTCGCAACGGCCGCGCGGATGCCGCGATCGCGAATCCGAGCCAGCATCGCGGCGTCCGGCAGATCCGGCAGGTCGAGGATGATCTCCGCGACGCCTCCCTCGACCAGCGCTTCCATCTGCGCCGGTGTGCGGCACAGAGCGACCACTTCCAGGGATGAAGGATGATCGGAAGGATGAAGGATGAAGGATGAAGGATGAAGAATGCCCGGATCCGACGGGAAGATCTCGTGCGCCCGGCTCGGCATCGGCTGCGCCTCGAGTTGCTCGACGACGCGCCGCCGCAGCCGCTTGAGCTCCGCGGGCGGCAAGGCCAGCGCGCCGTCGAGGTCCGCCTGAAGGGTCCGAAGCTCGAACGCCGTGCCGCCGAAGGCTCCCAGCTTGTCGCGCAGAATCGCCTCGTCCAGAGGCTTCGACTGCGCCGGCTCGCAGACCGTTTCGCTCTCGACGCGCGCCCGTCGCCCCGCGGCGTCGGTCGCCGCCACGGCCAGCGGTGCGCCGGCCCGCGCCTCGACGCGCAGATCCACCGGCAGGCCCCGCTCCGCCTTCGCAGCCGCAAGCAGCCGCCGCTTGAGCGCGCTGTCGTGCGATTTCCAGACCGTCTGCCCCGCACGCACGCGCCGCAGGTCCGGGCCGGGATCGCCGAAACGAAGCTCCAGCCCGTCCGGTCGCGTTTCCGCCGCGAACACGCCTCCTTTCGGCTCGTCGCCCTCCGGATCGCCCTGGTCGAAGACCATCCAGTCGCCCGCTTTCACGGCAGGCGCCCGGGCGTCGGTGCGCACGATCACGGCCCGGCCCGACACGCGGACCACCGTGCCGACGGGCAGCCCGCGATGCCCCGGGAAGAGGCCGTGTACAAGCGTGCGGTGATCCGGACCGGCCAGCCATCCGTGCGAGAAGCCGCGGCCGAACGTCAGCGCGAGCGCCTCCTGCGCCTGCGCGTCCAGCGGCTCCGAGCGGCCTTCGCAGGCGGCGCCGACGACCTTCCGGTAGGCCGTCACGGCGCCGGCCACGTACTCGGGACCCTTGTATCTGCCCTCGATCTTGAACGAGTCGACGCCGGCGCGAACCAGCGCGGAAACGAGGTCGTGTGCGGCCAGGTCTCGCGGCGAAAGGAGGTATCGCTCCGGCCCCGTCGCGAACGGCCGCCCGTCCACGTACAGCTCGCGCGAGAGCCGGCACGGCTGCGCGCACGTGCCGCGGTTGGCCGACCGGCCGCCCCGCGCCGCGCTCGCCTGGCACTGGCCGCTCACGCTCACGCACAGCGCGCCGTGGACGAAGCACTCCAGCTCCAGGTCCCAGGCGGCACGGAATCGCGCGATTTCCGGTATGGAAAGCTCCCGCGGCAGCACGATGCGGCACGCGCCCGCCTCGGCCGCCAGCGCGGCGGCGCCCGGCGTGCCCACCGTCATCTGCGTCGACGCGTGGACGGGAAGCGTCGGGGCGATCTGCCTTGCGAGCCGGGCGACCGCGAGGTCCTGCACGATGACCGCGTCGGCGCCCGCCTTTGCGACCGCGGTCAGGAGCCGCGCCGCCTCGTCCAACTCGTCTGCGAAGACCAGCGTGTTGAGCGTGACGAACCCGCGCACGGCGCGCCGGTGCAGGAAGTCGAAGACGCGATCCAGCTCGGAAACAGGGAAGTTCGCCGCCTTCGCGCGGGCGTTGAAGCCCTCGGCGAGCCCGAAGTAGACCGCGTCCGCACCGGCGCCCACTGCCGCGCGCAGGCATTCCTCGTCCCCGGCGGGAGCCAGAAGCTCGGGGCGGCGCTGGGAATCATCCTTCATCCTTCATCCTTCATCCTTCATCCTTCGTCCTTCGTCCTTCGTCCTTCGTCCTTCGTCCTTCCCTGCTTACGCCGGGCGGGCGCGGGGCGCCAGTGTGGCGGCTCTTGCCGCCCCCCGGTTTTCTCCGATCCGTCCGCAACCGGCCGCAAAGGAGCCCGGCACGGAAGTGCCGTGGCATGCCGCTGCAGCCGCAGGAATCGGGCGGCGATGCGCGCGCGGGGCGCCGGATCGCGATGCGGTCCGCCCCGGCGAGTCTGATGGCTGCCTCATGCCCCGGCACTTCCGTGCCGGGCTCCTTCCTGCGCCCGCGGCCGGGCCGAAAAGCGGGGGGCGGCCAGTGCGGCGGCTGCGTTGACCTTTCCGGACGGCGTGCGATACCTTCCGGCCAGCGAGCCGGCGACAACCGGCGATGCCGCGTCGCGCGGGAGGCAGGGACAAGTGGACGTTCTCGATTGCCGCTGCGGCGGCGTTGGCAGCTCCGGCCGGCGCGCCGTCGGAGATCTGCTTTCCCGCCTGCCGGACGGGATTCACGTGCCATCTCGGCTCGTGCGTCTCCCTGTGCGACCCGGCGTGCCCGTCCGGCGAGAAGTCGTGCGGGCGCCTCCTTTCGATGCGGTCGAGCTGAACCTCGCCCTGCTCTGGAACCGCTAGCTCGCATGCACCTTCGCATTCCGCCGCCCACGTTCGAGCTTCTGCGCGCCGAGATCCTGGAGGCCTCCGAGGGCCGCGCGCGCTGCCGCTTCGTCGCCTCCGAGTCCATGACGAATCCCATCGGGGTCGTGCAGGGCGGCATCCTGGCCGCGATGCTCGACGACACCATGGGCCCGGCCATGATGGCGTACGGCCGGCCGTTCACCACCGTCGACCTGCACGTGAACTACCTCGGCTCCGCGCACGCGGAGGAGCCGCTCGTCGGCGAGGCGGAGGTCGTGAAGGTCGGCCGCTCGCAGGCGTACGTGGAGGCGGGGCTGAGGCGCGAGAGCGACGGGCGGCTCGTCGCCCGCGCCAGCCAGGTCGCCCTGTTCCTGGACGAGAAGACGTAACCGGCTGCACAATCGGCCGCGGCGGGGACGGAGCGCGCGGCCATGGGGCTCTGCACGGCGCTCGTGCTCGGGGGCGGAGGGGCGCGCGGCGCCTACGAGGCCGGCGTCTTCTCGTGGCTTCGCGACACGTTCGAGCCCGGACTGGGCCGCGCGCTGCGCGTCGACGTCCTGTCGGGCACGTCCATCGGCGCCGTGAACGCCTGTTTTCTCGCGGGAACTCTGCACCGTCCGAGGGACCAGGCGCGCGAGCTCGTGGATCACTGGCGATCGCTGCGCATCGAGAACGTGCTGCACCTGCGCGCCGGCGACGTGTGGCGCCTGGCGCGCGAAGCCATGGGAGGCACGCCGTCCGTCGCAAAGCACCTGCGCGGCGGGCTCGTCGATCCCGTTCGGCTCGCCAACGGCGTGCTGCGCGAGATCGACTGGCACTCCCTGCACCGCAACCTGCGCGACGGACTGCTGCGCGCGCTCTCGCTCGCCGCCACGCACGTCGCCAGCGGCCGCACCACGGTGTTCGTCGAGCGCACGGAGCCGGGCCTGCCGCCCTGGAGCCGCGACCCCGCCGTGGAGGCCGTGCGCGCCCGCATCGGCACCAAGCACGCGCTCGCGTCCGCCGCGATACCGCTGCTGTTTCCCGCGGTGACCGTGGGCGGCCGGCTCTACGCCGACGGCGGCTTGCGCCAGAACGTGCCCTTCGCGCCCGCGCTGCGGCTGGGCGCCGAACGCGTGGCGGTCGTGTCGCTGCGGCGCACCGACGGCGGCGCCGAGGCGGGTCCCGTGCCCGAGCCGTCGCACGAGGCAATGCACGTCAACCTGCCGTATCTGCTCGGGAAAATGCTCAACGCGTGCCTGCTGGATCGCACCGGTCACGACCTGGACCGGCTGCGGCGGCTCAACGCGATCCTGGACGCGGGCACTCGCGCCTACGGGCCGTCGTTCGCGCGCACGCTGAGCGAGGCGCTCGCGCCGGGACGCGGGCGCCCGGTCCGCTACGTGCGCAACCTGCTGGTGCGTCCTTCGGAGGACATCGGCCGGCTTGCCGCGGCGTACGTGAGGAGCCCGGCGTTCTCGAAGACGAACAGCCTCGCCCGCAGCCTCGTGCGGCGCGTGGCCGACGGCAGCGGCAGCGACGAGGCGGACCTCGCGGCGTATCTGCTCTTCGACGGCGGGTTCGCGGACCAGCTCGTGGAGCTGGGCCGCCGCGACGCGGCCGCGCGCGCCGACGAGTGGGTGCGGTTCTGGAGCGAACAGCCCGAGTGCGACGCAGAGGCCGCGCAGATCGAAGCGGATCGCAGCGCGGCATGAGCGCGCGGCGGCGGGCCGCCTGGACGCCGGCGGAAACCCCTCTCCGTCCCCCACGAGCGCGCGATCGGCACCCGCAACCCAGGCGCTCCGCCCTCGGGGTGGGCAATGGCCGCTCTCCACGGGGGGAGCGGTCGCGGAATCTGCACGCCACTTCAGGATATCACGAGGCCGCTGCTCAGCGAGGGCGCACGGTTCTCTTGTGCGACCGAGTCGAAGGCCGGCGGGCGAGCATGGCGGCGACGAGTGCCAGAATGCCGCCGGCCGCCTCGGCGCAGCCCCCGCCGCCGCCCTGGAGCGCCATGTCCAGGCCGGCGAACAGCGCCAGGTGCTGGAAGCCCTTGTCCGGCGCGGGCCGGGGCACGGTGCCGCGCGCGTCCAGCACGTGCAGCGTCACGCCGGAGGCCGAAGGAATCGGAATCGGCGCCAGCGCGCCCGCGAGCGCAGGCTCGGCCATGCCCATCACGACCGCCACCAGCCGACCCAGGGTCGCCGGGTCCTCGGCGAGGATCTCGCCGCGCTCCGGCCGCACGTTCGTGATCGCCTTGGCGAGCCCCGCGAGCACCGGTTTCACCGCGTCCGGCTGCGAGAAGTCCAGCGACAGCGGCAGCTCCAGGTCCACGGTCAGCGGGAACAGCCGCGTCATGCGCTCCTCCAGAAACGCGTAGAAGTCCAACTGCAAATCCTTCCACACGAACGTGAGCAGCGGGTCGTCGGGCACCTTCTCGCCGTTCACCATCTTCGTGGTCCCCCGCCCGATGACCACCCGGGGCGCGCGGTGCGGCCGCAGCACGATCGCCATGGGGGCGTCCTGCCCGTGCGTCACGACGTCCAGGGACGGCAGAAGGTTGCGGAACACGGCGGTGGAGATCATCGAGGTGGTGCCTGAGTCGATCTGCAGGCACAGGAGGCCGGCGCGCCACGCTTCGAACAGCGCCTTGTCGAGGTAGTCGCGCGACACCGACACCGCGGCCTCGTAGCCCGCGATGCTCTGCCCGTCCTGGCGCGCGACGGCGGCCTCGGCCGGAAAGTCGGCGGGCGCGGCGGGCGGGCGCGGCTCGAACCTGGTCTGCGGCACGCACGAGGCGAGCGAGGGCGCCGCGGTGCCGCCCATGACGCCCAGCACGAGTCCGCCGGCCACCACTTTGGTCGAGGGCGGACCGTCGGTGCTCCCATCGGGACGCGGCTCGCGACCGCCCAGCACGTCGTAGATGTCCAGCACGGCCTCGGGCGGCGCGCCGTACGCAGCCATGCTCTGCCCGGCCGCCGCGCGTCCCTCCGTGCCCAGCGGCGTGGGTACGCAGTCGCGCACGTCGGTGGCCGGGTCGTTGGTGGGTGCGTAGCGGCGGTAGCAGAGGCCATCGTGGCACGACGACGCCACGGGATCCTGCGGGCAGATGCCGCCGGCGCCGCACGGCATGCAGCGCGCCTTGTCGACGCCCTCGCGGATCTGCTTGTAGAGCGTCGTCTGCAGGTTCTTGAACAGGGCGTCCTTGAGGATGCCGTTGTCGACGACGCGGCAGCCGAAGCTGCAGTCGCCGCCGTTGGTGTCCACGTGGAACTCGTCGGCGTCCACTGCGCCGCCGATGTCGCTGAGGCTGGCGAGGTCGAACGCGAGGATGTCGCCCGAGAGCGGGTCCAGCCGCAGCGCGAGGCTGAGCGCGATGGGCAGGTCGGGCGAGGCCGGCGGCGGCTTGCCGTCCGAGTCGTACTCGACGGTACACTGGAGATTCGTGCAGACGAGCGGGAATTTCACCGACACCGGAATGCGCCCGGTGTTGACCTTCATCTGGATGGTGGTCTGCAGCAGCACGGTGCCGTCGGCCTGCTGCTGCGGCACGATGTGGAGCGTGTCGAACACGGCGGCGACCTGGCAGAGCTTGCCGTGGCCGGGTTCGTCCGGGCGCGCCGAGGGATCGTTGTCGGCGCCGGTGCAGGCCCAGTCGTGGTTGAGATCGCACGCGAAAATGTGGACGGTGACGCTGACGGGGGGCAGGCCGGGAATCGGGGTGACCGAGATCTGCTGATCCGCCTGGGTGCAGGGGACGTCGAAGGCGAGCCCGCTGCCGGCCTGGCCTGCGATGAGGCCCGCGAGACTCTGCTCGACCTTGGCGAGGCCCGCCTGCGACAGGTTCACTGCGAGCGCGTCGGGGGCGCGCTGGTCGGGCGGAAACCCGCCCGGAATGGGCCCCAGACAGCCGCCGCACGCGCCGCCGCCGCTGCAGCCCCAGGCGAAAAGCAGCGCGAGCCAGTGCTTGTTCCGCGGGGGTGCGTGCATCGGAAGCCTCCGGGGCGTCGTGCGAGGATACACCGGAGGGCGATCGGGCGCCCGGCCGTGCCGATGATGACGCAATGCGTCACAGGCACGCCCGGGCGGGCGGCGATGGCGGCATCGAGAAAGGTTCACCACGGAGACCACGGAGATCACGGAGTTCTTGGGGTACCAGAAGCTGCAACCTCCGTGCTCTCCGTGGTCTCCGTGGTGAAGCTCCCGCACTTTTTGCCCGGGTCACCCGCCGCATGGTGAAAAACGGACGCCGCCTCCCGCCACCGGGCGCTCCGGGGCCCTTCCCGTCCGGGCCCGGCTGTTGCATTCTTGCGGTCCGATGGGGTCCCTGAGTCGTCGTCGGTTTCTGCAGGGCGCGGCGGTGCTTCCGGCCGCGGCGGCGCTGGCGCATCCGGCGCAGGCGCTGGCGGCGACGCCGCCGGTGCTGGAGCAGCACACGTTCGCGGTGCCGGGGCTGGACCCGGCGCACGACGGGCTGCGGGTGGCGCAGATTTCGGACGTTCACGTGGGCTGGCTGACGCCGCGCGAGCACGTGCGCTTCGCCGTGGAAGCCGCCAACGCGTTCCAGCCGGACCTCGTGGCGCTCACGGGCGACTACCTGACGCTGTCGCGCTCGGGGCTGGAGCTGATGCGCGATCAGCTCGCGGGGCTGCGCGCCCCGACGGTCGCGGTGCTGGGCAACCACGACTGGTACGGCGACGGGCCGGGCGCGGCGCGGGAGCTGCGCGGCCTCGGCTACGGGGTGCTGAGCAACGAGAACACGACGCTGACGCTGCGCGGGGCGCCCTTCACCGTCATCGGGATCGACGACGAGCGTACGCGGCATGCGGACGTGGATCGGGCGTTCGCGGGGGCGCGGGCGGGCTCGCGCCTCGTGCTGGCGCACGTGCCGAGGACGTCGCGGCGCATCGTGGCGCGCGGCGAGCCGGTGCTGGTGCTCAGCGGGCACACGCACGGCGGGCAGATCCGGATTCCGGGGCTCACCGCGGCGCTCATCCACGGGCTCATGCGCGAGCCGTGGGACTCGGGCTGGTTCCGCGTCGGAGCCACGCAGATCTACGTGAGCCGCGGCCTGGGCAACTCGGGGCTGCCGCTGCGCGTCGACGCGCCGCCGGAAGTGACGCTGATCACGCTGCGCCGCGAGGAGGCTGGGGCGTAGCGGCGCCTGCGGACGCTATTCCGGCACTCGGGCCGCGGACGCGCGGAAAGGAGCCCGGCACGGACGTGCCCGGCTTCGTGGTGGCGCCGCTGCAGACACTTTCGCAACGATTAGAACTTCACCTGGATCCGCGCGAAGTCGGCGATCGGCGCGAAAAGCTGCTGCACGCTGCGAACGAGCCGCAGGCGGTTCTGCTTCACGGCCGGGTCGTCGGCCATGACGAGCACCTGGTCGAACACCGCGTCCACGGCCGGCCGCAGTTCCGCAAGGACCCGGAGCGCGCCCGTGTAATCGCCGGTATTCACCGACTTTTCCACCGCCGCGTGCGTCTGCGCCACCGCCGCGTGGAGCGCCTTCTCCGCGGGCTCCGTCAGCAGCCCTTCATCGACCGGGCCGGGCACCAGGTCCTTCGCCTGCTTCTCGATGATGTTGCTCGCCCGCCCGAAGGCGACCGCCAGCGGAAGGAAATCCGGTCGCCCCTTGAGCGCGCTCACGGCCTGCAGCCGGCGCTGCGCGTCCGCCATGTCCTCGAACCCCGCGGCCAGAACCGCCTCGACGACGTCCGCCGGATGGTCTTCGGTCCAGAGGGCTTTCAGACGCCCACGGAAGAATTCCAGGAGCTGCGCCTTCGACTGCGCGCGGTCGGGCGCCGGCTTCTTCTTCGCCTTGGGATCCTTGGGCGCCTCGGAAGGCTTGAACAGCGCGGCGTGCCGGTCCAGCGCCGCGTCGACGACGCGCGACAACGGCAGTCTCCAGCCCTTCGCGAGGATCACGCGGATGGCGCCGATGCACGCCCGCCGCAGTCCGTACGGGTCGGCCGCGCCCGTAGGCACCCGCCCGAGCGCGAACAGCCCCGCCAGCGTGTCGAACCGATCGGCCAGTCCCACGCTCGCGCCCAGATCGCCCGCAGGCAGCGCATCCGACGCGCCGCGCGGCAGGTAGTGCTCGAAAACCGCCTGCGCGACCTGCTCGGGCTCGCCGGCGTGGCGCGCGTACTCGCGGCCCATCACGCCCTGCAGCTCGGGGAACTCGCCCACCATGCCGGTGGTCAGATCCGCCTTGCACAGCGCCGCGACGCCCGCGAGCAGCGGCGAGGGCTCGACGCCGCGCAGCCGGTCGACGGCGTCGGCCAGCCCCGCGATGCGCACTTCCTTGTCGAAGACGCTCCCCAGGCCCTCCAGGAACGTCACGCGCGCCAGTTCCTCCACGCGCGAGGCGAGCGGCCGTTTGCGATCCTCGTCGAAGAAGTAGCGCGCGTCCGCCAGGCGTGCCCGCAGCACGCGCTCGTAGCCGCGCCGCGACACCGCCGTGTCCTTCACCGGCGTGTTCGCAACGGCCACGAAATGCGGCAGAAGACGCCCGTCGGCCGTCTCGACCGAGGCGTACTTCTGGTGCCCGCGCATTTCGCTCACGAGCACCTCGCGCGGCATGTCCAGCGCGCCCGCGTCGAACGCGCCCGGCACGCCCTGCGGCCACTCCACGAGCCCAGTGATCGTGTCGACCAGTTCGTCGTCCGCTACGCGCCGCCCGCCCAGCTCCGCGGCCACGCGATCGATCTCCGCCACCACGCGCGCACGGCGCTCGGCCGTGTCCGCCAGCACCTTCGCGGCGCGCAGTTTCTCCAAGTATTCCGAGCACTTGCGCACTTCCACCGCGCCCGGCGACAGGAACCGGTGTCCGTACGTGACCCCGCCGCACGGCGCGTCGCCGAACTTCACCGGCACGACTTCGCCGTCGTACACGGACAGAATCCAGCGCACCGGACGCGCGAACGTCACGTCCTCCGAGCCCCAGCGCATGCTCTTGCGGAACGGAACCGCCGCGATCAGGCGCGCCAGGAGCCCGGGCAGGAGATCCATCGACCGGCCGCCCTGCAGCGTGCGCGCCGCCACGAGCCGCTCGCCCTTGGGCGTTTTCTCGCGTCCGAGCTGCGACACCTCCAGGCCGAACTTCTTCGCGAACGCCTCGGCCGCGCGCGTGGGCTTTCCCGCGGCGTCGAACGCGACGGACAGCCACGGCCCTTCGCCGCGCTCCTCCACGTCGCTGGCGCGATCGGCCACGCCCTGCACCAGCAGCGCGAGCCGCCGGGGCGTCCCGTGGGTCGCGACGGTGCCGAACGCGATGCGCGCCTCCTGCGCGAGCGACTGCCACTGCGTGCGCAGCGCCTCCGCAGCGGGTACGACGGACGACGCCGGCAGCTCCTCGGTGCCGATTTCGAAGACGAGATCGCCGGTCATTGCAGGCTCCCGTTCGCGGCCGCGCCGCCCCGCAGCAGAGGGAAGCCGAGCGCCTTGCGGCTCTCCAGAAAGCCCTCGGCGCACCCCCGGGCCAGCGCGCGCACCCGCCCGATGTAGCCCGCGCGCTCCGTGACGCTGATGGCGCCGCGCGCGTCCAGGTTGTTGAACGAGTGCGAGCACTTGAGGCAGTAGTCGTACGCCGGCAGCGGCAGCCCGACGCCCAGCAGCCGTTTGCACTCGGCCTCGTAGCTTGAAAAGAGCGCGAAGAGCTGCTGCGCGTCGCTCTCGCGCATCGAGTAGCGGCTCATTTCCACCTCGTTCTGGTGGAACATGTCGCGGTACGTCAGCCCGGGCGCGAACGTCATGTCGTAGATGTTGTCGCGGTTCTGCAGGTACATCGCGATGCGCTCGAGTCCGTAGGTCAGCTCGGCGCTCACGGGGCGGCACTCGAAGCCGCCGGCCTGCTGGAAGTAGGTGAACTGGGTGATTTCCATCCCGTCGCACCAGACCTCCCACCCGAGGCCCCAGGCGCCCAGGGTGGGCGATTCCCAGTCGTCCTCGACGAAGCGCAGGTCGTGGTCGTCGCACCGGATGCCGATGGACGCCAGCGAGTCGAGGTAGAGGTCCTGCACGTCGCGCGGCGAGGGCTTGAGGATGACCTGGAACTGGTGGTGCTGGTAGAGCCGGTTGGGGTTCTCGCCGAAGCGGCCGTCGGCGGGCCGTCGCGAGGGCTCGACGTAGCCGACGTTCCAGGGCTCGGGGCCCAGAACCCGCAGGAAAGTCGCGGGGTTCATGGTGCCGGCGCCCACCTCCTGGTCGTAGCCCTGCAGGATGGCGCAGCCGCGGCCGGCCCAGTACGCCTGCAGGCGCAGGATGAGGTCCACGAACGTCTGCGGGGTCGCGCTGGAATCGGGCATCGGTCCTCCGTCGGGCCGGCGAAAGCGCGGCAGAGTAGGTGCGCCCGGCCGGGGGCGTCAAGGGAAGGATGAAGGATGAAGGATGAAAGATGAAAGATGGGCTCCCCAACAGAATCCGTGGGTCGCCGCAGGCGGAAAACGGGCTCTTTCGCGCTCCGATCCGATGGGACAGGCCCGCGGCCCTCACCCCCGACCCCTCTCCACACGGGCCACAAGCGCAGTGCATCATCGACGGCACAGCGGTCCGGTGGAGAGGGGAGGGCTGCCGCGCCTGGATTCGTCCCCAGTGCCGAGTCTCAGCGCGCACTTCTCCCCCCTCTCCACCGGGCCGCAACCACGCAGAAACGAGCAGTGCCTTGCTGGCCCGTGTGGAGAGGGGGCCGGGGGGTGAGGGCGGCGCGCACGACGTGCAGGGACCCGGTCCGACCCGTCCTCAACACGCACCCCGGCCCTTCGGACCCGGCGTCCTCGCCCACAGATTTCGTCGGAGAGGCAACAATGGAAGATGGAAGACGAAGGAGCTTCGAACAGGCACGTGTTTCCGGGGCGCCGCGCGCGATCCCGCCGAAGGTGCGAGGATGCCGGCATGGACCTCTTCCTCGACCGCCCCCACCGCGACCTCGCAGCCGCACTGCGCTCGGGTGCGCCGGTGTACCTGCCGGTGAATCCCGTCGAGTACCACGGACCGCACCTGTCGCTGCACAACGACTCGCTCATCGCCATGGCCCTCGCGCGCGACCTGCACGCGCGGCTGGGCGCCCGGCACGACTGGCCCATGCTCGCCGTGCCGGACATCGAGGCGGGCGTGGACGCGGTGCCCGGACCCGGATCGCGCTCGACGCCCTTCGCGGTCGTGCGGCGGCTCGTGTGCGAGGCATGCCGGACGCTCGCCGACCTGGGGGCCCGGCGCGTCGTCGTCGTCACGTTCCACGGCGCTCCGATGCACGAGCTGGCGCTGCAGGCCGGCGTGGAGCTGCTGGAGCGTCGCGGCGTGCAGGCGTTCGCACCCATGAACCTCGTCGTGGCCGAGCTTTCGCACCTGACGGCCGATCGCTTCCCGGAAGCGATGGCGCTCGTGCCGGCCGCGGAGCGCGAGGCGCTGGCGCGGTCGCTTCCCTTCGATCTCCACGCGGGCTTCCTGGAGACGAGCCTCGCCCTGCACTGCGCGCCCGAGTCGGTCTCGCCGGCCTGGCGCGAGGTGCCGCCCTGTCCCGTGCCGCGGCTGCACCCGGTGCTGCTGGCCGCCTCGCAGGCGGCGGCGCGCTCGGGCGCCGCGCAACTCGCGCGGGAGCTGCACCTGGCCGCCTCGGGCGTGGGCTGGTACGGCCTGCGGCCCTTTCCGGGCTACGCAGGCAGACCGCATCTTGCCTCGGCGGAGGTCGGGGCGGTGCTGATGCGCGAACTGGGCGAGGAGCAGGCGGAAGTCGCGGAGGCGGTCTTCGAGGGACGCGCACGATCGCCGCGCCCGCTCATGCGCTGGCTGGCGCCGCTGACGCTGGGCGGGCGACTCTCCACGGGCGCAGTGCCGCCGGAAGCGCACGCGGAGGCCTTGAGATGAAGGGGATTCCGATTCTCGCGTTCGCGCTCGCGGGGACGCCCGCGTGTCCGCAGCCCGCCGCTCCGCCCGCACCGAAAGCCGACGCCGCCCCGAAGGCCGAGGGGCCCGAGGACCCCGAGCGCTGCCTCGACCGCGTGCTGCGCGAGGCGGGGCTCAACCGCTTCGGCGACCCGCCGGACACGGTGTACGCGGGCGGAAACCCGCTGTTCGACGAGGCCACGGGGCGCGCGGTGCCGCGGCGCGAGTACGTGGCGCGCCGGGCGCCGGAGCTGGCCGCGAAGTGCCCGGCGCGCCGATGATCCACTTCCGGAAGAGCGATTCACCACCAAGGCACAAAGACACAAAGACACAAGGATTTCTGCGGTGTTTCCGATCCTTGCGCTCGGCAACCCGAAGACGACAAGAACCTTGGTGTCTTTGTGTCTTGGTGGTGAAGAAAGCGCTCCTACCCGCACTTCCCGTCCTCGCAGCGGTACGTACACTGCTCGTCCTTCGTGCAGGGGCTCTGCATGGAGCGCCGGCAGCGCCCGCCGTAGCACTGCACGCCCGTGATGGCCGGATCCTCCTCGCAGCAGTCCTCGCTGCTGGCGCAGGGGCCCCCGCCCGGCACGCAGCAGCGATCCGGCTCGGTCGTCGACGAGCCGCCGCCCAGGTTGCGCACCTTGCGGCTGCACATCGTCCCGGGGCAGCACGCGCCCGGATCCGTGCGGCAGTAGAAGCCGATGGCCGCGCAGCACTTCAGCGACGTGCCGCACGTCAGGCCGCGGCAGCACTCGGTGAACGTCAGGCAGGGCATCGCCTGCGGCGTGCAGCACTCGTCCTCGTCGCCGCACGAGCCCGAACAGCAGTCGGAGTCGCGCTGGCAGTAGCTGCCGTCGATTCGCGTGCCCGGCTGGACGCAGCAGCGCTTGTCGGTCGCGCAGCGCGCACCGTCGCCGCAGCACTCGGAGTCCTTCTGGCATCGGTTGCCGGCGGCGGCGCACACCCGGCAGTCGGCGTCGCAGTCGCAGCCGCTCTGGCAGCCCGCCCCCGTGTCGCAGGCGCACCCCGCGCTGCACGCGGGATCGCAGGCGCAGCCCGCCTCGCACGCCGACGACGTGTCGCAGGCGCACGTCGAGCCCCCGCCGCACACGCCCCACTTGCAGTCGGCGGCGCAGACCTGCGTGCCCTCGCCGGACTCGCCGGTACACGGACGCTCGAAGCCCGGCGTGCACTCGCAGCCGTCGCCGCCGCGGCCTGCTGACGCGCACGCGGCCGCGACGGAGCCGATGACCAGTACAACCGCCGTCCCGAGCCTCATGATGACGCCTCCTTCGGCCGTGCCCGCGGATGACCGCGGCTGGCATGCGGACCACCCGTGCGCCGGCGCCGCTCGCGGATCCCGGTGTCGAGCGGTGCCGGTGGACGATCGGAGGGCGAAGACTAGCAGAGCCGCGGCCCGTTCGTGCTGCCAGGCCCCTCCGGGTCGGGATGCTTGCCGAGGACCCGGGGGGGAACAGAGCTTTTGACGCGCGGTGTCATCGGCATAACACGGTGCGTCAAGTGCCCGTACTTCCTGGAGAACCGATCGAGTCCGCGGCGGCGGACTCGTTGTTCAGTGCCCGTTCAGGTTCCATCCGTGGAGTTTCTGTCGGCATTCGCGGACTGGATGACGCCGTCGGCCGAGACAGCCGCGACTGCCGACCGTGCGCGATCCGTCGCTCGCGTTCAGGTGCCGGCCGTCGGGCGTCTCCGGCTCGGACGATGCGTCGGCGGCGATGCACCGGGTGGAGGTGCGCGAGCGCCGCCGGGTCCAGTGGTGCGGCGGAGGCACCCGGACGCGGGTCACTCCAGGACGAGCACCTGTCCGGACTGCAGCGACGCGAAGGCGCGAACACCGGCGGGCACCAGCGCAACGCTCCAGACCATCGACGGAGCGGGCAGGAACGAAGACCAGCGCAGCGGCTGCACTCCCGTCGCGTCCACCTCGAACGTGGCGATGCCGTCCAGCGGCATCACGGACCCGACGGACAGCCGGCGGCCGTCGGGGGACAACGTCACCGACGAGAATGTCCATCCGGGCAGCGGGAGCTTCTGCTCCGGCCCGGCGACGCCGGCCTGCACGTCGAGGGGGCAGGCTTCCGGGCCCGACGAGTCCCGCGCGGTGCGCAGGCCCTGCAGAACCGGTCCTCCGCCCGCGAGAGCGTCGAAACCGCGATCGGTCCCGAACCGGGACGCCTCGACGAGCGCGCCCTCGCGCAGCTCGAACACCGCGAGCACGGCGCCCCCGCTTTCGTCGAAGGACACGGCCACCCGCCCGTCGTCGAGCAGCGCCAGCGAACGGGCCCATGCGTTCCCCAGCGCGAAGGACGCCGCAGGCCCGGCCGGATCCGGGCCGAAGGCGAGCAGGAACGGGTGCCAGTCCGCGTCGGTCGCCAGCGCGAACAGGTGCCCGCGCGCCCCGTCCGCGGCGACGGCGCCCAGCTCCAGTTCCGTGTGCACCCGCGGGCGCGGCGCGCCGTCCTCCACGCCGACGACGTCGTGCCCGGTGACCCACGCCACGCCGGCGGGCGCGAACGGATCGCGCACGAGCGCCACGAGCCCGTCCGGCAGGCGCACGCCGGGCTCCGCGGTCACGACGTCGGCGTCCAGCCGCACCAGCCGCCCGCCCGCGGCGGCGTGCACCTCGCGCGCACCGGGGCCCGCCATCATGCGCTCGACCGGCGTGCGCAACTCCGCCTCTTCGACGAGCACGCCGTTCTCGGCGGCGAACGTCGCCACCGCCGAACGGTCGGGAAGCGTGAAATGGAGCAGGCCGTCCGCGCACGCCGCGCTGCCGGCGGGCGGCGCCCGCAGGTCGACCACGCCGAGCAGAGTGCCGGTCGCCACCTCCAGCACGGCGACGTGCGAGCCCGACGCGGCGTACAGCAGCCGACCGGAAGGCGAAAAAGCCAGCGTGTCGGGAGCGGCGCGCCCGGCACGCAAGCGGACGGGTCCGTCGGCACCCTGCAGAAGCTCCGGGGTTTCCCCCCTCACGTCGAGCAGACCGATGGACCCGTCGACGCGCCCGTAGGCCCCGGTACCGGCGGCCGCGTTCGCGGCAAGCGCCCAGAACGGGGCCGCGTCGCCCTCCGGCAGAAGAGCGTTTCCGACCTGCGGCTCCGCCGACGCCTCCCCCGCCAGGATGATCCGCAGCACCCTGCGCTCGCCCGTGCCGTCCAGGACGAGGAACCGACCCGGCCCGGCGCCGGCGACCTGGTTGACGCCCGTCAGTTGCACGCCGTCCGGTGCCGTCACGCGGCGTTGCGAGCGCGCGGACGCGTCGACCAGCAGGACGCCGCCGGCCCCGTACAGGAGCAGCGTGTCCGCGCCGTCCGAGACGAGGCTTCCCTGCGAGCCGTCGACGTCGATCCGCTCGACGATCGCCGGTGTCGTGCGCGACGTGTCCACCCGCGCCAGCCGCGAGGCGGCGCTCGTCCGCTCGTCCAGCACCCACAGCGAGCCCTCGGCCGTGGCCGCCACAGTCGCGTCGGGGGCCTCGTGCTCGACGAGCTGCCCCGACGGGCCCACGAGGAAGCCGTAGCGCACATCCACCACCCACGGGTCCGTCCCGGCACACGCCACCCCGACGGGCTTGCGCCCCAGGTCCAGCGTGGCGAACACGCGCGGGCCGCCCGGGTGGCCCGCCCCCAGATAGCGGAACGCCTGCGGCGAAGCCGCCTGTCTGCCCGACACCGACAGGCTCACGGGCGCGCTGTCGGCACGCAGCGGCACGCG
>Ga0172368_10002706_pt1 | contig 22223 bp, 17 predicted proteins | sample Lak11m_FD_114540 | JGI IMG/M metagenome (GOLD analysis project Ga0172368, IMG submission 114540) | Freshwater microbial communities from Kabuno Bay, South-Kivu, Congo - kab_022012_11m | ecosystem: Environmental > Aquatic > Freshwater > Lake | place: Democratic Republic of the Congo: South-Kivu...
CTTATCAATATCATTGACACATGAAGACAACTGCCCATATTATAAATATGAAGACATGTAAGCGCTTCATCATTTTGCATATGAAGGGAGACTATTCATGAAAAAAAGCATCTTAATCCCGTTGATTTTGATTCCGGCCACCATTGCGGCTATTAACATCGCGCCGAAAGAACCAGAAAACGAAGTTGAGGCAATTTATTCGCCCTATCAAATTCCTAATGGCGGTTTTGAAACTGGTGATCTAACTGGTTGGAAAGTATTCAGGTTATGGAAAGATGAAAACGGTATGGCTGCCTTCGATTCATCTCTTGTTCATAATGGAACATATTTCAGCAGTAATCCTTATGGTAGAGACGGAAATTATCAACTTGGTATTACGAGCGGATCCATTACCTGGGATCAATCATCTGAACGCATGGGTTATTTACGCTCTTCCAACTTTGTCCTTGGCGGAAGTGGCTGGATTAGTTTCAAATTAGGTGGCGGAAATGCCGATTCATTCGCTTATATGTCCGTTAGAAAGGTAAGCGATGATACAGAAGTTGCCCGTTTTGCTAATAAGAACTATAACAACACTACTATTGCAACGACTCAATATGGGTCATCAATCACTAATGCCGAAGCATTTTTGTTCCAGTATTACTACGACATGACCAACGTTGTTTCGTTGGGAGAAAATCTCTACATCTTGCTATGCGATACATCTGCATATGATTGGTCAATATTATCTGCTGATAGTTTTGTGACATATATTGCGTCAGCACCTTCTCCAAACTCTGATCAGACTGCCACCAATATATTGCCAAGCATTCAAGGTATTGATACGGCGGACAACTCGATTAAAAATGGTTATTTCAACACCGATTTATCTGATTGGGCTGTTTCAAATGACACGGCAACTGGCTGGTACTATTCAAGCAGCCATTATGCCAAGAGCAATCAGGGTGGCGATGCAAGCCTTGGAGTTTTACGCTCAAGCGCTTTTATAGTAACTACTAATAAGTACATACGTTTTGATTGGGCTGGCGGTTTACGTTACGATAAACAAATATTCATATCGGTAAAAGAGGTGGGCACCAATATTGAAAAAATCCGCTTTGTAAGGCGCGATAATCTTTCTACCAAAGAATCAGAAGGTTTCGATAACCACATGCTTAACCTTTCGTCGCTTGACGGCGCGAAAAAATACTATCTTGAATTTGCTGATGGGCGCAGTGGCGGTTGGGGTATTTCCTATGTTGACGCAGTTCGCACGGTGCCGGAATCCGAATGGAATAGCGTAACATCGGGAGACAGGGCAGTATTGATTTCCAATTTGCCTTTAACATTCACAGTCAACGAAGTTCAGGAAGCTTCATCCTACGGCGCGTATTTCATTCAAGAAACTGCTGCTCAGTGCGCCGCGCTTCAAGGTGATCAAGTTCCTTGGTCAACATTAGCGACAGAATACGCTACGCTATCGGCAGCTGCCAAAGACTACTTCGTGGCTGGAGGCACAACGGAAGCTAATGTTGTTGCGGCCCGTACTCGTTACGTCTTCTTATGGAACAAATACAAAGCAACTCCAGGCTGGACCAACTTCTTGGTTTCATCAACCGGCACCAAGTATACTGCCGACGCTAACCAGGAAGCGATTACCACTCCGATTGATTCATCAATTGCTACGCTATTTATTTTTGCAAGTGCGCTCATCGTCAGCGCCGGCCTCGTCTTCATCTATCGTCGCAAAAGAGCATAATAGACTATTCACTCCAAATGAAAAACGTCCTCGTAGTTGAGGACGTTTTTTTATTGATTGAAATGTTATTTATTCTTTTTCTTTGGCTTGATGGATGACGATTTGATTGAACGGGATTTCGATGTTATTCTTGTCGAACAGTAGTTTGAATTCACGATTTAACGCTCTTAGTACTGAGTATCTCTTAAGTTCATCCGCACGTGCGTATATGCGAAGGGTTACACCACTGTCGCCAAGCTTCTGTACTCCAAAGTAATATGGACCTTCCAAGATGTCGGGAATTCTCTTCTTAATGTCTTCAAGGTTGGCCTTGATGATTTTCTCGACCCGTTCGATGTCTTCGGAATAGGAAATGGAAATGTCGCAGATGGCGGGTGACGGGTTAATCGACGTATTAATCGCGCCCCTGATGTCGGAGTTATTGATAATAAGGACATCGCCATTAAGATCTTCAATCTTGGTTATACGGATGCCAATCTCGCGCACGATGCCGCGATGGGCGCCGACTTGAATCACGTCACCGACTAAAAATTGTTTTTCAAAGATAATGAACAAGCCGGCGAATATGTCTTCAATTAGGCTTTGGGCGCCAAAAGAGACCGCTAAGCCGAGGATGGCGGCCGCGGCTAGCAACGTTGCCTGCTGCACGCCCCAGGCGCTCAGCACCAGGAAGATGGTCACGATGACCGCGGTATAGGTGACCGCACTTGTGAACAAGCGGCCGACCGTCTCCGAACGATGTCCCTTACGAATGAGCAAGGCCGCCAGAAACACGATCACTTTTTGCAGCACCCATACGAATACGACAATCGCCACTGACTCGATTATCGTTACGTAATTGTTCTTGAGGAAGTCCCAAATATTGAAGAACTTTCCGATGCTGTTATCGATGATGGCCGCAAAGCCAGATGTTGGGAAAATGAGCGGCACTAAGGTTCCAACCAAAATGAGAACCAAAACGACAATCGCAGTTATCAGAAATTTGACTTTGGCGGCTTTGGACATGCTTTTGAAGAATTTCATAATGTGATCTCCTTATGAAAAAAAAGGTGTATCTATGACATCGTATTTGTAGTAGTCCGTGTTGTTACGGACACCGATAACGATGCGATAGGCGGGATAGTCAGGTTTGACGATGTTAAGCGTCGATGTCTTGTTCTCCGGGCTCAGGAAACCGTTTTGGCCTGTTGGATATGGGTATGCGGCGCCTTCTTCATATATTTCATAGAAGAAAGATTGGAAGTTATGGTTTGGATCGATCAGCGTGATCGTCGCCTGGATGCTCGTATCGTCCTCGATATAGTCATATTGATAGGAATAAGTTCCCAGTGTCGTCACCTCATATTCGGAAAACATCGTTATTTCCTGTCTCAGCGTCTGCGGATTCACGTAATCCCCGTAGAAACGAATGGTATAGTCGGTGGACGGAAGTAGAGAAGTAAAGGAAACGACGGCTTGCTGTTCGTATTCGTTTTGTCCTGTAGAGGGAATGGTTACTTCCTTGGTGTCCATCTTGCGGCTGCCGCGGTAGAGCTCCGCGGTATATACCGCGCCATCCAGCATATATGAAGGATAGACATACGCCGATACTGACCTAGTGCTGACTTGCTTCAAGTAGGCATAAGCTTCGAACCTAAACGGCATCGGAGTCACGGCTTCATCCAAAATGACGTATTCGGTCAATGAGGTGTAGCCAAGGAGCCTGAAATGCACTTCCGCGTGATAACTGGGTATATCGATAATCGTTGTGCTTGGTGACGCGATAAGTTCAATCGGCGTATATACAAGCGGTTGTGGTTCCATCGATGACGAAGACTCTTCATATATATCCTGGTACACCGAGGCATATTCAAGCGAGAACGCCGTGTATGTTTCTTGTCTATTGTAGTAAACGGTCGTCACTTCAAACGGAATCGCTCCTTGTTCGGTTGCCTCAAGCACATCGACCGAGGCAATAAGGCCTCCGTCACGAGCGAGCGTTTTGATGCGTTTAGAAGCCAGCCGTTCAAGACCGAAGCCTTTATCGGCGACAACTTCGAGAAAATATGAGGTGCCGGTATTCAGGTTGTCAAACGCGCCTAGCGAATAGCCAAACTGAAGCGTCGTTTCGTAAAGTTCCAACTGATTTGACAATCTGACCAATAAGGAATCGTTTTGGATGGCCTGATCGGGATCGACGATGTTGACGCGGTATGAAACGCGGTCTTCGAACACGATGACGTCTTCAAGCGTGGCACGCGGGCTTTGGGGCACGAACACGCTGACGACGACCACCGTGGCCACCGTCATCGTCGCCGCCGAAAAAAGTTTCGAGATCGTTTCGACCCTTAGCTTGTTTTCCGATTGTTCCTGGAAGCGCGATTTACGTGGCACTAAAAAAGCCTCTCTATTACTTTATTACGGATTAAGGCGATAAGTAACCAAAGAGGCTGATTTTGTTTATTAGAACAGCAATTGCTTCATGCGGGCCGGCAATCCGTCGATGTCTTTCAATCGTAGCGAGCACAAAGCAACGCGAATCCCTTGATCGACCGGTACCGCGAAGATGTGTTTTTTCGCCAACGTTTCATAGGCATGGTGTGAATTGTCGCATTTGACGATGACGTAGAATCCGTTGACGTATGGAATCAGCGGCAGCCCGACTTCGCGCGCTTGGCTTAAAAACAGCTGACCGCGTTTGATGATCGTGGCCCGGGCTTCCGCGAGTCCTTGTAGGAACTGGGGTTTATTCTCAGGGGTCATCATCTTATTCAATAGTTCGATCGAAGGGGTCGGAGAGCATGACCAGGTCCCGCGGGCAAGTTCAAATACGCGCGTGCGTTCTTTTTGTAGCCAATCTTTGTCACGGCTCAAGCCGATCAATGCTCCCAGGCGAAGCCCGTAGGCCCCGAAGGTTTTCGATCCGCTGAAGGTGACCATGACGTGGACATGGGGTTTCAAATTGATGAGTTTGGCGGATTTGACCCGTTGATCCGGTTCGCACGAATAATCGATATAGGCGATGTCGTATAAAAGAACCAGTTCGTTATGGGTCATTTCGTTTAAAACGGCAATTAGGTCGTCCCATTCCTTAAGCGACAAGGTGTAGCCGCTCGGATTCTGACACGGGTCGTTCATGACAATGACGATGCGCTGCTGGACTTGGCACAGGTTTATAAGCTTTTCGCGGAAACTGGCCAAGTTGAAGTACTCGCCTTCGAATAGCGAATAATGTTCCAGTTCGACTCCGGCCGGTTCGCTAAAGCGGTCGTATTGCCATCGAACGTCGGACACAAGAATCTTTTCTTTCTTCGGTACGAGCGTATGGAAGACGCTGGCGACGGCGCCGCTGCCGCCTGGCGTGGCGCACACGAAGTGGCTGAAGTTCTTCTTGATCAAGTCGCCGTATTGCTGGAACACCCAGTCGAACACGTTGTCCTTGAAAGGCTGACCGCCATCGACCGATGGATAAGGGATCATCAGTTCGGGCGGCATGCTTTTTAACGTCTCAAAGACGACCGGAAGGCCGCCGACGAAGCCGTTCTCGCCGATAAACATCCCGACCGAAGCGTCGATGACATCATTAAAATGACGCTTGGCTTCACGAGCGTCACGTGAGATCTGCAATATGTCAATAACCATACTCATTCCTTGCCACTATATATTATCACTTCTTCTCCGTTTTGGCCTATCAAATCGGGAAAACAGGAGAATGATTATCATGGTGTTAGAAAGAAAAAATAATGGTTGTTATTATATTAGTTAAGGAGTTTTTATGAGCATATATCAAATCACGGTTGAAAAAGCCAATGGCGAGAAAGTCGCCCTCGAACACTATCAAGGCAAGGTGATGCTGATTGTCAACACGGCGACGAAATGTATCTTCACGCCTCAGTATTCCGCCCTGCAGTATCTATTCGGCAAGTATCACGACAAAGGATTGGAAATCCTTGATTTCCCTTGTAACCAGTTTGCCAAATCAACTCCGGGTACCCCGGAAGAAATCGAAAAATTCTGTGCCAAAAACTATAGCACGACCTTCGACCGGTTTGCCAAAATCAACGTCAACGGTCCCGATGAAAACCTTCTTTACACTTATCTAAAACAGAAAAAGGGCGGTTTGTTCCGTGCCGGTCTGAAGTGGAACTTCACGAAATTCCTCGTCGACCGCTCAGGCAAGGTGATAAAACGCTATAGTCCATCGGTCAAACCGGAGAAAATCGAAAAAGATATTCTCCCGCTCCTATAGGAATGAGGTTATAACATGTTTTTAGCTTGGAAAGAGCTGCGGCATGCCAAAGGCAAATTCAGCCTGATCGTCGTCTTGGTGGCCTTGGTGGCCTATCTAGTCTATTTTCTCACCTCGCTGGCGTATGGCTTAGCCAGTTCCTATACAAACGGCATCAACGCCTGGAGCGCCGACCAGATCGTGATGACCAAGGACGCCAACGACAACATCATGATGTCGGTGATGACCGACGATGACTATGATTCGATCGTCGGCGCCGAAGAGGTCGCTAAAGTCGGTCTATTCCCCGCGGTCATCAAAGACGTCAACGCGGTTGATTCCGATTTGACTAAGGAAGAGGTATACGCTTTTGGAATCGAAAACGGTTCCTTCATCGCTCCCGACATCACTTTGGCCGATTACGAAGCCGTCGTCGACGATTCGCTACAAGAACTCGGGTATGAAATCGGCGACACCATCATTTTAGCCGGAACCGAAATCGAATGGACCATCGTCGGCTTCGTCAGTAACGCTACCTACCAAACGGCACCGATTGCCTACGTCAATCTTGAAACATGGATGGAATATCGGTTCCGGGCGACCATCCCTGTTCTATTATTCAGCGCGGTCGTCATCAAAGGTGCAGCTTCAATCATCGGCGACAATCTGCAGTTATATACAATCCAGGAGTTCATCAATAATCTGCCCGGCTATAGCGCCCAAGTCGCTACGTTCAGTTTGATGATCGGCTTCTTGATTCTTATCGTGGCTTTCGTACTCGGCATTTTCATCTACGTCTTGACGATTCAGAAAACGCCGATGTTCGGCGTCATGAAGGCGCAAGGAATATCCAACGGCTATATCGGCGGTTCGGTTATCATGCAGACGCTGATCATCACCGGGTTCGGCGTGTTCATCGGTCTCGTGCTGACAATAATCAGCGGCATCTTCCTAGGCGGTTTCGTCCCCTTTGCCATCAACGGACTGTTCTATGGGGTCATTACCTTCGCCTTCTTCCTATTCGCGGTGCTGGGGGCGACCTTCTCGGTCAAAGCGGTGCTTAAAATCGACCCGCGCATCGCCATCGGTTAGGAGTAACGCCATGAAAAAACTCATCGAGATGCAAGGCATCACCAAAGACTTTCTCCAAAACGACGACGTCATCCACGCATTGAAAGAGACGAACTTCTATGCCGAAGAAGGCGATCTGATTGCCATCATCGGTCCCTCGGGTTCTGGTAAATCGACATTCTTAACCATCATCGGCGGACTTCAATCGCCAACGACAGGCAAAGTGCTCATCGGAGGCGAAAAGTTCAGCCGACTGAACATGAAGCAGCGGTCAGCGGTCCGGTTTGAAAAGATTGGTTTCATTCTGCAAAGTTCGAACCTGATTCCCTTCTTGACGATTGCCGACCAAATGTTCCTCCATAACAAGATCACCAAAACGAAACCGAATCTCGAAAGGTGGGATTCATTGGCGGAAAAGCTTGGCATCAAAAAACTGAGCAAGAAATATCCCGCCGAACTGTCGGGTGGCGAACGTCAACGCGTCGCCATTGCCAAGGCACTGTATCATGATCCGTTAGTTATCCTCGCCGATGAGCCGACCGCCAGCCTCGATACTTCGCGCGCATTCGAAGTCGTCAAACTTCTGGCCAGGGAAACCAAAGCGCTGAACAAAGCCACGATCATGGTCACCCATGACGAACGCTTGACCGAATTCTGCGACAAGGTGTACCAAATCGTCGACGGCGTCATGACTAGAAAAAAATAACGAGATCATCATCAATAAAAAAACACGGCTGCCATACAGTCGTGTTTTCATTTCCGTGGTGGAGCTGACGAGGATCGAACTCGCTACCTCGTCGTTGCGAACGACGCGCTCTCCCAGATGAGCTACAGCCCCAAACGCCATATTACAATAACAAATCAAACCTCCGTTTTCAATCGCTATTGGTCAATCTGCACGAAGATATCGGCCATCATTTCGGTATATTCATACGTTGGTAAAGCCCATGTTTACGATAACCCGCCAAAAACATTCTGAAGATGCCGCTTACCGGGGCTAAAAACACGATAAATCAATTGAAAGCCATTTTCCTTGTAACTTTTAATAATATTACTTTATTAATATACTTAAAAGCATAAAAAACTGCTAATTTTCTACTAGATGAATTGCTGTATTTTATTCATTTTTGGCGTGATAAAATGACAAAGGAAGTACCAGAAATTGCTTGCTGAAGATACCTCCGGAAACGGATAACTGGACGATCGCGTTTCTTTGGTCGGTATTAACTCCATCGGACTTCCCAAAAGGAAAGGAACATTACATGAAAAAGTTTTCCGCTATGTTTTTCCCACTAATGCTAGCCCTGCCCGTTCTTGCCGCCTGTGCCTCGAGCACCGTGATTTCGAGCGAAGAGGTCAATAATGACCCCGAAAACATCGTCGTCCGTTTCGTACCCTCGAACCAAGCGACCGCCGACCCGGCGATGCTACTGAAACTTTCGGGTATCGAAACGCTTCTCGAAACCAAGATTCCGGGACATACGTTCGATCTCGACATCACCACCGACTATGAAGCGCTGACCGAAGCCATGGTGTCCGAACAAGTCCACGTCGGATTCCTTACCTCCCAGCAATACGCCTACGTCACCGTCGAAGAACCGGGCAAAGTCGAAGTTCTTCTTTCGTCGGTTCGGAACGCCTATGCCGCCCAAATCGACGCCGAAGGTAATGAAATCACCGACAAAGCCACGATATTGGCCAACGTGAACTCCGCCACTTATAACGGCGAACTCCACGCGACCGCCAAAGTAACTTCCTATTACTCGATGCTGATCGTCAAAAACGATTCGACGATTCAATCCGTCGATGATCTTGAAGGCAAGACCGTTGCCGTCGGATCACAATCATCCGGTTCCGGTTATGTCTATCCGGCCGTGTTGCTGAACCAACATGGACTGAGTTTCACCACCGAGACCCCCGGGGCCGATCAAGTCAAGGCCATGCAGATTTCCGGCGGCCACCAAGCCCAGATCTCAGCCATGGTTAACGGCACCACTGACGCCGCCTTCGCATTCTTGGATGCCCGGTCGGGCACCACGGCATTCGATGCCTATAACGCCGTCGAAGGTCAAAACATCTACCGCGACCTGCGCGTCGTCGATCTGTCGAATGGTATCTACAACGACACCATCTCGGCCGTCACTTCGCTGAGCGCGGAACTAAAAGCCGCCATCCAAACCGCCTTCATGGAAATCATCGAAACCGAATTCGGTTTACAAGCGATGTCGATTTATAACCACACCGGTTACAAAGTCGCTCAAGATTCCGACTATGACGGCGAACGCGAAGTCTATATTTTCAAACGCGACAATCTGTAAAAATCCTTAAGGAAGCACCATCATGATCAAATTCGTTGACGTCGTTAAAACTTATCCGAACGGTGTCCAGGCCCTCAAAGGCGTCAATTTGACGATCGAAGATGGTGAATTCGTAGCCATAATCGGCTTATCGGGTGCCGGCAAATCGACATTGCTGCGCTCGATCAATAAAATGCACGCGATCACGTCAGGACAATTGCTGGTCGACGGTGTCGACGTCGGCCAGCTTAAAGGGAAGCAATTACGGATGCTGCGCCGCGGTATCGGGATGATCTTCCAATCATTCAACCTCGTCAAACGGATGTCCGTCTTTAATAACGTTCTAACGGGTCGCGTCGCCTATCATTCGACGTTCAAGACGCTGTTTGGCATCTTTCCTAAAGAAGACAAAATCATGGCGCTAGAAGCGCTAGACACGATGGGCATACTTGAAAAGGCCTTTACGCGCGCCGACCAATTGTCCGGCGGCCAGCAGCAACGAGTCGCTCTCGCCCGTTCTTTAGCCCAGAAGCCAAAAGTGATCCTGGCCGACGAGCCGGTCGCTTCCCTCGATCCGATTACCACCGTCCAAGTGATGAATGATTTTTCCAAAATTAATCGCGATTTTGGAATTACCATCGTCGCCAACATGCACCACGTCGACCTAGCCGTCAAATACGCCAAACGGATCATCGGCATCCGCGATGGCGTTGTCGTGTTCGACGGATCCAGCGCCGAAGTCAACGACGACATCCTCGGCAAGATTTACGGCCGTTCGCTTGCCCATAACGAGATTCTGGGAGTCGAATGATGCAAGTCTATACCTTGCCTAACGGAAAATCGGTCAAAAAACCGTTCAACCGTTTTTGGATCGTCGTACCCATGTTCATCGCCCTATGCGTGGCGATGGCTTTCGTGATTCCGATTGACTGGAGCAACGTCAATTTTTCCGAATTAGTCGTGATTCTTCGAAAGATGTTCACGCCCAAAGGTACCCGCACCTGGGGCGATTATTTCGGGTTCATGCTGACCCTCGGAGACGAAGTCGCCGATACCCTGCAGATGACGTTTGCCGGCACCCTTATCGGATGCGTTTTGGCCGTTCCCGTCGCTATCATCTCTTCCTCTAACATCGTCAAAGCCAAGTGGCTGTCGATGCCGGTCAAGTTCTTTCTTAACATCATGCGAACGATTCCCACATTAATGTGGACGGCGCTTGCGGTCGCCCTCGTCGGTTTTGGCATTCTTCCAGGTATCGCCGCCATTGCCTTATTCTCGTTCGGCATCATGGGCAAAATGCTTTATGAAGCGATAGAAACCGTCGACATGAGCCCGTTTGAGGCTTTGGAATCGGTCGGCGCCAATAAAGTCGGGGCGTTCCGGTATTCCGTTTTCACTCAAATCGCGCCGATATATATCAGCTACACGATCTACATATTCGAAATCAACATCCGCGCCTCGGCCATGCTTGGTTATGTCGGCGCCGGCGGTCTTGGCAGCGTCATCAAGGACAACGTCCTGTATAACTATGACCGCGTCGGGGCGACGATCATCGTCATGTTCGCCCTCGTGCTCGTAATCCAGTTATTGTCAAACTTCGTGCGGAGGAAGCTTCAATGAACGAACACGTTCAAACGGTGTTCAACAAGCGTCCGCGTACTTGGATTGCCAACATTATTCTGACGGTTATCATCGTCGGATTACTGATTTACTCGTTTGTCGGATCGGAAATCAACTTGATCAGCCTCGCCCAAGCCGGCACTAAATTCAATACGATGATCAATGAGATCGTCGACATCAACTGGGGTTATTTCTTCGGCTATGGCGAAGGGGCCAGTTTCGACGATGGTATCGTCTTCAAGATGCTCGAAACAATCGCGATGACGTTGTTCGGCACCTTGATCGGCGCCATATTGGCGCTGCCGTTCGGCTTTTTGGCTTCCGTGAACGTCGTCGGTAAACGCTGGGCGAAAGTCGGCGAGACGATTCTCGTTCTGATTCGGGTATTCCCGGAACTCATATTGGCGTTCATCTTGGTCAAAGGTCTCGGAATGACGCCGCTGACGGTCATCTTCACGATCGGCATCCACTCGATTGGCATGCTCGGGAAACTGTTCGCCGAGTCGATCGACAATATGGATCGCAGTTCGCTCGAAGCGCTCGATTCGGTCGGCGCTAACGTCTGGCAGAAAGTCCGTTATGGCATTTTGCCAAACATCATGCCGGAATTGACATCGGTGACTTTATACCGCTTCGATATCAATCTACGTTCGGCAACGATATTCGGTCTCGTCGGCGCCGGCGGCATCGGCTTGCCGCTGTCGCTGGCGTTGACGAACACGGCCGATCCGGCTTGGGAAATGGCCGGCACCGTGCTATTGGCGATCGTCATCATGGTCCTCTTCGTTGACTATCTATCTGGTTATCTACGCAAAAAATTAGTCTAACGAGCAAATGAAAAGGTCTTGAATCACATTGGGTACAAGACCTTTTTTTCTGCTTATGCTTGAATGTTATAACTCCACATCGTGAAGTCGTCGAGATCGACCCAGTTATTGGTGCCGCCTGTGAAGTTGATGTGGACGCCGACTTCGACGGTTCCCTCGTTCAAGACGATGCCGCTTTTCTCGATGCGGGTAAGGAGTCCGTCGTTCCAACCGGATGGTTCGATGTCCAACTCATGGACGGTTTCATCTTGCGACACATAAGCATTGGATATGTCGGCCATGTATTCGCCGGAACCGAACACGCCTCCGTTAAGATAGACGCACAAATTAAAGGTGTTCGCGGTCACCTCGACCGAGCGATAGATTCGTAAAGTGGCCGCTCCCGTCGTCCATATCCGCAATTTGCCGTTAGTGAAGTTGGCTTGTTTGCTTGCGGCCGTTCCAGTAATCTCGACGGTCCAGCCTTCATTGGTGGCAAACCCGCCGTTTTCTATATGGTTGCGATATAGCGTCTCGACATTAGCCGGGGCAACCAGCAAATCGGCAATCGTGCCGACCTTAAGCGACACATCGTCGATGTAACCCCAGAAGCCAACATCGCCCAAAACGTGAACGTTTGCGGCAATCGTTTTGGCGCTTGCTAGTGTGAATTCGACTCCGACATTCACATAACCTTGGTGATCGGGAACCGGTTTATAGTCAAAACCGCTATAGATTTCGGTGACGATGTCCGTCGTTCCGTCTTTGACGGTCATTTCGATGCTGTTGGCCGTGCCTTGATACCATAATGAGAATAGGTAGGTGCCGCCAGTTAGTTCGGCTTCCTGACTCATCGTCATGTCCATGGCATCACTGGTGGAATCGGCGTCTTCGTCCAGCCAAAGGTTCAGGGCATATTCGCCGCCATGAGGATAGTTATCGACGACTTCGGTCTGATATGTTTTTCCAGTGTCGAACGTCCAAGCGTTCAATCCGTACTCGAATCCGCCGTTAAGGATGAATTCGCCTTCGGGCGCCACGATTGGATTTATTGTCACCGTGAATGTATCCGTCGCTTTGAACTTGGTCGACGCTCCGGCCATGTTTTCGGCCGTGGCTTTTAAGCTGGCAGAACCGGCTTTCAATCCATGAACCATCATGCCATCAATCGAAACGGCATCAGCTGGCGTTGAACTAACTATTTCGAGTGATGTTTGGGCGAATAACCCCAGCGGATCCAGGGTATAAGCGATTTCCACCGTTTCGCCGACGGTAAGCGCGATGTCTTCTACCGAGAGCGTGGCCTTAGTGCCTCCGCAGCCGGCTAGGGTGGTCGCCAGTAGCGCCCCTAAAAACATAAATCTCTTCTTCATATGACTATCCTTTCACCGCTCCCGCGGATATTCCTTCGATGATAAAGCGTTGTAATAAGACGTACATCAGCACGATCGGGAAGGCGACGATGACGCATCCGGCCGCGAACACCGTGAAGTTGTTGAACAAATCGGCGTTTTCCATAATCATCCCATAGAGACCGACGGCGACCGTCTTCTGTTCCGGCGTCCTTAATATCATGCTGGCGAGGATAAAGTCCATCCATGGCGTCATAAACGACGTCAAAGCCGTATAGACGACGATAGGTTTCGTCAGTGGAAGAATGATTTTTGTGAAGATCTGGAACTGGCTTGCCCCGTCGATCATGGCCGCTTCGTCCAGGTCGATCGGAATCGTTTCAAAATACCCTTTCGATACATAGAATCCGAGCGCGGAAGTAGCCGAATAAACGATGAACAAGGCCAATGGCTGATTGATCAATCCCAGCATATTCAAAATCAAATAGACGGCTATCATCGCCATGAAACCAGGGAACATGCCTAACACCAAGGCGACGTTAAGAATCGTCTTTCTGGTCTTGAAGCGGAATCTTGATAAGGCATAAGCCGTGCATAGGATGAATAGGGTCGAAGCGACCATGTTAAGCAAGGCGACCCCAACGGTATTCAGCATCCAGCGTCCGAACATGATGTAATAAGCCTGGGCGCCGGTCGGGAAGAACAGCGTGATGTAATTTTGAAGTGTGAACGATTGGGGAACGAACGTCGGCGAAGCGACGCCCGGGGTTGCCCTAAACGATGTCAGAATGACCCAAATGATCGGCAGCATCCACACGAAACATAGCACGATGATTGCCGCGTGGCTAATGATCGATTCGAGGAGGAGTTTCCGCTTCATCGGAGTTCTCCTTCCCGCTTATAGGAAGCCGTCTGGCGGTATACGAGCAATGAGAACGTCGCCGACATGATGAAGATAATGATGCCGATGGCAGCCGACATGTTATACATCCGGTGCGTCCGCGTCAGCTGATAGAGCCAAGTTATCAGGATGTCGGTCCCTCCGGCGTTGATCAGCCCGACGCCGTAAGGCCGCCCCTGGGTCAATAGGTAGATGACGTTGAAGTTATTGATGTTGCTGATGAATCCGGTTACCAGTAACGGGCCGGTCACGTAAAGCATGTACGGCATCGTGATCTTGAAAAACTGCTGCGTGCGGCTGGCGCCGTCGACGGTAGCCGCTTCGTATAGATCTTTGGGAATGTTCATCAAGATGCCCGAAGTCAAGACCATGAGGTACGGGATGCCGATCCACATGTTGACCAAGATAACCAATAAGCGCGCCTGCCACTGCACGCCCCAAAAGTTGATACCGGTGTCAATCAGGCCGATGTTGATCAAAAACTGGTTGATCGGTCCTTGGGTCCCGAACATTTGGTACATGATGAGCAATGATACGAACTGCGGGGTCGCCATCGTGATGATGAAGATGGTGCGCCACAGCTTTTTCAGTTTGATGATCTTCTTATTGATGAGCGAAGCTAAAAGGATCCCGCCGAAATAATTGGTGAAGGTGGCGAAGAAGGCCCAGATGAGCGTCCACCTGATCACCGAAAGAAGCGTTGATAGGTTATCTTGGACCAAAATCAGGTTGCCGAAGCTGGCCAATCCCGTCCATTCGAAATTAAGACTAGCACCTTGGTAACCCGTGAAGGCAATCGAAATCATGAATAAAAGCGGCACGATCGTGAATATGAGCACGCCGATGACGGGCACCGTCAGCAAGGAGACATATAACCGATGGTCGGTTAATTCTTTTAGTTCGGCCAACATCGGCTTGATCTTGTACAGTTTGTCTTTGACGTAAATGGTGACCATCTTGATGTTGCGGATATAGACCACCAAGAACACGGCGATGATCACAAACGCGACAAATCCATAAACCAGATTTAAGGTCGAAGGCCGGAATTCGGTATTCAGGAGGAAGAAATCGACGATGTCGTAGATTCCGGTCATTAACATGTAGACGATGAACGAGGCTTCGATGGCCAATAAGAGCAAGCCCTTAATTGGTCGCTTCCGGAAGATTTGGTATAAACCCATGGCAACGAACGGCGATAATAGCGCCAAGCGGTCAACGAATGGGGATTCCTTCCACAACCGGCTGTAATCGCGTTTGGCCTTGAGCCATAGCGCCACATGTCCTTTCAGTTTGATGAACCAAGCGGGCGTGACAAAGTTTTTCGTTTCGACGTAAGACAAAGTCTTAAATAGACCGTATAAATGGGCATAGACGAAACCGATGGTTATCACGATGTGGTAAAACGCCATGTTCAGTCCGGAAAAAACAAGACTGCCGTTTAAGAAGCGGTAGCCGACGGCCGCCATGTAATAGACAAATAGAATCATTAAAAGTACTTTTACCAACGGCTTGATCCAGCGGTTGATCAAGATGTCACCCAGGCCAAAACAGATGGTGGACATGATAATAGCCGCTTTACCTCGTTTCGAGGCGGACGAGAAAATACCGCGGTACTTCGTCAGGTAAACGAACGGTCGCGTGAACTTAAACCAGAAACGGGCGAAAAATCCACCTTGGGTCATAGTTACATGTTGGTCGTGATGTTATTCAAGTATGTTTCGATTTCCAAGTTAGTCAGATTGTTGTCCTGCCACAGCGAGGTCATGTTATTGGCGTAGGCGAGCCAAAACGCCGAGAAACGTTCGATCTTCGGCATCGTGATCGATTGCTGGAGCGAAGTCTTGAAGATGGCCGCTTCGAGAAGCACGCTTTGGCTGATGGTCACCTTGAGGGAGTCGAGGTTGCGCCAATGGGCGACTTCAAGCACCGATCCATCCAGATTGTCGGCCAAAAAATGCTCTGTCGGCAATAACGTCTTATCGCGGAGTCTAAGCGCCTGTGCCCAGTCGGAGGTCAGAAAATCAGCAAGTTCTTGAGCGAGAGCAGGATATTTGGAATAACGGGAAACGCCATAAAGCTTATAGCCCGAAAACGGTCGTAATGATTGACCATTGACTTTCGGCAGCGGGGCCATCGCCACATCGCTCCCGAACGCTTCCTTGGCCGAAGCCCAGAAATACGGGGCGACGATGATGGCGTCGCAATCGCCGGCGAGGAACATATTCAAGCCTTCGATATCGGTCGTTCCGCTCGACAGTCCGGGGATAATCAGATTGGCATTGCCGCGATAGTTTTGATGCATGTAGGCGACGTTGCTGACTGCTTGCGGGGTCGCAAAGTTCAGGTAGCTCGATTTGACTCCCGAAGTCGTTTCGCCGTCTTCGCCATACAAAAGCGCGTCGTTGAGCAAGGCGAATGAATAATAACCTTCCAGTAAGTCCCACACCAACTTGGCATTGGCGGAGCCGCCATCGAGAATCGTTTCGAGATTTTCGGCCTGAAGGCTGTTTATCTTGCTTTTGCAATAAATGAGGATTTGGGATTCCGACGTGATCGGATATCCGTAAGTCTTTCCGTTGAGCGAAGCGGCCTGATAGGCCGAGTCGATATGGGTATTGCGGACTTTTTCGCCCATCGTGTTAACGGACAGGTGGTTACCGCCGACGGCGACTCCAAGCGTGTCGTGGACAAAGGCGACGACGTTGGGTCCGATGCCGGCCGGCCCGTCCAAGACGAGGTCTTCGATCGAGGATTTCTCACTATGAGGTACAATCTCGAACTTGAGTTTGGCGGCGTTAGGATAACTGTAGGCGTAGTAGCGGGCGAACTCCTCGGCGACGCTGGTCACCAGTTCGATGTTCTTGTTGTCTTCCCAGATCGTAAGCGTGATGTCGCTACCGGTTTCCGATGTGCCCGGACGGGTGCACCCGCTTAAGGCAAACATAGCAACGAAAGCCAACGGAATCAGATGTTTTCGTTTCATAAACGCTCCTTCAGGCGACCTTCGTCAATTCGAAGTCGTCGATGTGACCCCAGGTGCTGACGGGGAAACTTCCATAGACGCCGATGCGGATCGTGCCCGAGGAGATCACGAAATTGGGAATCGTGAATTGGGCATACCCGCTTGCCCAACCCGAAACGCTGATCGTCTGCGTCAGTTTCGGTCCGCCGTATTGCTCGGCGTATAGATACAGTTCGGTGATCTTGGTGTTCGATTCGCCCATCGCATAGACCGAAAGCGTATATGTCCCTTCCGGTATCGATGAAATGTACTGGTACAAATTGAAGTTGAACGCAGCCGTGTGATAGAAGTTGAAGTTGTTGGTCCCGGTGCGGAAATCCTTGTTGGTTTGCACTTTGCCGACATTGGTCGCGGTGGTGCTTTCCATCTGCCAAGGAGCGCGGACCGGTTCGTCGTTGGCGCCCGTCTTGTCGAGTTCGAAACCCGGATTGACGATATAGTTTTGGATTGAACGGACCGATGCGGTAACTTCCCACTCTTCTTGTCCGTAAGTGACGGTGCCGGTAACCGTATGCAAACCGACGTTATTCTCGGCGGTGTTCTGCTGCGATGTGTTCCACTCGACGTCGACGTAAACGTAAGAATCGACGTCGGTCAGGGCGATTACCTGGGTCGGCATCTTTGATTCGGAATCTACCTGGCTTGCGATGTTGAGGTTGATCGATATGTCATCATCCTTGAGTCCGATGATGCTGACGGTGACTTCTTGATTTCCGCGCACGTCTTTGAACACGTTAAGGGAAGGCAGGGCTTTTCCGCCATAGGTGAATAAAGCTTGGTTGGACCAAGTCGCCTTAGTACCGGCGCCGGCCCACCCGGCCCCGGCCACCGGTAGCCACGCCGGTTCCCAGTAGATGATGCCAAGACCTTTGTTATTCGGGACATTGGCGACGACTTCGATGATGTCGCGCACGCTTGTGGCCTGTCCTTGGATCGTCGCCAGATACCCGCCTTTTTCCTCTTGGTTGGTGCCGAAGATGTGGGCGGCGTTATCATTTTCACGATAGGTATAACCATAGGAAGCTTCGGCGACGAAGACGGGTTTGTTAAATTTGCTAACGAGGTTTTCGAGGTTGTTCTTCAGCATGTCCAGCGTCCCGTGATAGAACGGATAGAAGGACACGCCGATGACGTCAAAGGGGACCTCGCGGTCGGTCATGTTGGTGAAGAAAGCGTCGAAAATCGGCCATTTGCCGCCGTCGGCGAGATGGATGATCGTGTCGATGTACTCATCGGCCTCCTTGGCGCCCGAAATCCCCGCTTTGAGAAGCGTGGCCAGTCGGTCATAGGAAGTCGGATCGTTCCAGACGAGTTTGCCGTCGGGAAAGATCATCCCGTTATTGATTTCATTGCCGATTTGGATCATGTAGGGCGTGATGCCGCGGTTTTTGAAATACATGACCGCATCGTAAGTGAAAGTTTTTACCGCCGCGGTCAGTTCGGTGAAATTGAGCAGTTCCCAATCATAGGGTTTTTCCTGGTTTTCCGGATCGGCCCAGGTGTCGCTATAATGGAGGTCAAGAATGATTTTCATGTTGACCATGCGCGCTTTTTGGGCAATCCAATAAGCCGTTTCCAAATCGAGCCCGCCGCCGCCTTGGATGCCGATCGGGCTAAACGGATCGTTCCAGATGCGGACGCGCAGATAATTGACGCCGCTTAAGGCCATGATTTGGAACACGTCTTGCTCAACGCCTTCAAGATTGTAATATTTGCCGCCGGAGTCGATGACTTGCCGGACCATCGAGGCGTCGACGCCCATCATGAAATCTTGGCGCTTCGTTCCCTGCAATGCCGCAATCGGCTTGATTTTGAAGCTGTCTTCATCGTAGCTTCGGTCATAATCGCTGTATGCTTCGGTGTTGCGGCCGCTTCCGTAAGTAGGCGTCCAGTCGAATATCTCGTAACTCGGTCGTCCGCCGCAGCCCGAAAGCAGCAATGTGGTGACCATCGCCGCCGCTGAAAGCATTTTCTTGTTCATTGGTTCGCTCCCTTGTTATTAATCAATAACAAACTGATTTTTGGCAATTCCAAAAATTATCATATCATTGCTGATGTTAATTGACCACCTCGTTGTTTTATTTGTCGTCGAGGTTGGGAAACGGCGTTCTGGGATGATAGTGCGTATGGAGCAACTCGTGGGCCAGTTCGCTATTGGGATGGCCCAGGAACTCGCGATAGATGCTTTGTATCAGCGGATTTAAATGGGCGCTTCTGATTGGCCTGGAAGCATCTTCTTCATAGACGGCTTTAGCCCGTTTCATCAACAGGTCGTTCATGGTGATTTTTTCTTGGAAGGTCAATAAACCCGGTTTGATAAACGATTGGCCACCGCCGTTGATGCATCCGCCGGGGCAACCCATGATTTCGATGAAATGGTACGGACTCGTGCCCGCTTTGACCTGTTCCATCATGATCTTGGCGTTCTTGGTCGAACTGACGACGGCGATTTTGAGATCGAGATTAATGCCCGAAGGCTTGCCGTCGATGATGATATTCTTTAGCGGAATCGTCGCCTCTTTGATGCCTTTTAGGCCGCGGACCGATTCGAAGACGACTTTGCCGTATTCATAGCCCTGCGTCAAGGCATAGACGGTTCTCAACGCAGCCTCGGTGACACCGCCGGACACGCCGAACAAAGCACCGGCGCCGCTATACTCTCCTAGTAAGTCGGTGTCGAACTCGCCATCGGGCAAACTCAGAAAATCGATACCGCACGACTTGATGTAGTCGCCTAGTTCGCGCGTGGTGATGACGGCATCGACGTCGGCATAGGTTTCGTGTTTCATCTCTGGACGCGTTTTTTCGTATTTCTTGGCGGTGCACGGCATCACCGACACCATGAAGATGTCTTCCGGACGGAGATTGTTCTTCTGGGCATAATAAGATTTGACCAAGGCACCCATCATCATCTGGGGCGATTTGCACGTCGATAGATGATCGAGCTGATCGTGATAGTTATATTCGGCGTAATTGACCCATCCCGGCGAACATGACGTGATCATCGGTAAAGATACCGGCTCGCCTTTAAGGTGCTTTTTAAGACGCCCAAGCAGCTCGGTTCCTTCTTCCATGACCGTCAAGTCGGCGGTGAAATTGGTGTCATAAACCCGCTCAAACCCCAATCGTTTCAGTGCCGTGCACATTTTCCCGGTTACCCGAGTTCCGATTGGCAAATCGAATTCTTCGCCCAGCGAAGCACGGACCGCCGGTGCTACCTGGACGATGACGTGCTTGCCGTCGACCTGGGCTTTTTGGATGCGGTGGACTTCTTCATGAACATATAAGGCACCCGTCGGGCACACGTTGACGCATTGGCCGCAGTAGATGCACGGAACTTGGGTCAATGACCGGTTTTCAGCCGGACCGATCACGGTTTCAAAACCGCGATGGATGAAGTCAAGAATGCCAATGCCTTGTTTCTGTTTGCATACTTCGACGCAGCGGCCGCATAGTATGCATTTGCTGCTGTTGCGTCTGATGCTTGGCGACAAGCGGTCGATCGAAGGCGTCGTCATCTTGCCTTCGAAGGGGATTTCGCGGATGCCGCACTTCTCGGCGGCTTTCTGGAGTTCGCAGCGTCCGTTGGCGCTGCAGTGGAGACAGTCGTTGACATGGTTTGACAAGATCAGTTCGACGCTATGGCGCCGCGCTCTTAAGACACGCGGCGAGTGCAGATTGATTTCCATGCCTTCATGGACCGGCGTCGTGCACGATGTCGTCAGCGCCCGCATGCCTTTGACTTCGACCAAACACACGCGGCAAGCGCCCGTTTCCACCAAATCCTTGTAATGGCACAGCGTTGGAATGTCGAAACCGACGCTCCGGGCCGCTTCAAGAATGGTAACGAAGCGCGGGACTTGGTATTCCTGCCCGTCGAATTTTACAGTGATCATTTCCATATTGGTCACCTATACCTTCCTGATGACGTCAAACGGGCAGCTTGACAAGCACGTGCCGCATTTGATGCATATCGCTTGGTCGATTTTAAACGGCTCTTTGCCGCGGACGCCGGTGATGCAGTTGACCGGGCAATGGCTGGCGCAGATGCCGCATTTCTTGCACGCGTCGGGATCGATATAGTACTTGGTTAAGTCCTTGCATACTTTGGCCGGACACGTCTTGTCGATCACGTGGGCTTTGTATTCGTCATGGAATTTGGCTAACGTCGACAGAACCGGATTCGGGGCCGATTGACCCAATCCGCATAGCGAAGCGTCTTTGATGAATAGCGCCAATTCCTTCAAGGTGTCCAAATCGGCCATGACTGCGGTGCCCGCGGCAATCTTGTCGAGTATTTCCTTCATGCGCATCGTGCCGATGCGGCATGGGCTGCATTTTCCGCAACTTTCGTCGCAGATGAACTCAAGATAGAACCGGGCGACGTCGACCATGCAGTTGTCTTCGTCCATGACGATGGCGCCCCCGGATCCCATCATCGAACCTTTGGCAATCAGATTGTCAAAATCGATCGGGGTGTCTAAGTCTTCCTCAACCAGACATCCGCCAGATGGACCTCCGGTTTGAATCGCCTTGAATTTCTTGTTCTTCTCGATGCCGCCGCCGATGTCGAAAATAAGTTCGCGCAGCGTCGTGCCCATCGGCACTTCGACCAGGCCGACGTTTTTGACTTTGCCGGCCAAGGAGAACACTTTCGTGCCCTTGGATTTTTCGGTTCCGATTGCTTTATATGAAGCCAGTCCGCCTTCGCGGAATATGTAGGGCAGGTTGGCAAACGTCTCGACGTTATTGATAATGGTCGGGTGGCCCCACAGTCCCTTGACCGCCGGGAAAGGCGGTTTCGATCTCGGCATGCCGCGTTTTCCTTCGATCGAGGCCATCAAAGCCGTTTCTTCGCCGCACACGAACGCGCCGGCGCCTACACGTATCTCGATGTCAAACGAGAAAGATGTACCGAGGATATTGTTTCCCAATAAATGTAACTCCCGGAGCAATTCAATCGAGCTTTGAAGACGTTTAGACGCCATCGGATATTCGGCACGGACATAGATGAAGCCGCGGATGGCGCCGATTCCGTAAGCGGCGATCATCATTCCTTCAAGGATGATGTGCGGAGTCCGTTCGGCGATGGCCCGGTCCATGAACGCGCCGGGGTCGCCTTCATCCAAGTTACAGATGAGATACTTTTCCGGGTCGTTTTGCATGCGGGCATACCGCCATTTGACGCCGGTGGGATAACCGCCGCCGC
>Ga0172368_10002708_pt1 | contig 22200 bp, 10 predicted proteins | sample Lak11m_FD_114540 | JGI IMG/M metagenome (GOLD analysis project Ga0172368, IMG submission 114540) | Freshwater microbial communities from Kabuno Bay, South-Kivu, Congo - kab_022012_11m | ecosystem: Environmental > Aquatic > Freshwater > Lake | place: Democratic Republic of the Congo: South-Kivu...
CACTCGGGCCGGAATGCCCCCAATGCAGCCTGATCAACCATCCTAACCGGCAATTCTGCGCCAACTGCCATCATCCGTTGACCGCCACCGCCGTCGAGCAGTCCGGGAAAGACAAGCAGGAACTGGCCCAGCTCACCGAAACCCCCAAACAAAAGCGCCTGCGCAAGGCCGACGAAACAACAGCCAGACGCAAGCCCAAACCCGGAGAGATCGACCTGTAACCAGTGTCCAACAATAGGGGATAAGCCATGACTGCGCCGAACTGGAACGTGAATCCATGGTTACTGCTTGGTTTTGTATTGACCTTCTTCTTGCCGCCACTCCGGGCGCTCGGCTGGTTTATGTGGATGACAGCCCTGATCTGGGGCGCATGGCATTGCTTTCTCTGTTTATCCCACACATTGGAATGCTCCGCTACACCTGTCCCCACTGCGGGAAAAATGACCGAATACGCGGCAGTTTGTCTGGCCTGATTCATCAGTGCCGTTTTTGCAGCGGACTTCTTCGTGTTCCGGGGAGATGGATGTATTCCATAGAAAATTCCGCCCCACTTTAACAACCGGTGGCCATGGGATCGGCGAGGACAAGATAAATGCTTGCACGGTAAAGCAGTTCTGTGTTATGCTTGCTCCAGTAGGGTCACAACCCAAGGAGATCCCCATGAGCCAGAACCCCAACATCAGCGAAGCCGCGCGCGCCATGTCGGCGCTGGGCGCATCCAAAGGCGGAAAGACGCGCGCCGAGCGCCTCAGCAAAGAACAACGCTCCGAAATCGCCCGAAACGCCAGCATGGCCCGATGGGAAGGCCAGGACACCAAAACCCCGCGCTATCCCAAAGCCATCTACACCGGAGAGATTCACATCGGAGAAATCATTATCCCGTGCGCCGTGCTCGAAGACGGAACCCGTCTATTAACCCAGGAAGGGTTTCTAAAAGCCGTAGGACGATCTGGAAAACCTGCCGCCGGGCGCGGATCGCAGGTCGAAAAGGTGGCCCCCTTTTTGGCCTTAGACAACCTCAAGCCTTTTGTTGACAACGATTTGGAGTGTTCGACATATCCGGTGCTTTTTCAGCCCCAAAACGGTTCCAAGGCATATGGATACAAAGCCGAACTTCTGCCAAAGGTTTGCGAAGTCTATCTACAGGCCCGCGATGCCGGGGCCTTATTGAAGACGCAACTTAGATTCGCAACGGCCTGCGATATTCTCATGCGCGGCCTGGCCCATGTCGGCATTACCGCCCTGGTAGACGAAGCCACCGGCTATCAGGAAGTGCGCGACCGCCAAGCCCTGCAAAAGATCCTCGAACGCTACATCAAAGACGAATGGTCCAAATGGACCAAGCGTTTCCCGGACAGTTTCTACAAGTCCCTATTCCGCCTCAAAGGCGTTTCCTATCCCCCCGAAGAAGGGTCCGTGAAAAGACCCAGCTACGTGGGCCACTGGACCAACGACATCGTATACTCCCGGCTCGCTCCAGGCGTGCTCAAGGAACTCCGCTCCAAGAATCCCAGAACATCAACCGGAGCGCGCGCCCGAAAGCATCACCAGTACCTTACCGACGATTTTGGCGTCCCGGAACTCAAACAGCACCTCTACGCCGTAGAAGCCCTCATGCGCGGCTTTTCGGACTGGGAAGACTTCCATCACGCCTTGGACCGTTCCTTCCCGAAATTTGGAGATACCATGCCGCTTGCTCTTCCAGAAGTATAACCCTCCGCGCCCTCCGCGCCTCCGTGGTGCAAGATGACCGCCACCAACTACCAATTTTCAGAACATTAGTATGAAATTAGTATTTGACTCCTCCGTGTCCTCCGGGACTCCGTGGTGAAATCATGCCCCGAAAATCCAAACCTACCCACTACAACGGCGGCATCATCCGCGCCACGCCCTACGGCACCCACCGCGCCGAGATCAACCACGGCGCCCAACGCATCCGCCGCAGCTTCCCCACCCTCCTCGAAGCGCGAGCCTGGATCGACATCACCCAGATCGCGCTACACAACGAGACTATCCCCCTCACCGCCGCCCAAATGCGCGATGCCGCCACAGCCCTGCAAATAGCCCCCGACGGCGTCAGCCTCAGCGAAACCGCTCGGTACTACACTCAAACCCATACGAGCGCCTCCATGACCGTCCAGGCGGCCATTGCGGCCTTCCTGCGCGACAAGGAACGCGCCGGCCTGCGCGAACGCAGCCTGAGCACCCTCAAGCACCGGCTCGGCAACGTCTCGGCCGAGTTCGGTCCAACCAACCTCGATGCGCTCACCACCGAGACCCTCGCCGCATGGTTCGACCGGGTCGGCTTCCAGGGCGTGAACCGAAAGAACTACCGCAAAGAACTGGGTTCGCTCTTCAACTGGGCCATCAAGCGCGGGCATCTGACGCGCAATCCGGCCCTCGGCATCACGATCCCGCGCATGGACGAACGCCTGCCCGAATTCCTGACCGTCGAACAAACCCAAACCCTATTCCGGACGGCGGAAAGAACAGCCACGGGCCTCATCCCCTACCTGGCTCTGGCGGCATTCGCGGGCCTGCGCCGCGCCGAACTCGAACGCATGGACGCCAGCGCCATCACCATCGAAGGCATCCGCGTCACGGCCCAAGCGGCCAAACTGCGCCAACAGCGCTGGGTGACCTTATTGCCGACACTGGCAAAATGGTGGACGGCCTACCCACCCACGGGGCCGATCACCGGCCCGAACGTCCGCCGCGAACTCGACCGGCTCATTGACGCGGCTGGCATTCGCCCCTGGCCCCAGAACGCGCTACGGCACAGCTTCGCCACCTACCACCTGGCCTGGACTCAAGACGCTGCCAAGACGGCCCACGAGCTTGGACACGCCTCCAGCGACATGCTTTTTCGCCACTATCGAGGCTTGGCCACCCAAGAGCAAGCCCGTCGGTATTTCGAGATTTTGCCAGAAAATACACCGAAAGAGAAGGCACAAAATGCCCAGAAAATGTCCAGGAAAAGCTAAGTCCTTATGCTGCAACGGTCACAACCGGCCTCGAAAGCCGTTGTACGGCTTGCCGTACCCAGGGTTCAAATCCCTGCCTCTCCGCCATTATTCCCTCAGAAAACCCTCAATTTCCTGCCATTTTCCGGTGTTTTTCGATTCGTACACCGCTTTCGCCTTCCTACCACCCAAGATGCGTTAAGGAACGTTAAGGTACGTTTAGGGGGTACAAAATGTCCAGAAATGTCCAGCAGTTCAAACGCTTGTTTGAATCCCGGGAACAAACCCATCCGAGGCAAGTCGAATGCAAGTCGAATGCAAGTAGTGGCGCCCCGGGCGGGATCGAGCGGTACGCCCGGGGCGCTTTTGAAATACGCGGCATTACCGCGTTGGTGAAATCCGCGCCCCCGGATCGCCTACTTACGGTCCGGGGGCGTCCTCGTTTTTCAGCGTGGCGACGGGCCGCGCCGGTTGTGGAAGAGAGGTCAGCGGCGGTGGCCAGTCCTTAGTCCCGCCGCCGGGGCGCCAGCGAAGGGTGATGGACACACCCCGTCTCAGAAGGTCGATTAGCTTCACGAGTTGAGCGGCGGCGTGACAGCGACCAAGCCATCCGCCTTCTCTGGCTTGCGCACCACGGCAATCAGGCGTCCGAACACCGCCGCAAGCACCGCCACCAGTCCCGTGTCCAGTTCTGGACCCCACGGCAGCAACTCCGGCCACATACTGCGCAGGAAGGCCAGCACGCCAGCGGCGCTTCCGCCAGCCGCCAGCACGTTGGCCGTGGTCGCCGATTTGTACGCCTTCAACATGAACTTGGTCATACGTCTCCTCGCTTTCTGCGCCCTATACAGGGCCATTAGGGTTCGTAGTTTCGTTCCCACTATTCGTTCTCCATCGCCGCCGCGCGGCGTTGCTCGTATCGGTTCGGACGCCCCGTCTTCGTCTCGATGCCTTTCAACGCGGAGTCGGTAATCCGCGTGTACATTCCCTTCGGATCCCAATACGCCACCTCGTCGTTGTAGGCACGGATGACCGTCAACAGTTGCTCGCGTTCCTCGCCGGTCATGTTCCCGCGCCGCAACAAGTCCTTGTACTCGTCATAGATGGCGTCCCGCGCCGCCGCGTAGTGCTTCGCCGCGCTCTTTTCCTTGAACTGTTCCTCGCGCTTCTCGCCGATGTTGGCCGGGTTGAATCCGCCCGATCGCATCAGCGCGTCATACAGCGTGGCCCGGAGCCGCTCGTTGCCGTAATACACCGGATCGCCCGCCTGCGTGCTCACGCCATCGAGGTATTCCCGGCCCGCCTTGATCGGCGCCGCAATCAACCGGGGCGCGATCAGTTCGGCGGCCTGCAACGGGTGCCCCTTGTAGGCGGCTTTCCCGGCATGGATCATTTCGAGCAACCCGGACCCGGTTGGTCCCGCCAAATCCCAGGCCGTCACCGGCAAGTTTTCGGACTGGCGCCAATCTCCGGACGCCGCCGCCCACGTCGAGTCAACCAACGAAGTCACGGCGCGCGGCGCGTTGAATTGCAGGCTACCCTTGATCGTCGCGCCTGTGGCCAGCCCCACCAAACCGGACCGGCCCGCGTGCTCCGCTGCGAACCCGAACGTATCGCCCAGCCACTCGTAGAGCGCCTCCCACACGTCATCCGGCGGCGGGATACCCAGCAGGTTGAAAATCCGCTTCACAATCCATTCCAAGGGCGCGCTGGCCGGACTCGCCTCGGGGCCTGCCAACAGCGCCGGAGCCACCAGCAGCCACGCTGCCGCCGTCCAGTCCCGCGTCGCTTTCGGCACGCCCATCTGGTAGAGCAACTGCAAGTAGTTGTGCGGGTAGTTCTGGAACATATACAGCCCGCGCACCATTTGCTTGCCGAAGCCCGCGCCGCGCGCCCAGGATGGCAGCCCCGTCTTTCCATAGACCGCGTGCGCTTCGTTCATCACGGTCACGGCCCGTTCCACCAGTTCATTCCGGCTCAACTCGGGGTGTTCCTCCTTGATCCCATAGTAGGCCGCAAAGAGAGTCGTGCCCCGGTTCATACGTTCGGTCTGGCTCATGACCAGCATCATTTTTTCGGTCACTCCGCCGGTCAGCCGGCTGCCCCAGGTCAATAGGGTTTTCGCCGCCTCTTCGTAGTACAGCGCATCGTCGAGGCCGAGTTCCCGCATCCGCTTGTACAGCCACACGTCCTCTTCTTCGAGCTTGCCGCGTCCTGTTCGGGTCTCCAGGTAGCTCTTTCCGCCCTGACTCAACAGTCTCGGAATCTTCCCCGCCGAAATCCCGGCCGCGTGCATCGCTGCGGGCACCGACGTGACCAATGAGGTCAGGTTGACCAGGCCCGTCGCCAGACTGGACAGATACTTGACCGCCATAATCCCGCGCAGCTTGCCCATAATCCGTTCCGTGCCCGTATCGTTCCGGAGCATCTCCCGCATGAAATCCTGCCCGTCCTCGAACGCATGAGGTTGTAGGCCGCTATCGATCCGGCGCTCGTTTACGCCCGCCTGCCACTCTTCCCAGAGCGCTTCCCGGTCCACGTCCTCATCCTCAGCCAGCGCCTCTTGCAGGGTTTGACGCCAGCTTTTCTCGATGCCCATGAAGGCGTTCATCATTTCCTTCGCCATCATGCCCTTGGCCGAGCCGCCCGCCGTGCCCTTGCCGGCCATCGCCACGGCCTTCAAAATGTCCGTCTCGAAGCCCGTCACCACCGCTTCGCCTGTCGCTTCCGAACGCCCGATCTTATGGCTCCGGCTGCCCCGCGCCTCGATGATATGCGCCACGTTTTTGGCCAGGGCCTCGCCCATCGCGTTCACCACGGCCCGCTGGGAACCCTGGTTGTGCAGCGCCGAGAACAGCGTCTTCTCCAGCGTCGCCGACGGCTTCACGAAATGCCACACCTCGGTTTCGGACCCCGGCTTTTCCACATACCGCTGTCCCTTGAAATCCTTCAAGATCGAAGCGTATTCCTTCGCTTTGTCGCCACGAATCACCAAATGAGTCTCGATATGCCCGTCTGTGCGCGGATACCGGATGCGCGCGAATTCCAAGCCCATCTCCGCCAGAACCGCCTTCATGTTCCCCGGGTCCTTCTGGGCCTTCTGTTCCTTCTGGAGTTGCTCGACGGCCTTTTGCAACAGGTCGTTCATCGCCGCCACGTCCGCATCGAGATACGCGCCTTCGGACGGATTCTCGTTCAACCGAAATTCGATGCGGCCTTTGCTGGTCGAGACTACGCCTTTTGTCGAGGACACCAGCGATCCAAGCATGCCCATTTTGTGGGCCTTCTTAACCGCGTACATATACCGGGCGGCTGTCGTATCGAACTGCTGCATATCCTGGTGCCCGTTCGCATCTGTGATCCACGCCTGATACCGCCCAGGCTTCCGGATGCGCGGCAGGTAATACCCGCGCCGGTCGCCCATTTGGCGTAGGGCGTCGAAAATGCTGATATCCGTGCCGGGCACCTTGGTCGGTTCGATACTCAAGTCCTTGAACAGCGCCCGCAATTCCTCGGTCGAGGCCCGCAACTGCGCATACTCGCGATGCAGGATGGTCCGCACCAGTAGCCATGCTTGCGCGGCGTCCTCCGAGAAGCCCGCATTCCGCACGGCCTGCGCGCCCAGGCTATACGCATAGGCCCACGCCTCGTTTTCCTTGTTGGCGCCAAAACTTTTCAACGATTCCCCGTCCGGACTGAACACCACCCATTCCCCGGCCCGCTCGCGCACCCCATACCCCCGCGCATCCAGGTCATTCCCCCACATGTACTTCATCAACCGCGCCCACTCGGCTTTGTTCTTCCGGGCGTAGTTCGTCAACAGCTTGAATTCGTCCACGCCGTCCGCATTGACGAAGACCATCTTCTCCATCACATGTTTGTAATTGCCCAGGTTTTGGCCCGCTTGCCACAGCTTGTGCAGCGCCGGGACCTTCTTCGAGTAATACTGCATCGTGCCCAGGAACTTGTGGATTCGGCTTATATCCGGTTTGGCGTTGATATCGCCCATCTTCCCCCGCGCCGTCATGTACAGCGCAATCCCCGCATCCTGGGCCGCATCCCGCGCCGCTTCCAACACCCCCCGCCGTTCCTCGTCCGTCTTGGCCTCGGCCAGCGAATACCGGATGTCGCCACCCGGCCCGAATTCGTCCGTGTTCTCCGTCGCGGACTTGTTGTCAAATACAGAGAATGTACGTTCTGTCCCGTGATACACCACCTTCGGCTCGCCGTTCTCGTCCACCACCTTGGAAACTTCGGCGGGGTTGACAGAATGCCACCAATCGGATAGAATTAGAGGAGAAGGACGTTTCCCCGCATCCCCCGGGCTTGAAACCTGGTGTGGATGTTGGGAAGCGTCCTTCGGATTTTCCGAGACGATGTGGTCATAGTGGAAGTTGCCATTGTTGTCTTCACGAACCACAAGGCGCACGAAGGTGTTTTCCCCGCCAAGCGCAACCTTTGCCCCATAGTGGTGGAATCTTACAAGTAATTCTGCGCTTTCCGCGTCTGGGCGATTTGTTCCTTCCGAATAAAGCGGTACAGCATTCCTTAGAATCTCAGGTAACCCCGCAATGACTTGCCCGGTTTTTAGGTCCGCCGTATGGGAACCGATCTTCTTCTCTCCCTTTCGCGAGAATCCTATGACCCGCCCATCGTGCCGGTTTGTGAAAGTCTTCCCGTCTTTTCTCCACTGGGCTATTTGCCCCAACGCCTTGAGAATCACCGCGCCCCGATGCTCCGGCTTCCCAAACGCCTCAGTGTCAATCGGGATCGGCTTCATGTCCTCTAGCATCTTCCGCTTTACAGAGTGCTGCCAATCCCCAAACCACCGCTTGAACGCCGTGGTGCGTACCTGAATCCATTGGTGCGCGTTGAGATTGGACTTCTTCCCATTGTCCGCCACCAGATTCCCATCCGCGTCCCGGTACCGTTCCGGATGCGCCTTCAACTCCGCCTCGATCTTCGCATACTCCCGCTTATGCTCCGGCGTCTCCGCGAGCGAATACCGCGCCGTGACGGTGACATCCTTGTCGTCGAAAATGACGTAGTTGTACGAGCCTTCATCCTTCCCGCGTGACGAGTGGTCCAGATACTTGATGCCGGGAATGCCGCGTTCGGCGAGCCAAGCAGAGGCACCCCGTTTACCACGCTCTGTGGCAGCAAGGTCATTGTAGAAATCTATACCTGTTTGCCGTAGAATCTTATAATTGAACTTCGCTCTTTCCTGCTCGCTGAATTCGTCCAGGCCAAACCACTCGGAATACGCTTCTTTCACCTTGTCATTCTGCTCCCGCATCGGCTTGTCCCAATACAGGTAATCCTCTTCTTTCGGCGCAAGCTCAACTTGGTAGAGACGGCCTTTCGTATAGGATTCTTTTGCGCTGAACTGGCTCAAAGCCCTAGCGGCGGCAGAAGATCCATAAAGTTCTGGCAGGGAATCGGGACTTACCCCCCAATCGTACAAGACCCTGTAGGAATAGGAATTTATGAGTTCACCAAGGTCTACATTATTATGAGTGTTGAACTGGCGAAGGAAAAATTCCTCGCCTTTTCCTTCCAATGCTTGCGCCACCCGGCTAACGTGCTGGCCTCTCTCCATTCCGTGAAGTTGCCTACGTCCATAAGGGGACAGTTCGATGCCAAGTTCCTTTAGTATCTCTTTGGATAAAAGGCTTGTGGCCTCATCAAGGGTGAATGTTTTGCCTCCAAACTCGTAGCGGAAACTGTCAGATGGTTTTTGCCGTCCGGACAACTGATCTCTATACCATTCCGCCACCTCCCTTTTCCCGGCGAAGTACAGCCCGTGCCCATAACTCTGATTCCCCTCTCCGCTACCCACCTTCGACATGTCCGCCTTGTCGTCTTCCCACGTGTGAGGCGTGCCATGCCACGCGGCGGCGTACCGCGCCCCCTCCAAACTCCGTGTCCTCTGTGTCTCCGTGGTGAGACTCTCCCCGCCCCGCGTCACGCCAATCGCCGCGCGCACCAACGACTCCAGCGCCTCATCCGAGAACGGACTGGGATCTCCGCTCTTCACCCCCGCGATCCGGTGGATGGCGTCCCGCACCAACTGCTTGAGCCTCTCCCACCACGTCCGCGCCGATCCCAACTCCCCGGACTCGACCCGCTCCGCCAACCATTCCCGCGCCGTGCGCCGGTCTTCCGTCGAATTGAACGCCCAACCCTTCTTCTGCGCGAAGTCCTTGATCTCGTTGAATCGCGCTAGGGCCATCTGCGTGTAGAAGTCGTCCCCGCCCTTTCCGAGAATCGCCTCGATACCCCAATGCCCGACCACCTCATGGAACAACACCATCGTGGCGTCCCATTGATCGTCGAGATTATCCGCCACCAGCCACACCGTATCCGACGCCGGGTCATAGGCCCCCCGCATCCCGGCCTGGCGGATATTCGACGGCAACTCCCGCTCGCTCTGCACCACATGGACCTGTGGCATACCCCGCCACAACAGCCCCATTCGCTTCACCCGCCGCTCGACCACCCCCGAGTCCACGCCCCGCGCCGGCCGCTGGGACTGCGAGAAGCGCGCCCCAATCGTATCCGCAAGCCGCTGTGTCGCCTGTTGACGGTCCTGCGCATCGCTCGGCTTGTATTCCTCGATATGGCGAATCCCATGCTTTTCGAGTATCTCGCGCACTTCTTGCGGCGCGTTCGCCGGAATGACGGCTCCCGAGAACTCATTCAACCCCACAATACGTTTCAGTTTCGCCTCGAAGTACTCCGTCGGCATAGACTTTAGTTTTTGCAGGAACTCGTTCAATCGGATCAAGAAGGACTCATCCAGCTTGTAGAACTCGATGGCCTCCCGCATCACCTTCGGACTGCGCAATCCATCCTTGATGTAGTCCCAGAACCCGTCTATGGCAATGAACGGATTACTGAAATCCCGCCCAGCCAGCGCGTCGCTGGACAAAGCTACGGCCTCCTCGTTGATGGCGTCTTTGGCCTTATCCATCTCTTCGCGGGTCGCAAGACGATGGCGCTCCTTCTGGATTGCGGTCAGATTCCGGAACCTTTTTGCCACCACGGCGCGCAATTGTCCAGGTCCGAAGAAAGCGCCTTCGCCGCCGGTAAGCAGTTCCTTGCGCATCGCCGCGAACACATTGTCCAGGGTGTAGGGTTTGTACCGATTGTTCCCCATCGGAGTGGTGCCTACCCAGAATTTTCTCTCCTTGAACAAGTGGCCGAATTTTTCCGCAATGGCCCGATCCAGTTTTGACCAGTCTTCGGACTTCACAAAGACCTCTTCGTTTTCCGGCATCCCCCGATACCACCACTGGATGAGAGGATCCTGCGTCAATCCGCTTAGACCCCGGTTCTTAAGATTGTCTGCGACGCGATACCAATAATCCTCCGCAGTCTCGGCGCGGGTCATCTCTTTCAGCATTTGAGGCGATAGCCGTTGTTGCGCCGCCTCGAAAATCGGCCGGATGGCCTCGATAAATTGGCTCTTATTGACCGTGTACTGCATGGTGGGATAACGCGGAGAGTAGGCATCCGCATCGTACACCTTGGTGGTCTTGGACCGTCCCGGGTCAATCAACCCTGGATCGCCCACCAAGGTGATGTCGCCATACGAATCGAAGGGTTGCCCCACATCGTGGATGGCGATAGACGGCATCGAAAACCCGCCCAACTCATCCACCAATCGCAAATTACCGGCGGACAGGTTGTGCATGGCCACCATCGAGCCATCCTCGTTGGTGCGCAACGAGAATCGCATCTTGGTTCCGCCCCCATCCCCTTCGCTCCTGGCGCGTTCCTCACCCAAACTCCGGCCCAGCGCTTTTGCGATGGCGTCCCGCGCCTTCTCTAAATCCCTAACTGCATCCCGCGCCAATACGGCCATTTTCGGGTCGCTGACCGATTGCGACGGATGTTTTTTTAGCGCGGATTGAACCCTTTCCAGCACTTCGGCAATGGCGTCCACCAGCTTATCGAGCGCGGAACGGTCTTGCGCCGCTACTTCACGCCAGAATTCGACATCCCGACCGAAGGTTCCGCTCAAATCCGCCAAGAACTCTTCCGCGAGCACATCTTCATCCACGCCACCCAGTTCCCCGCGCTGCTTGGCGGCGGCTTGCTTGTACTTCGCGTACCGGCTCTGGTCCAGTAGTCCGCCAATGACCTTCTTCAGCCGGGCGTACTCCGCCGGATGCGTATCCCGGAAATGGTGGATGACCTCATGCGAGACGACAAATCCGGCGGGATTCTTCTCGCGGGCATTGAGATAGACCCTCCCCTTGAAATACACCCCATTCAAGAACGGAATCCGGCTGTTGGCCGATTGCTCAAACCAAACAGCCTCGACGCCGAACAGGTCCGCTATTCTTTTTGTGAGGCGGGCGCGGAGGGAGAAAGGCTGCCGGACTTCACGGATGTCGGTGTCGCCGAAGGTTTCTCCGCGTTTCCGGTCTTTGGCGATTTGCCCGCGCAATGCTTCGATGGGCGTCTGCCCAGATTGAACATCAGGTTCCCGCAACCTTCCATGACTGACATCCTCCTCCCTCAATTGTCCGCCATCGGACGCCGTTTTGTCAATGGCTGGCGCGTTCTCTGCTGGGCTTGTCCTTACTTCCCCTTCGTGTCCAGACTCGCCCGCGCGAGCAGCGCCACGCGCGGGTTTTTGCTCTCCAATTGCGCTTTCAGGCGGTCTTCCTTCGCTTTCTCCGAAGATGTCTCCGGTTTCGGCTGTTGCGCTTCCTTCTTGTCTTCGCTGTCCGTGCTCATCTCGAACCCTTTCCAACAGTTCCAGCGGTGTTGCGTCCGGCATCTCATCGCCGAACAACGACATCGTGGTCGTGTCTTGCTGTTCCGCCAGTTCCACATACCGCGCCAGGAACGTCCGGAACCGGCCCGGCGCCTGGCGATCCGCCATCTCCCGCAAGAGTAACATGGCCTCTTCGCTCAACGCATCCCGGCCCAGGTCCTGCTGCCGCAAATACCCGTCCAGGCTGACAAAGCGCCGCTTGGCCTGTTCCTTGTACGACAAAAACACTTCCAGCGCCTCGCCCAGATGGGGAAGAATGTCGAGCGTCGGCTTATTCGACTGGATCTTGGCGAGATTTCCCGCCTCGCGCATGATCCCTGTAATCGTGTTCACCGCGCCCAGCCGCGCTTGATCGTCCACCGACAACGCCATGAGCCGGTGCGCGCGTTCCGTATTTCCGAATACCATCGCCAGCATGGCCCGCTGAACGCGGGGCACGATGTCCGGAGAAAACACCCGGTTGAACAAATGCTTCGCGCCCGTCCGCTGCACGAACGCCGACAAGAACGAATGATTGCTCGCCGCCATCAGATCGCCCTTCTCGGACGGATCGTACAGGTGGATAATGTCCGGCATCATTTTTGCGTCCGAGATGGCCTGCTCGGCGGGCGTCCGCTCCAACGTATGAGAGCGATTCGACAACTCGGCGATATACGGCGCGGGCTTTTCGGATGCCGTGTCATCCATCTGACGCACCAACACCGGGAATTTCATGCCCGAGACATCAATGCCCAGCCGCCCCGCCTCTTGCTGTACCCAGGATTGGTATTCCTGAGATTTCTTCGGATTGCGCGCCGTAGCCGCCTTGCGCAGCGCCATTGTGCGCCCGTTCCCGCTGACCACATGTCCCAGAGCGTTCACGATAGGCGCGCCCGTATCCGTGAGCGGGCTATTCCCAAGCTGATCCGGATGCAAGTTCGCGGCCATCTGCGCGATCTGCGCGTCCGAAGCGTCATTCGTGGTCCGGTCGCGTGGCTGCAATGCCCGGTCGTACTCCGCCCGCTCCGACGAGACCACGTCATCGAGTTCCATGACGCCCCAAGTCCCGCGCACCTCGGTATTCTCCTGGGGAGTCCGCGCCGAAAACTCCGGACCCATCCGCATCGCCGGACCACTTTGTGTCTTCTGTGCTTCTGTGGTGACGGCCTGTTCCGGAGCAGTCTGTGGTTGCGTTTCTACCACACCCGCTTTTAGTCCCTCCGGATTTTGTGTAACCTCTGAGGCTACAGGTTTTCCAACCGGGACGGATTCTCCTTGCGTTCTCTGCGTTCCTTGTGGTTGCATTCCCTGTTCTGTCAACGCCGACAACTGTTGCCGCGCCAGATCGAAGTCGAGCCGCGCTCGATCCGCATTCTTCCGCGCCTGTTTCGCGAACGGAACCATTTTCGGTTTCGCCAGCGCCTCATCCGCCAATTTCGCCGCCATCCGTTCCCGTTCTTGCGCCTCACGCTGCAACACCGGAATCTTCCCATCCAACTCCTGAACCCGCAACTGCACCGCGTCACTCTGTGTGCTTTGTGTCTCCGTGGTGACCTGCGCACTATCCTTCTCCCGCGCCGCCCCGCCCTTCCGCTGATACCGCGCCATCGTGGCCATGCGCTTTTCCGCGTCTGCCATCACCGCCGCCGGCGTCCCCTCGAACGGCATGCTCGCCGGTTTGAACGCCGACATCGCATTCGCCCGCGTCATCAACTGCGCTTGCGGCCCATCCTTACCCGGCCGCACATCCACTGCATAGATGCTCGGACGTTGCTTCGGACTCGTTTGTTCCGGCGTCATCCGCACATGGCCCGGGATGGACCCTTTCTGCGCCGTCCAAGTTAGCGCGTTGGGTCCCTCATTGGGCCGCTCGAATCCCGTCGGTTCATCCCAAGTCCGCAACGCTTCCGCCGCCTGCGGTTTCGACGTGGCCGGATGCCAACGCCCGCCCCGGCTCTCAATTTCCGTCCGCAACTCCGCCAAAGATTTCGCGCCCCAATCCGTCTCCGGCTTAGTCTCACTCCGTGTGCTCTGTACCTCTGTGGTGAATCCTTCCTGACCCCTACCCGCCTTGCTTACCCGCGCCTGGTCCAGCAACCGGCCCAACGGCACCGTCGTCAACGGCGGCCCATTCGGACGCCACGTCATATCCGCCACCATGCGCCGCGCCTCTTCGACCGGCATATCCGAATGGACATCCTGCAATACCGCCACCGCCGCGTCTCGATGAATCTGACCGTCTTCCGCGCCGCCATAATGCCGCACAAGGGCCTGCTCATCGGCTCGGGTGCCCTGGCCCGACCGCACCCGCTCCAAGGCCGCTTGATAGACCTGGTTCCCCGCTTCCCGCTCGGCGTTCACCCGCTCGCGTTCTGTCCACTGGTCAATCGCCCCTTGTTCCGAGAAATGCCAATCCGTTTTCGGCTGACCCTCGGAATCCACCAGCCGCGACCGCGTTTCCGGAATCCGGTTCCCCGCCGCATTGTATCGCGCCGACTCCAACCGCTCGAATCGCATCCCCGCCGGAACTACGGTTTGTCCCTCGACTTGCCCAGTTTGTCCATTTCTTGGAGCATTCTGCGATACAATATCTCGTGGTTCGACAGATGCGCTACGACCTGGGACTTGTCCTGTTTGTTCTGCGTTTTGTACGGGTAGTTCTGCGTTTTGTACGGGTAGTCCTGCCCCGGTAATCGCCCCCCGCTGGTCTAACCGCTCCAATTCGGTCCGAAGTGGCGTCTGTTCCGTCCCAGTGGGTTCCCCCTGCTTGACCGCTCCCGGCAACCGCCCCGAATCCCGCGCATCGTTGTAGGAATGCAGGATATTCCGCTGCAAGATCGTCGGACGATCCCCCGTAATTTTCGATGTGCCGTCCGGATAAGTTAGCTTGACTATCCCCGATTCATGGCGTTGCGCCCTCGTCTGCTTCCGCCATTCCTCGAACGTCATCATGCCGTCCGGATACGCATAGTTATTGGACACCATCGGCAACAGGGCATCCTGTTGCGCCTGCGCATAGGCCCTTTCCACCGTTTGGTCATGATCGCCCGAGACCACTTCCTTATGCCCATTCGGGTAAATGACCTCTCCGGGCCGTTCCGTCGTCTGCGTTTGGTCCTTCCATTCCTCCAACGTCAAAGGCCGTTCCTCTGCCGTGGCCCAGTCCGGTTTCTCACTCCGTGCCCTCTGTGGCTCTGTGGTGAATCCCGCCCCCTCCTGACCACTAACCACTGACAACTGACCCCTGTTTTCTGCCGTGGCCCCGGCGGAGACTTCGGGAATAGGCGGTGGCGTGGCAACCACCGGCGCCGGGGCCACGGACTCTGGGGGATGGGGCATATCGGAAGCCGTGACGCCACTTTGAGGAGTGTACGGGATAGGTTGCATAGGCGTCGTGGGCGTCACGGCTGTGGGGGCATCATTTTGCGGGGACAACAAATCCATCGGCGCGCCCTCTGGCAACGGCGCGCCCAAGTAATCCGGGAACGGCTGCGCCGGTTCCTCGGTGGGTTCCTCTTCCGGCGTGGCGCTCATCCCCTGACGGCTCCATGCCCGCGCCGTATCCAACGCGCTCGACAATGGCGTACTTTCTTGCGGCGTAGCCAGCAAGTCCGTAGCCGCATCCGGGCGCAACCACAACGCCGCCGGTTGGTCCTTTTCCGGGACAGCGGATGGCTTTGGGCCATTCAATTCCCGCTCGAAATCATCGAGGAGCGTTTTCGGTCTGGCGCCGCTTTCCGGCGCAATGGACGGCGGCTCCAACGGCCCATCCCCGCCAACATCCGTCCTATCGGTCCCATTCGTCCCCTCTTCCGCCGGGCGCATCCAGGACGGTTGATCTTCGGTGGCCGCCTGGGGTGGAGGGGTGTAATTCGGAAGCGTCTTCGCATCAAACTCGCCGCTCGTCGAAGACGGCCATTTTTTTTCCGCGCTGGCCACGGCTTCCGCCATGGCGCTGTCATGCCGCTGCAACGCGCCGATCACCTCGTCCCTTGAGGATTCCACCGGGTTATCCAGCAAGTTCCGGCGCCCGGCTTCCTTCTGGAGCCGATCATCCGTCCAAATGTTGTAGTCGGCCAACTTGGCTTTCACCACGCGGTGCGGACCCGTCAACCCGCCCATCATCACTGTTTGCCCCACCGTATCGATCAACGTCTTGGCCCAATACTCCGGCTTGGTCATGGCCCCTGGATTTTCGGCCAAGGTCTTGTCGATCATCCCGGCGCTTTCGTCGATCAGGTTTTGGGTCGCCGTCGTCGCCAATTCCTGCGCCGTCTCGATCCCAAGATCTTTCGCGATCTCCTTGATTCCATTGACGAACCCGCGCGTAACGGCTTGCTTCGCCGACTTGCCAAACACATTTTCAAGGCCCACGCCGCTCATGCGCTCGAACACGCCTTCCGCCAGGCCCATTGCGGTGGTGTAGGCGGCCAGTCCGGCGCCCTCCAACCCCGCTTCCTTCCCCGCCTTATACGACTGGTTGGCTTGATTGGCCATGCCCAGCCCGATAGCGATTGGAATCCCGCCACCGAAAGGCGCCGCCGCCGCCGCCGGGGCCATCTCCGTGAGACTGCGCGCCGCGCCACGAGTCCAAGCATTGACGGTTTGCGCGGTCTTTCCCAGCCCCGCTTCCTGGTCGCGGGCCGTTTGATCCGCATCCACTATATCCGCCGCATTGAGCAACGTATCCGCCCGTTCGCCATTGCCCACGACACGGTTCGTCAAACTGCCCAGGTCCAGCGCGCCTTGCGCCGCGCCGCTCACCAAGTTATCGTAGAACTGATAGGCTTTCGTCCCCAGAGAGGCGGTCCGTGGGGCGGCGTCCGGACGTTTCCACCCGGCATCGGAGCTGGGCGGCTCCGGAATAGCCACCGGCGTATCCGGCGCATACTTCGCCCCAAAATCCTCCAGAAACGTGCGCGGACGCTCCCAAGAGGTATCTGCGCCTTCGTAATCGTTCGAGGGCGCGTACTTCTTCCCAAACGCAACCAGGTCGATAGGCATCGCGATATCCTTCCTTAGTACACTTCGATCCAACGGCCCCCGTCATAGACATACTGCTGGTCTGGCTTCTGGAACACCTCGACGCCATTCCGGTCGAACCCAGAAGAAACATAGCCGGGCGCGGCCTGGCCCCGTTGCCATGCGTCCAAACGGGCGAACGCGCCCGCGTTCCCCCCGCCCTGCGCGGCATCGAACGCAGCCTTGCCTGACATGGGCGCGGCCTCTGCCGCCGGTTCCTGCGGGCGTTCCCACGGCGGCGGGGCCGGGGCCTTCGCGGGGGCCGGCGCGCTGCCGCCAGAACCGGTGTCCGGCGCCGCCCTCTTCCACGTTTGCGCCTGCAACGCCTGCGCCGCCGAGGTGGCCCCTTCCGCGTCCGGATTCTGTTGCAGTCGATCCCACGCGGCTTGGAATTGCAGCGGCGCGTCCTTCGGGAAAGCGATGCCCGCATATGGATTCTGCTTGGGCGCAGGCACTTCCGGCGGAATGCCGCCCGGTCCCGCCGGGGCCACCACAGTCGTGGGCTGAGACAACGCAATGCCCGCCCGGTACGCCGCGATCCGCGCGCGTTCGCCGTCATCCAGGCTGTCCCAATGCGGATCGCCCGCCATCTGCGACAGTTGCAAGCCCCACGCCCCCAGCGCCGGTTTCGCGATGTTGCCGGACGCGCCCTTGTCCCAGAACGCGCTTTCTGGCAGCACCCCAGTTTGCGTTGCCGCCGACGCCCACGCCTCGTGGTTCTTCATCACGGCATCCGATACTCGCTTCCGCTCGTTGGCCGCCTCCTTGTTCGCCGTATAGGCATCCTGGCCGGTTTCCCGCGCGTTCCGCTGATCGAACTCGGCCACGCGCATCTGGTTTTCCCAATCTTTTTGTTTCTGCGCATCCTCGTTCTCTTGATCCTTGCGATCCCACTGGGCTTGCGCCTGCTCGTCCGTCTGGCCGATGCGCGCCCATTGCGCGTCATTCCGATCCCAAGCCAACTCGTTGTCCGCGCCCCGTTGGTTCTGGGCCGCCGCGCGATCTTCCGCCCGGTTCTGGTCGTCGAGGTACATCTTCTCGTAGTTCTGCGCCAGACTCGCGTTCGTGGACCACTCATCCGCCGCCTGCTTCGCCCAGGCCCGCGCCGCCGCATCCTCGTCCTGCCGGAACTGACGCGCCTGCAACGTCTGCGACTGCGCCGCGCGGCGATCCAGCATCGGCGCGCCCATGGCATACCCCGCCGCCATATCGCTCATCGGCGCGGCGCTCGACGCCCAATTCTCCGCCGCCGTCTCGGCGGCATTCATCCGCTCGTACTGGTCCTGGACGCCAGCGAGCCGCCCCGCCGTGGACGGCGCTTCCGCCATCGGATACACTGGTTTGCGAAACAACATGATGAACCTCCTTCCGGGCTACAGTTTGTTCTCGTCGAGTTTGTGGCCGCCGCACCAATCCGTGGCGAACAGCGCGGGCCAACCCGTTATATCAAGTGACGTAGCGGTCATATTCGTAGCTATGATGTTCCATACCTGTGTTGTTGCCAAAGACGCAAATATCGAGGCCGTTCTGGCCGAAGCCAGTAGGCGCATGCAACATAACCTTTGACAATAGCGTGGAATCGTCTTCCGTTTTAATTATAAGATCATCCTCGAAATTCCCCTGAGTGAATTCATTGTATGGTTCAGTTACAGATCCAATGCGAAAAACTCCATCTACCCCAGCGGCTAGGGAAAAGTATTGCTCCGAAGACAAGGGCACAAAATCGCTCAAGTCGTGCAGGTTTGATGGTCTTGGATGTCCACCAAACACATACCACTCCTGAGAGAAAATGGTAGCTGGCAAATCCCCCCATTTAATAAATCCCAAACCAAACAAGTCCACGAAGTCCTCGCCACTCGGTGTTATATCCGGATGTACGGCAAAGTAAGGGACAACACCAAAAAACGCATAAGTATCCCCCCTATACATAAAATCTCTAACACTCCTGGCAAATACGTCTTTTTCCCTGATAAATTCTCCTTTTATGTCGTACTCCTTTAGTATAACAATATCTTTTTGTTCATCATGATATTGACATAACAACGCTATCCGTCTTTCTGCGGTATTGATTGCAAGCAGCACTGTGTATTCAATGGGCCACCAAGACGAGTAAAGAATATAACCCGCCGAGTGATTAAACTCGGTGATTATATTGCATTTCGAGGAAGATATGGAAACTACGAGATCGATAGAACCCGCAGATCCATCGTTCAATAATATCGCGAGGTCGGCTATTCCCTCGCCTACCGAACGTTCCCACTCTGGCGTAATATCATATTCCAGGCCGTTGTCGCTCAATAGGCATGAGAGCTTGACTACCTTATCCCCTTGCGCATAGTAAATAGAGTTATCGGAGCCTACGGACAAACCTATTATTTTCTCCATTACATTGCGAATGGGATAGGCTAAAGAGGTGCCTGTAGCCCGGAAAATGACAAGGCTATTTAGAAGGCCAGGGCCTTGTGTGGACGCTACAATATCGCCGTTCAATAGATACGCGGCATTAGTAACCACGTCCCCCCGGCAGAGATACCGGCATTTTCCGGCTGCGACGAGGTTTCCATATATAATCCGATGCCCAACCTCGTGATAGGTCTGCGGAACATTACTGTTCTCCATGCGCAATTTGAGCGCTGGAATATGATGATTCCTGAATTTGTCTAAGTTGAGAAGAGAATTTCTAGTCCCACGCAAACCGCGAGGCGAAAACACATTTCCCCCCGGAACCAAGTGCCCCTGTATTGCGCATCCTCTGAAAAATTCCATCAGTAAGCCGCCCATGTTCTTGCTGCTGTATTCATATCAATAAGGGACACCGCCTTTTGTTGCGCATCGACAAAACCAGCAGAATAGGGTATTGCGAAAATTACGCATAAAGGCTCACTAGAGCTCGTCCAGTATGGAGGCGTTATTATCTCTTGATTGGAATATGAATCAAGCAGGTTTTCCGCTATTCTGCGATTGACGTAAGAAGGATTGCTTATGTATTTGATATAGAGATCCGTATATGTCTCTATCGTATAATTGATTGAGAATCCATTGTAAGACCGTCTTTGGAGATGAATTGGTTTTGCGACAGAGATATACAGTTGAGGATCGGGCGTGGCGCCCAGAGGCATACAAGACAAGTAATCCCAGTGCTCGTGTAGCACAAACATGGGTTGAATTGCGATGCCGGAAGCTCCTGTTGTGTAGAAATTAGAAACTCCTTTTCGCCCCGCTTCCGTCCGCTGTTGCTCCTTTGTTTCGCCCGCCGTTTCCTCGGGCTTGACGGCCTTGAGCGCGTTCAACTGGTCTTGCAGCGACTCGATGTTCTCCTGCAACTGCGCGATGCACTGGGACACCCCGGCGTCCATGCCGGTTGGGGCCGACATGCCGAGAATCCCGCGCGGCTCGCGCTGACGCCGGAAGTTAGCCACCGGACGCGCCTCCCAGGCCCGCCAGCGACGTGGCCAGCACGATCTCTTGCACCAAGGTGTCCGGATCGCTGTCCAAATCCACGCGCCAGCGCCGCTCGGGCCGCAACCGAGGCAGCCGGAACGGCTCGCGGCTCGACACGGTTCGGGTCAACACCTGCGCGTCCTCGGCGTACAGCGTCAAGGTCACGTCCCCATTGGCCAGGATGCGGCCGCACGTCCACGCCGTGGGCACCACGGCCTGCACTTGATGCGCCAGCCACGTCCACGGCGCTTGGCCCCGCACAATGCGCACCACGCCCTTGGCCACGGGATGTTCGACCGCGCCATACAGGTGCAACTCGCGCACCAGCCCTGTCGGCGTCTCGACCTCGGCATGCCATTCGTGCCCGGACGGGAGCGGAGCGCCGTTCCCGTCCGTCAACACGAAATCATCGCCGCTGGTGACCGCGCCCGTCCAAACCTCCACGCTGTCCGCGTTCAACGTCAGGACGAGGTTGTCATAAGCGTCGGCCACCAGCCGCGCGGCCCGGAAGCTCCCGGTATTGGCGAACGTGGCGTACTTGTTCCGCCATCCGAGCATATTCTGCGCGGCGCGGAGCACCAGCCCGTTATCCTCCACCGGGAACGTTTCTTTCGGGAAAATGAGCACCTGACGCGCCATTAGGCTTAGGCTTCCTCTAGGTCAAACTCGATGGCCCGAACCGGAGCGGCCAACGAAAGCGCCTGTTCGACGTTGGCCACCATGGCCACCGGCATTTCGCCCGTGACGTCCTGGTCCGCGTACAGAATGAGGTTGAAATTGCCGCCCACCACAAGGCCACTCGATAGCACCTGCGGCGTCGGGAACACATAGCGCGTGTACTTCCAGGCGGCCACGCCCGTATCCTGCTCGGTCACAATGAGCGGACCCTGCACCTGTTCCAGCCGGAACGGGTACAACGCGATGCCCTGGATCGTGCTGGCTGGAGCCTCGATGTCGATCTCCCAGTTCTCGGCGGCGCTCCACGTGCGCGGCAACTGGAGCACGTCCCCCGATGCGAGGGTGATGGCGTTGTTGCCCGTCGTCAACTCGACGCCGTTCTGGTAGACGTGCAACAGGATGGCGTCGGCGCCCACCGGGTACGTGTCCGCCGAAATCTGGACGCACGCGAAGCGCCCGGTCGGCTCGAAGCGGTAGCGCAACCCGCGCCACGCCACCGGCGCCACCAGGTTCACCGGCTCGACCGCCATCGTCTGGACCGGCACGGCCAGAATCGAGACCTCGGCCACCGTGGTATCGAGCGTGTCTCCGTTCGCGTCCGTGAACGCGAACTCGAAATACTTCCCTTGCGTATCGAGACGCACCGGCGCGCCGCTGTCAATCTGTACTGTGTCCGTAGCCGCGCTGGCCCCATCCGCGTAGATTTGGAGGTAGACCGGATAGCTGGCGGCGTCCACCCGCGCTTGGGTGAGCCGTTGCACGTCCTGCACCTCGTAGCGGCGGAAAAGCCACGGCGGGATGTCCCCATGCCCATACTCGCGAACTTGCCCATCAAACGGCACGGTCACCTTCGGCATCAAGAGCACCTGTTGGACGGCGCCGCCCGTGCATACCGCGCTAATCGTCCAATCGGACGCCATGGCCAGCGTGCGCGGCAACGGGAACACCGCGCTGCTCGATGGATGCACGTGCGTGCCATTCAAGGTCAACGTGCATGCTTCATTCGCGTAGTCGCTGGCGATCACACGAGCGCAGCCGAATACGGCCATTTCCTGGGCCAGCGCTTTTAGGTCAATCCAATTCAGGCGCGGCCCCAACTGGAACCCTTCCCGCGGAATCGGGACCGGATCCTCGAAAAACAACTGTACTTGTCTCACGGTACTATCCTCCTCGTTGAAATCCAACTCTATCGAATGCGCCACGCCATCGAGCGTGACGGCGCTTTCCACGCCATCGGTCAGGACTATCGGCACGGCTGCGCCCCCGTCGGCGTACAACCGCATCGTGACAGACGCTCCGGTAACCACCACGCTGGCGACCGTCTTGGGC
>Ga0172368_10002714_pt1 | contig 22185 bp, 17 predicted proteins | sample Lak11m_FD_114540 | JGI IMG/M metagenome (GOLD analysis project Ga0172368, IMG submission 114540) | Freshwater microbial communities from Kabuno Bay, South-Kivu, Congo - kab_022012_11m | ecosystem: Environmental > Aquatic > Freshwater > Lake | place: Democratic Republic of the Congo: South-Kivu...
GGCGGGCATAGGCGTTCGACCAGCGGGTGTAGGCCGATAATTTGCCGGTTAAAAAAGGTTCGGGAAAACCGCTGAAATTCCAGAGTGCATCCCAGGTTTCGCGCAAGTTCCTCCGCTCGGTGGCGTTCCGGGCAAGGGGATCAGTGAGGAATCCGGCGACTGTCCCGCCGGAATTTGCAATTTCCGCCAGGGTGAAGGGAAAGAGATGAAAGAGCAGATAGCGTCCGGCTAACGAATCGCCGCCCTTCTGGTAGATATCCAGGCGGCCGCTGCCAGGCACGAGAAAGCGATAGTCGTCCCGGGAGCCGTCGTACACCCCCTTGAGATAGTTTTTCCAGTTCCGGTATTTGTGGATCTCGTCAAAAATAATCAGAGGATTGCTCTGGTCTTTTCTTTCCACTGCGGTAAAAAATGAAGGGTCGTGGAGGAGCCGCGCGCGGTCGGCTGGGATATCCCAGTTGCAGTACAGGGAATTGGCAAAGTCCTTCGCGATCATGCGTGCCAGCGTGGTTTTGCCTGCCTGACGGGAACCGGCGAGGAAAATCATCTCCTTGTCGGCAGCCAATTCCTGCCAGATTTTCACGTAAAGTTCCCTTGTTTTCATGCTGACTATTATCTGCACCACTAAAAAATAGTCAAGACTATTTTTTAGTGAAGGTAAAAATAGTTGAGAAGGGCCGGGCCGGGATTGCAATGGAATAATAGGACAGCGCCCTATTTTTACTTTCGGCATCCAGGGAAATGTGTAAATGGAGCCAGGCCTTGCAACGCCTCTTGTTGTAATTGCAATATCTTTCGTCTTTATCTGGTACGCGCCTCCTGCAACCGTCGCCTCCAAAAAACAGAAAGTCAAGCCCGCCCAGGTTATGTGGTGGATTTTGGTAAATATAGGCTTGCATATTGTCAAGGGTGGTGGTAACTTGCGCACCGAAAAAACGGCGGTAATTTTTTTAGAGGGGGTATCGCTAAAATTACCGTTCAATTATTCTATTTTATATTGAATAGTTGGCCTGTTCATTTGAATCCTGTTCCCCCCCGATTTCGGAATCGGCAAGAGGACGAAGATCACGGAGAGATGGCTGAGTGGCCGAAAGCGATCGCCTGCTAAGCGATTGTACGCCCCTTAAAGGTGTACCGCGGGTTCAAATCCCGCTCTCTCCGCCATTTTTTACAGAGCGGAAAATAAAAAAGGGGAGACGAAGCGTCTCCCCTTTTTTTGCTGCAAAATCTGCTGTTATACCCAGCCGCGAACCTTCATTGCCTCGACGACCCGTTCAACGGCTACAACATAAGCCGCCTGCCTCATGTTTATCTTGTACTTGTTCGAGGTGTCAAGCACCGAGTGATATGCGGTCGTCATCTTCTGGTCGAGGCGTTTATAGACATCTTCCTCCTCCCAGTAGTACATGTAGAAGTTCTGAACCATCTCAAAATAGGATACAGTAACCCCGCCGGCATTGCAGAGGAAGTCAGGAATCAGGTGAATGCCCTTTTTGTAAAGAATCTCATCGGCCTCTGGCGTTGTAGGCCCATTGGCGAGTTCGGCAATAATTTTGGCGCGGACAGTGGAGGCGTTGGCGCCGGTGATTACCCCGTCCAAGGCGGCCGGAAAGAGAATGTCAACATCAAGGGAGAGCAGTTCCTCGTCGCTGATCGACTTAGCGCCGGGGAAATCGCATACAGTGGAGGTGCTCGCCTTGTGACTTGCCACCTTCTGCGCGTCGAGGCCTTCGTCGGACAGAATGCAGCCCTTCGAATCGCCGACGGCGACAACCTTTGCCCCGAACATCTTCTGGGCGAGGTAGGCGGCGTAGTATCCGGCGTTGCCGAATCCCTGGACGGCTATTGTTGCGTTGGCGAGGTCGATGCCCAGTTCCTTTGCTGCTTCACGAACCGTGAAGAGCCCCCCTCTTGCCGTTGCGTCGCCGCGTCCCTTGGAGCCGCCGATTGCGAGTGGTTTTCCGGTAAGAAGGCCGAACTGGTTTTTCCCCGATATTTTGGAATATTCATCCATCATCCAGGCCATGATTTGGGGAGTTGTGTAAACATCCGGCGCTGGGACATCCTTGTCCGGTCCGATTATGGCGGCGACTTTATTGATATAAGCCCGACTGAGCCGCTCCAGTTCTCCCTGCGACAGTTCTTTCGGGTTACAGATTATTCCGCCTTTTCCGCCGCCGAGCGGCAGATCGAGCAGTGAACATTTCCAGGTCATCCAGGCGGCGAGGGCGCGTACGGTATCGACTGTTTCCTCGGGATGGAAGCGAATGCCGCCCTTGCAGGGGCCTTTCGCGTCATTGTACTGGATGCGGAATCCCTGGAAAACTTTCAGAGAGCCGTCGTCCATCCGCACCGGGATCGATACGTGGAGTTCCCGTGAAGGAGCCCTGAGAATTGCCTGCACTCCGGGATCAAGGTTTAGTATCTTCGCGCACTGATCAAGCTGCTGCTGCGCAACCACAAACGGATTTTCTTTTGCCATTTTCCTGCCTCCCTTGATGAAATTTACGGTTTCCTTTGTCTATTCAGAACTTTCCGCTATTCTGAAACTCTTGACGATTGCCCATGGATTCATCCGGCAATAACACCTGATGGGCACTATTTCCCGCCCCATCGGGCGATAGCCATTAAGCCGAAGATCCTTGTTAATCGGCGATACGTTGCCGCTGTACCGGAATCACATTGCCGCATAAGCCAGATTACATCTGGCCTTGCTCTTAACAATCTCTCCGCGTCATGTCAAGTATTTTTAGTAAATATATCGTATTTCATGATAGTAAGATCGGAACGGCGCTAAACTAAAGATGGCTTAATTTAATTTACAGTGGTAATATGATCGGTAATTATGCCGATTCTATTACCACTGCTTACCGATTGTTGGGTGGGGAAAAAATGAAAATTCCGTTGGGGAAGATCACGATTCCATCCCTAACTATCAAGTTGACATCCGGTTGTCATATATGATTACCTGCACCATAACGAGATCGATAATGGGGATTAAACGATGGAAGACAAGAAAAAACGAAAAGAAATTCTAATCTTGAATGTGATGAAAAACGCGAAAGACCCTCTTAGCAGCTCTCGGGTTGCTGAGGAGTTGGCATCTCTTGGTCATGAGATCAGCGAAAGAACGGTGCGCCTCTATTTGCAGAAGATGGTAGCCGAGGGACTGGCGGACAGTAACGGCAAAAGGGGGCATGCGATCACCGTTCGCGGCATGGAAGAGCTTCAGTCTTTTCGGATTATCGAGCGTGTCGGCTTTCTGTCCGCCAAGATCGATCAATTGACCTACCGCATGGATTTCAATCTGAGCACCCTTTCGGGATCCGTCTTGATTAATGTTACGATAGTTGATCCGGCTCTCTTTGCGAAAAACATCCCCTCCATTGCCCGGGTATATGAAAACGGCTACGCGATGGGACATCTTTTGACGTTTCTCGGCCCCGGTGAAAGCTGTGGGTATATCAAGATCCCCGAAGGGATGATCGGCATTGGAACAGTCTGTTCCATTACCCTCAACGGGGTTATGCTGAAACACGGAATTCCGGTTACGTCGCGCTTCGGCGGTTTGCTGGAAATGGTGGACAAAAAGCCGGCGCGATTTGTGGAGATAATCATGTACGATGGAACGAGCATTGACCCTCTCGAAATTTTCATCAGAAGCGGCATGACAAATTATCTCGATGTCGTACGGACTGGAAACGGGCGGATTGGTGCCAGTTTCAGGGAATTTCCTGCGGAAAGCATCGATGCGGTGACCCAGCTCACAGAGAAGCTTGCAAGGATCGGCTTGGGGAGTCTGGTAAAAATAGGCAGGCCGGGACAGACAGTTCTTGACATCCCCGTAGCGGAAGGCCGTGTCGGCGCAGTTGTTATCGGGGGGCTTAACCCCGTGTCGATTCTCGAGGAAACAGGGGTTCGCGCCTATTCACGGGCGATGGCCGGAGTTATAGATTTCAACAGGCTTTTCCGATATGAAGAAATGGAAAACCGCATCAGGGATTATCTTAGATAAAGGAGGCGTGGGGATGCTAAAGGCGAAGGATATCATGACAGCTCAGGTAATAACCGTTTATCCCGACACGGAAATAACCAAGGCCGCCGCCCTGCTTATTGAAAAACACATTAACGGTCTGCCCGTTGTCGATCGGGAGGGTATCCTGCAGGGAATCATCTGTCAATCGGACTTGATGGTCAATAACAATATCCACACGTTGCCGGTTTTAAAAAACGGTTTTCTGGCGGGCGTTATCGGCAAGGAGGACATCATCCGCACCCTTATCCCCGCTAGCGGCAAATAGCGGGCAATCTCAGAAAAATGCATCGGGAATATAAATGAGCAAAAGGTGAAAGATCAGCGATAAGGCGCTGGAAGGATGTTTTCATCATGGAAGTTAAAACCGTGGCGAGCGGTTTACCCGCCCTCGATCAGGTAGTTCAGGGACTTTGGCTCGGCGACAACGTTGTCTGGCGGGTGGAGCGCATCGAGGATTACACCTATTTTGCCGAACCGTTTGCCAGACAGGCGATAGCGGAAGGGCGGCGGTGCATCTATCTGCGTTTTGCTCCTCACCCGCCGGTGTTGCCGGAAATCGAAGGAGTGCGGACGATCACGGTCGATCCCCGGCGCGGGTTCGACTTTTTCAGCAGCGCCGTCCATAAGGTCATAGCGAAGGCGGGCAGGGGGGCATTCTATGTTTTCGACAACCTGTCCGCATTGGTCGTAGAGTGGGCGACCGACGAACTCGTTGCAAATTTTTTCCAGGTTACCTGTCCATTCCTTTTTGAACTGGGCACGGTTGCCTACTTCGCGCTTACCCGCGGCCGCCACGGCAGCGGCGCAGTCGCCCGTATCAGGAACACCACACAGCTGCTGCTCGATGTTTACAGTGTGGACGGGAGGATGTATTTCCACCCGCTCAAGGTATGGGAACGGCAGTCCCCCCAGATGTTTCTCCCCCATGAGATGGCGGGCAAAATCTGGCAGCCGATCTTTGTCAGCGGAGACGCGGCCGCCGTAGCGACGGTTGCCGGCAGAAAGCCGTTTCATCTGCGCGACCGGTCGATTGCCCCTTGGGAAAGCGTCTATCGCCGTCTTTTGCAATACCATGAGTCGGATCCCGATTTTGATGAGAATGAGCCAGAAGTGGCCGCCTTGAAACAAGAATTTTCCCGGATGATGATCGGTACCCATCCCGACTTCAACCGTCTGGTGGACTCATACATTACCCTCGACGATCTCTTTGCGATCCGGGAACGGCTCATTGGTTCAGGACGGATCGGAGGGAAAGCCGCCGGCATGATTCTGGCGCGTCGAATCATCGTTTCTCACCCGGGAGAGATCGATTTTACGAAGAGGCTTGAAGAACATGATTCTTTCTATATCGGATCGGACGTATTTTTTACCTTTCTGGTGAATAACGATCTGTTCCGCCTCCGTCTCGACCTCTCCCGTTCCGCGCAACTTTCTCCCGAGGAATTTGCCGGTACGGAGAAGCGGTTTCTGGCCGGCCGTTTTCCCCCGGAGATTATGGAGCAATTCCGGGACATGATCGCCTATTTCGGCCAGGCGCCGATAATTGTCCGTTCCAGCAGCCTGCTCGAGGACAGTTTCGGCAACGCGTTTGCAGGGAAATACCGTAGCGAATACTGTGCAAATCAAGGGACGCCCGAGGAGCGCCTGGAGGTTTTTGTAAGCGCTGTGAAGCTGGTTTATGCCAGCGCCCTGAATCCGGATGCCCTTGCCTACCGCCGCGCTCGCGGGCTGGGCGAAAGCGACGAGCAGATGGCAATTCTCGTTCAGCGCGTTTCAGGGGCGCCTTACCGTCAGTGCTTTTTCCCGGGTTTGGCCGGTGTTGCATTTTCGCGGAATCTCTACGCCTGGACCGATCGCATCGACGCCAGCCAGGGAATGATTCGCCTTGTTTTCGGCCTGGGGACAAGGGCGGTCGACCGTGTCGGTGACGATTATCCACGGATTGTTGCGGTCAGTCACCCTCATTTGCGCCCGGAGACCGGCGCCCAGATAGCCAAATACTCACAGGGGCATGTCGATCTGATAGATTTGCAGCGCAACGAACTGACCAGTTATTCGATCGAGGAACTTTTATGCGACAGGGACTATCCAAATTTGCATCTTTTTGTTTCCCTGATGAAGGACGGATATCCGGCAGATCCCTGGACCGGCCGCCTCGAAACGACGAAGGAGCCTCTGGTGCTCACCTTTAACCATCTGTTACATCAGACGGATTTCATCCAGCTCATCCGTCTGATGCTGATTCGTCTCGAACAGGCCTATGGGCAGCCGATCGACACGGAGTTTACCGCGACGGTGAATGCCGAAGGGAAAATCCGGATCAATCTGTTGCAGTGCCGGCCGATGGTTTTACCCGGAGATGCAGGCCCAATACGGTTACCGGCGGCTCTTCCCCCCGAGCGGGTTCTTTTCCGTTCCAACCGGACGATTAGCGGCGGTTCGACGTCACCGGTACGCTACATTCTGTTTATCGAACCGTCCCAGTACGCTGCCGCTGCCTCTCTGGAGCTGAAGAAAACAATCGGCCGTCTTGTCGGGCGGATCAATGGGCATCCCTTAGTGAAAGCCGGTGGTGTCATCATGATGGGGCCCGGGCGGTGGGGAAGCAGCAATATCGATCTGGGAGTCAATGTAACCTATGCCGACATCAACAATACCAAGGTGCTTGTGGAAATGGCGTGGGAAGAGACGGGGCAGCTTCTGGAGGTTTCCTACGGTACGCACTTCTTTTTGGATCTTGTGGAAGCGAATATTATCTATATACCGGTTTACCCCGGCGATCCGGAGGCCTGCTTCAATCGGCAACTTTTCAAAGACCTTCCGAATGTTCTGACCGAGCTTGTCCCGGAGGCGGGCCGCTATCTTGAAATCGTCAGAGTTTTTGATCTGCCGGCTGCCACCGGCGGCAGGAGCGCCAAGGTTGTCGCTGATCCGCATAACCGCGCCGCCGTCTGTTATCTTGAATAAAACCCTTCCCTCGGCTTTCTAAAATGTCAGGCCGGCCCGGTCAGGCGCTCATTTAACGAAATATTCATGAATCTGTCATCAAACTGCAACAATTTGAATTTATCATTGTCAAAGTGAATGATAGAATAATTTTGCAGGGGATTTAATCATGAATAAGGTGGGAAGCTTCATGAGCAGAAGGGTCAGGGAGGCGACAATCAAGAATGTCCTTGCCCTTATGGCGCTGCTTTCCCTGCTGGCGCTGGCGCTTATCGTCTGGTTTCTTTTTCGGGAAGGGCTCCCGATCTTCCGGCAGGTTTCGCTGCAGGATTTTCTGTTGGGCCCCTTCTGGTATCCGACCGATGTTCCGCCGGCTTACGGGATGTGGCCCCTGATCGTGGCTTCTGTTACTGTAACATTTTTTTCTTGCCTCCTTGCCGTTCCGTTCGGGATATTTTCCGCGATTTACATAGCGGAGTTAGCCCCGCGACAGCTCAAGGAGGCATTGAAAGCCGTTATCGAGCTGCTGGCCGGACTTCCCTCGGTTGTACTCGGTTTTTTCGGGATGGTGATTCTGGCGCCGTGGATGCAGGAGAGGTTTGACCTGCCGACGGGTCTCAATATAGTGAATGCCTCACTGATGCTCGCCCTGATGGCGATTCCGACGATCTCCAGCATTTCCGAGGACGCCCTCCATGCGGTTCCGCGTGATTTCAAGGAGGCTGCCTATGCCCTGGGTGCGACAAAATACGAGACGATAACAAGGGTGATCGTTCCTTCGGCGTTTTCCGGAATATCCACGGCGGTTATCCTTGGCATGGGGCGGGCGATTGGCGAGACGATGGTGGTGCTGATGGTTGCCGGCGGGGCTGCGGCGCTTCCACGGGGGATATTTGATTCGGTGCGGCCAATGACAGCGAGCATCGCTGCGGAAATGGGAGAGGCGCCGTTTCAGAGTGGCCACTACCATGCCCTTTTTGCCACAGGTATTGTTCTTTTTGTTGTTACCCTGGCGTTTAACCTGATTGCCGATTACATCTCCAGGCGTTTTAAGGAAGAAGGATCGGGAACGTTGTGAACAGGGAAAAGCAGGCGGACATGAACCCGGGGATTACCGCCAATAAAACGATGATTAATATCAATAAGGCGCGCTACCTGCGGCAGACCCTTTTTTTTGGACTTGTGCTGTTAGCGGCGTTCACAATAACCCTGACGCTTCTGGGAATCGTCGCCTTTCTTTTTTTCAATGGCTTTCGGGCGATTTCCTGGGATTTCCTGACGCTGGCGCCCACCGATGCGATGACAAAAGGGGGGATCATGCCGGCGATTGTGGGCACCTTGTATCTGACCTTCGGGGCGATTGCCGTCGCCTTGCCGCTGGGGGTGGCTTCCGCCATTTACCTGACTGAATACGCCAAACAGGGCGTCTTTATTCGGATTATCCGGATTGGCGTCAATTGTCTGGCCGGAGTGCCGTCCGTTGTTTTCGGACTCTTCGGCCTTGGTTTTTTTGTTGTCTTTCTCCGCTTTGGTTCCAGTATTCTTGCTGGCTCCCTTACCCTCGGCATTCTGATTCTGCCCACCATAATTGGGGCGACGGAAGAGGCACTGAAAGCGGTTCCCCAGACCTTCCGGGAGGCGGCGCTTGCGCTGGGCGTTTCCAAATGGAGCGCTATCGCGAAGATTGTCCTGCCGTCCGCGGTCCCGGGGATTATGACCGGTTCGATTCTTGGCATTGGCCGTGCGGCCGGGGAGACCGCGCCGATCATGTTTACGGCAGCGGCCTTCTATACCGCCGCGTTGCCGAAGTCCATCTTTGACGAGGTGATGGCACTGCCGTACCATATCTACGTGCTGGCGACCGCTGGCGTCAACATAGAACAGACCCGGCCGCTGCAATATGGAACTGCGCTGACGCTGATTGCGCTGGTTCTGGGAATCGATCTTGTCGCGATCGTCATCCGCGGTATTATTCGCAAAAAGAAGAGGTGGTAGGTTTGGAAGAAGATATAATCATCAGGGCAAGAGGCGTGAATTTTTTCTATGGTTCCTTCAAGGCGCTGTCGGATATCACGATCGATTTTGCAAGAAACAAGGTGACCGCCCTGATCGGGCCGTCCGGCTGCGGGAAGTCAACCCTGCTTCGGCTTTTCAACCGGATGAACGACCTGATAGACGGCGCCAGAGTCGAGGGGGAGATCCTGTTTGAGGGGGAAAGCATCTATGCACCGGAGATTGATCCCGTACAGATCCGCCAGCAAATCGGCATGGTTTTTCAGAAGCCGAATCCGTTCCCGAAGTCCATTTTTGACAATATCACCTTCGCGCCGAAACTGGCGGGAATCAGGGACAGGGATTCGCTCGAAGCCCTTGTGGAGGAGAGCCTCAAACAGGCCGTTCTCTGGGACGAGGTAAAGGATATCCTCGGAAAATCGGCGATGACTCTCTCCGGCGGTCAGCAGCAGCGTCTTTGCATTGCCCGGGCGCTGGCGATGAAACCCGAGGTGCTGCTGATGGATGAGCCGACTTCGGCATTGGACCCGATTTCTACCGCCAAGATCGAGGAGCTCATAGATGAACTTAAGAAACACTACACGATTATCATCGTTACCCACAATATGCAGCAGGCGGCCCGCGTTTCGGAATTTACCGGTTTCTTTTACATCGGCAAGCTGATAGAATTCGGCAAGACGGAAAAGATATTTACCACCCCTGATGTAAAACAGACGGAAGACTACATTACCGGGCGTTTTGGTTAGAGCAAAAGAAGGAGCGGCGATAAAATGGAAGAGACGCGGCATACAAGTCGAGAGTATGAACGGGAGCTGCAGGAAATACGTGACGGACTGCTGTACCTTGGGGCAAAAGCCGAAAAATCGCTTGAGCTGGCGATCAGGGCGCTCCTGGAACGCGATGCAGGGACTGCGCAGAAAATTATCGAGGGCGACGACCAGCTCGATCGTCTCGATATCGAACTTGAGGAGCGGTGCATCCGCATTCTTGCCCTGCGTCAGCCGACGGCACGCGACCTGCGTTTTATAACTACGGCGATCAAGATTACCGGCCATCTGGAGAGGATAGGAGACATGGTGGTCAATATCGCCGAAAAGGCAATCATTCTCAATAGCTTCCCTCAGCTCAAACCATACGTCGATTTGCCGAGAATGGGAGAGATAAGCAGGGAGATGATAAGAAACAGCCTCGATGCAATGGTGCTGCAGGATGTTGAGTTGGCGAGGAGCGTCCGGGCGGAGGATGCGGTTATCGACAACCTCAACGACCAGATCTTTAGGGAACTGGTGACGTACATGCTTGCGGATCCCGTCAATATCGAGGTCAGTCTCTATATCATGCAAATTTCGAAAACCCTCGAACGGATCGCCGATCATGCCGAGGGGATTGCGGATATGGTCATTTACATGGTAACGGGAAAGATCATCCGCCACGAGCAGCCCCCGGTGAAAAATGATAAGAATCCCTCTATTCCGTAAATTTCTGTTGGTGTTTTTTTTGACTGGCGCAGTGGCTCTTGCCTTTTCCAGTCTCTTGTTGCGGAATGAACTTGAAAAAGAGCTGCTTGTCCGGATAGAAGGGGAGTTGAAGGCTGCCGGAGGGATTATCGCCGCTATGCCCGTTGCGGAGATCAGGGCAAAGGCTGAACAGCTCTCACGCCTGTCGCAGGCGCGTCTGACTCTGATCGACGCCCGGGGCACTGTGCTTGCCGATACGTTGTCGATGCCCAGCAGTATGGAGAACCATCTGAACCGCTCCGAGATTCAGGAGGCACGTCTGAAGGGGATGGGAAGCGCCTCCCGCTACAGCCGAACCCTCAAAAAGGAGATGTTCTATGTCGCTGTTTCCCTGGGAGGGCGTACGGGCAAGAGCGGTTATGTGCGTCTTGCCCGTCCGGTAGCTGAGGCATCACTCTTTGCCGATGAAAAGGGACGGATGCTGCTGCTGATCATTTTCTCGGTTGCTTCCCTGTACTTTCTGATTGCCGCGTGCCTCTTTGCTAGGTTGCTTGCCCCGCTCCGGAGATTGATTCTCTTCACCGGCCGGGTTCGCGTCGGCGATTTCTCCGGTTCACTGCTCGTTAAATCGCGGGATGAAATTGGAAAACTTATTGAAAATATTAACCAGATGGTGGACGAACTGCGGGAGAAGATCAAAAAGGCCGACGAAGAACGGCAAAAGCTTGCAGCGGTATTTTCCGGGATGCAGGAAGGGGTCATGCTGCTCGATGCCGAAGACAGGATCGAGTCGCTGAACCGCAGCATGGAAGGGATGCTCATGCTGCATCCTGGAGAGGCGATCGGCAAAACGATTATGGCTGTCTGCCGCAATGCCGGGCTTCATGATGCGCTGAAGCGCGCCAGGGAAACCCGGGAGAGCGTCTGCGAAGATATAGTCATCGGGGAGGAGCATCCTGCCGTGATTAGTGTAACGATTGCGGCGGGAGAACAGGGAGGGGCGGAAAAAACGATCCTCGTGTTTCACGATGTTACCCGTCTCAAGGGGCTTGAGAGGATTCGCACCGACTTTATAGCGAATGTGACCCACGAAATACGCACCCCGCTTACCGCAATCATCGGATTTGCCGAGACTCTCCAGCAGGGGGCGCTGGAGAATCGGGAAGTGGCAGAGAGGTTCCTGGCCACGATCAGGGAAAATGCCGAGCGATTGAACCGCCTGGTGGATGACCTTACGACCCTCTCCGTTTTAGAACTGCAGGAGGAGCGTTTGCAACTTGAAGAGGTGTCGCTGGGGGAGGCGATAGATCAGATTCTGCTTGTTGTCGGTGGCAGGGCATCCCGGAAGAACATATTGATTCGCAAGGATATTTCGGCAAGGCTTCCCTGCATCTCCGCTGATCATGACCGGCTGGCGCAGGTACTGATCAACATAATCGACAACGCGCTAAAATTTACTCCGGAGGGCGGTGTTATCTCCCTGACGGCCTTTCCCGAGGGGGAAGAATTTCTGGCGTTGCACATCTCCGATACCGGTCCGGGGATTCCGGAAGCGGATATTCCTCGGCTGGGCGAGCGTTTTTACCGGGTGGACAGGACGCGCTCCCGGGAACTGGGCGGAACCGGGCTGGGTCTGTCGATTGTAAAGCATCTGATGAAAGCCCATGGTGGTGGCCTGAGGATCATGAGCATCTTGGGCAAAGGGACGACGGTTGTACTTTTTTTCCCGGTCTTTCGGAAAACGGAGAAAACCCCATGACTAAAAAGCAAATCCTTGTTGCCGACGACGAGCAGGATATCATTGCGCTGCTTTCCTTCAATCTCGAGCAGGAAGGGTTTTCCGTGCGAAACGCCTCAAATGGACGCAAGGCCCTTGAAATGATCAGGGATGAAAAACCGGCGCTGGTTATTCTCGATTTGATGATGCCGGAAATTAACGGGATGGACGTGTGCCGGGTGATGCGCGGTAATACCGAGACAGCCGATATTCCCGTGATCATGTTGACTGCAAAATCCGATCAGTTGGACAAAATACTCGGGCTCGAGATGGGCGCCGACGACTACATTACCAAGCCGTTTCATGTACGGGAACTGATCGCGCGTGTTCGCTCCGTTCTGCGGCGGGCTGAGCGGAAGGCGGAGCAGAATCCTCATGACTCCGATGAAGACAGGCAGGAATCGCTCTCCTGCGGAGGGCTCCGGATCGATCTACGGTCATACCGGGTGACGCTTGACGGCAAACCCGTCGAACTCAGTTCCCGGGAGTTCAAACTTCTGCAATTTCTCATCTCCCACCCCGGCCGGGTTTACAGCCGTGAACAGCTACTTGACCGCGTCTGGGGCGACGAATCGTTTGTCGAACCCCGCACTGTCGATGTCCATATCAGCCGATTACGGAACTTAATAGAACCCGACAAGGAAAATCCCCGCTATATCCTCACCGTGCGTGGCATAGGGTACAAGTTTTCCGATTAACCCCCATGCCCGGCGTGGGCACAAAGAAGGATGAGGATCCCGTTTTACCTCCCCTTTGGCAAAGGGGGGGATTCTCATATAAGATAATTGGTGTCAGGGGCGTATTTGATTGCCGGAGTTCAATCAATCCTCCTTGATGAAAAAAGTATTGGTAAATTCCTGTTCGCGAGATGTATAACACGGGCCTGTCGGAGAATCTCGGACTTGATCAGGATCTGCCGGGCGGGAAGGCTAACGGAACTTGCGCCGCCGCTTTGGCAAGTTCGGAGAATGGTTTTTTTCCTGAACAGCCGGTTCCCGCGGGGATGTTCAGAATCAGGGAGGGCAAGCAATGACAAATCCGGAAATATTATTGAGGCAGGTCCCGTTGTTTAGATCACTGCGTGCCGAAGATACCGGGCGCCTGGCGGCGCTTCTCCGGAGGCAGACGCTTCCCCGAGGAGAGGTCCTCTGCCGCAAGGGTGAAGAGGGCAACACCCTCTACATGATTATCGCCGGAAAAATAAAAATCGTGCGTCATTCGCTAAATGGCGACGAGGTCATTCTGGCGGTTCTTTCCGCCGGCGATTTCTGCGGCGAGATGGCCCTGCTCGACGGTCTGCCGCGTTCAGCCGACGCCATCGCCGTGGAGGAGACGTCTCTCTATGTTCTGACCAGGGCCGATTTTTTTTCTTGTGTAGCCAACAACGAAAGGGCCGTAAAGACAATACTTGCTACTCTGTCGAAGCGCCTGCGCAAGGCGGATGACCTCCTTGAAGACATCTTTTTTCTGAATGTCGCTTCCCGGCTTGTAAAAAAACTTTTAGAGATGGTGGGAAGCAATGTTTCACAGGAGGAGGGCGGCATAATTCGCCTGAATATAACGCAGACGACCATTGCGGGGATGATTGGGGCTTCGCGGGAGAGCGTCAACAAGGAGCTGCGCAATCTCCGGGAGCAGGGCCTGATCGAAATCGCCGAAAAAAAGATCATGATTCTCGACGTCAACAAATTACGCATGAAATTATTGTAAGGCATTGCGGCTAATTTTCGCTTTCCAGTCTGAGCGGCAGGGGAGATTTTTGCGGAAACGACGGTGAATTTTTCATGCAATCTTCATCTTGCCGTCATCATCCTGCAACAAAAAGAGTTTATATTCTGCCGAAATTTATTGATTTGGGAGGAAAAAATGAGGAGTTTCATAAAACAGACGGTGGTTGCAGCAGTTTTTCTGATGGGGAGCGCCGGGGTGGCGTTTGCGGGGAATGTCGTGATAAAAGGTTCCACTACGGTGCTGCCGGTGGCCCAGGCGACCATAGAGGCCTTCATGAAGAAAAACCCGGGCGTTAGCGTCTCTCTTTCCGGCGGTGGTTCCGGAGAAGGGATAAAGGCGCTGTTGGACAAAATGGCAAACATCGCCAACATGTCCCGTACGGCAAAAAAGCAGGAGATTGATCAGGGAAAGGCGAAAGGCGTGGCAGTTTATCAAAACGTGGTTGCCATAGATGCCATTGTGCCGGTTGTCAATCCGCAGAACAAGGTGGGCAATCTTAGCACTGATCAGCTCAGCCAGATCTATCAAGGCAAAATCAGAAACTGGAAGGAAGTCGGCGGCGATGATCTGGAGATTGTCGTTGTTTCCCGCGACAGCAGTTCCGGTACGTTCGAGGCATGGGGCGAGATCGTGCTGAAGAAGGCGAGGGTTTCTCCCCGTGCGCAGCTTCAGGCTTCAAGCGGGGCGATTGTCCAGGCCGTTTCCAAAAACAAATACGCGATCGGCTATGTCGGCCTGGGCTACCTGGAGAAGTCCGTGAAGGCGCTGAAGGTGAACGGAGTGGAGGCTTCCGCTAAAACGGCACTTTCCAGAGAGTATCCGGTAGCGCGCGATCTTTACATGTACACCAGCGGGAAGCCCCAGGGTGAAACGGCGGCCTATATCAATTTTGTTCTCAGTCCGGAAGGCCAGAAACTTGTGCAAAAAGCGGGATTCGTACCTGTGACGACAAAAAAATAAAAAGGGCGGTTGTTTGACGTTCAGTAAAAAGGGCGGGTTCAAACGGACCTGCCCTTTTTACTGTAAGCACGGGAGACGACGATTCCGGAATTCTGCGGAAAGCCATTGGCATTGTGATTCCGCACGAACCCTTTCGCAAATAAAGGATTTTATGATATGAGGCCGTCCAATGATATCCAGAGAAGGGGTTTGCCGATATGACGGAAACAGATCACAACGATGCTTCCCGGAAAATTGACATTAAATCCGGCGTTTCTGAAAAACACTATCCGAAAGTTGCCGCCGAGCTGAAGATTCAGCAAATCCAGGTTGCGGCAACGGCTAAACTGCTTGCCGAAGGGGCAACAGTGCCGTTTATTGCCCGCTATCGCAAGGAGGCGACCGGAACCCTCGACGAGGTGCAGATCGCCGAAATTCGCGACAGGCTCGAACAGCTTGCGGAGCTGGAGAAAAGACGCGAGGCAATTCTCAAATCGCTTGCCGAGCGGGAACTTCTGACCGACGAACTGGCTGGGCGAATTGCCGACGCGGAGGCCCTTTCCGCCCTTGAGGATATTTATCTGCCGTTTCGTCCCAAGAGAAGGACCAGGGCAATGGTCGCCCGGGAAAGGGGGCTGGCCCCCCTCGCCGAGCTTATTTTTGCCCAGGGGGCTTGTGATCCGCTTGTGGCCGCTGCGCCCTATGTCGATCCGGAAAAGGGGGTGACCACAGTTGAAGAGGCGCTGGCGGGAGCGCGGGACATAATCGCCGAAATTGTCAATGAAGATGAAAAGGCGCGGGCGCGGATGCGGGCGTTTTTTGAGGAGAAGGCTCTTTTCCAGTCGCGGGTCATCGAAGGCAAGGAGGCAGAGGGGAGTCGTTACCGCGACTATTTCGACTGGGAGGAGCCGGCGGCGAAGGCGCCTTCGCACCGGATTCTTGCAATGCGGCGCGGAGAAAAGGAGGGATTCCTGACGATGCGCGTAGTCCCGCCGGAGGCGGAGGCGATTGCGCTGCTTGCTGCCATGTTTGTGAGGGGTACGGGGGCCGCTTCCGGACAGGTCAGTCTTGCCGTTGAAGACAGTTATCGGCGACTTCTGGGAAGCGCTATGGAGACGGAAATGCGGACGGCTACCAAGAAGCGGGCCGATGGGGAGGCGATTCGCGTTTTTGCCGATAATCTCCGGCAGCTTCTACTTGCCCCGCCGCTTGGCCAAAAGCGGATACTGGCGATCGATCCAGGTTTTCGCACCGGCTGCAAGGTTGTCTGTCTTGACGCCCAGGGCAAGCTTTTGCACCACGACGTCATTTTACCGCATCTTTCCGAAAACATGCGGAAGGTCTCCAGTGAAACGGTGCAATCCCTTTGCCGGCGCTTCCGGGTGGAGGCGATTGCCATAGGCAACGGTACGGCGGGCCGAGAGACGGAGACATTCTTGCGGGAGTTGAAACTTCCGGAAGCAATTCAGCTTTTTATGGTCAATGAAAGCGGCGCCTCGGTCTATTCCGCCTCCAAAATCGCCCGAGAGGAATTTCCCAGCGAAGACGTTACCGTGCGGGGAGCGGTTTCGATCGGAAGAAGACTCGCCGATCCGCTCGCTGAACTGGTGAAGATCGACGCGAAGGCGATCGGGGTTGGCCAGTACCAGCATGACGTCGATCAGGGGGAGCTGAAAAAGAGCCTCGACGATGCTGTGATGAGCTGCGTCAATGCCGTCGGAGTCGAATTGAATACGGCTTCCGCCGCTCTTTTGGGCTATGTGTCGGGTCTTGGTCCGGCGCTGGCCGCGAATATCGTCTCCTGGCGGGATGAACACGGTCCCTTTGCATATCGGCAGTCCCTGTTGGATGTCCCGCGCCTCGGCGCGAAGGCCTTTGTCCAGGCGGCCGGTTTTCTGAGGATCAGGGACGGCGAAAACCCGTTGGATGCCAGCGCCGTCCATCCGGAGAGCTATTCCGTTGTCGAGCGGATGGCCGCCGATCTGGATTGCACGGTAAGCGATTTGATGCGTGACGAGACGCTGCGGCAGAAAATCGATCTGAGCCGGTATGTGTCTGACGACATCGGTTTGCCGACCCTCAATGACATCCTTGCCGAACTCGCGAAACCGGGCCGCGATCCCCGGACGCAGCGGGAAGAGTTTCATTTTGCCGAAGGGATCGAGAAGCTGGAAAACCTTCTGCCGGGGATGAAACTGCCGGGAATCGTGACGAATATTACCGCCTTCGGTGCGTTTGTCGATATCGGCGTCCATCAGGACGGTCTGATTCACACCAGTCAGCTTGCCGACCGATTCGTGAAAGATCCTTCCACTGTCTTGAAAGTGGGGCAGATGCTCGATGTTTCCGTCCTTGCGGTCGATCTGGAGCGCAAACGCATTTCGCTGACCCTGAAAAAGAACCCCGATGGCGCGGCGAAAAGGCCTGCCGAGCGAAGAAACAGGGATTTCGCAACCCCGGGGCTTAATGCGAAGGATGACGTTCGGGGGGGCGAATCGCTTCGGAAAGGCACGGGCAAGCTCTTAAGCCGGGGGGAGAATAGAGCCCGTCCGCACTTTGCGCCGGATAAAAAGGGCGATAAAAAACCGCTGCCGGAAAAGCGGATCGAAAAAATCCCGTTCAATAATCCATTTGCAGCGGTCTTCGGCAAAAAAGAATAGGAGCTTTACCGGGCTCGCGCCTGGAAGCCCCGGGGGACGTTGTGTGGTTCGTTTGCCGGTTCCGTAGCAATATATTCTGGCTATCACCACGCTTCCGTCTGCCCCTTCAGCACCTCGCTGAAGGCCTCGATCCGCGTTTCCACCTGACCTTCGGAAAAGCTCCTCTCATCCACCATGTCCGCCTCGATCATCAGCGTGGGGATTCCCATTTTCTCGCCGACGATCCGCTGGATATCGTACTGGCCGAAGGAATAGGGTTTGCAGCTCCGGTTGGAGTGCATGACGATTCCATCCACAGCGTATTTTTTGGCCATCGCGATAATCTGCTCGGCCATCTGATCAACGCCGATATTGAGATATATCCGGCTGTAGCCTTCGGCCATTGTCTCAATAAAATCGTCTTCTTTTATGTACTTCAGCGAACCGCACCAGGCGGTGGTGTAGGTATCGGCGACCAGACACGCGCCCGCGGCGGCAAATTTTTCGGAGAGCCATTTCATCCGGTACCAGATCGGGAGATTGTCCCAGAGGAGCCGGTATTTTTCGTCGGCCACCGCGCCGATCTTCTGCGCTGCGCGCTCCTGCATCTCCTCAAGGAGGATTTTGTAGTAATCAACGGTTTGCCGGGTTCCCCGGAGGGTTACGATCAGGGCCAGATGAAAAAAGGCGTCAAAGGCGCTCAGCGGCGACGGGCGGTTTACCGCCATGTCGAGCACGGCCTGCCAGAGTCGCTGACCCTCCAGGGAGAGCCTGCCCACTTCCTGCATCCGGTCGTAATCGAACCTTTTCTTGGTCGCGTTTTCCAAAAATTCTATATATTCAAGTATCTGACTTTTAACATATTTTTTCGCTTCAGTGGAAAAACCGACATGGGTAAAGGGGGTATCGAGAATAAACAGCGGGACATTGAAGTAACGGGCCTGCACCTCATACCACTTCAGCACCGTGCCGCAGATGTTGTTGCAGCAGACCAGCATATCCGGCTTCGGCAGTCCGCCAATCGGCCCGCCGTTTACCGGGGCGCAGCCGATGTCGGAGCGGGCGTAGGAGCACAGGTCGCTTGAATAGCCCATCTCCTCCGCCTTCCGGCAGAGATCGACGCCCATCTTCGAGGCCCCGATCATCGCCCCGTGGTTCTCCGGGTAGACCGGTATTATGTCCATCGCGATGAGCGGCTCCACCGGGCCGCCGCTCGTTATCCAAGCAACCTTTTTTCCTGTTTGCTCCGCGGTCTTCGCGTCGATGTAATAGGCGGTCATTATCTCCTTCATCTTCGCGGCCGCTTTGATCTTGCGTTTCTCTTTTGCCTCGTTTTTTTCAGTCACTTTTTTCTCCCGTCAAAGCATCTCGATGAACGCCTCGAGCCTCGTTTGCAACTGCCCCCCCGCCTGAAGCTGCTCATCCACTTCGACCATCAAACTGGGGACTCCCGCTTTTTCCAGGGCTTGTTGCAAATAGGGATAGTCGAAGGCATGGGGATCGCAGAATTTCAGAAAAAAGAAGATCACCCCTTGCGTCCTTTTCTCCAAGACCATCTTCACCAGACGCTCGCCCCGGTCGGTTATCCCCGCATGCTTTGCCGGGCAGACAATTCTCTGCATGTATCTGTCGGCAATCGCCCCGAGCGGGTCGGGATTCCCCTCATCGACCAGACCATTAAAATAGCGAAACCCGGTGCAGAGGTCGTCTCCCACGGCAGCTCCCCCGGCTTCCTCGATGATCTTGAATATATCCGGATAGTTGCAGACGCCGCCTTCCAGAAAAATCCGCTTCGCCGCCGGAGCGCCGGCAGCGCCATCTCCTGTTTTGTCTGCGTCCAGTTGCGCCGCGGTTTCCTCCCCAAGGAGTGCGAGCCGCGACCGGTCCATCATCATCGCCGCACGGTTAAGTACATATAGTTCTTCGCCTTTCATGATACCGGGATGATCACTTATCGTTGCGTAGATGCGGGTGAGCGCCTTGCGTACCCGGTTTGTGAGACTGATCGCCCTGCGCAGGTCATCATCCGCAATCTCCACCCCGAGCAGGGACTGCAAATCCTCTCTGAAGGTCTGCAGGACATCCCGGAAATATCCCCGGGCGCTTGCGGTGTCCAGTTTCACCGGCAGAATCACATCCAGATGAAAAAGACCGCTCAGGTTGATCCTGCATATATCGGAGAGCCGCTGCATCGTATCGCAGGTATGCGTAAAAACAATCCCTTCTAGAAATTCGAGCCTCCCCGCCAGGGTGTCTTCCAAGACCCCCCTGGCCAGAGAACAGCAATAGGACTGAAGGTGGGTGTCGGCCAGACGCGCTTGGGCTGCAGAGCCAAAAAGACGAAACGGGTGGGCGCCGGCGGCGAGGATTATTTCCTCTGGCGCGTAGGAGCATAAGGTGCCGACGATCTTCTTTTCGGCACTCAGTTTTTCTGCATAAGCATAGGGGTTTTTAGTAATTTGCAGAAGCTCCTCAGTTGGCTTCATCAATAACCTCCTTCAGACTTCAGTCTAAACAGCTTCCGGCTGACTGCCGGCCGCAGGCCACAGCAATTATTGAACTTTTGTAAGAATTTCTACCCCCTGTTCGGTAACGAGAACCGTATGTTCGAACTGGGCGCTCAGGCTGCCGTCTTTTGTCGTCACCGTCCAGCCGTCTTCCCGGGAGGTAACAACCTCATAAGACTTACCCATATTGATCATCGGCTCGACGGTAAAGGTCATCCCCGGTTGCAGCCGCACCGCATCTTCCCGTGTGTAGTGGTGATGGACGTAGGGTTCTTCATGAAAATCCCGGCCGATCCCGTGACCCCCATAATCGCGGACGATGCTGTAGCCGAACTTGGAGAGATATTTCTCAATTGCCCGTCCAACCTCGTAGAGGCACTTCCCCGGCTTGATCTCTTCTATTCCCCGATACATAGCATTCTCCGTACGGGAAACGAGGTTTTTTACGTCTTCCGTCGCCTGCCCGACAATGCAGGTGCGCGAAGAATCCCCAAAATAGCCTTCGAGAATGACGGTAACGTCGACATTCACGATGTCTCCATTCTTAAGTATCTCTTTTTCCGAGGGAATTCCATGGCAGACCACATTGTTGACCGAGGTGCAGATGCTTTTCGGGAAACCATGATAGCCCAGCGGGGCGGAGATCGCCCCGTGCTTTTGCGTGTATTCCTCGCACAGGTCATTCAGATATAATGTGTTCACTCCCTCTTTAACAAATGGTTCTATATACTTGAGAAGCTGTGCGGCCAGTTTCCCGGCCTTTCGCATTTTTTCTATTTCACCCTTGTCTTTAATGATAATCATTCCGCCCGCCCTTATTTATCCGGTCATTTGCTGTACATGCTTATTCCTGTTGCGTGGGGATATTCCTTTTGCAGATGCCCTCGTAAACCATTTCCCGGAATATTAGTCAAGCCGTTTTAGGGGGAGGCAAACCGCTACGCCTGCAAGGGACGCTCCCGCCTACGGCGAACAAGATCTATAATATTTTACTGCGAAATATGAAAAAAACGGCTCCCAGAAGACAGCAGCCCGCCCAGAGATAGTCCATCGTAAATTTTTCTTTCATGTAAAGCGCGGAAAAGGGGATAAAAATCGAGAGAGTAATTACTTCCTGAATTATTTTCAATTGTCCTAGGGATAAGGTTGTATGCCCTATGCGGTTAGCCGGCACCTGCAACAGATACTCGAACAGGGCGATTCCCCAGCTCACTAGGGCAGCTACAATCCACGGCTTATGGGACATGTTCCGCAGATGCCCGTACCATGCGAAGGTCATGAAAATATTACTTGCGAAGAGCAACGCAACCGTTGCCAAAACCCTGTTCATATCTATTTCGTCCGTCATCATGCAGACAGGATGACATTTTTTTCAGATGCCGATCATTGCGGCACTGCTGGGGGGTCATTTCATAAGCAGCCGTTCGCTGTCAAGTGAAATAATTGCGGAAAAATGAATCTCCGGAAATGTAAAACGCGTTGACACATGGTCCAATTTCCCGTATTGTCTCAGCGCTTAAAAGCAGGATGCGCCCCTATATCAGCGATAACAGAGAAAGATTATAATGACCTTTGGGTGACATCTACCGCGGGCCCGTTTGCCGCCATGCGGCAACCCGGAGGACAAAAAAATTACACCCCCGGAGAAAACGAAAATGGCAAAAATATTCGAAAAAATAGGCATAGGCAACTTGGCGCTGGAAAATCGCTTTGTCCGTTCCGCCACCTGGGAAGGGCTGGCGGAGAGGGACGGCGGCGTCACGCCGGCCCTGATCGACCGGATGGTCGCCCTGGCCCGGGGAGGCGTCGGTCTGATCATCACCGGACATGCGTTCATTCACAAAAGCGGACAGAGCGGACCGGGGCAGCTCGGCGTTTACCGGGACGAACTGCTGCCCGGCCTGACCGGACTGGCGTCGGCGGTTCATGAAAACAACGGCCGGATCATTCTGCAGTTGGCCCACGGGGGCTTCTTTGCGATGGAAAAGCTGACAGGAGAGGCACCCCTTGCCCCCTCCCTCGTTCCCGAAATGGCCAAGTCGCCCCGCCGCGAAATGATTCTCCAGGATATCCAAGAATTGGTCGGCGCCTTTGCCGCTGCAGCCGCGAGGGCAAAAGCCGCCGGTTTCGACGGGGTGCA
>Ga0172368_10002716_pt1 | contig 22173 bp, 25 predicted proteins | sample Lak11m_FD_114540 | JGI IMG/M metagenome (GOLD analysis project Ga0172368, IMG submission 114540) | Freshwater microbial communities from Kabuno Bay, South-Kivu, Congo - kab_022012_11m | ecosystem: Environmental > Aquatic > Freshwater > Lake | place: Democratic Republic of the Congo: South-Kivu...
CTTCTGCTATTTCCATATTTAGGTTTGTTATTTATTTTCGGAATCTCCTGGCTTTTGCATTTTAGCTATGGCTGCCATCGCCCTTTCTTCTATTGCTCGAAGAGTTGTGATTGTTGGGATTTCTCCTCCCTCCAAGACTCTGCCATTTCTTGTATCTGCAGATCTTATAGGATATGCACCCTTTGCGACTACTTTACCCCTAAGAAAAAGAACTCGCTCTTCCTCTGGAGTAAGGCCTTTTGCGGCCAAGTCTTCACCGACGGACTCTGCCGTTGGTTTCTTTTCATCTGCCTCTAAGAGTCTTAGTTTTACCATAAATATTTTTATAATTCCAATACTGAATTGTACGACTTTTTGTCCTATTGGTCAAGACCAAGCACGGGAATTCCATGTTTTGCTGTTGTGCTTATATGGGAAAGTTTTTAGAATTTTAAAGCAAAATTTCCATTTTTATGACGAATTTTTTACCAAAATCAATCAGGACTCTTATCGAGGAATTTTCAAGACTTCCCGGAGTCGGTCCAAAATCTGCGCAAAGACTTGCTATGCATCTTTTGCGTTCACCGAGAGACAAAATTGAATCGCTTGGACAAGCCGTAACTGGGCTTAAAGATGATATCGTTTTTTGTGAAACTTGTTGGAATATTGCTGAAAAAAATCCTTGTTATGTTTGTGATAATCCAAGTCGTGATAAGTCTTTGATTTGTGTAGTTGAAGAAATTTTGGATGCTGTTGCAATCGAGAAAACGGCTGAGTTTAGCGGTGTTTACCATGTTCTTCATGGTCGACTTTCACCTGTTGATGGAATCGGACCTGATCAATTAAAAATTTTGGAACTCGTAAAAAGAGTGAAAGATGGGATGGAAGATTCGATTGAAAATCCGAAAATTCGCGAGGTGATTTTGGCTACAAATCCAAGTCTTGAGGGCGAGGCAACCGCTCTTTACATACAAAAAGCTTTGATCGGATTTGACGTAAAAGTCACTAGAATCGCGCGAGGACTTCCTGTCGGTGGTGATGTCGAGTATGCGGACGAAATTACGCTTATGAGGGCCATGAAAGGGAGGGGGGATTTTTAGAAATTTCTTAAAATTGACTTTTTATTGTTAATCCTCAAGTTTTTTTAATGTTTCTCCTCCTGATTCTTCTTCAGACGGACCATCATCTTCCTCCTGATCCTGCGGTTTTTCGCGATTTTTTTCTAAATAGTATTTTCCTAAATCATTTGCCATTTCTTTGTACCTTTCCGTCAAGTGGTATGTTTCGTCTTTTTCATATTTCTTCTCAATTTCCTTCCCTCCTTCTGCCCGCCATTTCTCTCTTAATCCCTTCATTCTCTGCAATTTTTCTTTTTTTGGAATTGGCATATTGTCTATCTCTTCCCATTGCCTTAATATGGAACTTATGTGTAGATCTTTCAGCTCCGGAATTTGTGCCTCAATTTCATCTAACTGTTGGAATTTTTGGCTTTGCGATTCTGGTTTTTGCTGAGGATTTTCTGTTTTCTGTTGTTCTTTCGTTTCCCACTGTCCTTTAAAGTTTAGATTTTCATCATAATCGTTAATCAAAAATTTCTTATCTGTTATCATTTCGTTTTTAATAAATTCTGAGGCTTTTAGTGCTACGCCTTCATAGTCCACTGTAAATGTGTAGGCATTCCCTCTGTCCAACGTTACGCTTTCGTGTCTTGCTCGAAGATAATATACAAGCTCTTTTCCTAAGTCTGTTTGCTGGATGCTTGTCGGCGTAAAAGCGTATTTTAGCAATCCTCTCGCGGTTAATTGATTAATGATATCTCCAAGATCCTTTTGGATTTTTTGTTCAATTGTTGTTGTTTCTTTGGCAAGAAGCAATTTCGCTGTATCGCTTAATCTGCTGTAAATTTTGGGCGCGGAGAAGGCTGGATTTAGTTCTTTTATTATTTTTCCGTCCTTGTCTTGCCATGCGCAATTTAATCCAAAATCTGTATATCCTGAAAATGCGTAGCCTTGTTGTGCTTTTTCGAGTACTTTTCTTTGTATAGTTGTTCCCGTCAATGCGTCCGTAAGCACTTCCTTGTTTCCGCGGTAATTTTTCGAAAACATTCTTGTTTCCGAATATTTCCATGTTTTTTGGATCATTTCGATCCCCGCCTGAACAACCCGACCAGTTACTTCCAAATCCTTATTTATTTCTTCTGCTTTTGCTTTAATTTCTCGCGCCTTTTGTTTTGCCTTTTCCGCAATGTGTTTGCCTATGAATATAGCCGGTTTCACTGGAGCAAACAGGCCTTCGCTCACTGTGTCGGCAAGGTTGCCAAAGGCTTTTTGTAGGTCTCCCAAGTCTTCTTGGTCTTTTTTTGGAGATTGTTTTTCTTTCCTTGAACTTGGTTTCTCTCTAAATATTAATTTTTTTTCTTTAAACATTTTTGTTTTTTATCTTTGAATTATACCATTTTCTGGGAAGTTTTGCCAGAGGTTAGGTGGTGATGTCGAGTATGCGGACGAAATTACGCTTATGAGGGCCATGAAAGGGAGGGGAGATTTTTAAGTTGTCTTTTGGTTTTTTGTTTGTATAATTGGCCTCTTGAACATATATACATGAATTATGCATGATAGGCCTGTAGATAGAGCATTGGTAGATAAAGCTTTCGAATATACCTGTGATGGATGCGAACACTTGTCCTTCGATCAGGAAAAAGCCGTAAAGAAAGTCGCGACACGTGTTGTTGATGCCGTGGAAGAAGTTTTGGGTACACCTCTTATTGGACGATTACTTAAGCCTGCCGCTAGGGCTGTGCTTCACGGATTCGTAAGAGAAGTCGCTGGACGTGGGCTAAATGGCCAGCACATAGGACATATTGCACGAGAGGTTTATGATAGGCTTGAGAATCTTTTAGATGAGCACAAAAAATGAAGGGCCTGAGCCTGAAAGATGATTGCTTTTTGGAAGTGGTTGTTCGAGTAATGTTTCGAAATCGTTGTGAAGGTTTTCGATGATTAGTTTTTTATCACCGGTTTCTATTCCTTTTAGGACAAGTTCTGTTTTCGCCTTGTTCTTGCCACATTTTGATAGATCGAGGTTTTCGTAGGCCGAGCGAGTTTTTTCTTTTAATTCTGACGATTTTGGGAAGATTTTTACGCTTAATAGTTCGGAATTCACTTCAGGAAGTTTTGTGATTTTTTCGCCAAAATGTGTGCCAAGTGCCGTACCTCCAACTATAAAAAATGGCACATCCATTCCGATTTGTTCGGCAATATAGAGGAGGCGTTTTTCGGAAAGATTCAATTTAAACAGTTCACTTAGTCCTTTCAAAACTGCCGCGGCGTCGGAAGATGCCCCTCCAAGTCCTGAAGAAATTGGAATATTTTTGTGAATTTTTATCGAAACAAAGTCCTTGATATTGAATGTTTTTTTCAATAAATCGAGTGCTTTTTTTGCGAGATTTTCGGATAGTTTAATTTCGGTTTTAGATTTTTGAACAGGCATTTTTTTGAGGTCGTGCGCTATTGACACTTCGTCTTTTAATTTTGTCTTATTGATTTCTAAAATATCTTTGAAGTTTTTTATTTCATGAAAAATCGTGCGTATTTCGTGGTATCCGCTCGGCGTTTTTTCGAGTATGTCTAGACAAAGATTTACCTTTGCATAAGCTATAATCTGCATGTTTTTGCGTTGTTTTGCTGGAATTGTTGACAAATCTGTTTATATTTTGGGGCTTTGTGTGTGGATAGTCAACAAAATGGAGCTATTTTCGTGTGTTTTTTCGAGGTGACGTCAGTTCTAAACATGTGGCATTTTGAGCAGAACTGGCGCTAAGACCTTCTACTGCTTTTAAATATTCTTCTCCTTTCCCGGTAGCTATTACTATATCTGCGCTACATTCGATTTTATCTGCCCTTGGAAGTTGTGAGCAATTTGCCAACGCCTCTTGAATCGGGCGAACCACCTCAAACATCTGTTCTCTAAAATGTATTGTTTGTTCTCCTCCCGATTGTTCGGAACAACGTTCAACTCTTTTTTTGTTGTAGGCTTTTATTTGTGGATCTTTTTCATCTTCCATTTCTTCTGCGATTTGAACTTCGATTTTGTTTAACTTTTCGTAACTTGAGAAAAGCCCATCGAGCGCGGTGAGTATTCTTTTTTTCAGAGTTTTTACATTTTGAACTACCTCAGTCTTGCCATTGTTTATATCTCTTGGCGCAGCACTGCAGCCTGTTAAGGCTGATAATGCCAATGCTCCGTGAACAATAGTTCTTTGTAATACGTTTAAACTCATAATTATCTTAAACATTAAGAGAATGCTATTTTGAACGAATTTACTTTAGATGTCAACCCGCAAAGTTAAGACTAAGAATGTTTCACCATGGAAACGATAGCGAAACATTGGATGGCTTGGCCTTTGCCGAATGGGGTTAGGGCTTCGCCGGAGGTTGCAGTGATGCCGATTTTGGCTAAAGGAAGAAGGTTTGTTTTGCCTTTTGGAAAGCTTAAAATTTCACTTAGAGATGTTTTTATTTCGTGTGAAATTGGATCAATTTTTGGATGAGAACATTCTAGCATTAAGCCGACATTGTTTAGTTTGTAGCCTTGTTTGTGCGCTTTTTTGAGTATTAGTTCTATGTATTTTTTGCTGTCTAAAATGCCTTCTTTTACTTTTTCATCTGCATAAAAACCTAGGGATTTTTCGCCAAGTGCTTGAGAAATGGCGTTGAATAGCGCATGAAGGATCACGTCTCCATCTGAATTTGCTTTTAGTTTTGGTTCGGATGGGATTTTTATGCCACCGAGTGTGAGGCATGGAGAAAAGATTTGTTTAGTTTTAGCGGAAATGGCTTTTGAGCGAGACATTTTTGATGTATCGATATTGATGGCTTCTTCAAATTCGTGACTATCTTGGCCAATTCCTACGACAAAATCGTCGGGACGTTCTCCAAGAATTGATTTTAATTTTTGATAATCTGATTGAGTTGTGATTTTAAAATTGTGATCGTGAGAATGAACGTATGCTGTTTTTTGGCTTATTGCCTCGAACATCATAGCTTCGTCCGTTACGTTTAGTTTTTTCTTTTGTGCGTTTGTTATCGCTTTTTTAAAAATTTCGTAAGTTGCGGCTTGTGGAGTTTGTGCGGCAAAAAACTTGTTTCTGTCGTGAGTTTTTATTATGTGAGTTTTATTGATTTCTTTTATTGTCGATGTCACTTTGTGGCCACAGATAGCCGCGCCCAGAGTTTTAGATTTTTTTATAACTTCTGAAATTTCTTTCAAAGAGGGAAGTGGATTTGCGCCATTGTGGACAAGGATTATGTCATCTTTTTGTAGTTTTTTTGCGATTTTATTGATTGCCGTAAATCCCTTTTGTACCGACTCTTGGCGAGTATATCCGCCTAAAACCACCTTTTTGACTTTGAAAAATTTGTATAAATCGAGTGTTTTTTCGATTTTTGATTTATTTTGTTTGTTTGCAACAACAACTATTTCGTTTATTTCTGGATGATCGTTTAAAGAAGTAAGCGTGTAGTAAATTATCGGCTTACCGTCAACGAGAGAAAGAAGCTTATCGCCTGATTTTGTGCCGCTAAATCTCTCGGATTTTCCTGCGGCAAGTAAAATTGCGTAGTTCATACTTGGCGATTTTGACACAAATTACTGAAAAACGCAAACTTCACGTTGACTATACACGACAATGGATCCATAATTGATTTCCTATAAACAAATTACATGGTCGTAGACGCAAGACAACCAGGAGAAGGGGAACCTCAAGAGATGGCCGTAAAAACGGATATAGTTCCTGAACAAGCGCCTGCTGAAGCGGTTACTGTGTCGCCTTTCGAGCAACTTCTTGAAAGAATGGCTCTTCAAAAATCTGAGGCCATTGTCTCTCTTGTAGATGATGAAAAGGCCCTTCGTGTAATGCTTGGACGTGCGCTGACTCGGGCTCTTGGAGTTGCTACTTATACTGCAGAACATGGGGAAGAAGGTCTTGATCTTATACAACAGTCTCAAGGTAAACTTTGCCTTGTTGTGACAGATATAAATATGCCTAAGATGTCTGGAGCCAAAATGATTCATAAAGCTAGAGATAAAGGGTTGATTGAAAATACTCCTGTTGTTTTTATGTCTGGACTGATTCAACAAAACGCAGCAGAAATTGCCAATGCGACTACCGGAGGCATTTCTCACGAAATACTTCAAAAGCCTTTTGGTATAGATGTTCTTGTTGCCGCAATTCAGTCTGCCTGCCAAAAAGTTTTAGATAAAATGGAAAATGCTTCGGCTTAAAAGGGAGAGGAGATTTAAATTATGCCAGAATGTTTATTTCGACATGTTTTGCCTGAAAATGCAAATTAAGGGTTGACCGCTTTGGATTCATCGTGTAATCTTGTGCTCTCGTGTTTTTAATATTTTATGTTTTTTATGGGTGATTCTTCGAGACAACCAGATGTTAATGAGGCCGAAGAAGCAGCGGATATGCTGCGGGTGCCTGATGTGACCGATTTTGGAGCAGAACTTATGGAAAATCCTGGAACTCCTTTTGACGAACTACTTGATGCTAGAGGACTTTCTAGGGATCCAGACTCACAGAAAAATGCCGTTGCCGTGCTTGTTGACGACGATGATGGTGTTCATATTGCTACGCCTGACATTCTAAAGATGCTTTTAAATGTTGATGTTGTCACGGCCGTTAACGGGAAAGAGGGGTTAAATGTTTTGAGGGAATGTCATGGTCGAGTTGCTTTTGTTTTGTCTGACATAGATATGCCGGGGATGAATGGTCCTAAAATGCTAAGAACCGCAAGAGAGAGAGGATTTCTTGACAGTAGAGTACCGGTTTTACTCGCTACGGCAGATATATTAAAAAATAAACCGGAAATAGATGCGGCTATTCTTGATGGAGTTGCCCGTGGTTTTTCCGAAAAGCCTTTTGGTAAGCCTGTCGAATTAATGGGACTTATAAATGCGGCGTGTGCCAGAGTTTTGGAAGAGATGAAAAGTGGTCCTGGTGACAAAGATGTTTCTAGTGATGAAATTTGCGCTCGTATTTTTTAGATTTTATATTTTTATTATGACTGAACTTAAAGATGACGTGCGTGATTTAGATGGTAATGGTGGGTTTAATTTGTTTCCGGAAGGTATGACTCCCGGAGAGATGTTGAAGTTTTTCCATGAATCCGGATCTACCACTTCCGATGGCAGCCCTGTTATATATGCCGGTAGTGAATCGCTCGTTCCTAGAGCGGACGAACTTGCCCTTTCTTATAGAACTCCATGGGATGGAAATACTACAGTTCCCGGATCAGAATATAATGTGCCAAATATTATTGTTGCAGTGGAGGACAGTCCTGATATTGCACTTTTGTTTCAAAGGCTTTTGTCCAAACAATTTCCAGGATTTGATATCAGATTATTTCCGGATGCTGAGTCTGCTGTTGTTTTTGTTGCGACAAGAGATCATGAAAGGGCCAGAATTGCCGCTATTATAACAGATGTCGGACTTCCTGGGATGACTGGAACAGATCTTCTTCATGTATTAAATGGTAGCCAGCATTTTCCGATTTCTTTGCCTCCAGAGATTGCTGCCGAGCTAGAAGGGAAACCGATGTTTTTACATTCTGATGCGGATCCTTCACAAGCCCATATTAGGTCTGCCCTTGCAAAAGGACATGCCGATGCATTTTTGCCAAAAATGCCAAAACCTGAAGTTTTGACTGACAAGATTAGAAAGGGTCTTCTTAAAGCCATGGAAAGAAGTATTCCTAGGACAAACAGGAGAAGATCTCAGTAAATTTGATTTTGTTTTGCAGAAATTTTTGAATAGTTTTTTCTTCGAGGGAGAGGAAGGATTTCATTTTGTGTTTTTTGAAATGCGAGAGGACGATCGATATGCCTTTTAGCGGAAGTGCATCCGAAATTTTTATGATTCTTGGTTCGTATAATTTTTTTGGGATTTTTTTGATCACGCGTTTTGTTGTTTTGCTTATGGCTTCAAGAAGTGCGTTTTCGATGTGTTCGCGCATGTCTGGTTTTGAAGTGTATGAGTAAGAGTCTGTTTTGTTTTTGTCTTTTCCTTCGAATTCCACAATCGCGTGAATAAGGCAATCAGGGTTTATGAATGCGTAAATTTTTGACAAAGGAAGAGAGAATAAATAAAAGGCTTCGACGATTTCGAGTCCTTTGTTTATTAGTGTTGCGGATTCGATTGAGATTTTTGCGCCCATGTTCCATTTCGGATGTGCAAGCGCTTTTTCCGGAGTTAGTGACTTGAGTTCTTCTGTGGTTTTATTCCAAAATGGACCTCCGGAACATGATAGAAAAATATTTTTGATTTTTTTGTCTGGGAATTTTTTCAAGATTTCGTGGATTGAATTGTGTTCGGAATCGAGTGGAATTAGTTTTGCATTTTTTGCAAGTTTCATTACTTCTTCTCCGTTTGCGACGAGTGATTCTTTGTTGCCAAGGAGAAGGATTTTTTTGGCCTTTAGCGCCGTTTTTGTTGGCAAAATGCCTGAGACTCCGGAAAGGACATTTATGATGATGTCAGCGTCTTTTAGTGAGGAGAATTTTAGTAGTTTTTTTGATGCGATTTGTTTCGGGAATTTTTCGGCGATGAGGATGTTTTCTTTCGGTACATTGAATTTTTTTGCCTGTTTGTGAATGAGTTTTTCGTTTTTATTACAGGCGAGAGCGATGACTTTGAAATCTTTTGGATATTTTTCGAGTACTTGCAAAGTTTGTGTGCCGAGTGAGCCTGTGGAACCGAGAATTACGACTTTCTTCATGGTTTGATTAAAAGCGTAAATACCGTGAAAGTCAAATCAGAGAGAGGAAGTGATGTTTAAAATTTTCGCTCCGATAAACTGTTTGCTCGCCCTAACATGTACGGGTTCACAAATATGGCTTATTCATGAATAAGCCATAGGTTTAGCAAGTCACAAAAATTTCAAACATCACTTCCCATCTCCGAACCATGCTTCCAAAGCGAAGTTCGCTTGACAATACGGCTTAGTTCTCGTAATATCCAAGAGCTTTTTTCTAAGTAGAAGCATTTATTTCTTTATGATAAATATATCGTTAAAGATTTACGCATAAATAGGGGCATCCGTTCACCAACAGTAAGGCTGATTGGTGCGGAAGGTGAACAGCTGGGGATAGTCGCTTTGGATAAAGCGCTTGAGATGGCTCGAGAACTAGAAATGGATCTCGCTGAAGTGGCTCCAAATGCAAATCCACCGGTATGTAAAATTCTCGATTACGGAAAGTATCAATATCATCAAAGAAAAGTTGATACGAAGCACAAGAAAATGCAGAAAAAGGCTGAGATAAAGGGCGTTCGTCTCGGGTTTAAGACCGGAGATCACGACATCGAAGTGAAAGCAAAACAGGCAAAAGGATTCCTTGAAGACGGAAATAGCGTGAAAGTCACATTGATTTTCCGCGGAAGAGAGTCTATGTATAAGGACCTTGGAATAGAAAAAATGAAAAAATTCTATGAATCTGTGAAGGACGTTGCAACTATCGATATGTCACCAAAGAGCCAAGGAAATATGTTAATAATGATTCTAACACCTAATAAATCGTAAATATGAAGCAGAAAAGCCATAGCGGACTAAAAAAACGCTTAAAAATAAGAAAAAGTGGAACAGCTACATTTGATAAATCAGCTAAGAAACATCTTCTTGCTAATAAATCAAAAAGACAGAAAAAGCTATATCCATCTGGAATCCAGATTAACCACGTACAACGTAAATCTTTTGCGTTCATCTTGCCTGGAAAACTAAAGACACAAGGCAAATAAAAGAATTTTCAAATTAAATTATATTTCTTAAGTTTATATCATGACCAGAGTTAAAAGAGGCGTCACAGCCCACCGTAGGCACCAGTCAATGGTGAAAAAAGCCAAAGGTTTTCGCGGCCAGAGCAGCAGGATCTTCACCTGGGCCAAAAATGCGATGATGAAAGCCGGTATACACAGCTATACTGACAGAAAACGCAGAAAACGAGATTTCAGAAGGCTTTGGATTTCAAGAATCAACATTGCATGTAGAGATCTTGGAGTTACATATAGCAGACTTATCGCAGCGATGACTAAAAAAGACATCCTCGTTAACCGCAAGATGCTTGCAGAACTAGCGATTAGCGAACCTGAAGTCTTCAAGAAAATCGTGGAAGAGGCTATGAAAGAATAAACGGTGAAATTAAAAGCCCCACTCGAGAGAGTAGGGCTTTTTTGTTGCGTGGATTTTTCGGGACGAATTTTCGTCGCTAGATCGTGGATTATTTAATCACTTCGATCTTTACGCTTTCTAGAGTTACGTCTTCTAAAGGTTTATCCATTGAGTTTTTCTTTACTGCTGCGATTTTATCGACAACTTCCATTCCTTCGTAGGCATATCCAAATAGTGAATATCCTCCGTCAAGATATGTTGCTCCTTGTGGATTTTGAACTATGAAAAATTGACTTCCAGAACTGTTTGGTCCTGAATTTGCCATTGAAACTGCCCCACGAACGTGGCTTACTTCAGAAGTTATTTCGTCTTTCAGTGAAGTTCCTTTTCCTTTGTATGTGTATCCCCCTGTTCCATTTCTGTTTTCAAAATCTCCTCCTTGGATCATGAAATTGTTGATCACTCTGTGGAAAATTGTGCCATCGTATTTTTTGTCTTTTGCTAATTCAGCGAAGTTTTTTGCAGTTTCAGGAACAGCTTTTGTATAAAGAAGAATTTTTATTTCTCCCATATTTGTTGTTAATGTCGCTATTGTATCTCCTTTTGCTGGTACTGTTTGCATTGTTGCAGGGGGGTTAAGTTGTGATATTACTACCGGTGTGTTTTCTACTTTTGATTGTTCTGTATCTGTTTTTGGTGTGCAGGCTGTTAATGTCGCTAGGATCAGTCCTGAAGCCAAAATCGCTTTTGAAATTTTCATATTTTGAGGGGTTATGTGTGTCGGTATTTTATCCTGTTGTTGAAAATCCAACAACACTTTTTTTGTTAAGAGTGGCAATGGTTTTTCGTCTAAGTGTTGACCTCTTTTAAAAACTGTAATACAGTTGTAATACAGAAAATTTGGAGATTTATTTTTCTGTAAGATAATTTAATCAAATTACTAATGAGATCAATTTTGAGTATTTCTTTACCTGCCGAAAAAAAGGCCGAACTCGAACGAAGGGCTAAAAAAGCCGGAAAAACCGTGAGCGCTTACGTCTTACATCTTTTGGATTTTGATGAGGATGTAATCACCGAGGATGAGTTGGTGGAGATAGTAAAGAGATCCGAAGCCGCTTATGCGGCCGGAAAGACGAAAGTCATTTCCAGTTTGTCCGAATTAATGAACAAAAATGCAAATAAAAAAAATTCATTATTATAATGTTTTTGAAAAACAGTTTGAGTCTTTACCTGTTCATATAAAAACAAAAGTTATTAAGAAAGAAATTCTTTTCAAAGAAAATCCTTTTCACCCATCTTTAAATCTTCATAAGCTTAAAGGCAGACTTGCCGGTCATTGGAGTATTTATATAGACATGAAATATCGATTGATTTTTAGGATTATCGACAATGAAAATATTTTGTTTCACAGTATTGGCACTCATGCTATTTATAATGATTTTTGATTTGAAAATTTCTCGCCTTTTCCTTTGACCTATGGTAGTATCTTTGCGCAATTACGTTGCGTTTCTTTTATGAAAAATTTTCTTAAAAAATTAGTTCTTTTTATCCTTAAAAGGTTGGCGATAGATAGGATGAAAAAGTTTACGGGAAAGGTTGTCGCGGTGACTGGGACTGCGGGAAAGACTAGCACAAAAGACGCGATTTTTACTGTTTTGAATACTCAGTATAAAGTAAAAAGAAATGAGAAAAGCATGAATTCTGATTTTGGACTTTTGCTTACAATCCTTGATATTCCAAGTGGTTTTTCTTCCGCTTTGACATGGTCTTGGCTCCTTGTTCGTGCTGCTTTTAATTCTCTTTTTAAAGATCACAGCGAAATTTTGCTTTTGGAATATGGCGTAGATAAGCCTGGAGATATGGATTTTTTGACTTCTGTCGCGATGCCTGATGTTGCGGTTATGACAAATATTTATCCGATGCATTTAGACGCAGGACAATTTGATAACGTTGAGGCAATTTTTAAAGAAAAATCTAAAATTGCGCATGCACTTAAGTCGAATGGCAAATTGATTTTAAACACAGACAATGATCTTTTGAATGATTTTGCAAAAAGCTTTCCGAAGAAAGGAGTTATTACTTTTGGAAAAAATGAAGAGGCGGATTACCTGATTTCGTCTGCAAAAACTTCGCTCGAAGGTGTGCATTTTATGATCACACATCATGATATAAAAATGCAGGTTTCTGCTCCGATTGTCGGAAGTTATCAATGTTATGTCCTTACTCCTGCGATAATTATTGCAGATCTTTTTGCGATTCCTTTGCAAAATGCATTGAATACTTTGACGAAATTTAGACTTCCACCTGGAAGAATGAATATCATCGAAGGAATAAACGGATCTACGATTTTGGATGGTTCTTATAACGCTTCTCCGGAGGTCGTAAAGGAATCACTTAAAACTCTTCGTGATGTCGCGAAAGAGGCTGACAGCGGCCCTAGAAATGGCGCAAATGCTCATAGGAGAATCGCTGTTTTGGGAAATATGAATGAACTTGGTGATGATGCAAAAACTTTACACGAAATGGTTGGGGCTGAGGTGAAAGATAGCGCAGATGTTCTCATCACTGTTGGTGGAAATGCAAAACTTATTGGGGAAATCGCACTTGGAAAAGGAATGGATGAAAAGTCGGTATTTTATTTTAACACAGCGATCGAGGCGGCGGAATTTTTCAAGAAAAAAATAGAATCGGATGATATAATTTTAGTAAAAGGTTCTCAAAATAATGTAAGACTTGAGAGGTTTGTTAAAGAAATTATGGCACGTCCTGAGGATGCGAAAAAGCTTTTGGTAAGGCAAGAAAAGGTTTGGGAGAAACTGTAAAAAAGGGATTCATGAAATATAATTGGTCTATCATCGGACACGAAAAACAACTTAAGATAATTGAGTCGGATATTTTGAGTGGAAATATTTTTCATGCGTATCTTTTGGCCGGACCAAACAGTGTTGGAAAGAATACTGTCGCTAAAAAAATGGCCGGAATTTTGCAATGTTCAAATGATTTTTGCCATGCGTGTCCTGTGTGTACTCAAGTCGAAAAAGGTGGACATTTAGACACAATCGAGATGGAAGACGATAAAGAATCTATTAAAATCGATGACGTCAGAAAAATCATCGAAAGATGTAATATGACACGTCAGGCAAATTATAAAATTTTCCTGATACAAACTATAGAAAGAATGACTATTGAGGCCGCAAACAGCTTTTTAAAAATGCTTGAAGAACCACCCGAGAGAACGATTTTTATTTTAACAACAAACAATGTCAGAGCGGTTTTGCCAACTATTATTTCAAGAGTTCGTGTTGTGAATTTTGCGCCTGTGTCTGCAGGATATTTAGAAAAAAAACTTCGCGAAATGTATCCTGATCAAAATGAAGATGTTATAAAAAAAGTCAGTCTTTTTTCTCTTGGGAAAACCGGAAAGGCCGTAAACTTAATGGAAAATCCCGAAGCACTTGCGGAATATATTAAAGTTTATAGTGATGTTATGTTCTTTTTGGAACACAGAAATATTACCGATAGGTTCTCTTACGTCAACGATCTTGCTGAAGATGAAAGCAAAATCGAGACATTTGTAAGTATTTTATCTAATGTTTTGAGGAGTAAAATTTTGAATGGAGAAAACGCCGAAGAACATATCGATACTGTTTTGAAAATCGATGAGTCTATGACTTTGATCAAAAAAAATGTAAACTTGAAATTGGTTTTGGAAAATTTAATGCTTTCTTTAAAATAGAACTATGTGGACTTATCTTTTATTATTCTTGAGTATTTCGCTTTTCGTAGGTGTGTTTGCGCATAGGGCCTACAAATTAAACATCAAAAAAAACACTCCTCCACCTGAGAAAAAATCGCTTATAGATGAGGAACCTCTTGATATTGATGAAAATAAAAAACTTTCAAAACAGGAAAAGTTGGACGTTTCTGCGTTATGTGAAAAAGCTGATATAAAACTTAAAGTCGGAGAAGAAGATGAGGCGATAAAACTCCTTGTACAAGCCATGGCGATCGATCCTGCAAACGTCGAAGCGCAGCAAAAACTTGCAATGTTGTACATGCAAAAACAAATGTATTCTGCTGCCGCTGCGCTTTTCAAACAACTTGGTGAACTTACCGGAGATGCCGTGCATTACAGCAATTTGGGGTTGGCTCTTTATCAACAACAAGAATTCGAGGCCGCAAAAGAGGCTTATCAAAGAGCTGTTGTTTTAGACCCTTCTCGTCCTCAAAGATTTGTGAGTCTTGCTCAGGTTTATAGAAGTTTAGGTCAACTTTCAAATGCAGTTGTTGCCGCAAATAAGGCTCACGAGATGGATAACGAAAACACAGATTTTTTGTTTTTGATTGCCGACTTACAAATGGATTCACAAAATTATGACGAATCTATAGATGCTTTAAAAAAGATTATAGAGCTTGATCCAAACAACGCTGAGGCTAAAAATTATTTAAGAAAAGTAAAAAAAGCTATTAACGAAGAGAAAAAAGCTTAAGTTTGTTTTAACAGAAGGTCGGATTTTTCTGTTTGTTTTCCTGCTATATAGATTGTTGAAGTTTCTACTCCTGGATTTGATAATTCAGGAAGTATTGTTTCGCTATCGTATTTTATTCCCAATAAATCTAAAACTTTAACAGGTTGTCCGTCTTTACCTGTTATTGTAGCTAAATATCCTGAGTCTACATCTGCTGTTCCCATTTTTGCTCCGCTTATGTCTGCTCCACGAAGGTCTGAGTCGCATAAATCCGCGTTTGAAAAATCTGTATTTCGTAAATTTGAATGAGTTAGGTCTGCTGTTGAAATTTGTACTTGTGACAGATTAGCTCCCTGTAAGCTTGCGCCACGAAGGTTTGCGCTAATAAATCTTGCTCTACATAAAATTGCCCCACTTAAGTCTACTCCTTCCAATTTTGCTTCCTCGAAATTTTCTCCTGAAAAATCCGGAGTCCACTCTGGATGTTCTTCTCTTAATTGATTAAATGCCGAAACATTTGTTCTCAGAAGACTTACCCCTATAGGATTTAAAACCATTGATTCTATAATCGGAGACAAAACTCCTATGGCCCTTCCTGAGGCGAAATCTTGGACAGATTCGGCCTCCTCATCTAAATGCGCGTCGATTGCCGACTGCGGTTTTACAACAGACGAGACTGGCGATTCTGTGTCCACATCTTCTAATTTTAAAACTGATCCTCCCATTTAAATGCATTCTTAAGTAGCCGGAGTATAATTTTAACCACTCTTCTGTTTTTTGTCAATCGTCCGTGTTTTATTTTATGATCGATGTGTCTTTTGTGTTTTCTGCGTCTCCGACCAGAATCTTGTCTGCAACAGCTTTGTAGTGCGTTTTTATGTCTTCTTCTTTTTTAGTTCCGTCTTTAAAAGTGATTATTCTTTTCCATAAAACGTCGAAACCGTTATGTGCTTTTTCTACCTGTTTTGTTTGTCCTTTTGGCAAATCTTTTGTTTTTTCATAGATCGGTTCTCCATGTTTTGTTTGTGCGAAAATTTCCGGTCCTTTCATTTCCACAGATCTTCCGTCAGACGTTCCGTAAAAAATAAAATAAAGTTCATTGTCTTTGTCCACAAATGTTTGAACAAGAATCGAATTTCCTGTGTCATTTGTGAATCTCAAATCTGCGCCACCAAGATAAATCGTGGCATCAAGTCCGTGTCCCATAACTTGAGAATAATATGAAACCGCATATGTATGCTCATTTCTTTCTATCACCGGAAGTCCGGCGAAAAGGATTGCGCGATACATTGTTGTCGAAACTTGGCATATTCCACCGCCATATTCCGGGATTGTGCCTTCCGGTTTTATTACTAATTCTTTTTTGTATCCAGTCGAGCTGTCGACTTTTCCCAGATTCTTGTTGAATGAAAATTCTTCCCCCGGTTTTATCAACTTTCCGTTAAATTTAGAAGCTCCAGTTTTTATATTAAACTTTCTATTTATTGGAGAACCATAGTATGACGTGTGGCCTACGCTAAGCCTTTCTTTTATTCCGAGTTTTTGTAAATCCTCTGAGACTGTTATTTTTGGAGTTATGGTTTCTACTGGAACTTTTATCTCTGTGATTTTTTCGTTTATTGCGTTTTCGAAATCGGTCAAAAGTTCTTCTCTTTTTATTTTCATTCCATCTTTTCCAACCCCTTCTATAACAACTTCTCCTTTTTCATTTGTGTGAATGTTTACGTCATCTGGATTTGCGTCTAGCCATTTTGAAACCTCTGTATCCAAAAATTCATTTAGTTTTTCTTTTTTTATTTTCACTGAAATAAACTTTTGTATTTCACCTTTTTCATTTGTTTTTTCTCTCCACTCGAATCCAACCCAATCTATTCTTTTTAATGGTTTTACATACCAATTATCTCTATAAATAGGATCTTTAAAAGTAACTACGTTTGAAAGTTTGTTTATCATTTCCTGTCTTTCTTTTTCAATATCGTCTTTGTTTTTTTCCGGAGGAGATGGCGAAATCTCTATTTTTAAGTCGACCGGTGTTAGGTTTTTTGTTTGAGATTCTATTTCTTTGATTAGTTTTTCTTCTTTAACTCTGTATCCCGCCTCTCCGTCTTTTACGAATATTTTTTCTTTTTCGTCTACCGCAAAAATGGCTGATTTAGGATAAAACTCTTTGATCTTTAATTTTAAATTTAATTCATTTATCAGTTTTTTTTGATCTATTTTTACGATTAAATCCTTTTTCTCTCCTTCTAATGAAAAATCTGGAAGTATTTTATTTTTCGAATCTATAATTTGTAATCCTTTTAATGTTTCTTTTGTTGAAAACTCAACACCAAGATCTTTCATTGTACTTACTGCGGTTTTTTCTTTTAAAGAAAGTTTCACCTCTTTGTTTAAAAAAGATTCTTCTTCTTTTAAAAGTGCTTTTTCTGCTTCTTGTTTATCTAAAAATCCAACTTTAACTCCAGATATTACCGTTCCTCTTGGAAGTTTTTCGTCCAAATAAATTCTCACACCTAAAACAGCTCCTGCAAAAAACATTCCGGAAATTATTCCGACCAACACAGACAGAATTATTTTTTTAAATAATTTCATTTATTTATCTTTTTTTCTAAAGATATGTGTAAGTTTGTGCAAAAACGAGAAAGATTTTTCTTTTGCTTGTGTAGCAATTTCCCCTAGTTCTTTTCTTGTTTCAGATCCTTTTTTTGGGGCTATAGATGCGCCTAAAACCGACCCAATTGCACCTCCTATTATTGCACCCATCACAACCTTATCGAGGATTTTCGATCCTTCTTCTTTTTTTTCTTCTGTCATTTTTTGTTTGTTATTTTGTTGGAGAAGCTGTGTCGAACTTCTCTAGTTTTCTAATAATATTTACCCTGATTTTTCCTGGATAAACAACGTTTTCTTCTATTTGTCTTGCAAGGTTTTTTGCAACCTCGATCATCGCTTCGTCTTTTGTTTTTTCTGGATCAACAAACGCTCTTATGTCTCTTCCTGCTGACATTATAAATGATTTTTGTATTTCACTGAATCCTTTAATTGTTTCGTCTATTTGTTGGATTCTGTCTGAATAACTATATCTTGATTCTTGTCTTGCTCCAGGCCTTCCAGCTGAAACGGCGTCGGCTGCTTTTACAATCAAAGCTTCAGGTGTTAATTGTTTTCCAGAGTCGTGATGTGTCCATGCTGCATTTACTTCATCTTCGGAGAATCCGTATTTCTCCATAAGCTCTTTTGTGATTCTGTCGTGGGTGTCTTTTGCGCCTGGTTCTTGGTCTATTGCTTTTCCAAGGTCATGCAAAAACCCGCTGATTTTACACATATCTACATTTAAACCTATTTCACTTCCAAGCATTACGGCAACCCAACCTACCTCTATTGAGTGTTTCATAATGTTTTGTCCGTAACTTGTTCTATATTGAAGTCTTCCAATAATTCTTGTTAAATCTTTGTCGAATTTTTCCGGGTTTAATTTTAGTTGTTCTAATGCCGTTTTTCCAATTCCGTATAATTCTTTATCTACATCTGTTCCGGCGTCTTTTATAGCTTTTGTCACAACATCTTTTGTTATTTCGCCAGGAACTCTTATGAGTTTTTCGATTGCGACTTGGGCGATTCTTCTTGTCACGAGGTTGAAACAAGAAACACTTATTACATTTGGTAGGTCGTTAAAAATAACCGCAACATCTAATTGTTCTTCAAAGGCTTCGATGTTTTTTCCGTTTTTTCCAACAATTTTTCCTTTTATAAAATCTTTTGGAACAAATATGTTTACAGATTTTGATTCAACAGACGTTGGTGAAGAAATTCTTTGAATAACGTTTATCAAAATGTTTTGTGCCATTTTTACTGCGTCCTCTTTTAAAAACTCCTCTTCTTTTGCAAGTTTCTCTGTTAATTCGTTTTCAAGACCGGTTTTATATCTATTTAATATTTCTTCTTTTTGGTCTTCTACTGTTTTTCCCGCTTTTCTCGCCAAATCCTCTGTTTGTCTCTTTTCTGCTCTTTTTATAGACTCTTGTTTGCTTTGTATTTCTTCTTGTTCTGCGGCAACCCTAAGTTTCAACTCTTTAAGTCTCTCCTCTTTTTTTATAAGAGATTTTTCTTTTGAGTCCATTAGTTCCTCTATTTTTACTATTCTGTTGTGTCTTCTCTCCGTGTCTTCCTCTGAAGTTTTTTTAAAGTCGTTAACCTTTACAGAGATTTCTTCTTTTATTTTTACCGCCTCTTCTTTTGTTTTTGTTAAAAGTTCGTCAGATTCCTTCTTTTTTTTATCTACATCTATTAAATCTGTACCTTTATAAAAAAAGTATACAACTCCTCCTGATAAAATCGCTGTAATTAAAATTGTTAATATGTTTTGTGTCATTTTTTCCGTTTTTTATTAAAACTCTTTAAATATTGCCGGCTCATTATACTTTATTAAAAAGATGATAGCAAAGTCTTGAAGGGGTTTTGCACATTTTTTACACTTATTTTATTTACTTTTGTGTTGTATTTTGAACAACTTTTTTGTGTTTTGTTTAATGGAAGACGTTTGTGTTGTTTGTGTTATTTACAATGTTTTTAAGGTTTTGGGTAGTCACTACTATTACTATTTAATATATATATTGTTTATTATAAAGATTCTTATATAATGCAGACGAAGTTTTTAAAACTTTTATATTAGGTAAACGTAAAATATATGAAACTCTTTTGTTCACAGAGAGATTTAGACGGGGCTCTTAATGTTGTTAATAAAGCGATAAGTCCGAATAATACATTACCGGTTTTAAATAATATTTTATTGAAAGCTGAAGGAAAGAAACTTTATTTTTCTTCTACGAATTTGGAAATTGCTATTAGTTGTTCAATTTCTGCTGACGTTCGAAGTGAAGGATCTATAACTGTTCCAGCTAAATTGATTACAAGCTATATTTCACTTTTATCTGATGAAAAAGTTGAACTTAGTGTCACAGAAGGTCTTAGTTTAGCGGTAAATTCAACATCTTCTTCTACTAAGATAAAATGTATTTCTGCAGATGAATTTCCTTTGATTCCAAAGATTGAGAAGGAACAAGAATTTTCTCTTAAAAACTCAAAACTTCACGAAGCAATAACGGAAACAGTTTTTGCGGCATCTTTGAACACTTCTAGACCGGTTTTGTCTGGAGTTTATTTGTATTCTAAAGATTCTGAAGTTAAATTTGTTGCTACGGATAGCTATAGGTTGGCAGAGAAGACTATTGAAGTTGATAAAAAATCTAGTGAAAATATTTCATGTATTGTTCCTGCGAGAACAATGATGGAATTGTCTAAAATTATAAGTAAATCAGGAGACGAAGAGGTTAAAATCAATGTTTCTAAAAATCAAATTTTATTTTCAATTGGTGATACAGAGTTGATTTCTAGGCTTATAGAAGGGAAGTTTCCTGATTACGAAAAAATAATTCCAAAAGAAAACAAAACAAAACTTGAAATATCTGTGGAAGATTTATCTCTTGTGCTTAAAAGGGTTAGTTTGTTTGCCAGGGAAAACAACAATAGTGTTAAACTTTCCGCTACAAATGACGGTAAACTAACAATTGCATCTGAAGAAACCAAGGTTGGAGAGGAAAAGGCTGAGGTTGCGGTAAAAATCGAAGGTGAGAACAACAAGATTTCCCTTAATGCTCAATATTTACTTGATGTTTTGACTTACATAGGGGAAGATAAGATTATATTCTCTGTGAACGATAAAGTTTCTCCGGCTGTTATAAAACCGGCTAAAGGAAGCGATTATGTTTACATTATAATGCCACTTAAGGTTTAGATCTTTACATGAAAAATATCATCTCCTTTTTTTCCGAAGAGGAGCTTAAAGAATCGACGGATCTTTTTTCGAGATCCAGTAATGTTAGCTTTTCCGGAGCTGGAAACAGTTCTTCTAAAGCCATGCTTCTTAGTCGAATTTACGCAGATGTTAAGATTGGAGTCGAGAATAGTCTTTGGATTGTGAATGATCCCGGAGATCAATATGTGGTAAAAAGAGCTATTGAAATGTGGAGTGATCGTGAAGTTTTTGTTTACAAAAAAAGAGGAGACGAAGAGAAGCTTTCTTTCCCTACGGTTAGCGCTTTTGAGAGGGACAAAAAGATTGCGGTTACTGAGTTTGTTTTAAGAGCTTTTACAAACAAGAACGCTGTTTTTGTTGTTGATTTTCTTTCTGTTTTGCAGAATTTTCCAGACATAAAAAGGCTTGATTATGCCAAAATTTCAATAAAAAAGGGAGAGAATGTTAACATGGTTTCTTTGATAGAAAATCTTGTTAATGCTGGATATGAAGTTACCGACGATAAAACATTAAAAAAAGGTGAGTATTATCGCGTTGGAGATAGTTTGTTTATTTGGCCCGTTAATAATGAAAATGTTTTAAGAATTGAATTTGATTTTGATAAAATTGGAGATATTGCTTTGGTTGAAAACGCGGATTACTCAATGCCGTTCAAGAGGCTTACCGGTGCGGATATTTTTCCTATAGAATGTGAGAGTGAGACATCTGATATTACAAATCTTTTTGGTAAAAAAGATTTAATTGTTGATGATGAAATTGATGTCGTTGATGATTATTATGATGTTTGGAATGAATTCTTGGATAAGGCTGTAGAATCATGCAAAACGGTTTCTTTTTCTTCTTTCAATGAGGATGAAACAAACCATGTTCATTTACACTTTTTGTCCGTCTTGAAATACAGAAGTGCCTATGATTTGGCGAACGATATTCGCGACAAGATAGCCAATAATTGGAAGATTTTGTTTTTTACGAAAAACATGAGTGACGTTCGTGGTCTTTTTACCGACCAGGGTGTTCCTTTTGTTGTTGGAATTAATAATGATAATAAAAAAGGAAAGTCTGTTTTTCTTGTAAGTGTAGACAAAGATGATGTTTTTCCTGTTTCTTTTCAGGCGCCGAAACCTAAAATAATTTTGATCAACGACACTGATGTTTCTTTTGTTAAAGAGGAGAAAAAGGCTAGAAATACATCTAGGAACATTTTTGACGACTTTTTGACAAGCCTAAAAGCCGGGGATTTTGTTGTTCATTCTGATCACGGAATTGCGAAGTTTATGGGGCTCGATCAAAAGACTGTAGATGGAATCACAAAGGAGTATATGAAGCTTGGGTATGCGGAAAACGACAAGTTGTTTGTTCCTATTGATCAGGCCGATAAGGTTAGCAAATATATTGGATCTGAGGAGACAATGCCAAAACTTACACGTCTTGGTAGTGCGGAATGGAACACAATTACTAGTAAAGTTAGAAAGGAGACTCAAAAAATCGCGAAAGAACTTTTGAAATTATACGCAGAGAGAAGGGCTGCGCGTGGTTTTGCTTTTAATAAGGATATTGATTTACAAGAAAAATTTGAAGAAAGTTTTCCTTATGAAGAAACTCCAGGGCAAATAAAAGCCATAAACGACACAAAAGCTGATATGGAAAAAGATACTCCGATGGATAGACTTGTGTGTGGAGATGTTGGTTTTGGAAAAACAGAGGTTGCGATGAGGGCTGCTTTTAAGGCTATTCAAAGCAAAAA
>Ga0172368_10002717_pt1 | contig 22171 bp, 20 predicted proteins | sample Lak11m_FD_114540 | JGI IMG/M metagenome (GOLD analysis project Ga0172368, IMG submission 114540) | Freshwater microbial communities from Kabuno Bay, South-Kivu, Congo - kab_022012_11m | ecosystem: Environmental > Aquatic > Freshwater > Lake | place: Democratic Republic of the Congo: South-Kivu...
AGATCCGCCGCCGCCAGGCGGGCCAGCAGCGCGCCGCTGAAAAAGCGCAGCCCGCCGATGTAGTCGCCGCCGAGCAGGAAATCGGGCGACCAGTCCGGTTTGCGCGCGGGCTGCCCGTCCGGGCCAATATGATCCGGGTAGATCAGCTCCGCGCCGGGCTGCTGCTGCAGGGCATAAGCAGTTTCCAGCAGCAGGCGCTCGTCCAGCAGCGCGCCGGGCTGGACCAGGGCCAGCCAGCCGTCCGGCGCTGCCAGGCGGGGCAGGACGGCCCCCAGGGTTTCCGCGCCCGCCGCCTCGATCCGCTCAAAGGCGCGGTAGCGCTGGCGCTCGATCGAGACCTGGGTATCGGCCTCCGCGCCAGGCAGCAGGACCAGCGTAAAGGTGGGATGGGCGCTCAGTCCGGCCTCATCCGGCGAGGGCGGCTCGGCGCGGGCCTGGCCGGCGGGCTGGAGCGAGGCCGGGGGGCGCAGGCGGCGCAGGGCGGCGCTCAGCAGCCCGGCCAGCCCCTGCCGGCGCAGCAGGGCGCGCGCGCGCGCGGCCGTGTGCCGCGCGCGCCACTTCCAGCGCCGCGCGGCGCGCTGCAGGCTCATGGCAGGCGCACCTGTTCGACGCTGTAGCTCAAGCGGCGCCCGTCATCGTTCGGGCCAAACACTTCGGGCATCTCGCGCGGCACAAAATACGCGCTGGCGTCGAGGGTCAGGATGAAATCCTGCTCACCCGCCAGTTTGCGAACCAGCAGCTTCAGCGGCGTGCCGGCCGGGCTGACCCGCACCGTGCTGAGCGCCCCGCTCGTGTCGCGGATCAGCGCGTCGACCGTGCTCGCCTGCCCGCCAGTTTTGAGGGTCAGCTCCACTTCGACCTGGTCCCCACGGCCCGCCCCCGCGATATACAGGCGCGCGCCCTCCTTCAGCCAGCCGTCCGGGTAGATGCCGGTGATGGCATATTCCAACTGGATGGCGTCCTGCGCGGGGCGCTCCATCTGGTACACGTCGAACATTGTCAGGCCCATATCGAGCTGGCTGGCCCCGCGAATCCGCGCCGCGCGCAGCAGGTCTTTGGGCGTGAGCACGTAGCTGATGGACAGCCCGGCGGGCAGGGGGTAGGTGAGAACGCCGGGGGTGTAGTTGGCGCGCACGAAGTCGCGGTCGGTCTGGGTGGATACCAGCACGTCAAACCAGGCCGAAGGGAATTCGTAGAGCAGCAGCGGCAGGCCGGGGCGGCTGGCGACCGCCTGGCCGATCTGGGCGTACTCGCGCCGCCTTTCCAGCCCGCTGGTCGAGGTGGTGTAGTAGCTGTAGGTCTTGTGAGCCGCGTAGACCTGGTTGAGCAGCAGGATCGCCGCCATGCCCACAAACAGCACGCGGCGCGGCGCGGCGGCTTGCCATCTGCGCGCCAGCAGCCAAAGCGCGCCAACCAGGGCCAGCCCGCCCGCGAACAGCCACAGGTTAAAGTCGCTGAGCGGGCCGTTGTTGATCCGTTCCAGCAGCAGCAGGCTCTTGGCGTCGATCGTCGAACCGCTCTTAAAGCGCGGGTGGAGCAGCACGCCATACAGCAGCAGGAACGCCCAGCCCAGCCCGCCCGCGAAACCAAAGCGGAAGCGCGCGAAATCGATCCGGAACAGCAGGACCGTGAAAGGCACGAAAAGCGGGAAAAGGTAGCGCAGGTGGACGCGCTGGACTTCCTTATACGCCCCGCCCTCGGCCATATAGATCAGCAGCACCACCGTCGCCAGCGTCACGCCCAGGCAGATCCACAGGAAGCGCAGAAAGGCGCGCTCGGCGGGCAGGTAGTGCTTGATGTAATCGAGCGGCAGGAGCAAGGGCAGGCCCAGAAACGCGCAGGCGGTATAGAACAGGTAGTGCAGCGTCCCGGCCGGGATGTCGCGCAGCAGCAGGGCCGGGGCGGCGCGCAGGCTGCCGCTGACCGCTTTGGCGTAGAAATCACCGGCCAGGGCGGCGTCGGGCGGGATCAGGGCCTGCACGCCGAGTGTGACCAGCTGTTTGATCCCGACCACGCCCACCAGCAGGACGGCCAGCTCGATCACAAATGCGCGCTCCAGCCTGAATTTGCGCACGAAGACGAACTCCCAGGCCAGGTAGGCCAGGTAAGCCAGGAAAACGGTCAGGCCCACGGCTTTGCACAGCCACAAGAGCAGCAGCAAGCCGGCCAGCCCAAACGGGCTGACCCGCTCGCCCTGGATGCGCCGGTAAATCTGCCAGAGGGCCAGCAGGTAGAGCGGGTAGTAGAGCACTTCCTGGCTGACCGTGTAGGCCAGGGTGATCTCGGGCAGCAGCACGGCCAGCACGGCGATCAGCAGGGCCAGTGGTTTGCTGCCCAAGACGCGCAGCCCGAGCAGGTAAGCCGGGAAAACCGCCAGCGAGATCAGCGCCAGGCCATAAAAGCGCAGCACATCCAGGATGTGGTCCGGGGAGAAAAAGAAATAGGCCGGGCTGAGCACCAGCGGCAGCAGGATCTCATTGTAGGGCATGTAGAAGCTGATGCCGCCGCTGTAAAAATTGTGCTGGTAAAAGAAGGATTTGGCCAGTTCAATGAAGATATGCTCATCACTGCTGGGGAAGGAAGCCGCGCCCAGGTAGGGGATCAGCGCGCCCTTGGACAGCAGGGTGAGAGCATAGATCAGCCACAGCGCCAGGGCCGCGCGTTTGTCGAGCAGTTCGCTCAGCCAGGCGAGCCGCTTAGCGGGCGGGGGTGCGCTGCTGGATGGCGTGCTCATAGTTTTCGCGGAAGCGCCGCGCCACCTGGCTCCAGGTGTAGCTGTTTTTGGTCTTCGCATAACCGCGCTCACCCATTTGCCTGGCCCAATCCGGCTGGCGCAGCAGCAGCAGGATCGCCTCGCTCAGCTGGTCGGGGTCTTTGTAATTGACCAGCAGGCCGTCCTGGCCGGCTGAGACGACCCAGGGGATCGCCCCGCTCCAGGTGCCGATGACCGGCTTTTTGCAGGCCCAGGCTTCCAGGTAAGCGATGCCAAACGATTCGAAGCCGGAGGCGTAGACAAAGATGTCGAGCGCGTTGAACAGGGCCGGTTTCTGGCTCTCGTCGAAGTTGTAGAAGCGGTGCAGGCGCTGGCGCATGGCCTCGGGCCAGGTCTCGATGATGCGGTCCATCTGCTCGGCGAACATGGCCCGGCTGCCCGCGATCAGCAGGTGCGCTTCGGGGAACTGCTCCCAGACCAGCGGCATGGCCTTGATCAGGGTGTCCACGCCCTTGTGCAGGCCGATCTGGCCGATGAAGCCGACCACCGGCCGGTCGAGCGGCAGGCCCAGGGCGCGCCGCGCTTCCAGCGCGTCGACGCGCGCGAAAGGCTCCATGTGCACGCCGCAGCCCACCTCGCGGATGTGCCCGGCCGGGATACCTTTTTGGGTCAGATACTGCGTCTCATAGCCGGTGTAGGCCAGGTAGAGATCGGCGGCGCGCACGGCCTGCAGGATATTGGCGCGCCCGAAGCCCCAGGTGTCCTGGGGGTGGATGCCGCCGTTGATCACGACCGGTTTGCGCGCGGTTTTGCCGGCCGCGATGGCGTCGTACATGTGCAGCAGCGGGAACGAGGTGGCGGCGATCACATCGGCCGGGAATTTGGCGATCTCCTGGCGCAGACCGGAGATGATCGGCCCGCCGAAGTAGGTGCGCAGCCAGTCGTTATAAGGCAGCTTGAGGGTGTGGGCAATCTTCTGGGCCGGGCGCAGGGCCTGGCTGACGCGGCTGCGCACCGCGAAGCGGCGCACTTTGACCCCGTTCAGCTCCGACCAGCCGGTCTGCATGCGCGGCAGGCTGGGGTTCCAAAAGCCCTCGCCGTTGAAGCAGTTGGTGGTGAAGACGGTCACTTCGTCACCATATTCGTGCACCAGCGCCTCGGCGACGTTCTGCGCCAGGAATTCGGAGCCGCCAATCGCCGGGCTGTAGCCCTGAACCACCGAGAGGATTTTCATCGCGCCGTCCTAACGCCGCGAGAGCAGGAAACGGATGTGAAAGACGGTCTGGTCAAGCGCGGCCTTGATGCCCTTGGTGGACCACAGGAAAGCCGCCTTCTTGAGCGGGCCGCCGATGGTCTGGTACAGGTCCTCAAACGAGTTCTGCTGGGGCGCTTTGGCGCGGATGGCGGCGCGGTCGGGGGCGTAGGCGCCGCGCTGGCAGAATTCGACCAGCGGGCGGGTGACGTTTTCCCAGGTCATCTCGCGCTGAATTTGATCGAAGCCCGCGTCCCAGGCCGCTTTGGGCTGGTCGAGCATCTCATTCAGGGCGGCGGCGGTGGCGTCCACGTCGCGCGGCGGGACGGTGCGCCCGACGTTGTACTGCTCGATCCACTCGCTGGTCACGTCGCCGCGCGTGATCAGGGTCGGCAGGCGCGCCCAGAAGTAATCCAGCACGCGCGTGCGGATCGAATAGCGCGTCTCGACGTGGATCGGGTGGAAGGTCACGCCGATGTTGGCCTCGGTCAGCAGGGCTTCGCGCTCCTCAAACGGCACCCATTCAATGAAGAAGATGCTGCGCTCTTTCTCGCCGCTCTGTTCGGCCAGCGCGATCAGCTCATCGACGATCTCGTGGCGCGGGACGGCCGGGTTGGGGTGGCGCGTGCCCAGGTAGACCAGGCGCGCCTTGGGGTGTTTGGCGATCACCTGCGGCCAGGCGCGCACCAGGGTCAGCGGGTCGAGCCAGTTCCAGATGCCGCCGCCCCACAGCACAATCTGCGAATCGGCGTCAAAAGCCGGGTGGACGCCGCGCAGGTAAGGCCGCACGGCCGGTTTGCGCTCGGGAAAACCCACCCCGACCACGTCGATCAGCTGGCGCAGGGTGTCGTCCTGCAGGAAGGTGCGCGGGTTGATGCGCCCGTTGGCGGCCAGCATGCCCATCCACAGGTCGCGCTGGCGCTGGTTGCCGCAGATGAAGAAGTCGCCCAGCTGGGCCAGCAGGTTCATCACGCGGATCGCGGTGCTGTTGTGCTCGTCCTGGGCCTCGATCGGCTCGTGGGTGTAGTAGTTCAGGTTTTCGAGGAAGAGCGGGTCGTACCAGTCGACAATCAGGCGGCTGGGGCTTTGCTTGAGCTGCGGGAACTTGAGCACCATGTAGCCGGAGATCAAGGACTGGTCGTGGTTGTTGACCAGCACCATCAGGCTGGCCGGGACGTTCTCCTGGTAAGTCACCAGGCGGATATCGCTGACCTGCAGGTTGGTCTTGCCCGGCACGGCCAGGGTCACGTCGAGGTGCTTGCTCAGGGCGCGCGCCATCTCCAGGTAGCGGATGCCGGGGCCGGCCATCTTGGTGTCGACCACGTCGTTGCTGACGATCAAAAGGTTGGGGCGGCGCTGAGAGGTTTCAAATTCGGGCATGGGGCGCGTCCTTCCCTGCAGCAGCAGGGGTAGATAATAGCTGTGGATATCGGCCCAGGTCAGGCGCGGCAGGCCGTTCCATTCCAGGGCGGGCGGCAGGTCGGCGGGGAGCTGGAAGACCTGTTCGGGCGGGGTCTTGGCCCGCGCCTGGATCGCGCTGCGCTTGCGGGCGATATCGGCCCGCGCGCGGTACACGTCGAGGGCCGCGCCGGCCAGGCCCCAGGCCGCGCCAAAGCGCGCGCGGCGCAGGCTGGCCAGCAAGCCGCGCAGGTCTTCGCGGCGGTAGTTCTTCAAGAAACGGGCGGTCAGGCCGCCGCCGGTGACCAGTTTGGCAAAGCGCACCCGCCCGTAGCTGGCGCGGCGCTGCTTGAGCGGGCTCAGCCCGCCCTGTTCGCCGGAGGGTACGCGCCCACCGAAGGCATGGTAGACCACGGCGCGCGGCGCGGCGGCGATGGCGTAGCCCAGCACGCGCGCGCGGTAGCACCACTCGGTGTCTTCATAGTAATAGCTGAAGCCCTCGTCCATCGGCCCGACGTCCTCCCAGGCGCGGCGCGGGATCAGCGTGGCGGCAAAGCAGGCCGAGGGCGCCTGCGTCCAGCCGTCCAGCTGGCCCAGGTCAAGCGTGCCGAAGCCGATGTCTCTGCCCCACGAGCGCTCGGCGATGTAGTTGCCCAGCCCGTTGAGGAAGGCGGGTGCCCACCACAGGCGCAGTTTGGCGGCCACCGCCCCGCAGGCGGGGGTGGCGCGCGCCGCCGCGAGCATTTCGGCCAGGGCCTGCGGGTCGAGGCGGGTGTCCTGGTTGAGCAGCAGCAGGTATTCGCCGCGCGCGCGCTGCGCGCCGTAGTTGTTGGCCGCCGAAAACGAGAGCGGCTGTTCCACGCGGCAGACCTGCGCCTGGGGGAAGTTTTGGCGGACCCATTCGCCCATGCTCAGGTCGGTCGAGGCGTTGTCCACCAGGATCACCTCGAGCCAGGGGTAGCTCTGGGCATACAGCGAGGGCAGGCAGTCCTGCAGCCAGGAGGTGCCGTTGAAGGCCACAATGATCACCGAGACCAGCCCGGCATCCTGGGGAGCGGCGGGCGCCGGCTGGGCGGCGGGCAGCGGGTCTTCGCGCAGCAGCAGGCCGGCCTCGCACAGGCAGGCCAGTGCCGCGCTGAGCGTGTCGCGCTGGAGCAGCTCTGGCTCAAAGGCGCGCAGCAGGCTGGCCAGCGTCTGCCCGTCGGCGGCCTGCCACAGGCGCGCCATCGGTTCATCCACAGCCACGCGCCCGCCGGCCGGGTAGCACAGCAGCGGGCGGCCGGCCGCCTGGCCCAGGCTCACGCCCGGCGCGGCGCGATAGCGCGGGGATGCTAACGGCGTGGTCGGCGCGGGATCGCTCATGCCTGGCTGCGGTGGTAGTGGTCGAGGACTTCGTCGGGCTTGCCAATCGCGCGCAGCTCGCCGTGGTCGAGCCAGGCAGCGCGCTGGCACATCTGCTGGACCAGGTTGGCGTTGTGCGAGACCAGCAGGATCGTCGCGCCCTGGACGCGGTATTCGTCGATGCGCGCCGCGCACTTGCGCTGGAACGATTCGTCGCCGACCCCCAGGATCTCATCGACGATCAGGATATCGGGCTGGTCATCGACGGCGATGGCAAAACCCAGGCGGGCGTACATGCCCGAGGAATAGGTGCGCACCGGCGCTTCGATGAACTCGCCCAGTTCCGAAAAGTCGACGATGCGCGTGAATTTTTCGTCCATCTGCGCGCGGGTATAGCCGAGCATTGCGCCGTTGAGGTAGATGTTTTCGCGCCCGGTCAGCTCGGGGTGGAAGCCCGCGCCCAGCTCGAGCAGCGGAACCACATGGCCCACCACGCGCACGCGCCCGCCCGTGGGGCGCAGCACCTTGGCGATCACCTTGAGCAGCGTGCTTTTCCCGGCCCCGTTGCGCCCCACCAGGCCAAATACCTCGCCCTTGCGCACTTCCAGGCTGACGTGGTGCAGGGCCCAGAAGTCGTTTTTGGCGATTTTGCGCTGGATCCAGCGGATCATGTACTCTTTGAAGGTGTTGATGCGCTCGCTGGGAACGCGGTAGCGCACCGAGACATCCTCCAGCAGGATCGCGGCGTCGGGCGGAAGCGCGGCTTTGACGGTCGGATTAAGTGCGGTAGGCGAATTCATCGGATTTCGAGCAGAAAACCAGCCAGCCGATCAGCAGCACGGCCGTGGAAAGCAGCAGCGAGGGCCAGAGTTCAGGCCAGGTGGGAAAGCGCCCGTCGTAAAGCGGCAGGCGGAACAGGCGGATCAGCCCGTACATCGGGTTGAGCAGGGGCAGCCAGTAGCGCAGCTGGGCGGGCAGCATCTCTTCGGTGTAGATGATCGGGCACAGGTACATCCAGGCGCTCAGCACGATCTGGTACATTTCGGCCACGTCGGGAAAGTAGATCGCCCAGGTTGAGATGATCAGGCCAAAACCCAGCGAGAACATCAGCAGGAGCAGCAGCGGAACCGGCAGGAAGATCAGCGAAAGATGGATCGGGCGCCCGACCACGAGCATGATCACCAGCAGCGGAACAAGCGAGAGCAGCACGTTGACCACGCCAGTGCCCATCGCCGCCAGGGCAAAGGCCGAGCGCGGGATGTAGATGCGCCGCAGCAGCGCCCCGCCCCAGACCAGGTTGACCATGGCGGCGGTGGTGGTCTGCGAGAAGAAGTTCCAGGCGATCAACCCGCTCAGCACAAAGGCCGGGTAGCCGGGGATATCGAAGCGCAAAATCTGCGAAAAGGCTACGGTCAGCACCAGCATCATGCCCAGCGGGTTGAGCATCGTCCAGGCAATGCCCAGCACCGAGCGCTTGTAGCGCGCCACGATGTCGCGCCGGGTCAGCTGCAGGATCAGGTTGCGATAGCGGATGACTTCGCGCAGTTCATCCAGCGCAAAAAAGCCGCGTTCGCTGCTGTCGTAGACGGTCTGGCTGCGGTTGAGGTTGGCCATAGGATGCTGGGATTATAGCATCCATCCTGGTTTGCGAGGAGGTCCAACCGGGCGAAGCACAGCGCTTTCGCAAGCGTATGGTTGGGGAGCGCGGCAGCCGCGCACCCAACCATACGCTAAAAAATTTTGCCGTCCACCTGGTGGGTGGCGGATGGTCTAATACCGGCCGCCTACCACCTGGATCTGTTCCATCGCCTGCTCCAGGCTGCGCAGATCCTCGGCCGTCAGGCGGATGTCCAGCGCGCCGTTGTTCTCGTCCAGGCGCTCCAGTTTGCGTGAGCCGGGAATTGGCACGATCCAGGGCTTTTGCGCCAGCAGCCAGGCCAGCGCGATCTGGGCCGGGGTGGCGTGCTTTTGCGCCGCAATCTGTTCCAGCAGGTCGATCACAACCCGGTTGGCCTTGATCGCTTCCTGGGTAAAGCGCGGGTTGCGGCTGCGGATATCGTTGCTGGCGAAGGTCGAGGTTTCGTCAATCTTGCCGGTCAAATAGCCGCGCCCCAGCGGGCTGTACGGTACCAGGCCAATCCCCAGCTCCTCGCACGTGGGCAGAATTTCAGCCTCGATCGCGCGCCACCAGAGCGAGTATTCGCTTTGCAGGGCAGCGACTGGCTGTACCGCGTGGGCGCGCCGGATCTGTTCCGCGTTCGATTCGGACAGGCCGAAATGCTTGACCTTGCCCGCCTGGATCAGGTCTTTGACTGCCCCGGCCACCTCTTCGATTGGCACATTTGGGTCCGGGCGGTGCTGGTAGAACAGGTCGATCGCATCCACGCGCAGGCGTTTTAGCGAAGCTTCGGCCACGCGCTTGATCTGCTCGGGGCGGCTGTCCAGCCCAACCGCGGGGTTGGGGCCTTTCTCGGGGTCGTGCTTGAAGCCAAACTTGGTGGCGATGGTCAGCTTGCCTTTGTAGGGCTGCAGGGCTTCACCGACCAGCTCTTCGTTGGTGAACGGCCCGTATACTTCGGCCGTGTCGAAGAAGGTGACCCCGCGCTCGACCGCCATGTGCAGGAAGCCGATCATCTCCTGCTTGTCGGTGGGGTGGTCGCCAAAGCTCATGCGCATGCAGCCAAGACCGAGGGCCGATACTTCCAACCCGCTTTTGCCTAGTTTTCGCTTTTCCATTTACCGTTCTCCTGGTTAACCTGTTTTATGTGTTGCGATTGGCTTTGCTCAGTATTTTCACCATAGCCGGGTCGCGATGATCGAAGAAACTGCTCGTTTTTGTGTCCAGGCTTGCGATCGCGGCCATGTCTTCGGGGCTGAGCTCAAAATCGAATAGGTTCATGTTCTCGATCATCCGTTCTTTGCGGACGGATTTGGGGATGGCCACAACGCCGCGTTGGGTCAGCCAGCGCAGAATGATCTGCGCGACGGATTTCCGGTGTTTTCCGGACAGCTGAACCAGCAGTTCATTTTGGAAGATGTTGTTCCGGCCCTCCGCAAACGGCCCCCAGGATTCGATCTGCACCCCGTTTTCCTGCAAGAACTTTTGAGTTTCAACCTGTTGGTGGAAGGGATGGGTTTCGATCTGGTTGACGGCGGGCGCTACCTGGTGGTGGACGATCATGTCCATCACACGGTCTGGGTGAAAATTACTGAGCCCGATGGCGCGGACGCGCCCCGCGTGGTACAGCTCTTCCATCGCCCGCCAGGCGCCGTACACATCGCCATAGGGCTGGTGGATCAAATATAAATCCAGCGTGTCAAGCTGCAAGCGCTGCATCGAGCGTTCAAAGGCATTCCTGGTGCGCTCATACCCGGTGTCTGAGATCCACAACTTGGTGGTGATAAACAGTTCTTCGCGAGGCACGCCGCAGCTCCGGATGGCTTTGCCGACCGCCTCTTCATTGCCATAGGCAGCCGCGGTGTCAATCAGGCGGTAGCCTGCCTGGATGGCCTCGCAGACGCTGCGTTCGCACTCGTTGGCATCACTGATTTGAAAGACGCCAAACCCAAGCAGGGGCATTGGAACCCCGTTGTTCAATGTGACCGATGGAATCGCTGGCATAATCATTCTCCTTTCAGAATTGCCAAGAGGACCGCACCTGCATTGCGTTGGTGTGTGGCCATTATAGATACTTCGCGCCCGCGGGTGGTAGAATGATACTGTCGAATCATTGGACGATTCTGCAAGATAGCTGCGGCCAGCGTCCGCATCTCCGACGGCCGCCATGCGCGCGCCAGGCCGTGTAGATCGGTGAAAGAGGCAATCAGAATGGAGCAAACCAGACCCAGGCAAGATGCAGCAAACCACCCGGACCGCGACACACAGCGTATGCGCGCCAACCACGAGGAATTGGTCGAACGGATCGCGCGCGCAGTTCCAGAAGACGGGCTTGCCCAGGGCCTGGATGGGCTTTTCCTGGCCCGCGCAACCTCGCCGCGCGGTTTAAAGCACGGCGTGATCAAGCCGTGTTTTTGCGTGATCGCGCAGGGCAGCAAAGAGTTCATCCTGGGCGACAGCCGCTATCGCTATGACCCCGATCACTACCTGATCGCGACCCTCGAAATGCCGTCCGTCAGTCAGATCCTGCAAGCCACGCCGCAGCAGCCCTATCTCAGCCTGCGCATGGACCTGACCCCGGACCTGATTGGATCGGTGATCGAGGATGCCGGGCAGGGATTGGCCGCAGGCGGCGCTGATGCGCGCGCGATGGATGTCAGCCGCCTGGATGTCGACCTGCAAGACGCGGTGGTGCGGCTGGTGCGGCTGGTGGAAAGCCCCGCTGAAGCGCCGGTGCTCATGCCCCTGGTCAAACGGGAAATCGTTTACCGGCTGCTGACAGGCCAGCAGGGCGCCCGGCTGCGCCACCTGGCTGTGCAGGGCGGCTACACGCCGCACATCGCCAGAGCGGTCGAGCGGATTCGCCAGGAGTATGACCATCCGCTGCGCATCGAGGACCTGGCGCGCGAGCTGGGCATGAGCGTTTCAGGTCTGCACCACCGCTTCAAGGCCGTCACGGCGATGAGCCCGCTGCAGTTCCAGAAGCAGCTGCGCCTGCAGGAAGCGCGCCGCCTGATGCTCAGTGAAGACTTTGACGCGGCCAGCGCCGCTTTTCGCGTGGGCTATCACGATCCTGCCTACTTCAACCGCGAGTACAAACGCCTGTTCGGAAATCCGCCCATCCGGCACGTCCAGCGCCTGCGCGAAGAGGTTCAGACCGGCCTGGAGGGATGACGCTGGTGGAAGGCGTACATCAGTCCGAGTCGCTCTTTGCGCCGCGCGGCTGCTCCAGCGCCTGGCGCAGCAAGCTGATTTCCTGAACCAGCATACGGTTATCCTGCTCCAGGCTGTGCACCTTTTCGGTCAGGCGGTGCACAAAAACGAAGATGAAAATGAACAGCAGGCCAAACAGGGCCACGAAGGGGTAGACCACCCCGGTGACCTCGGCCGCGAAGGCGGCCACGCCGGGGAAGACCGCGAACAAGAAAGGGATCACGCCCAGGCTCGAAAGCATGACGAAGTCATAGACATCCAGCTTCTGGTGAGCCGTTTTGCGCGCGATGTAGATCAGGTAGACGACCGTAAAAACGCTGACAATCAGCATGGTTTGAAGGGAAGTTGGGTGCATGGGCGGGCTCCTGAAACAGCTTTTCGGGCAGACGCGGCTCAGCGGGGCATAAAGCGCGAAAGGCGCGCGAGCAAGATGTAGCCCAGCACGCGCGCCATGTAGGCCGCCGAACGCAGGCCAAAGATCGAGCTGCGGCCGTGCTCGCGCGCGCGCATTTTGACCGCCACCTCGCCGACGCTCAGGCCCCTTTTCAAGGCCCAGGCCAGCGAAATCGGCTCGGGGTAATCCGCCGGGTAATGGCGCGCGAAGAACTGGATCGCAGCGCGGTCCATCATGCGCATCCCGCTGGTCGGGTCGGTCGCGTGGAAATGCGGGTAGAGCAGGCGCAGGAAGCGCGCGATGACCTGGCTGCCCATGCGCCTGGAAGAAGTCGAGCGGAACGAATCGTTCAGCAGGTAGCGGCTGCCGATCAGCAGCGAGCGCGGCGAAGCGCGGTAGGCGGCGACCAGCCTGGCCACTTCGGCGGGCGGGTGCTGCCCGTCGCCGTCGATCTGCACGCACAGGTCAAAGCCCATGCGCTCGGCGTACTTGATCCCGGTCTGGACCGCCCCGCCGATGCCCAGGTTGCGCAGCAGGCGCACGGTTGGCGAGCGTTTGACCGCGTTTTGGTAGGTGGCGTCGCGCGAGCCGTCATCGATGACGATCGTGGCGTAGCCGCCACAGGCGGCGATTTCGTCCAACAGCGGGCCAATCGAGTCCTGTTCGTTGTAACAGGGAATGATCAAAAGCACGCGAAGATCGTCCATCCATATCCGCCTTGCAGATTTTGCGCAGTCCGCGCGCAGGACCATTGTACCAGCAAACCTGTCCGCCCTTAAAAATTTAAGGGCGGACAGGTGTCCAAGCCCCCCCGCCCCCTCGAAAGCTCGGGACAGGCACTGGCACTGCGCCGCCCTGCCCTCTCCAGGGTGGCGCAGCGCCAGGGCGGGGGAGAAGAAGTTTTTTTGCTGGTTTTGGCGGCGTAAACGCCGCCAAAACCAGCAAGTGAAGGGTTTTCCCCTCTCCCTCCGGGAGAGGGGCAGGGGTGAGGGAAGCGCATGGGATGTTATAATAGCTGCACCTTTTCCGACAGGCAGGACGATGGAAACCCCCGGCGCTTTGTTTGACTCCTATTACTACCAGCACAACTGCGGCAACCCCTACCAGCGCAACGAAATGTGGCTGAACTTTTTCGGGGCGATTGCCCGGCGCATCAAGGACGAGGTCCAGCCCGCCAGCGTGCTGGACGCGGGCTGCGCGATGGGCTTCCTGGTCGAAAGCCTGCGCGTGGAGGGCGTGGAGGCCTACGGCGTGGATATTTCCGAGTACGCCATCCAGAAGGCGCACGAGAGCATCCAGCCCTATGTCGCGGTCGGCTCGATCACCCAGCCGTTTGCGCGCAAATACGATCTGATCGTGTCGATCGAGGTGCTCGAACACCTCTCCAAGGCCGACGCCGAGGCGGCGATCGCCAACCTGTGCCAGCACACCGACGACATCCTTTTCTCGTCCACCCCTTTCGATTACCGCGAAGTCACGCATTACAACGTGCAGCCGCCCGATTACTGGATGGAGCAGTTCGCCCGCTACGGCTTCATCCGCGACCTGGACTATGACGCCAGCTACATCACGGCCTGGGCGGTGCGCCTGCGCCGCCGGCGCGAGCCGCTGCAGCGCATCGTGCGCGAATATGACCGCCGGCTGTGGCTGCTCAACAAAGAGAACCAGGACCTGCGCGCCCTCTCGCAGGAGAAGCAAAACGAGGTGGTCGCCGGGCAGCAACTGCTGGCTGCCCGCGAGCAGCACATCGCCGACCTCAAGGCGCATATCCTGGAACTGGAGAAGCGCTGGAACGATCAGGAAGGCTCGACGGCCTGGCGCGCGGTGCGCTGGATGCAGGGCCTGCGCCTCAAGCTGATCCCGCTCAACAGCCGCAGGGAGCGCTTGCTCAAGAAATTCCTGCGTTAGCGCGATGAAGCCCGCCCCCATCCTGGTCTTGAGCGGCGTGCAGGGCGATACGCGCCGCTACCGCACCCATCACCTCTACGAGCAGCTGCGCCTGGCAGGCGCTGACTGCGCCCTTTCGCACATCACTTCCCCGCGCGTGCTGGCCCAGGCCGGCGCGGCGCGCGTGATCATCCTGCACCGCATCGCCCTCGACGAGGTCAGCCGCCGCCTGGTGGAGGCGGCGCGCCAGCGCGGCGCGCTGCTGCTGCTGGATGTCGATGACCTGGTCTTTGACGAAGAGGCGATCCGCTGGATTGACAGCCCGGATTTCGCCGACCCGACCCGCGCGCGCCTGTACCGCGAGAACATCCGGCGCAACCGCGCCCTGCTCGAACGCTGCGACGCGGCGCTGGCCTCGACCGGCTACCTGGCCGAGGCCGTGCGCGCGCTGGGCAAGCCGGCCTGGGTCCACCGCAACGGCTTCAGCCTGGAGATGCTCGCCCGATCGCGGCGCGCTTATTTCGAACGTCCGTCGGGCCGGGCCATCCCCGTCGTGATCGGCTATGCCAGCGGGACGCGCACCCACGACCAGGATTTCGCCCTGGCCCGCCCGGCCCTGCAAGCCGTGCTGCGGGATTACCCCGCCGCGCGCCTGCTGCTGGCCGGCCGCCTGGATCCCGGCCCCGGCTGGGAAGCGTTTGAGGAGCAGGTGGAGCGCGCGCCGTTTGTGCCCTGGCGCCAGCTGCCCGGCGTGCTGGCCAGGCTAGATATCAACCTGGCCCCGCTGCGCGGCGACAACCCGTTCTGCCAGTCGAAGAGCGAGATCAAGTTCATGGAGGCTGCTCTGGTGGGCGCGCCGACCATCGCCAGCCCGACCGACGCCTTTGTGGACGCCATCCGCCCCGGCCAGACCGGGCTGCTGGCCGCCAGCGGCGCGGACTGGGAGCACGGCCTGCGCGCCTGGCTGGGCAATCTCAGCGAACGGCAGCGCGTGGCCGAAGCTGCCCGGCGCGAGGTGCTGGAGCGCTTTGCGCCCTGGACGCGCGCGATCCAAATCCGCCAAACCCTGAACCAGATCTGCGCCAGTTTGGGGTATGATTATGCCGTCGATGACCGGCAGCCGGTGCTGCCGCCGGATGAATACGACGAACTGCGCGGCCTGTGGGTGGATGAAGCGGCCGAACGGCACCCGACCCTGATCGAACGCGGGCTGTACTCGCTGCGCAGCCGCGGCGCCGCGACCCTGGCCAAAGAGGTCTGGATCTACCTGCGCCGCCTGGCCGAGCCGATTTTCCCCTTCAAATCCTCCTGAGCATGTCCGCCTCCCCCGCCCCGAACCCCCAACCGCTCATCTCGCTGTGCGTGCTCAATCTGAACGCGGCCAGCTACCTGCGCGGCTGCCTGGATTCGATCCCGGCCGCGGCGGACGGGCTGGAGTACGAAGTGATCGTGGTCGATAACGGCTCGGATGACGGCTCGCAGGAACTGATCGAGCGCGAATACCCCGGCGCGCGCCTGATCCGCAACCCGGCCAACACCGGCTACACGCGCGGCATGAACCAGGCCCTGCGCGAAGCGCGCGGGCGCTACCTGGTCCAGCTCAACCCCGACACGATCTCACACCCCGGCGCGTTTCGCGCCCTGTACGAGTGGATGGAAGCCCACCCGGAAGTCGGGATTTGCAGCCCCAAGGTGCTCAACCGCGACGGCACGCTGCAGCGCCAGTGCCGGCGCAGCGCGGCGCGCCCCTGGGATGTGATCAGCTACTTCAGCGGGCTGTGGAAACTCTTCCCGCGCAGCCCGTTCTTTGGGCGCTACCTGATCACCTACCGCGGCGACGACGAGACCTTCGCGGTCGAGGCGGTCTCCGGCTCGTGCATGTTCATCCGCCGCGCCGTGACCGAGCAGATCGGCTTGCTCGACGAGGTCTATTACGCCTACCAGGAAGATACCGATTTCTGCGTGCGCGCGCGCCAGGCAGGCTGGCAGGTCTATTACTACCCCGGCGCGCAAATCACCCACTTTGGCGGGCAGGGCGGCTCCACCTACCGCGCCGCGCACGCCATCTACCAGTGGCACCGCTCCTACTACATCTATTACCGCCGCCACATGGCCCCGCGCTATTTCTTCCTGGTCAACGGATTGATGTACGCCGGGATGGGCCTCAAGCTGGCCCTGGCCCTGCTGGCCAACGCGCTGCGCAAAAATAAAGTCGTCGGAACCCGCAAACCCTGAGCAATCCGAGAGGAGAACCGCTTTGCCCACCACCCCCGCCAAACCCCTGCGCATTATCAACTGCGTCGCCCCGATCCGCATCTGCGATAACGGCGGCTGGACCGACACCTGGTTTGCCGGTCACGGCACGATCTTCAACATCGGTGTCTACCCCTACGCCGAAGCGCAGATCAAAGTCTTGCCCTACCGCGGCGAAGGCGAGCGGATCGTGATCTATGCCGAGAATTTTGGCGAGCGCTTCGCGGTTGACCCGGCCTCGCGCGGCTACCGCCACCACCCGCTGCTCGAGGCGGCGGTCGAGTATATGTGCCTGCCTAAAGACCTGGCCTTTGAAGTGACGATCTACTCCGAAGCTCCGGCCGGGGCCTCCACCGGCACTTCGGCCGCGGTGACCGTGGCGCTGATCGGCGCGCTGGACTTGCTCACCCCCGGGCGCATGACGCCCCACGAGGTGGCTCTGGCCGCGCAACAAATCGAGACCAAGATGCTTGGCCAGCAGTGCGGCATCCAGGACCAGCTGTGCTCGGCCTACGGCGGGATCAACTACATCGAGATGTTCCAGTATCCCTACGCCTCAGTTTCGCAGATAACGGTGCCCAACGCCACCTGGTGGGAGCTGGAGCGCCGCCTGGCCCTGATCTACCTGGGCAAATCGCACAGCTCTTCGCAGGTGCACGAGATGGTGATCCAGAACCTGGAAAACGCCGGGCCGGACTGCGTCCAGTTGAACGACCTGCGCCAGACGGCGCGCAAATCGCGCGACGCGGTCTACACCGGCGACTTTAACGCGCTGGGCGAGGCCATGGCCGAGAACACCGCCGCCCAGGCCCGCCTGCACCCGGCCCTGGTCAGCCAGGACGCGCACCGCATCATCGAGATCGCCAAAGCCCACGGCGCGCTGGGCTGGAAGGTCAACGGCGCGGGCGGGGAGGGCGGCTCGCTGACCGTGCTGTGCGGCGAGGAATCTTCGGCCAAACGCGCCATGATTCAGGCGATCGAGCAGGAAAACCCGCTCTTCCAGAACATCCCGGTCTATCTCAGCCGCCACGGCCTGCGCGCTTGGGAGCGCACCCCCGACGGAGAAAAATAATTTAACCGTTACCGTTAATGCAGCGATTGTGCCGCTGCGCGGCACAATCGCTGCATTAACTTTTTTCTATCCCACCGGGAACTTGAACATCCAGGGGCTGGTCTTGCGCCAGAAGACCGGGATGCGGTCGAGCGGGGCGTCACAGTCGATCCACTGGCCGCTGGGGACCGACTGCCCGGTCCAGGCTTCGACCCACTCCGCGCCTTGGGGCAGGTAGACCCGGCGGGTGCGCTGGCCTTCATAGCAGACGGGAGCGACCAGAAGGTCGGGGCCGAGCAGGAATTCGTCCTCCAGCCCGGCGGCGAAGGAATCGTGCGGGAACTCAAGGTAGAGCGGGCGCATGGGCGGGATGCCGCGCTGGTGGGCGGCCTGGTTGAGGCTGGCCAGGTAGGGCTTGAGCCGTTCGCGCAGGAAGAGCAGGTTTTTGATGATCGCGTAGGCCGTCTCGCCAAACGACCAGACTTCGTTGTCGGCCCCGCTGGCCTGCGCGCCGTACAGGCCGTTCATCGGGTTGCGCACGCCGTGCAGGCGGAAGAGCGGGCAGAAGACGCCGTATTGGAACCAGCGCACGATCAGCTCCTTGAAGCTGGGGTCGCGGATGTCGGCGCCCATGAAGCCGCCGATGTCGGTCGTCCACCAGGGAATGCCGCTCATGGCGATGTTCAGCCCGGCCGGGATCTGGCGGCGCAGCACGTCGAAGCGCGAGTAGATGTCGCCAGACCAGACCGCCGCACCGTAGCGCTGCGAACCGGCCCAGGCCGAGCGCGAGAGATTCACGATCTCATCGTGACCGGCGGCGCGCATGCCCTCGTAAAAGCCGCGCTGGTGCAGCAGCGGGTAAATGCAGCTGACCTCCAGGCCTGTGCCGAGATGGTAGCGCAGGTTGTCAACATGGATCGGGTAGACCTCCGGCTCGTCAGCATCCAGCCAGAAGACGCGCACGCCGTGGTCGAGGTAGTTGCGCTTGACCTTGTCCCAGACATAGGCGCGCCCCTCGGGGTGGGTGGCGTCGTAGTAGGTCACCAGCGAGATGCCCTCGGGGGTGGTGTCGGAGATGGGCATGTGGGCCTGCACGCCGTGCTCGGTGCCGACCAGCAGCCCGCGCTCGCGCATTTCCTCGAAGCTGGGGTTGTCGCGGTTGACGGTCGGCCAGATCGAGACCATCAGCTCGACGCCCATCTGTTTGAGCTGGCGCAGCATCCCGGCCGGGTCGGGCCAGTCGCGCGGGTCCATGGCCCAGTCGCCCATCTGGCGCCAGTGGAAGTAGTCGGAGACGATCACCGCCAGGGGCAGGCCGCGCTCTTTGTAAGCGCGCACGACGGCCAGCAGTTCTTCCTGGGTGCGGTAGCGCAGCTTGCACTGCCAGAAACCGAGGGCAAACTCGGGCAGCAGCGGGGCGTGGCCGGTGGCGTCGGCGTAGCGTTCGAGGATCTCGGCCGGGCTGTCGCCGGCCACGATGTAGTAATCCAGGCCGCGCGTGGCTTCCATCACCCAGCGCGTCATGTTTTCGGCCAGCTCGACGCGCCCAACGCCGGGGTTGTTCCACAGGAAGCCGTAACCCAGGCTGGAGACGTAGAAGGGGATGCTGACTTCGGTGTTGCGCTGCTCCAGCTCGATCACGCAGCCTTTGTTATCCAGGCGGCCGTGCTGGTGCTGGCCCAGGCCAAAGATGCGCTCGCCTGGTCGGGCGCGGAAGCAGGCCTCGAGCTTGGACAGGCTGCTGCCCCGGCTGCGGTACCAGCGCGCCGGCGGACGGTTGAAGACCGGCTCAGGCTCCTCGAGCAGCACGCCCCCGTTCTCGGCGCGCAGGAAGTGCAGCGTGCCGTCCGTCCAGATCTCGGCGCGCAGCTTGCCGTTGCTCAGGATGCCCTTGCCGTCCTCGATGCGCGCGGCGGCGGAGGGGGCGGGCAGCGCCTCGAGCAGCGCGCCGGGGATATCGGGCAGCTCGGCCAGGCTGGTCGCGCGCACGCGCGCGCCGTCCGGCCCCCAGGCTTCGAGCTTGAGGATTTCACCGTTGAGCCGCCAGTACAGGCAGCCGGAATCGAGAGAAACGCGAATGTTCATAAGTACCTCCCTGACGAATACGGGCTGACGCTCAGCTTTGCGCGAGGCGCCCGACGATCTTTACACACGGGCGGTCGAAGACGTTTTCACCGTGCGGAGCGCCCTGCAGCTCACCGCTCAGGTCCAGCCCGGAGAAGTGCTCGCGCTCGTGCAACTCGTGCCGCCAGCGCGGGCAGTCGGTGACGTCGTAGACGACGTCGTGGTAAGCGATCCACTTGGGCGCGCCGAGGTCGCCATTGTTGCGCTTGAGTTCGGCGAGTTTGACGATGCGCTCGGGGATGGGCTGCGGGTCAGAGCCTGATTCGGGCATGAGGTTGTGCCTTTCTGTGGAGGTGGGTTCCAGGTGTCATCTCAATCAAAGAGGGTAAGTTGTGTGTGAATTTGGCGCGATGCGCCAAATTCACACACAACATCCTTGCTTTTTGAGATCATCCGGTTCCAGTATTATTATAGCCGTTTGAGGAAAACACAAGAGGGTTCACCACCGCGCACACCGGGGACACAGAGCAAAGGATTGTCACCGCAAAGTTCGCAAAGAACGCAAAGGGACGATTTTTTTCTTCGCGCTCTTCGCGCCCTTTGCGGTGAACCCTCTTTTCCTCTTCGTCTCCTCCGTCTGCTCGGCGGTAAAAAACTCCCCTCCTCCCTCTGTGTCCCCTGTGGCTCGGTGGTGAAATTCTTCTTCAGGCCGATTTTGCAACCAGGCGGATCAAGGCTATAATCAACCCAGGAGGGCGCACTGGATGAAACCTATTTCCGAATATACCAGCGTCGGCGAATGGAAAACGGACGTCGAAAAAGAAGGCTACCACCCGGGCACGCAAGTCTGTTGGGCGCTTGACAAAACCATGCGAAAATACAACATGACCTTTCCCCAGGCCTATGCCCATCTCTTTCAGACCAAGAAGCTTTCGGTTGAAGGCAGCAACTTCATTGTCGATCTGAGCGCGACCCAGCCCGATTAGAAATGCGTTGTGTGCGGACTGCGGGCGAAGCCCGCAGTCCGCACACAAAACCCTTGTATTCAGATCCGATCGATGCGTTCGCCTTTAAAAACGGCCGTATCCCGCGTGCGCGGATCATGATACAATTGTTCTCATAAAGACGTGTCCGTCTAAAACACATACTCAGAAAGGAACTTTTCACATGTCTTTCCACACCATCATCATTGTCGGCAACCTGGGACGCGACCCCGAAATGCGCTATTTGACCAATGGCGACCCTGTCACCAGTTTTTCTGTGGCAACCGGACGGTCGTACACCAATAATCAGGGCCAGAAAATCGACGAGACGATCTGGTTCCGCGTGTCGGTCTTTGGCAAACAGGCCGAAGCCTGCAACAACTATCTCAAAAAAGGCCGCAAAGTGCTGGTCGAAGGCCGCCTGGTCGCCGATAAGAACGGCGGTCCGCGCATTTGGAACCGCCAGGACGGCACCCCGGCCGCCTCGTTTGAGATCAACGCGCAGACCGTGCAGTTCCTCAGCCCGCGCGATGGCGGCTCGGAGGGCGGCTATGGCGGCGGCGGCATGGGCGAACCCGACGGCGGCGACACGGGCGACATCCCCTTCTAGCCCGGGCGCATGCAAAACCTGGCTGAAATCACCGAACGCATTCACCAGAGCATGGAGCAGCGCACCCAACTGCGCGACCATGCTCTGGCTCAGGCGCGCATCCTGACGCGCTTTTCCGCCCACGCTATCCGCGCCATCCACCGCGACGAGCGCGAGGCCGCCTATCAGAACCTGGACGAAGCGCGCAAGATCGTAATGGTTCTCAAATCCAGTTTGGCCGGCTTCCCCGAGCTGTTCTATGCCGGCTACACCCAGGATGCGATCAAAGAGTTCGCCGAGGCCAGCATCACCGTCGCGCTGATCGAAAACCGCGCCCTGCCCGCCCCCGAAGAACTGGAAGTCGAATACGCCACCTACCTCAACGGCCTGGCTGAGGCCGCCGGGGAGCTGCGCCGGCGCTGTCTCGACATCATCCGCAAAGGCTACGACGGCGAAGCCGGGCGGCTGCTCGAGTGCATGGACGACATCTACGAAACTCTGGTCACGATGGACTACCCCGACGCGGTCACCAACGGGCTGCGCCGCCAGACCGACGTGGCGCGCAGTATCATCGAGCGCACGCGCGGCGACCTGACCATCAGCCTGCGCGAGCAGCACCTGGAACAGGTCATGCAAAACCTTGCGTCCCGCCTGAAAACGGTGAGCAGCGAACATGCGCACCATCCGGGCCTCTGAACTCGGCGCGTTTTTGTTCTGCCGCCGGGCCTGGTGGTACCAGGTGAATGGGGCCGTTTCCGCCAATCAGGCCGACCTGGCCCGCGGGATTTCTTTCCACCACCGCCACGGCCGCAGCGTGCTGCTGGCCGGGCTGCTGCGCAGCGCGGGCTGGCTGCTGCTGCTGGCCGCGCTGGTGGTCCTGGCGGTAGGCCTGACCATGCGCGCCCTCAACTGAAGCATGGAAACCCTGCTGATCCTGGCGTTTGTGCTGGCGGCCCTGGCGCTGATTGCGCTGGGGAGCGCCGCCAGGCAGCGCCAGAAAGCCGGGATGCCCGATGGGCGCGTGATCTCCTCCGACACCGGCGGCTGGAAGCGCATGGAAAAGCCGCTCTACGACGCCGCAAGCGGCCTGACCGGCAAACCCGACTATGTCATCGAGCAGGGCGGCGCGCTGATCCCGGTTGAGGTCAAGAGCGGCTGGGCTCCGCCCGAGCCGTATGACAGCCATCTCCTGCAGCTGGCGGCCTACTGCTTCCTGATCGAACGCTCGACCGGCAGCCGCCCGCCGCGCGGGGTCTTGCGCTACCGCAACCGCACCTTTGAGATCGACTACACGCCCGGGCTGGAAAAGCAGCTGCTCGGGCTGCTCGACGAAATCCGCCAGCAGCGCGGCGCGCCGCCTCGCTCGCACCATGAGGCCGCGCGCTGCGAGCGCTGCGGTTACCAGGCCATCTGCG
>Ga0172368_10002720_pt1 | contig 22159 bp, 19 predicted proteins | sample Lak11m_FD_114540 | JGI IMG/M metagenome (GOLD analysis project Ga0172368, IMG submission 114540) | Freshwater microbial communities from Kabuno Bay, South-Kivu, Congo - kab_022012_11m | ecosystem: Environmental > Aquatic > Freshwater > Lake | place: Democratic Republic of the Congo: South-Kivu...
GCAGTGATTCCGGGGGCGGTGGGCGCCTGGCGGCGTTCGGTAGTGCTGGCGGCGGGCGGCTTCGAAACCAACACGCTGGCGGAGGATGCCGACCTGACCTTTAAAATCCGCCTGCTGGGCTACCACACGCGCTGCGACAACGAAGCACTGGCCTACACCGAGGTGCCGGACGAGCTGCCGGCGCTGGCCAAGCAGCGTTTCCGCTGGGCCTTCGGCATCCTGCAGACGCTGTGGAAGCACCGCCGTTCCCTCTGGAAACCGCGCTACGGCGCCTTCAGCATGGTGGTAATGCCCGGCATGTGGCTGTTCAGCTTCATCCTGGGGGCGCTGGCGCCGGTGGTGGACGTGATGGTCATCCTGTCGCTGTTCAATCACCAGTGGCCGGTGGTGCTGTATTATGCCGCGCTGTTCTTCGTCATCGACCTGGTGACCGCCACCATCGCCTACGGACTGGACCGCGAAAACCGGCGGGACTTGCCCTGGCTCTTCTGGCAGCGCCTGTTCTATCGGGAGTTCATGTATTACGTCATTCTGCGTGCTCTGATTACCGCCCTTCACGGCAGCATCGTCGGTTGGGGCAAACTACAGCGGAAGGCCACCGTCTCATTGCCGGGAACGACGTAGGAGGACGAGTTCGTAGTCCGAAGTTCGCAGTTCAAAGTTCATAGTTCATAGTTCCTCGTAACACGAGAGCTGCGAACTATGAACCCGAACTCTTACCCCCAGTCAATCTGCGACGTGGTCAGGATCCGCTTCCACGGGCCGTCCGGCACGTCGGTGGCATTGATAAATTGCCAGCTTACGGTGCCGATGCCTGGCAGGCCAAGGAATTGCGCTACGGCGGGGGAGACATCCAGGCCGGCATCGCTGTTGATGCGATTGTATGGGCGCACGGCGCCGAACACGTAGGCGGCATCATCCTCTCCGAACGGGCCGACATCTTCCCACTGGGCATAGACGACGGTATTCCCTTTACTGATTCTGATCCACTGGTTTTTACACATCGACTCCCGCGGTCCCCATTGCCGGTCCTTTGCCCAGGGAACGACACGGGAGGCATCGGCCTTGCGGATGCCGTTTTTAAAATCATTATAGGGCAGGGCGAAGTAAAACGGATTCTCCTTCGGTGTGAAGCCCGCGGGGAAGTAGCCGTTGCGGTGCGCGGGATCGTCAACGCCGCCGAAATGGGCCATCCAGTCATCGTCCCACGCGCTGGCCGTGTTGCTGATATATAAATTATCCTTTGTGGACTTTTCACCGAGCCAGAAGACGGTGGTGGTAATATCGCGGTGTACCGGATAGGCCGACATGGCAGTGGACTTCATCCTGCACCCGGCCACAAACAACAGCACAATGATGATTATCAGGAGAACAAGCTGGCGATTCTGCATAGTCTCAGCTTTCGCGTAATTCCCTCGGCAAACGGACCGCGGTGGGGGCACCGGTTATCATTGTGCCCTGAGTGAGTCGAAATTACCTGCAAAAACGCGCATTGACTGTACGAAAGGAATGACAGAAAAAATGAGAGATTTGAGTTTTGGACACGCCTGGGATTTTACTCCCAGTCAATCTGCGAGGTGGTGAGGACGTGCTTCCATGGGCCGTCGGGCACGTCGGCGGCGGCGACAAACTGCCAGCTCACGGTGTCGACATCCTCCATGCTCAGGTATTGCGCCACCGCGGGAGAGACGTCCAGGCCGGCGTTGTGGTTGATGCGGTTGCGTGGGCGCGCAGTGCCGAACACGTAGGCGGCGTCATCTTCTTCGTAGGGGCCGACATCCTCCCACTGGGCGTAGACTATGGTGTCGCCTTTGCTGATCTGGATCCATTGGTTTTTGCACATCGACTCTCCCGGCCCCCATGACCGGCTCTTCGCCCAGGGAATGACGCGGGAGGCGCTGCTCTTGCGGGTACCGTTTATTAAATCGTCATATGGCAGCGCGAAGTAAAAGGGGTTCTCCTTCGGGGTGAAGCCGGCGGGCAGGTAGCCGGTGCGGTGCGCGGGATCGTCGATGCCGCCGAAATGATCGAGCCAGTGGTCATCCCATGCGCTGGCGGCATTCGGGATGAAGCTGTTGTCCTCGGATGCGTCCTCCCCGACCCAGAAGATGGTGGCGGAGATATTACGATGCACTCCAGTGGAGGGCATGGCGGCAGACTCCGATCCGCACCCGGCTATAATCAGCAGCAGTGCTGCTGCCAACAGGAGGAGCGACAGGTGACGCAACATGGCTTCTGCTTTCTCGTGATTCCCACAACGAAAGAATAGCGGCGGGGGTGCCGCTTATCATTGTGCCAGAAGCTGGCTGTATTGACAAGCAGGATGAAGTGGCTGGTGGATAGTGACTGGTGGCCAGTATCCATGTCCCCGTAAGGCATATCTGGACACCTTCCACTTACCAGTTCACCAGCCACCAGCCACTAACCACCAGTCCTTCTACTAATGCTTGAAGTGCCGTACCCCCGTCACCACCATCGCCATGCCCAATTCATCGCACATGTCGATAACCTCCTGGTCCTTGATCGAGCCGCCGGGCTGGATGATGGCGGTGATGCCGGCGCCGTGGGCGACAGTGATGTTGTCCGGCTGCGGGAAGAAGGCGTCGGAGGCGAGTACGGCGTCCCTTGCGCGATCGCCGGCCTTGCGGGCGGCGATCAGGTTGGCGTCCACGCGGCTGTAGACGCCGCCGCCGATGCCGACCGTTTTCGTGCCCTTTGCATAGACGATGGCGTTGGACTTCGTGGTCTTGCAGACCTTCCAGGCGAAGAGCAACTCCTGCATTTGCTCGTCGGTGGGCGCCTTTTGCGTAACCACCTTCAGCTCTTTCGGGTCAGTCTGGCGGTCCGGCTCCTGCAGCACGAAGCCGCCGGTGACGCGCTTGAAGTCGAATTGATCCTGCGCCTGCAAATCAGCCAGTTCGACCAGGCGCAGGTTCTTCTTCGCCGCCAGCGCCTCGCGTGCCGCCGCGCTGAACTTCGGCGCCAGGATGCACTCCAGGAAGCCGTATCTCTCGATACCGGCGAGGATCGCCGCCGCGGTATCGCCGTCCACCTCGCGGTTGAAGCCGACGATGCCGCCGAACGCGGAGAGCGGATCGCACTCCAGCGCGTCGGTATAGGCCTGCACCAGCACGGCGTTGCTCGCCACCCCGCACGGGCTGAGGTGCTTCACGATGTAGGCGGTCGGCTCGTCAAACTCCCGCACACCTGCCAGCACCGCTTCCAGGTCGAGAAAATTGTTGAAGGACAATTCCTTCCCCTGCAACACCTTCGCCGCCGCCAGGCCGTAGGGCGCCGTGTTCGCCAGCCGGTAGAAGGCACCGGCCTGGTGCGGGTTCTCGCCGTAACGGGCGTCCTGCACCTTGGCGCCGCGTACCGTATAAAACGACGGCAGGCCCGTCTCTCCCAGCATGTGCTCGCGCAGCCAGGAGGAGATCGCGGTGTCGTAGCCGGAGGTCAGCGTATACGCCTCCACCGCCAGCTCCGCGCGGGTGCGGTCGCTCACTGCGCCATCGTTCTCGCGCATCTCCTGCGAGATCTGCGGGTAGCGCGCTGGGTTCGTCACGATAGCCACGCTGCGGTAGTTCTTCGCCGCTGAGCGCACCATGGACGGCCCGCCGATGTCGATGTTCTCGATGGCGTCTTCCAGCGTCACGTCCGGCTTCGCCACCGTTGCCTCGAAGGGGTACAGGTTGACCACCACCATGTCGATCATGCGGATGCCGTGCTCCGCCGCTACTGCCATGTGCTCCGGGTTGTCGCGCAGCGCCAGCAGCCCGCCGTGCACCTTCGGGTGCAGCGTCTTCACGCGCCCATTCATCATCTCCGGAAAGCCGGTGTAGTCGGAGATGTCGCGCACCGGGATGCCCGCCTCCGCGATCACCTTCTTCGTGCCCCCGGTGGAGATCATCTCGACCCCCATCGCATGCAGCCCGCGCACGAACTCGACCAGCCCGGCCTTGTCCGATACGCTGACCAGTGCCAGTTTCACCTTTGCCATGGTAACCTCCAGCGTGAAAGATGCGGGGCGCGGGGTACAAAAAAACCCGGACACCCCAAAAGGCGCCCAGGCGGTCGGCAGAACTCCCATCATCGCGATCCCTCGTGGTATACTCCACAAATCCGCCAGTCTCGCGAAGACGTTGAATTATATGACAAGTTTAGCATTTCAAATACTATACGTCAAGGTTATCAAAAAACAGGCAGGCCGGTATGTAGTAAGCCACGAAGCCGCAGCGGAGTGGCGTCATTGACCGGTAAACTTACCTACCAACCCACGCTTGCCGTGTAACAGAAACGGATCGGTTTGATGGGGTCAGTTCACATACTGGCAGTATTCATTTCGGATTGGCAGCACGAAAATCAGCGGTAAAATCGTTTAAATAGCTCATCATGTAACTATTAACCTTATTGTTGAGTGTATTACGGTCAATTATCCCAGATGTGTTAGCCATCCATGTAATCGACCATATCGTCACTTGTTTTTCGCCATGGGTGACGGTCACTTGTTCCAGAAGCGAAAAATTGAGCATATATACATACATGCTCTTCTCTTGATCTAAAGGAGTATATTGAATTTGAAAACTGATGGCTTGTGACTTTCCCGGTTTATAATCACCAACCTTCACGCCGCCTTCCTCTAGTTTCTGCGCGACAAACTCCTGCAATGCTGCTTCATTGATCATTGTTTTCGCAACATCGTTGAGAATAATATTCAATGTAACTTCAGTCACTCCGATCAATGCCTCCTTTTGCCGGAGAGCGGCATGCGCGGGAGACACAAAAGCAAATGCCAGCAACAGTGTTGTGAGAATACCGGACCACACAGAGAGCGTTTTCATAAATGAACTCCTTTCAATCGCTTGAATGTTATGAATCCGCTGGACACTTGAAGAATCGATGGGTACAGCGGTATCATCCCAGGAGGGCACCACCTTCTCCAAAGGGACTGCTTCATCAGTATGTTAACGGACAGAATGGCCATTGACGATTCGACAGGTTGTTGATAGGTAAGCTTACCCTATACACGAACGCCACTCCGCTGCGGCTGCGTGGCTGACTACATACCGGCTTGCTCGTTTTGTGAAAAACCTTTAGAAGCTATACCCCACCGAGATCGACCGCTCTTCGCCGAAGATGATGTCGAAGTTCCATCCGCGGTAGTGATCCCGCGCACTCGGTCCCCAACCGAGACCGAGGAAGGGCTCGGTGTCGCGATCATCGTCGCCCCAGAGGAATTCGAGGGTATTGGTCAGTCCGGCAGAAAAACGCAGGCTATTATCGGGAGCGGGACGATACAGTCCGGTCAGCGTCCAGCGGAAATTGTTGGTAAACGGATTCACCCCGCCCGCCACCGATGTCGTGTCGGTCATGTGGTATTCCACATTGATGCCGACTCCCGCATACAGCACGCCGGCCCCCGGTCCGCTGGTGCATGTCGGGGCATTCTCCGTCACCCCCCACGCCGCCAGCGCGGCACACAGCAGGCCGATCAGACAGATCACACGCATACCCGTTCCCTCCTCTGCGGCAACTATTATACCACCGCCCGCTCGGGAAAGATATCCCTTCCCACGCACATCTACCCCGGTTTCCCGCTCCTTGCGCCTTTGCACCTTTGCGTGAAACAGCCGAAATATATTACAGGACTTTCCGCCGCCGTCACCGAACTATCCGGCATCAGTATACCTTACCGGAGGATGTCATGGCTTACCCAACTGTTAAAACCATGCCCACGCCCGGCGACACGAAATGGTTCGTGCGCGATCGCCTGGGGATGTTCATCCACTGGGGCACTTATGCCCTGGCCGCGCGCCACGAGTGGGTGAAGCACAACGAAGAGATTCCGAACGAGATCTACGACCAGTATTTCAAGCACTTCGATCCCGACCTGTACGATCCCGAGCTGTGGGCGAAGGCGGCGTCGAACGCCGGCATGAAATATTTCGTCATTACCACCAAACACCACGAAGGCTTTTGCCTGTGGGATTCGAAGCTGACCGATTACAAAGCGACGAACACCCCCTACGGCAAGGACCTGCTGCACCCGATGGTGGATGCCTTCCGCGGGCAGGACATGCGCGTGGGCTTCTACCACTCGCTCATCGACTGGCACCACCCGCAGTACATCATCGACCCGCACATCGGGCCGTACCGCAACAGCCCGAACCGCGAGGAGATGAACAAGGGGCGCGACCAGGCGAAGTATGCCGAATACCTGCACGGCCAGGTGCGCGAGCTGCTCACCGAATTTGGCAAGGTGGACATCCTCTGGTTCGACTTCAGCTATCCGAAGCCCGACGGCACCGGCAAAGGGCGCGCGGATTGGAAGAGCGAGGATCTGTATAAGCTAATTCGTCAATTGATGCCTGATGTCATCCTCGACGACCGCCTGGACCTGGAAGAGGGCTGGGACATCAAGACGCCCGAACAATACCAGCCTGAGGGCTGGGTAACCTTCAACGGCCAGCCGGTGGTGTGGGAGGCCTGCCAGACCTTTTCCGGCTCCTGGGGCTATTATCGCGACGAATACACCTGGAAGAGCGTGGATCAACTGGTGCAGATGCTCATCGACAACGTCAGCAAGGGCGGCAACCTGCTGCTGAACGTCGGGCCTACAGGCCGGGGCGAGTTCGACGAGCGCGCCCTTGATCGCCTGAACGGCATGGGCGAGTGGATGAAACGCCATGGCCGCTCGATCTACGGCTGCACGCAGGCGCCGGAAGGCTTCACCGCGCCGCAAGACTGCCGGCTGACCTATAACCCGGAGACGAACCGGATGTATATCCACGTCTTCGCCTGGCCGTTCGTCGAGCTGCATCTGGATGGCTTCTTCAAGGATAAAATCGAATACGCGCAGCTCCTCAACGACGCCTCCGAGGTAAAAGTCGAAGGCCGCCCGGAGTGGCAGCAGCACGGCACCGGCGACCCCAACTCTATCACCCTCCGTCTGCCGGTGAACAAGCCGAACGTCACCGTGCCGGTCATCGAGCTGTATCTGAAGTAACATGGCGTATGGGGGTTTCGTCTCTGAGCTAATCTCGAAGAGATGCCAGTCAATAGCCAGGGGTGGAGCGAAGCGGAACCCCTGGGATCGGACGAGAGAAAAGCCCGAACCCCGCAGGGGTGACAGTAAGCCTACTGCCGCCCTTTCAGGGTTCGGGCTTTCTTGTATCACGGTCCCTGGGGTTCCGCTACGCTCCACCCCTGACTATTGACTGGCGCCTCTTCGAGGCTCAACGTAAGAATCGCCGCAGTCTACAATTTACCGATTCAGATCTTCCCGCAGGGTGTGGGCGCGGGTGAGGAGGGCGTCCAGGTGGGGGACGTCGCCGTTGCGGAGGGCGTCGCGCCAGCTTTCCAGGGCGGCGATCATGCCGGTCAACTCGCGCACGATGTTGTCGCGGTTGGTCAGGCAGATGTCGCGCCACATGGCGGTGTTGGCGGCGGCGATGCGCGTGGTGTCGCGAAAGCCGCCGGCGATGAAAGCGCGCGCCAGCTCTCCCTGCGGATCGCCCAGCACCTGCGCCGCCAGCGCGCAAGCAACGACGTGCGGCAGGTGGCTGGTCAGCGCCACCAGCCGGTCATGCAGGTCGGCGTCAATGCGCAGCGGGCGCGCGCCGATCGTCTCGACCAGCCCGCTCAACCGTTCCGCCGCCGCTTCTGCGCCCGCGGAGGCGCACAGCGCCCAGGTGGCGCCACGGTACAGCCCGGCGCGGGCGTGCAACAATCCGGCGCGGTCGGACCCGGCCATCGGATGACCGCCCACGAAAAACACCTCCGCGGGCAGCGCGGTGGCGGCGGCGTTCATCACCATGCGCTTGGTGCTGCCCACATCGGTCACCACCGCTCCCGGCGCGATGCACGGCGCAAGGTCGGCCAACTGCTGCATCACCGTCTGCACCGGCGTGCACAGGATCACCAGGTCGGCGCCCGCGACCGCCCCCGGCTCCTGCGACAGGTGGGTGAATACCGGCGCGCCGTCGCTGTGCAGGGCGGCGGCCTCCTCCAACGTTTTCCGTCGCCGCGCGACGCCGGTCAGAGTCATCTGCGGGAAATGGTGCCGTAAATCGATGGCCAGGCTCCCCCCCAGTAAACCCAACCCCACGATGCTGCAGTGCGTGAAAGTCATACCTGTATTGTCCTCCGTTCAGGGGATATCGGTCAAGAGAATGGAAGGTTGGAAAAATGGAAGAATGGAAATTGGGTTACTGCTGATTGTTTGTTCGTATCACGCGACACTCGCCCGGGTTGTGGGATCTTCGTCCGGCATTTCACCGGCAAGTGCGTCACGATATACAAATCCGGCGCCGGCAAGGCGCCAAATTATAAACGGAGGATATCCCATGATGGCGAACGACATGCCTCCCGTCGCCAAGTGCGAAGTGGAGAACTGCTTTTACAACCGGAACCTGGCCTGCCACGCCCCGGCCATCAACGTCGGCGGCGAACATCCCATGTGCGACACCTTCCTGGCCACCGGCGGCCATATCGCGCGTGCCGAAAACAGCGAAGTCGGCGCCTGCCACGTCAGTGACTGCCGCTTTAACATGGACCTGACCTGCAACGCCGACAACATCCTGGTCGCCTGCCACAACGACCACGCGGACTGCAAAACCTTCGAGCCGAAGTAATACGATCCGCTGACTCCGACCTATCCACTATGACGGCATGGGAGGAGAAGATCGTCTTCTCCCATGCGTCCGTTCTCCTGCCGCCTGGCCTCCGAAAGGATAACGCCATCCTTCCGCCGAATAGGATTTCGGCAGCAAGCCTTCTCTTGAGGAGGGAGAGCGCGGAGCATGTTATGGATTCCCGCGTGGATCGAGCGGATGGCGCCGGGGCTGGCCGGCATGACCGTGGTAATGCGCAAGGAGATGCTGGCGCAGCAGCGCCAGTTTCGCGGATGGTGGCTGCTGCCGCGCGTGGCTTTCGTGCTCGTATTCCTGGCCTTTATGGCGGTCGCCATGGGGATGCTGCGGTATTTTGATCCTTCCAATGTGGAATCTTTCGATTACTTCGCGCTGTCCGCCATCGGTTTCATCCTCAATGTCCTCGTGATCGCCCTTGTCCTTCCGCAGACCGCCGGCGCCATTGCGCGTGAGCGTGAAACCGGCGCGCTGGATCTGCTGCTGTTGACACAGCTACGCACCCGGGAGATCCTCGCGGGCAAATTGCTGGCTCCGATGGCGCCGCTGCTGCTCATCATGCTCCCGGCCATCCCGCTGCTGCTGTTCGCGCGGCTGCTCCAGTGGTCGAATCCGCTGCTGCCGCTCGCCTCGCTGCTCTCCCTGATCATCACGCTGATCGCTTCCGGCGCAATTGGCCTCTTCACCTCGACACTATTCAAGAATACCGGGCAAGCCCTGGGCACGACGATCGCTGCCGTGATCTTGCTGGTATATTCACCGCTTCACTGGCTGATTTCCGCGATCATGCTACCGGTGATGCTGGCGATTAGCGTGGAGATCGGTATCGCACGCGGACTTCGAAAAGTTGAAAAGATCGACTCCTCGCCGAATAGTCGTCTTGTTGCGATCATCTCATTATCGGTTGTCTTTCTAACCCTGGAGATCTTTGCAGTATATCTACTGTTTTCCGGTGATTCTTTCGGAAACGGTGATCTGCTGATGGCTCTGTACCTGATCATTCCCACGATCACACTGCTCTGTCTCGGCGGCCTGGCATTTTACCTGGCTCTACGACGGTTAAATCGGCTGCGGCGAGGATAAAGCGGATGAATGCACCAACACAGGATGGAATAACTGAGACTCTGCAGACTGGATGCTTTGACGGCCTGCTGATCATGCTGCGGAAAGAATACCTTTCCCAGCGCCGGCAGATGCGCATCTGGCGGCGACTGCTGCTGCGCATCGCGTTTATCGTCGCTTGTCTTTCCTGGCTCATTACCGGATATAACAACGGATACTTTTCAAATAACTCGGATTCCCTATTTATCGTATCCTCCCTGGTTACGATGCTGTTTTCATCACTCATCATAGCATTGGAGGTAACAGAATTCGTCGGAGACGGCATTACCATCCTTATTCATCGCCAACCACCAGCATTATTTAAGACTATCTCGATCACCCTGGGAACAATCATCAGCTTTTATATATTGGGATGTATCATCATCGCAGGCGGGGTGATTGACAACTATGCTGAAGACCGATGGCTCATCCGATATCTTTGGGAAACGAGTATTACGCTGCTGAATGGATTTATTTTGTTCCGTCTGGCCACCCGACAGCTACAGCGGCTTCGAAAAGGAGCATAAGGTGGTATAACCCAATCGGAGGATACCGGATATGCCGCGTACATATCGGCTGACAGCGATCATCGAGCGCTCCGGGACTGTCCCGCGCCCACAGGACCAGCGCCGGCCGCCTTCACCAGACGCCGCTTGTAGGACCACGGGACTGTCCCCCTGCGTGCGATAGGTTCCGGGACAGTTCCGCGCCCACAGGACCAGCGCCGGCCGCCTTCACCAGACGCCGCTTGTAGCACCACTGGACTGTCCCCCCTGCGTGCGATAGGCTTATCTCACGCACGCGGGGGGGACAGTCCCGTGGTCCTACTTCCAGGCATTAGCTGTGCAAACAGGCATCGGTCCTACGGGCACGAGACAGTCCCGGTGCATAAACGGGCTCCGGTTCACAGTCTCGGAGCTATACCGCCGGCAATTCCAGCGTGCTGTTCCTCCCCATCGCCTCCACCCCGAACTGCTGGCGGCACAGCTTGGCATAGAGGCCGTCCTGCCGCAGCAGCTCCTCGTGATTCCCCCGCTCCGCCACGCGGCCGTCGGCGATGACGGCGATCTGGTCGGCGATGCGCACGGTGGCCAGGCGGTGGGCGATGATGAGCGTGGTGCGGTCGCGCATCAATTCCTCCAGCGCCTGCTGCACGATGCGCTCGCTTTCCGAGTCCAGCGCGCTGGTCGCTTCGTCGAGCATGATGATGGCCGGGTTCTTCAGAAAGGCGCGGGCGATGGAGAGGCGCTGCTTCTGCCCGCCGGATAGGCGTACGCCATGCTCGCCGACGGTCGCCTCGTAGCCATCCTCCAGCCGTTCGATGAACTCATCCGCGTAGGCGCGCCGGGCGGCCTCGCGCACCTCCGCCTCGCCGGCGTCCGGGCGCCCATAGAGGATATTTTCCATGATGGTGCCGGAGAAGAGGATAGGCTCCTGCGTCACCAGACCGATCTGGTAGCGCAGCGAGTAGATGGTATAATCGCGCAGGTCGCGCCCGTCGATGCGGATCTCGCCCTGCTGCCACTCGTAGAAGCGGTTGACCAGGTTGACCAGCGTGGTTTTGCCGCCGCCCGACGGTCCCACCAGCGCCAGCGTGGTGCGCGCCGGCACGTGCAGGTTCAGACCGGTGAAGATGGGCCGCGTGTTGCCGGGATAGGTGAACGACACATCGCGGAATTCGATCTCGCCGGCGAAATGCGGGGCCTTCACCGCGCCCGGGCGGTCGGCGATCTCCGGCTCGGTGTCGAAGATGGCGAAGATGCGGTCGGTGGCGCCCAGCGCGTTGGCGGTGATGAGCTGCAATTCATTCAACCGCTCGAAGGGGCCGTAGAGCTGGTTCTGCATCATAATGAACTGCACCAGGACGCCGATGGGCAGCAGGCTGTCGCCGAACATCCCCATGTGCCCGCCCACCAGCATGATGAGCAACGGCGCCAGCGCATTGAGCGAGGTGACCGCCGCGTTACTGAGGCCGTTGAGCTGCGAGTTCTGGATGCCCAGGTCGATGAGCGTCTCCGACTCCTCGCTGAAGCGCTCCACCTCGTCTTCCTCGTGGGTGAACGCCTTCACGATGGTGGAGGCGGCCAGCTTCTCCTGCGTGCTCCCCGACAGCGCGGCCAGCCGGTCGCGGATGGCGCGCGCGTTCTCCTTCACCTTCCAACTGATGGCGCGCTGCACCAGCAAGTGGAACGGCAGCAACGCCATTGAAAGCAGGCCGAGGGTAACGTTCTGCGAGAAGAAGATGATCAGCACCACGATGATCAGCCCGGTGTTCATCCACCCCTGAATCAATCCCTGGTTGATGAAGGGTTGGATGGATTCCACGTCGCCGATGATGCGGCTGGTGAGCGAGCCGGAACGGTTGACATCGAAAAAGGAGTGGGGCAGCTTCTGAATGTGCGCGAAAAGGTCGCAGCGCAGATCGCGGATCACCCGCTGCACCGCTCGCGCCCCCACGCTGGAGCGCAGGAAGGTGGGGATGGCTCCGAAGATCGCCATGCCCCCGCCGACCAGCACGTACCCGAGCAATCGGCGCCATGCCTCATCGGCGCCCATCTTCCCCGTACCATATGCCTGCAGCGCATCGATCGCCCGTCCGGTAAACCACGCCGCGCCCACCGGCAGCAGGAACTTCACCAGCCCGAACGCCGTAGCCCCGGCGAAATACGGCCAGTATGGCTTCACATATTTCAACAGTCGGAATAGGTTATTCGGTTTTTTCGCTGCCCGCGCGCTCACTCAACTGTCTCCAATGGTTATCTTATGCACGAACGGTCGGCGTTCCTCCTGATTCCATTAGCGTATTTTGTGGAAGGATGGGACATCGAATGATGTGGTATAATCCAGTCGGCGGAACACATATGCGACAGAAGCAACGTCTAACGGCGATCATCGAGCGCGAAGGGGACGGCTACGTCGCCCTGTGCCCGGAGCTCGATATCGCCAGCCAGGGCGACAATGTCGAGGAAGCGCGCGACAATCTGACCGAGTCGCTGGAGTTGTTTTTTGAGACGGCTTCCTCACAGGAAGTCAAAGAACGCATGCACCAGGAGATCTAAAGTCATGGCAGCGATGAGAGCGAAAGAAGTCTACGACGAATATGTAAAACCACTCCCAAGGATAGAGCGGTTACGATTACTTGCCATGCTGGCGGAGGATGCTGCACAGCAATCGCTGGATGTTTCACAGCACAAACACTCAATCATGGAACTCCATGGTCTTGGAAAAGAAATATGGGAGGGGATAGATGCGCAAGAATATGTGAATGAACTGCGAAAAGAATGGGAGCACCGGCCATGAGTGAAGTTAAGTCATGGGCAGACGGCATCACGAGACTTGGCATCGATTCGTCACCAATCATTTACTTCGTTGAAGCCCACCCCATATACGATCCCCTGGTCACTGATCTGTTCCGAATGATTGGCCAAGGCTCGATAACCGGTTTCACATCCATGATTACTTTATGCGAAGTACTTACCAAGCCATACAGAGCTCAAAGCCAGTCATTGATACAACGATACCGTTCACTACTTCTCGATAGTAATCATTTCGTCTGCCTCGATATCGATTCGAATATCGCTGAATTAGCCAGTCAACTCAGGGCAAAGTATCAATTACTCACACCAGACGCTATGCAAATCGCCATGGCAATTTCTGCTAATTGCGAAGCCTTCTTAACGAATGACAAGAACTTGCGACGTGTGAATGAAGTGCAGGTTCTTATCATCGATGATCTCATGGTATCGAAATAGTGTGGGGAATAGGGTTCCACGCATAGTCCACTAATTAATCATCCCCATTGCTCATCCTTTTCAAAGCGCGCCACCGTGGGTGTGAAGGTGGCAATCTGCAGTGGAACCGCCATCGCCAGCCCGCAGGCCAGCCCCAGCAGGCAGAGGATAAGCATCCGTCGCATGTCGGGAAGTCCTTTCGGAAAGGAGATAGCTCTTGTTTCGCCGTGGCACGCAAAACTCCTGTCCGGATAACTAAAAGGGTGGGCAACCGAAGCCACCCACCCTTCCAATCCTCCACTCATCCATTCATCTAATCATCCACTCTTCCACCCATCCATTCTTCCAATCTTTCCATTCTTCCAACGTCTCACCCGTTCTTCTTCTCAAACTCCTTCATAAATCCGATCAGCGCCTGCACGTCGTCCATGCTCACCGCGTTGTAGATGCTGGCGCGGAGACCGCCAACGGAACGGTGACCCTTCAGCCCTTCCAGGCCGGCTTTCGTCGCTTCACCGGCAAACTGCTTCTCCAGCTCTTCGCTGGGCAGGCGCCAGGTGACGTTCATGATGGAGCGGCTGTCCTTCGCCGCATGCGGCTTCCAGAAGGCGCTGGAGTCGAGCACGGTGTAGAGCGCGGCGGCCTTCGCCTCGTTCTTCTGCTGGATGGCCGCCACGCCGCCCTGCTCCAGCATGAAATCGGTCACCAGCTTCACGAAGTAGATGCCCCAGGTGTTTGGCGTGTTGTACAGGCTGTTTTCGTTGGCGTGCGTGTCGTAGCGCAGGATGACGGGCACGGTGTCCGGCGTGCGCGCGATCAGCTCCTTGCGCATAATCACCAGCGCCAAGCCGGAGGGACCGATGTTCTTCTGCGCGCCGGCGTAGATCATACCGAATTGATTGACGTCGATCACGCGCGACATGATCTCGCTGGACATGTCGGCGATCAGCGGCGCGTCCGTCCGCGGGAAGTCGGCATAACGCACGCCGCCGATGGTTTCGTTCGAGCAGATGTGCACATAGGCCGCGCCGGGGGTGAAGGTCAGCTCGTCCGGGCGCGGGGCGCGGACGTAATTCTCCGCCTTGCCGCTCCAGACCACCTTCGTCTCGCCCTGCAGCTTCGCTTCCTTGATGGCCTTGCTCGCCCAACTGCCGGTATCCACATAGTCGGCCGTTTCGCCGGGCCGGCGCAGGTTCATCGGTATGGTGGCGAACTGCAGGCTGGCGCCGCCTTGCAGGAAGAGCACCTGGTAGTCGTCGCTGATGCCCATCAATTGCTTGATGTTGGCGATGGCGTCGTTGAGGATGGCATCGAAGGCCTTGCCGCGGTGCGACATCTCCATCACCGACATGCCCTGCCCGCCATATTCGAGCAATTCCGCTTGCGCCCGCTGCAGCACGGGCAGCGGCAGCGCGGCCGGGCCGGCGTTGAAGTTATGAATGCGTGTCATGGTGGTCATGGCGTAACCTCTCCAGAAAGTGCCTGTATTCTCGCAGAAATGGCGGGAGACTGCAACCTCTTTAGCATCTCTGTGCAGGAAACCACCTCTGCCTGTCGAACCCGAAACAATAGCACAATCGATTGGAGAACCGTCATGCTGTCCACCCTCCCCACGGTTAAAGAGCTGCAGGTCTTCCCTTCCGCCCGCTGGTGCGCCGCCGAGCCGCGCAAGGTATCGTTGGTCACGGCGCAGCGAGAAATTGGTCGCCGTGAGTTCACGCAGGGGGAGTTCACCATTATCAACACCCGCCTGCCTGCCTTCCGGCAGACGGCGTTCAAGGTGTACCAATGGGGAAACAACCTGCTGATCGCCGCCGCGCTGGGCAAATGCGAGCCGGGTGAGGGCCTGGAGATCTTCTTCGATCCCTATCACGACCATGCGGGGTATATCCAGTTCGTCTTCGACGCGAACGGTGTGCAGACGTTCACGCATTTGCCTTATACAGCGGCCCACTCCAGCGCTTTCCCGCTCATTCAAGTGAAGGAGCACTGCTGGGGGATGGACGAGAGCGTCAATGTCGTTGGGGTGAAGGAGCCGGGGCACTGGCTTTTCGCCCGTTTTGCGCTGGACGATATCTTCCGGACGGGCGCTTGCTGCGGGTTCAACGTGGCGCGCAACATCCCCTCGCTCAACGAGCCGGGCACCTGGAACCCCGCCGTCGGCACGCTGCTGCAGGACGCCACCGGCTTCGGCCACCTGTACCGCGAGATGCCGCATGAAATCACGCTGACGGAATCGCGCCTGGATGGCGACCGCCTGCATTGCGCCGGGAGTTTACCGGAAGGCGCCGGACTGATCATGGTGCTGGCCGACCCACAGAACGAGCGGCGGGAGATTCCACTGACCGTAGGAGATGACTGCTGGGAAGGTGAGATAACACTCCCCGCGGATCGCTCAGGCCGCTATCGCCTGTATCCGGTGCTCACGGATAGTCAGGGAGAACCGGACTTCTTTTATTTCGACCTGGCGCCGGCTGACGCGAAAGCTTTCTCCATCTGCATGACCTACGACTTCCCCGACGACATGCGCGCCAACCACTACACCCCGGCGCGGCTGGAGCAGCAACTCGGTCAACTAGCCGGCACCGGTGTCTCGCGGGTTTACTGGATCGATTATCCCCCCTACCGCGCCTACCCGTCTTTCTGGCAATCGGTGTCCGACGAGACAAACGTGGTGGAATCCTACCGCCGCTGCGGCGATGTGCTGACGAAGGCGGCGGAGATCAGCCACGCGAAAGGCCAGGAGTTCATCGGCGTCTATAAACCCTTCGACATCGGCGGTTTCCACATCGCCGGCGGGCAGATGACCGATACCCCGGTGAAGGACGGGCTGATGCGCGACGTGGACAACCACGTGCTCTGCACCATGCCGGAGATCGCCGCCCACCCGGACTGGTCGATGGCAGCCAATCCGGCATGGGCGCAGGCGGTAGAGTTTCCCATCACCCGGCTGCGTATCTACTCGAACACGCCCATCCCACCGGCGGAAGCGATGAATTTTACATTATGGACCAGCGAAGACAACCGGGAATACACCCCCTATAACGGCCCTCTCAACTTCGCGCAGCGGAAAACACAAAGGCCGCACTACCGCTGGACCCCCTCGGGGAAGCAGCGCGAGCCGGGCGTGAAGCAGCAGTGGTATCTGGAGTTCTCCGAGTTGAAACTGGATACACCGTTCCTGGCGATTGCCGCCGATTCCGACATCAATTGCCAGAATCAGCGCTTTCTTTTCATGGAGGCATCAGGCCGCGATGGGTGCGAGGCGCCGGTGCTGCTCACCCACGGCTCGCTAGATCGGGGCTTTATCTTCGGCAACAAGTGGAGCTGGGAAAATTACACCGAGGACGTGGTAGACGCCTTCGCCTGGCACGGCGGCGCGCTGGGGTTGGCGTTTACCGAGCGGACGGCGCTGCCTGCACTGCTGGAACCCGCCTGCCGGCCCGCGCACAAGGTCTGGCTGAAGCAGGTCGAGCGCATCCTGCGCGCCGGGGTGGACGGCATCGACATCCGCACCCTTTGCCAGCACCACACTTGCCTGTCCTGGCTGATCTACGCCTTCGCCGGACCTGTGCGGAAAGAGTTCCGCCGGCGCTTTGGCCGCGACGTGCAGGCGACCGAGCAGGATTACATATTGATCCGTCAACTGCGCGGCGAATGCTACACCGAGTTCATCCGCCAGGCCAGCACCCTTACCCGAAATCACGGCAAGAAATTCGCCGTCCATCTGGAGCCCGGCATCGAGGTGCCGGTGCAGCATAATATCCGCATGCAGCTTGCCATCGAGTGGCAAAAGTGGCTGGATGAGGGCCTGCTCGACGAGATCACGCTGAAATACTGGAGCGCGCAGAGCACCTTCGTGCATGAGGAAATCCTGCCCCGCGCGAAACGGGCAAACGTCCCGGTCTACCTCTGCGACCGCAACTTCTCCCTCACCACCCCCCGCGCCGCCGAGCTGGCTGCAGCCCTGGTTATCGACGCCTTCCGCGCCGGCTTCGCCGGCATGAACTGGTACGAGACGAACAGCTATTACATGATGAACGCCGAAGGATATTCCGTGCCGTTCGGCAACAGCGATTACGCGGTACGGCGGGCAAGCAAAATTTTGGAGTGCGGTGGCTAGACACCGCTTTCATTATGCGTAAGGTGATCTAAAAATCATCACGGTGGGTCTATCGGTCCGTTATCGAAAACGGACCGATAAGCCCACCGTCGTTCTTTGCCGTAAACCTTACGTCAAATGAAAGCGGCGTCTAGCCGCCGCACTCCGAAAGATTATTCCGGCAACTTCATCACCTTCACCCCGTCTGCCGTCCCGATCCACAACGCATCATCAACCAGTCGAAGGGTGGTGACGGTGAAGGTGGGGGCGCCGGATTTGCGAAGGGAATAGCCGATGAACGTGCCGTCCGGCTGCCGGAGCTCGATGCCGTAGGTGCCGCAGATCAGCGTGCCGTTCTTCTCCGTAAAAGCGAAAACAACAGACTCGGGCAGGCCATCCGATTGCGCAGTCATGCGCCAGTCTTCTCCCTGCAGGTTGCAGCTTGCGATGCCGCGCGCTTCCTCGGGGGTATTGGCGAAACCATACGAACCGAACCATACCCGGTCTCCGGTCACTGCGACGACGTCCAGATAATCGGTAAAATATTGCATGGCGGCGTTGCCTTGCCGGCGGAAGAAGGCCTGATCGTAGCGACGCCATTGATTCGTGGCAGGATCATACATGGCCGCGCCTTGCTCGTTCAGCGCGCACCAAACCTTGCCGACGGCGCAGCGGATGCCCGTCACATAGCTCATTGGCGGCGTGTCGCCTTGCGGATAATCGACCGGCAGGTAGGCGCGGATTGCGCGGCTTTTCAAGTCGATGGAGGCGACCGCCCCTTCCTTGAAGCGCCCGGCGCCCACCCACAGCCGTTGGCCGTCGCTGTCCATGCACTGAATGGCGTTGGAAGGCAGCCCATCCGCAATCGACAGGTTGCTCCACGCGCCGGTGGCGAGATCGTAACAGTCCACCCCGCCATGGTAGGTGCCCACCCACAGCTTGCCGCCGGCGACAGCCAGGCAGGTGACCCAGGTATCGAACAGCCCGTCGGCGGGAGTGAAGATGCGCACCTCCCGGGTGCCGGGGTCGATGCGCGCCAACCCGCCAACTTTCGACGCCGCCTCCAAAGCTGCCGGGTCCTTCTCCAGCATCACGAGATTGTGGTCGTTGGCGAACCGGGAGGCATGCCCATGCTTCAGCGCCGCCCAGACATACCGCCCGTCCCAGGCGATGTCGCTCACATAGCCGTCCGGGAGCGCGGGCGCCGGCAGCCACGCCGGCTCGCGCAGCGTCACCGCGCGGGCAGGCGCGGGAACGGCTTCGATGGAGGCCAGCGCGGCCTGCGCCTCCTTGAGATGATACGGATGCTGGACGGCGTTCAGTATCGGCGCCGCGTCCCGCGGATTACTGAGCGACAACAAGCTCTTCCCCAGCATCAGCCGCAGGTAATCGGACAGGTAGCGGTCCATGAAGCCGGCGCCTTCTACTTCCGGCACATGACGCAATCCCTCCCGGCACCAGCGCGCGGTCGCCGTCCAGTCCTTCGCGTCGTAAAATTGCCAGGCCCAATGGGTGTAGATCGCAACTGCCTTCTCCGGATAGGCCTTCGCCAGCGCGATGACGAACTCCGCGCCCTTCACCGCGCTCGCCTGTCCGCGCGGCACCAACCCCTTACCGTCAACCCGGCGATACTGTGTCAGGCGGAACCAGGGCTGCATGCCGCCCGCCACAAAATGGTCATCGCTGCTCCAGGCGACGGCCTGCTCGATGATCAACTGCACGCCCGCCTGGTCGATCTGCTCGTCCGGCGCCGATTCATCCCGCACCCGGATGGCATCAAGATAGCGGCGCATCGCATCCTGCGCCTGCCAGCTCTTCGGGTACGCGCGGTTCAACAGCTCCATGTACCGTGCCATCTCTTCGAGGGGGGCGCGTGTCTGCGAGAGCAGGAACAGCCAGGCGTCGCGCTGGTAATCGGTGCCCGGGTGCTGCGCGGCCACCTCCAGCGCCAGCGAGCGCGCCAGCGGCAAATCCTCCGCCTGCCGATCGACCAGCAGGCATGACAGCAGCGACTTCAGGTAGGGGTCGTGGTTATCGAGGATCACCGCGCGCTTCAATTCTGCCACTGCCCGTATGATGCGCGCTTTACGCGCAGGCGAATATTCGGCGACATGCCCGCTGTCCGTGAAAACAGCGCCGAATGTCTCAAGTGAAATCGATCCCCATGCCGGCCGGTTGCGCTCGCGCAGCGTGGCGGGAATGCGCTCCCCCATCAGGTGATAAACCTGCGCGAGCAACGTGTCGATTTCCTCCTTTGGCGGCGGCGCGGTAGAAACAGGAACGGTCGGACCGGTGTTTCGCAGTGCCTCTGTAAAAATCCGCCGGGCATTCCGCAGCCCCTCCGCTGTCGCGGTGGAGGGGAAGGTGACGTTGAATTCTTGCGTCTTTTCGGTCAAGGCGTCGGTGATGCGCATGGTGGCGCAGGTCTGCAGCGGCTCGCCTGCCGGCTGGCGCTCATCCACCTCGCCGCTGACGATCAGGTACCGGTTGGCCGGCACGGCAGGCGTATTGTCTCCGACCAATCTATCCTGCCGCAAACGCGCCTCGGTGAGCAGCACATCCAGGTTATCGCGCTCGATTACGAAGGTGTCGGGCAGCGCGGCGGCGGCTCCCTGCAGCTCGCGCGGGAAGGCCGTCTGCAGCCATTCGGTGCGCCGGAGTGGACTGAGGCTGCGGAAATCGACGATGCTGATGAAGGTCTGCCGCCCGCGCCGGTGCATCACCGCCAGCGCCAGCGCCGCCAGCTTTTGCGCGGCTTGCCCGGCGGCGGTATCAATGTCGTCCGGAGCGAAGGTTGCCTGCACGGCGCCTTCGACAGTGCCGGACTCCCGTCGGATCAGGCGGCCGTCCAGGCGGTATTGCGCGCCGTCGGCGGTCAGATTACCGAGCACCAGGTAATCCACCCCGGTGAAGGCGCCGACGCGCAGATCGCCGGCATTGGGCGCCAGCCCACTGGCCAGTTGCAGTTCCTGCAGCGCCGCGCCGATCTCCTCACGCTCGACCAGTATGAAGGTCGGGTTGTCCGCCAGCCGCGCCGCCAGCAGCGACTGCCATAGCACCGCCACCGGTTCCTGCTCCGCGCTCGCTTGCGGACGCGCCACCGCCAGCGCGCACGTTTCAGCCAGGATCGGCGACGCGGCAAGCGCAACGGCCATCAGCAGCAACAGGCGAAGTCGGGCGAAAACATGGGGGAAGCACAGCAGCGCCGGCAGAAAGCGATCCAGCATAAGCGTATCCTCTGCCTGCAATTATAAAACGGCAATCCAGCAATATACAAGAGGAGCGCCAGCCAATAGTCCGGAAGCGCAAGTTCCACGTTCAATAACTACGTTTCCAGCACTTCCCGCACCCGCGCGATATTGCGCCGCGCTTCCGCGACCAGGCGGGCGCCGCTTTCGCGCAGCAGATTGCAGAGCACGTCGCGGGCGGCCCATTCCGTCTGCAGCGTGTCGACCAGCGAGGAGGCGGTGATATCGCACCACGGCAGGGGGGTGGGCAGGTTGGCGGCGTGGCAAAAATCCAGCACCTTCGGATCATACGCCAGCCCGAAGGCGGGCACCGCCTGGCGCACGGCGAAGATGAGGGCGTGCAGGCGCATAGCGAGGATAAAGTCGCATTTGCCCATCAGCGCCAGCATCTCACGCGGGGTGAGCGACAGTCGCAGCACGCGGCTTTCCGCCGGAGTCCAGCCGGCGACTTCATCGGAAACGCGCAGATCCTGCTCCGCCTGCATGGGGATGAATAGCAGCAGCGCGCCGGTCCGTTCCGCCATGTCCGCCAGCGCGTCGGAGATGGCGCGGTAGCGGTCATGAGCATCAGGGGAATGCCAGCGCCGCAGCGCGACCCCGACCACCGGACGGCTTGCCGGGATATGCGCCGTCCACCAGGCTTCCAGCCGCTCCGACGGATCGGGCTCGAGCAGGAAGCTGGGATCGGCGGTGACTTCAACCGGCACGGTCACGCCCAACGATTCCAGCAGCCCCGCTGACGCCTGGTCGCGCACGGTGATAACCTGCGTCCGGTTCAGCACGCGGCGCGTGCACGCCCGTGCAATGGGGTGGTGGAGCGGCCCCACCCCCTGCCCCAGCATCATCGTGGGCACCCCCGCGCGCTGCGCCAGCCAGAGCAGCCCCAGGTAATAATATGGCGACCGCAGGCTGGTCACGTCCTGCAGCAAACTGCCGCCGCCGCTGATGAACAGTGACGCCTCCCGCAATCGCTCGCGAATGATGCGCAGGTTCCCGCGCGGGATGGCGGAGGCACCGTGCAGCTCGATGGTGAACGCCGGATCGGCGGACAGCACTACCGGCTCGATTTCCGGCAGCTCCGCGCGCAGCCCGGCGAGGATGCCCCCCAACACCGCCTCGTCACCGATGTTGTTGAAGCCGTAATAGCCGGAGAAAAGGACTGTCTTCATTTCACGATACCAACCTGATGTTTTTCAAAAAACAGGGAAGCCGGTATGTAGTAAGTTACCGATGAACCATATGGTTCACCCATGGGCATGAAAATGAGTGGTAGGCGGAATGCCTATCATACCGTTCATACCATTCTATTTTCATAGGAGCCACGCAGCC
>Ga0172368_10002721_pt1 | contig 22157 bp, 15 predicted proteins | sample Lak11m_FD_114540 | JGI IMG/M metagenome (GOLD analysis project Ga0172368, IMG submission 114540) | Freshwater microbial communities from Kabuno Bay, South-Kivu, Congo - kab_022012_11m | ecosystem: Environmental > Aquatic > Freshwater > Lake | place: Democratic Republic of the Congo: South-Kivu...
GAAGATGTTTCCCGCGAGAAGGATTACTACGCAGTGACGCCGGGGATTCAATCGGAACTGTGCGTGCCGATTTCCGGTGCACAGGGTATCCTTGGCGTATTGAATGTGGAAAGCAGGAAGGCGGATGCCTTTACAGATGCGGACGAAAGACTGCTTAACACCATTGCAGGCGGCCTTGCGACAGCACTGGAAAAATTACAATTGTTCGAATCGGAGACAAAGCGCAGGCGGGAAGCCGACGCCTTGCGGGAGGCAACAGCCGCCCTGACCAACTCAATCGATTTGGACAAGGTCTATGAAACCATCCTCCAATCACTGGGAAAACTCATCCCCTACACCAGCGCGTCCATCGAATTGATCGACAATGACTACGTCGAAATCGTCGCGCAGAAAGGCCTGCCCGGCGACCGGGAATTCGTCGGCAAAAAATATCCATTCCATCGAGGCAAATGGGGGACTGATCTGTGGAATCCAATCATCATTCCGGACGTCCAGCAGGATGACCGCTTCGAGAAATTGGCCGGAGCCGAGTACATTCGAGGGTGGATGGGCGTACCGCTGATTACTGAAGGAAAACTAATTGGCTATCTCAACCTTGACAAAGACCTGCCGGATTATTACACCGATGACGCCGCCGCCCTTGCTCGAACATTCGCCAACCAGGCCGCGATCGCAATTGAAAAAGCCCGCCTCTTCCAATCCGAACAGAAGCGCAGGCAGGAGGCGGAAAATCTCCGGGTAGCGGCAACAGTTCTAACGTCCACGCTTGAACCGCAACAGGTGCTCGAGACCATCCTGGTCGCGCTCCAGCGTGTGATTTCATTTGACAGCGCATCCATCTTCCAATTGGAAGGCGATTATGTTTGTCTCACAGCCGCGAAGGGACTTCCAAAACCAGAACTTGCCATCAACCAGCTTTTCCCGGCAAACAACGAATTACTGGACATTGTCCGCCGGGAAGGACAGCCGTTGATTCTGGCAGACGCCAGGGAGGATACCCGCTTCGAGAAGTGGGCGGCCGCAGACAATGTGCGAGGCTGGATGGGAATTCCACTAATCGCCCGGGGAACGGTAATCGGCTTCATCACAATGGACAGCCTCCAGCCGTTGGCCTTCGATGAAAACGACGCGATCCTGGCTCAAACCTTCGCGCACCAGGCCGCCACCGCCATGGAAAACGCCCGTTTATATAATGAAACACGCCAGCGTCTCGAGGAGTTGGAGATTGTCAGCCGGATATCGTTTGCCCTGCGGACCGCGCAGGATTCCGTGGAAATGCTCCCGATCCTCCTGAATGAAATCAAAAAAAGCATGGAGACGGATACTGCATCCATCTGGATTTACCATCCCGAAACCGATGAATTGGTTCAGGAGGTTGCAAGCGGCGGATTGGCGAATCTCCCCAAACCGAATTTCAAACCAGGAGAAGGCATTGCAGGGCATGTATTTGCAACCAGGCAACCCCGTGTTCGCGATGATTTTTCCAATGACCCAAGAACAACGCCCGAAAACGAGGGAACATTTGGAAGGGGCTGGGGTGGAATAGCCGTCCCCATTCAAACCACATCGGAAACGATCGGCGTGCTCGCAGCCGCCATCCAGTTGCCGCGCCGCGTCGAGTTACATCACATCCGCCAGATGACAACGATTGCCGAGATTGCCGGCAATGCAATTTATCGTTCCGATCTTTATGAAAGGAGCGAGGAGCAGGTGCGCCGCCTGACCACCCTGAGGGAAATGGATACAGCCATCTCGTCCAGTTTCGACCTGCACGTGACCCTCGACATTTTGATGGAACACCTGCTCTCGAAAATGGAAGTCAGCGCCGCCGCGGTACTGACCTTCAATCCTGACAGCCACACATTCAGTTATTTCTCGGGAATTGGTTTTCGCAACCCGGAAATTCTTCGCAAAGCAGTGCGCGGCGGTGAAGGGCTGGCCGGTCACAACCTTCTTAATGAGGAACATGTTTATATCGCTGACCTGCACCAAAAGACCGGCCTGCCGGATTTCAGGCTATTAATGCGGGAAGGCTTTGTCAGTTTTTATGGCGTGCCCCTGCAAAGCAAGGGTCTCATTAAAGGCGTGCTGGAGATGTATTTCCGCCATCCCTTCAAACCCGGCACAGACTGGCTTGATTTCATCCACATGCTGGCCGGACAGGCGGTCATTGCCATAGATAACTCGCGCCTGTTCGAGGAACTGCAGCACAGCAACCAGGAACTCTCACTGGCTTATGACACAACGCTCGAAGGCTGGGGCAAGGCCCTGGAATTGCGCGATAAGGAAACCGAAGGCCATACCCGCCGCGTCACCGAACTGACCTTGAAACTGGCGCGGCAAATTGGCATTCCCGAAGCCGAGTTGACCCACATCCGCCGCGGCGTTCTCCTGCACGATATCGGGAAAATGGGCGTGCCGGACAGCATCCTGCGCAAGGAAGGCCCGCTCACCGCGGAGGAAACAATCGAAATGAGGAAACATCCTCAATATGCCTACGATATGCTCCAGCCAATCCCCTACCTGCGGCTGGCGCTGGATATTCCCTACTATCATCATGAGTGGTGGGATGGGAATGGATATCCCAATGGCCTTAAAGGCGAAGGGATTCCGCTTGCAGCGCGCATCTTCTCGATTGTGGATGTTTGGGATGCTTTGTTGTCCGACCGGCCCTATCGGAAATCCTGGAAAAGACAGGATGTGATCCAGTATATCGTTGGCCTTTCCGGCAGGCAATTCGATCCAAATGTCGTCGAGACCTTCCTGAAACTGATCGACAAGGACGGGAAGAAACATACTCCCCCGGCAAGGCAAACTCCAGGGGTTGTGGAAAAAGACGATGATTCGAGAAAAAGAAGGCCGGGCGCCGATGACAGGCAAAAGGCAAAACGAGCCAAAACAAAAAAGATGCGGTGATCAACGTCACCGCATCCTTGTTGTTACCTGACCCGCAGGAAACGTCTCTTCCCAACCTGCAGCACGCCGGGATGCGGGAATGAAACGTCCCCGCGTTCAAGCGTCTCACCGTCCAAGCGAACGCCTTTCTGGTCCAGCAGGCGGCGCGCTTCGCTTTTGCTGGCCGCCATTCCCGAAGCAAGGATCACTTCCAGCACAGTTTGCGAAGGCTGCAACTCAAAATCAGGGATTTCATCCGGGACTTCCTTTTGCTGAAAGGTTTTGACGAAATTCTCCCGCGCGGACTTTGCATCCTCTTCGCCATAAAAAACAGCGGTAATTTCGCCAGCCATCTTCATCTTGGCATCACGTGGATGCAGAACGCCCCCGGCCAATTCCCTTTCAACGGCCTCGATTTCATGCGGACTCCAGCGCGTGGCAAGCCGCATATACTTGCCCATGGCCGAATCCGGCACGGACATTAATTTGCCGAACATGTCGTTCGCGCCTGTGTTGATCGGCACAATATTGCCGATGGATTTGGACATGCGCTGCGTGCCGTCCGTGCCGGGCAGGATGCCGGTGATGATGCCCACCAACGGCCTCTGTCCCAGGGCTTCCTGCAGCTTGCGCCCCGCCACAATGATGTTGAACAACTGGTCCGTGCCGCCCACCTGCACGTCGGTTTTCATCGCGACCGCATCGTACCCCTGCATCAAGGCGTAGAACGTCTCGTGAAGGTAGATGGCCTCGCCCTTTTCAAGCCGGTTGGAGAAATTTTCGCGCGCGAGGAACTGCTGAACAGTGAAATTCTGCCCGAGGCGGATCAAGTCCACGAGGGAGAGTTTGGAGAGCCATTCGCCGTTGTAACGAATAATCGTTTTCTTGCGGTCCAGCACACGGAAAGCCTGCTCGGCATACGTGCGCGCGTTTTCGGCGACCTGCTCCTCGGTCAGAATCGGCCGCGCTTTGTTCTTATCCGAGGGATCCCCCACCAGCGCGGTGTAACTGCCGATGAGAAAAGTGACCTCATGTCCCAAATCCTGGAACTGGCGCAGTTTCTGCATGGTGATCGTGTGGCCGAGATGCAGGTCGGTTGAAGTGGGATCATAACCGCAATAGACGCGCAGGGGGCGATGCTCCTTTTCGGCATCGAGTAATCGCTGGCGCAATTCGGCGGTCATGGCTTTTTTCAATTCTTCATCGCCATACTCCGTACCCTGCATAAGCAGTTCGACTTGTTCTTCGATGTTCATAACATCCTCCAAAACAGGACAAACTCATGAATCGCCCTGTAAAATGACAAATAAAAACGCGCCCGCGATGGTGAGGGCGCGCTCAAAACACACCACCGCAAAGATCAGGGGTGTGCGTAATAATACTTGCAGGAAGCGTTTACATCAAACATGCGCCTATTATACAACAAGAATAAAAAACGGGAACGTCCCGCGCATTTCACCAGCAATTCCCTATATGAGAATTTTTCATCACTTTTGCTTCGCAGGATTTGGCAATCCTGCGAAGCCATAGCGGGAATTGCTGGCATTTCACACTCCATCAGCCTGCGGGACGATTAATTGTTTTTATGACTGATGTTACAAACCGCCCCGAAGGTTTGGTCGGGACGTTCCGCATAAGATGAGTTAATGAGCCAGATTAAAAGAAAAGGACCACGGGCCTTTGATGGTGTAGAACTCATCGCTGTAAACAATTTGCTCCGCCTGTTCCTGCGTCATCTCCGGCGGGATACTCGTGATCTGCATCGTCTGCACGCCATTCACATCCACGCATTCCAGAACAATGCCGATGCCTCGATCCAGCATTGCCTGCTGGATCTTGGGCATATACACGGAACAATACTCCCCCTCACGCGGGTACGCCGCAATCGCTTCGATCACGATGGACGCGTTCGAAAGATCCGCATCCGGTGCGACAACAAAAGTCAGGGTATCGCAGCGCAGGCCGGGCTGTCCATTTGCAGGCTCCTGCAAACTCGCCAGGGTGGTCCCGTATTCCTGCAAAACATTTCCAGCGTAATTAAGGCTCGCCGTCCAAATGGACCAGTCTGACGCGTCCGGTAAAGTGAAGCAAACATTCGTATTCACATTTTTACCGTCCAGCCAGACACTCTCCATGCGGACTTCAATACCGCCAGCCACCTGATTCGGTGAAGCAACATCCGCCTGCGCGGTTGGGTAGGATGGATCGATATATGCCGTGGCTGTCGGCAGAAATTGGGGCAGTTCAACCTGCGGAGTGGATGGCGCACATGCCGCAAGGATAAAGACGAACAACAGGGACAGTCTTTTCATGGTGATTTTTCTCCTTTGATAATTATCCATATAAATCGGCCAGCGCCTCACGCGGACCTTCAAACTGGAACCGATACCCGGACTCGATCAGCCTTTTGGGTTGAGAGAACCTGCCTTCCACTACCAGGACATTCATCCCGCCCAAAAGGGTTCGCAGCAGAAAGGCCGGTGCGGGAAACCAATATGGGCGATGCAGTGTTTTCGCCAGGGCGCGCGTAAAATCTGCATTGGAGGTTGGCGTGGGTGCAACAAGATTATACGCCCCGCGCGCATTTTCATTCCCCATCAAATGGCGGATCGCGCCCACCCAGTCGTTAATGTGGATCCACGACATGGCTTGTTCCCCGCTGCCCAACGGCCCGCCCGCGAAGAGTTGCACCGGCAAGGCAATCAGGGGCATAAGCCCTTCCCCTTTTGCAATCACAACCGCCGTACGCGCAACGACGCGCCGCACCCCGAAATCCTCCACAGACCTGGTTGAGTCCTCCCATTGCACGGTAAGCCGGGCAAGGAAGTCCTCCGCCGGCGGGGTCGTTTCGTCAGCCGGAGAGCCGCTTAATCCATAATGGTTGATGCCCGATTGCTGGATGAAAACGCGCGGGCGGCGGGTCGCTTTTTGAATGGCGGAAGCAAGCGCAAGTCCCGGCTCGACGCGTGATGAAAGGAAGGCGCGTTTCACAGCGGCAGTCCACGGCCAGGAGGCAAGGGACTTTCCGGCAAGGTGAATGACCGCATCCATTTCATTCACCAAATCCCCCCACCCATCGGTTGACTTTGCGTCCCACTTTACCGCCTGCGCCCCGGCGGGAACATCCGCGTTGGAGCGGCGCGTCAATAACCATACCTGGTGGTCATCGGCAAGCAATGATTGGGTGAGACTCCGCCCCAGAAATCCAGCGCCCCCGGCAATTAAAATTTTCATATTGACTCCATCGGCCATGGCAGGCGATTTTACGATTTCAAGCAAGTAGCAGTATAATCATGCAGATTGCGAGGCAAAATGCAAGAGCCGGTACTCGTGCTCAATGCGAATTTCGAGCCAATCCATGTTTGCTCCACACGACGGGCCATCGGCTTGCTTCTGGCAGGCAAAGCCGACATGGTCGTGAATGGACGCGGCCACATCCGCACGATCTCGCAGTTGATCCCGCGCCCGTCTGTCATCCGCCTGGAAAGCCAGATCCATCGGCCGCGGCCCCGCGTCAAGTTGACGCGCCGCGAAGTATTCCGCCGTGACAATTATACCTGTCAGTATTGCGGCAGGCGCGACGGCAATTTGACGGTGGATCACGTTCTCCCGCGGCATCTCGGCGGCGAGCATATCTGGACAAACGTGGTGGCGGCCTGCCCCTCCTGCAATCACCATAAAGGCGGAAGAAAAGTGGAAGAATCTCACATGCGCCTTATGCACATCCCAAAGGAACCGCCTGCGAATGCCGCGTACATCTTTGGCCGGCATCTTGCGGAAAATGGCGAGTGGGAGCCGTATATTGCAGGCTGGTAAAGTGAATGATAAGGAAGCCGCGCGGGCAATGAGTTTTACCCCGCGCCATGCCAACCCGATCCGGCAGTGTCTCCCCTCTCCCTGAAAAACGGAGAGGGGCTTTCATTTTCAACTAAAATCCAGTTTCATAAAATCCCTGGCAAGGGCAACTTCACCCTGAAAGCGGGTTTGCGCCTCCTTGACCAGGTCGCCGTTGGCGTATTTTCCAGTTGCGTAGTGGATCAAATACAACCGGCCAACCTCCGCGCGGCTGGCAATTTCGCCCGCCTGTGCGGCGGAGGAATGCCCGCGCGCAAGCCCGGCCGCTTCATGGATCAGCACGTCGGCGCCCGCGGCCAGGCGCACCACCTCTTCACACGGCTCGGTATCGCACGAATAGGCCATGACCTTGTGCGTATGATTAAATTCGATTCGCAGCCCCATGGTGGGAATCATGTGGCGGACCGGGGATGCAAAAATCCTGAAATCCGGGCAGTCCAGCACAGTGGTCATTTCGCTGGAGGGCAGGCGATAAAAGGCAACCGGGAAGAAATTCGGCCATTCAGCCCAACCGTAAAAGCCCATCAGGTCTTCCACGCGATCCAGTGTGTAGTGCAAACCGTAGATATTGAGCGGCCTGCGGCGGCCCATCAGCCACATATCCATGAGTAACAACGGGAGGCCGGAGACATGATCCGGGTGAAAATGTGTCACGATCAGATCCGTCAAATCGTTGAAATCCAAACCTGCCTGTTCGAGGCGCAGGATCGGATTGCTGACCGAATCGATCAACACCATGCGTTCCTCGCCCACGACGACCATGTGGGTATTCTCACTGTCCCTGGTGGGAATGGCATTGGATGAACCGAGGATGATCACTTTGGGCATGAAATCACCTGTTGATGGTCAGCGCCAGGATAAGCGGGGTGACGTATGCCTCAATCACGGCCGCCACCGCCAGCAAAGGCATGACAACCCCAATAAATACTTTTGCCCAATCCGCAAGAATTTCAAGTATTACCTCCCCCATGGATTTACCGGTCTGCGGCGTCACCAGTGCGACTCCAATATAGAGGACAGCGGCACTGCCGATCATCAGGGCCGGGATCTCAAAAATGCCGTGCGGCAAAACCCCCGCGAGGAAGAGCGGCCAGGGCGGAATTCCAAGCAATTCAAAAGCGCCAAACAGCCCGCCGATCAAACCGATATTCACCAGGTACAGGACGATTCCCAGCACGCTGAACGAAACCAGCCCGGCAACCAAAATGCTCAACAATGCGCGGGTATTGTTCATGAACAGGAATGGCGCCGAGATACTCTCCCTCAGGCGCATGATATCCGGAGACTGTTGGACGCGTTCCATAAGTTTTGCCAGGTCATCCGGTGAAGTGCGCTCCAACGCCTTCGGCAGATTATCCATGATCAAGTCGTATCCCAGCCAGATGCCCACCCCGGCAATCAACGCGACCAGCAATGTCGGCGTCGCGAGCCTGCGAAGGGAGGTTAAAACTGCCTTCGAGTACCACGCGCCGATGGAACGCGCATCGCCCCGGAAATTTTTCCGGAACGTGAGCCAGATCCAGCGCAGGTTGATTACGTCAATTTCGCGGCCAAGCAGGTATTCGCGCTGGAAATGGGCAATGCCGACACGGATCAGCAATAGAGCGAGGATAATTACACCGGCCACAGCCAGCCACAAAACATCCTCGTTCCCCCAGAACATCATAACCGCCTCCCCCTGCATCAAAATGGCGACGGGAATCACGATGAAAGACGCCAGAAGATTGGCCGCCTTCACAGAGGTGGATTGCACCGAAATCACAATTGCCGCGCTCACCATCAAGATCGCGTGGGCGGAAGTCAGGATCAACAATTGAATCACGGTGTACCACGGCGGCATGGTCAAATGCTGGCGCGCAACCATGACCATATAGAATGCAATCGAAAGATAACTGGCAACCAGGGGGGTGAACGTCCCCAGCAGCAGTTTGCCAAAGTATAACTGCCAGTTCTCCAAGGGGGAACTCAACAACGGCTCAATCGTTCCGCGTTCCTTTTCACCGACAAAGGATTCCAGCGCCACCACAAGCGAAACCGTAATGGGAAAGAAACCGATGATCAAAATGGAAAAGGGTACGAGACGATCCTCGATCAGGTTTGCATCGTATTGGTTCAGAAATTCCACCGTCATCCTGGCAAATTCGTTCATCAGGATCGGGAAGAAGAAGGTCAGAATAAACAGCGGCAGCAGCACGCGCCAATCGCGCAATTGGTCCTTCAACTCGCGGCGCGTCACCAGCCACACAGGCGATAAATTATCCCACATGGGCTTCCCCTCTCATATCGGACATCACTTTGAGATACACCTGTTCCAATGTGCGCGGCGCCTCCTGGAAAGCCATGAGCGGCGCGGACATATTGGACAGGGCGCGCACCAATTGAGGATTCGATTCCTGCGGCCGCTCCACGCGCACCCTCCAATGGGTCGCCGTTTTATCGGCCAGGACCACCCCCGAGGGCATATCCACCTCCCCCGCCTCCCATGCATCGGAAAATTTCACTTCATACTCCGGTGCGCCCAGCACGCGATGTTTGAGTTCATTCAACGTACCCTGTATCAGGATGCGCCCGCGATAGATGACCGCGATAATATCCGCCAGCGCCTCGGCCTCCACGAGATTGTGCGTGCAAATGACAATCGTCCGCTGGGATGATTTCAGCCGGGCGATTTCGTCGCGCACCAGCCGCACAGACTCGGGATCCATGGCGGAGGTGGGTTCGTCCAGCAAGAGGACGCCCGGATCATGCATCATGGCACGCGCCAGCGCCAGTTTCTGTTTCATCCCCTTGGAATATTCACCAATCCGGCGGCGCGCCGCCTCGCCCAGGCCGAAATATTCAAGCAAATTATCACTGCGCGCCTTGCGCGCCTTCGGGTCGAGCCGGTAGACCTGGCCAAAAAAATCCAGGTATTCCTCGCCGCTCATACGCATGTACAGGCCATGCTGCTCGGTGAGCACGCCCACCGAGGCGCGCACATCGCGTCCCTGGCGGACGGTATCGTACCCGGCTACGCGCGCCCAACCCCGTGTGGGATTTAACAACGCGGTCAACATGCGGACGGTGGTCGTTTTGCCTGCGCCGTTCTGCCCCAGCAGGGCAAGGATCTGTCCCGGCTGGATGGAGAGGTTAACTCCATCCACAGCCACAAAATCATTGAAATTCTTGCTCAGATCATTGGTCTCGATCATAATCTTTCTCAGGGTATCTGCCGAATGAAAACGCGTCAATCAGACAACGGTCATGCGCTTGGGTATCTTAGAGATCACATAATCCTCACTGGCTGGCGCGATGCCGCCACCCCAAAGCCAGCACGGCGCAAATTGCAACCACCGCCATGAAAGTCTGGTTGGCATTGATGCCTGCCAGTTGCGAAGCATCGAGCCTCAGGAAGTCCAGAAGGAGGCGGACAATCGGGTAGAAAATCATATAGACAAGAAGCACATCCCCGGGTTTGAGTCTGTCCCCAAACCGCCGCGCAACCCACATCAAAAAGAACATGTTCACCAAACTCAGGATGGCCTCATAGGCAAAAAGCGGGTGATAGTATTCAACGGTCTCAAAGCCAGTCAGGCGATGGGCGGGATCTATATAAAGTTTCCACGGCAGGTCCGTCGGCGCGCCGTAAAGTTCCTGGTTGAAGAAATTTCCAAAGCGCCCGATTGCCTGCCCAAGTGCAAGGCTCGGCGCGGCAATATCCGCCCATTCGGCAAAGTTAAGGCCGTATTTCCGTGAGTAAAACCATAATGCCAATGCGCCGCCGATCACTGCGCCCGGAATCCCAAGGCCGCCTTTCCAAACCGCGAGGGCGTCCAGTGGATGCGTGAGATAGTATGCCGTGGTAATACCCTGCTCGACCGACGATGGCGGGGGCGTGAAGATATGCCACAGGCGCGCTCCAATGACCCCGCCGACAATCAGGTAGATCAACAAATCCCAGACGATTTCCGGGTCATAATTGCGGCGTTTTGCCTCGCGCGCTGCCAGCCAGCCGCCCGCGACCGCGCCCAGCATGAGAATGATCCCGTAAAACCTGATTTCCAAAAAGCCAAACGTAAACCTGTCAATCATGATTCCTCATGGAAGTCTCGACTGAAGTCGAAACTACAATTTTTTCTCTTTTTTCATGCGCGCGTGCCCCTGTACGCGGACGTGTAAAATGCGCTGAAGAGCAGTAAAATTTCCAAGCAATGCTATCAATGAAACGCCAATCAATGGCTGATTGAATACCAGCGAGGGGATCAGGACAATGTAGCGTTCCACGCGCGTGAGCAGTCCCACCCTGGCGGTAAAGTCCAGGCCCTCCGCCCGCGCTTTTACATAGGAAACCAGCACCGAGCCAGCCGCGGCGGCAAAGGTCAACATTGCGCCAAGGGATTCATCCCGCATCACAAAGTAGTAGAGCAGGCCGCCGAATGTAATCAATTCAGAATACCGGTCGCTGACTGAATCGACAAACGCGCCGAAATCACTCGATTCACCGCGCAGGCGCGCCATGGTTCCATCCAGCGCATCGATCGGAACTGTCAGGAGAAGCACAAGGCCGCCGGTCAACATCTGGCCGCGCGCCAGAAAATAGGCGCCCAATGTCGTACCTGCCAATCCCAGCAGTGTGATTGCATTGGGGGTTAAGCCAAGTCGATTCAAAAAACCAGCGATGGGGTCCAGAATTCCCTTGAACAAAATTCGCAGACGATCCGTAAAAGTAGGTTTTGAGTTAACTGTTTGATCCACCGGTCATAATCCTTTCGAAGTTCCTGCAGGCGGGTAGAAACGCCATATCGACGAGGTGCATATCATAATCTAAAATCAGGCGTGAATCCCTGAAAATTACCCATGAAGATGGGTGAAATAACGAAATTGTAATGCGCAGCCAGATGGAATCCTACAAATCCGCTTTTACATACTTATCCCGTTTGTATCCCCACGAAATCCCCCGGCATTAACCGGGGCTTATTCGTCCTTTCCCTCTTCAAATTCATCCTCCGCGTTTACCAGGACTTCGCGTTCCCTGCCGCCGCCCTGGGACGGTCCAACCACGCCCATATTCTCGAGTTGGTCCAGCAAACGCGCCGCGCGCGGGTATCCGATTCTCAGGCGGCGCTGCAAAAGCGAAGCCGATGCGCGCTGACTCTGCTTGACAATTGAAATGGCCTGCTCGATCAACCCATCGTCTTCATCTTCACCGGGTTCCTGCAGGAGTTTTTCCCACGGCGGCACATCGTCCAGCGGGGCATCGCTATTCTTTTGCCAATGAGAAATGATGCGCTCGATTTCCATATCCGTGACCATCACTCCCTGCGCGCGCACAGGGTTGCCTACTTCCGGATTCAGGAAGAGCATGTCGCCGCGGCCCAACAGGGTTTCCGCGCCGGTGTAATCGAGTATGACCCGGCTGTCCACGCCGGATGCAACTGCAAACGCGAGGCGCGCCGGAAAATTGGCTTTAATGAGACCGGTGACCACATCTGTGGAGGGACGCTGCGTGGCAACCACCAAATGAATCCCCGTTGCGCGCGCCATCTGGGCGAGGCGGACAAGATTATGCTCGGTCTGGTCCGGCGCGGACATCATCAAATCGGCCAGTTCGTCGATCATCACAACGATGCGGGGCAGGATGATGCCGTCCGCCTTGCGGGATTGTTTGCGGTTGTATGACGCAAGGTCGCGCGAGTGGCTGGATTCAAGCAAACGGTAACGATGTTCCATCTCCACAACCACCCATCGTAAAACGCCGAGGATGCGTTCGATGTTCGTCTCCACTTTTCCATAGAGATGGGGCAGGCCATTGAAGCGCAGCAATTCCACCATCTTGGAATCGATCATGACCATGCGTAAATCTTCGGGCGTGTTGTTCATGGCAAGACAGGCCGCCAGCGAGGTGATGCAGACCGATTTACCGGAGCCGGTCGAACCCGCAATCAACAAGTGCGGCATGCGCGCCAGGTCTGCAACCAAGGGGTGACCGGAGACATCGCGTCCCAAAGCCAGAGTCAACGGAGCGCCGACTTTGTGAAATGTTTCTGACTCAAGCAGGGATTTCATTCGGACGATGGAACTGTGGGTATTCGGAACTTCAATCCCAACGTAGGGTTTGCCCGGCACCGGCGCTTCGATTCTCAGGCGTTCCGCGGAAAGGGCAAGCGCAAGGTCCTTCTGGAGCGAGGCGATCTGTGCGACGCGCACTTTCATCTGCTGGGCGTCTTCTTCATCCGAACCCGGCTTTTTGATGAAGCCCGGCTGAACGGCAAACTGGGTCACCGCCGGGCCAACGCGATAGCCGATGACCGTTGCAGGGATTCCAAATTCAGCCAGTGTTTTCATGATCAAACCGGCTGTCTGGTTAATGGTTCGTTCGTCTGCGCGCACGGCGGTCTCAGCCAGAAGGATCTGCAGGGGCGGCAGGTCTTCATGCCGCAGGGGCGCTTTGGCCGGACGTTCTTCCTTTTTTTCCGGCGCGCGCAGGGATGTTCGGAATTCAGGCGGCAGAGGCTGGGCTTTTTTCTTCGGGGCGGCTTTGACCAGCCTTTCGGGTTCTTCATGAATCGCGGCAGGAGTTGGTTCATCCGCGTAAATGGGTGCTTCACCTGCAACGCGCAGGAGCCAATGCTCCAATACGGCCCATAACCCAAAGCCGGTCATGAGCAGCAGGAGCCAGAGAGCAAAAAGAATGAGACTGCCCCAAACGGGACCTGCCAGCATCCATGCAATTTGTGTGATTCCCCATCCAATCTGGCCGCCATCCCTGCCGGAGGCGGACCGGAGGAGGTCATTGCCATTGATGGCGGCGAGCAGGCCGAGGGTCAGGAGAGAGGCGAGTTCGATTGCGATGAGGCGTCCCCAGTTGATTTGCCCCGCGCCGCGCCGCAGGAGAAAGAATCCGCCATATCCAATCGCAAAGATGACGAGGTAACTTCCCCATCCAAACCATAGCAAAAGCACGCCCGCAACCAGATTGAGGAAGACGCTTTGCATGTTCCCGCCTTCCCATAACGCCACCAGCAACATCAGCGCAAAAGCAAGCAAAAGCACTCCTGCCGTATCGCGCACAAAACGGCCGAAATGCAGGTTGAAATGCGCAAGACGATCCAGCCAGTTGTTGCGGGGCGGATGATCCTGCGCGAATTGTCGCTTTTGGGGGCGGGGGAAATTCGGCATGATATCTACGATGCGTCGAATGCCAGTGTGCGCATTCTGCGCGATTATTGAACCTTCATGCTCAAGCCCATGCGTTGATGGGGTGCGTCGACATGTAAAATACGGACACTGATATGCTGTCCTTCGGAAATAATATCCTTCACCATCTGGCCGTTTTCGAGCGGCATCTCGGAGGCATGGATCAAACCTTCCACACCGGCCTCGAGTTTTGCAAACGCGCCAAAGGAAACAACACTGGTAATGACGGCGGGTACAACACTGCCTTCAGGAAATTGGGTGGACGCCGATTCCCAGGGATTCGGACACAGGCGTTTGAGGCTGAGCGCCACGCGGCAGCGTTCAGGCGCAAGATCAAGCACCTGAACTTCCACGGGCTGTCCCATTTTTACAATCTGATTCGGGTGGGCCACACGCCCCCAGGATAATTCGGAAATATGGATCAACCCCTCCACCCCGCCCAGGTCAACAAACACGCCAAAATCCGTGACATTGGTTACCATGCCGTTGACCCGTTCGCCGGGATGTAACGCGCCGAATAATTCGGCGCGCTTGCCCGGCTCGGCTTGCGCGGCGCGCTCTGAAAACACAATACGCCCGTCTTCCGGCACACATTCGATCACCTTGAGTTTCAGCATACGCCCCACGAAGGATTCAAGGTCATGCTCGCGGCTCGGCAGGTCATTCTTGCCGGCCAGTTCCACCAGATGTGAAAACGGCACAAACCCGTACAGGCCATTCCCCTCCACAAGCAGTCCGCCGCGGTTATACCCCGTAACTTGCAGGTCGACGATTTGATCGCGCAGGTACAGATCCTTGACCTGGCCCCAATCTGCGGACGGTTTCCCGGCAGGAGGCGGGGTGGAAGCCGCCGCCGCCGCTTCCGCGCGAACCTCCACCCTGCCGGTCTGGCGGACGGGTTGGGGCGGCGCATAACGAGTCTCCTCTGCGAGAACTGAAGCCCACCAATTATCGTCGATTACCGGCATTGCATTTTCTGATTTTCTCTTTTGGCCAACCATTAAGGCCTCCTTATCTTGCTCATTTGGTGATTTTGAATTCCATATCGAGAATCGCCTTTGCCACGGCCTCCACCGCCACCCGTTGTTTGCGATACAGATCGGCTTCCGACATCGCCAGGCGCGCGGCGACATCGCGCACTTTGCGGCCCTCGATAAATTTCATTTCGAGAATATTGTATAAGATCCATTCCGTCGTGAAGTGCCTTTCCCCCTGCGGCCGAACCTGGTCCACCGCCTTACGGAGCAGGGCGCGCAGCGCATTGGCGGAATTGCCATCGGTTTCATCCACCATTTCGCGCACAACCTGAAGTTTCATCAAGGGGTTATTGGTCAGTTTTGGACCGCCCCAATAATGGGTCAGTGCATCCTTCACCCAGTTCACCATATCCGCCTCCTGTGGAAGCGGCTCGGCAAGCAGGTTTGCGCTCGTATCATAGCGGCCAACGGCACGCAAACGCTGGATCATCTCCACCTGGGGTTGCAGGTCTGCCAGCGAACGGAACATGCGCTGTTGCAACTGACGATCCTCGAGGGCAAGCGCGGCGCGCTCTGCAAGCAGCCACAGGGACTCACGCTGGTCGTGTTCAATCTTCTGCTGGTTTCGCCGCGCCACACCCAGCAGGCCGAGCAAAGGCGGTACTTCGTCGCGGTCCATATCGGCCCGTTTTCGCTGGTGCAGCGGTAACACCCAGAAATTTCCCCATTGAAATTCGCGGCGCGTATCGCCATTCACCTGTTGGAGCGCCTCGGTCAGTTCGTCCTGGTCGAGCAGGGCGCGGTTTCCCGCCATGACGATCAACGACAACCCGTCTTCATTCAGCGCGGCCACAAAAGCGGACGGGGATTGCAAATGGTCGCGCACCGCGGCCAGCACCGCTTCGAGGAATTGTTGCAGGTCGCCTTTCGTAAGCAGGCGCTCCTCCACGTTCTGGAGCAATTGCAGTTCCGCCCGGTCGCTGCCAAAGAACAGCCAGCGCTCCCACAGCGGCGCGGCAAATGTGATTGCATGTTCAAGCAAAAGCACCGTGGCAACAACCGCCAGCGGCACGAACGCGTTATAGGGAGAGCCAAGCAATTCGCCCGCACGGCGCACGATCGTCATCAGGCCAAGCGCGACAGAGGCCACCACCGGCCCGCGCATGATCCATTTGAACAGGCGGCTCTTTACTACACGGTCCGGCCATGAGACGCCAAAGAACGCGACCGCATAGGCCATCATGATCACCAATGCGCCCACCATCAGGTTGATCAACGTCGCCGCACCCCAGAAGAGATAGGGATGCCGTCCCGCAAGATCGTAGCCGAAGAGCAGGTATGGATAGGAACCAAGCGCGGGAGCCGTGGCGCCGGCCATCAGGTACAACATGCGCCGCCTGCCGGAGCGTGTCAACATGCGGGTGTAGGCCCGCGCAAAATTGACCGCGGCCCACACCATGGCGCCCACGTAAAACACGGTAAAGATCTCGGTCCACAAAGTGCGTTCGAGATGAGGCGCAGGCTTTCCATCTGGAACGAGTTGCCCCAGCAAATATCCAAATGCAAGCAGGATGAGAAAAGCCGAGGAGATGGCGTACATACCGCGCACTGCAATCCGCCGGCGTCCGCGCGAGGGGCGCCCGGCTGTGACCAGTAACGCGTCTGAAAGATGCAGGTAGGCGGCGGGAAGAAAAACGATCCCAAACCACTGTAAACGCAGGAGCAGATCGATCGTCCCGGCGGTCAGGGATTTATCCTGGAGGGCCTCGGTGGTGAATACAATGACCACACAAAGCAAAATAATGGCAAAGGAACGCGCCACACGGTCGCGCAGGTTAAAGGACAGCGCGTAGAGAAAAAGCGAAAAAGCCGTGATGGCAATGCCTGCCGTCAGGATTTGGTTGAGCGTCTGGATCCCCGCCAGCACACTATTCGTCCAACCGTTAATCATACAACCCTTCCAGTAAGGAAAATCAGCGGCACAAGCCGCATTAGACACTACTTCAAGATCCTCGAAAAAAACAAGGCCACATCCTGCGTCAAATAATAATGGTCATTATACCCGCAGAAATCGAAACCCAACTTCTGGGCCAGGCGAATTGCAGGGATATTTTTGGACTGCATCTCCAGTATCAGGCGGCGATGCGCTCTTTCGGACGCCCAATCCTGGGCCGCGTTTAATAGGGCGGACGCGACACCCCGGCGGCGTCTCGACGCATCCACAACCAGGTCCGTGACCCAAACCGAGGAGGCCGAACCACGCTCCAGCATACTGATATATCCCACAGGGTCAGGGCCGGCAAGGGCAGTGAACATCATGGACCTCCGCACCCAATCATCAGCAAGAGCGAATTTGTCATGCGGATATGCAAGGGAAATCAAGCGCGGCAGGCGGACTTCGCGAAAGGATGCAATGATCTGGGAACCGTCGCGGCGCAATTCCAATTGCCAGACAGTGTCGCTCTTCGTATCGTGGTCCATCGCCATCAGGCGGGGAAGATCAGGGGCAAGTGTTGGGCGGAGTTGTAAGTCAGACATGGCATTCCAGAAACATGGTTTTATTGCGCCATCACACGCACAGGCACAATACAGGCGGGAAGAGCCTCACCTTGATTATCGGTAACAATGAGCCGCAACTGATAGTCTCCGGGCGTCAGGGCAGACGTATCCCATCTTCCAATGGGACCATTGACGATCACTTCCCGTCCGGCGGAAATTGTGGCCCAGGTATCGCTTCCCTGCGGGGCGACTTCATACTTGTAGAATCCAAAATTTGGGATATTGACCGTCCCGATCAATTCAATCGTCCCCTCCACTTCCGCGCCAGGTTGCGGCACAGTAAGGATCACCTGGCCGGGAATGCAGCCGGCGGCATTGGGAACCGGGACGGATTGAGGCAGGCCGGCAAACTGGGTCATCATCCCGGGCGAAAGGGTTCCAGTGGGGGTCGCGAGGAAATCCAATGTGGGTGTGGACAAAAAAACATCCGCAGGCAGCCCGGGAATGATAAAGGATGCAAGGGAGAACTCAACGCAAAAAAGAATGAGGATCATGACTGAAATCGCAATGGATTGCCCAAGGCGTCTCACAGAGAACTCACGCTCCATTTTATAGACCGCTGTTTGCCATTCACGCCAGGAATTCCACAACCAGCGAAACGCAAATAATCCCCCAATCGCCAGGATGACATAGATCAACGCCTCATACGAGGCGAGAAACCTGTAAACAGCAGTCATAAATGATGTTTCTACACAGCCTGCATTGTACGCAATACGCCGCGAATGATCTTTTCAACCTTGGGAGTGATGATCTTCCCAGCCTCGATCACCTCGGCATGCGTGGTAATGGTGGAGCCGTCCAGGTTGGCCTTGTTGCTGATGCCGGACAACCCCAAAACCCGCATACCGCCATGCCGCGCCACGATCACTTCCGGAACTGTGGACATACCCACCGCGTCCGCACCGGCCAAACGCAGGAAGCGCAGGTCGGCAGGCGATTCAAAGGATGGACCGCTCAACCCCGCGTACACGCCCTCGCGCAAAGGCACCCCGTTCTCCTTCGCCGCGTGACGGGCAAGGTCGCACAAGACCTGGTCATAAGCCTGACTCATATCCGGGAAGCGCGGACCGATTTCATCCAGGTTTGGGCCCATGAGCGGGTTCAACCCTGACATGCCCATCAGGTTCAGATTGTCCGTGATCAACATCACGTCACCAGGCTGGAAATCGGGATGTACTCCGCCGGCGGCGTTGGTGACGATCAACGTCTCAACCCCGATGCGCTGCATGACACGCACAGGCAACGTCACCTGTCCCATGCTGTAGCCCTCGTAGTAGTGAATACGGCCCTGCATCACCAGGACCGTTCGCCCCTCCAGTTCGCCCGCGACAAAACACCCGGCATGTCCCTGAACAGTGGATACTGGAAAGTTGGGCAGGTCGCTGTATGGGATGCGATCCGCTTTTTGAACGGAATCAGCCAAATCGTTCAGGCCGGAACCGAGGATGACGGCCACGCGCGGCCGGTGTAAGGTTTTCCGCAGCAATGCCTGGGCGGCTTCGTCAATTTGTGCAAGGGGGATATACATTTGCATAATGGGATACCTGTTTAAGAATAAAAGATTGACGCAGAAAAGCCACATCCCCACCGGAAAGGCTGTATCTGTGCGCTCAAATTATAACAGAATTCACAATCGCAATTTCGAAATGAAGGTAGATAAAAACGGCTTCTTATGCTATCCTCTCCGAACATGAATGGTTCCCCGTCGCGAGATATCAACGCCCTTTCATCCGGCATCCTTGCCGTCACAGGGATTGGCCTTCTTTTAATGCCCGGCCACATGCAAATCATCCTTGCAGGCCTGCCTGGCTGGGTCACGATCGCCATCGGGTTTCTCTGCTATTTGACCGCGCTTGCAAGCCAAATGGTATTTGCCATACAAGTCATCCGGAGGCGTGAAACGCTCATCCGCATCGCCATGACTGCGCTGCTGGTCGTCCTGTGTGGGATGTTCGCACATGCAGGTTTATGGATCGAGGCGTTTCTGTTGATCGTTGTCGGGGTCTTACAACTCATTACCGCCATACCCGGCTGGAATAACCGCTTTCCTGAAATCAATCTCCAAAGAGTATTGACGATCCTGGTAAATATTGTAACGGGCATTTTCCTTATATCCACAACACCCGATCTCGAACATCCTTATTTCCGCCTGGGTTTATACAATCCCCTGCTGGCAGGCGCCTTTCTACTCACTGCCGGCGTCGGCGCGATTTACATGCACTCACCTGCCTCGAACCGACATTTTATCCTGACGCGCCTTTCCGCCCTTCCCTGGCTTGCATGGTGCGTGATTTTCACATTTCCGCCTTCCCTGCCCAACATCATTCCCCCTGCTTCAATTGCAGCGGGCATCCTGGTCGGTGGGATTCTGCCCTGGCACAGGATTAGACTGCCCGATGACGATGTACTTGGACACCGCGTTGTAATGACCGGCGGCACCGTGCTCCTGATGGTGCTCATTTTCCTCAGCGCACTGCTTGGACAAACAGATAAGCATCTGGCAAACCACTCCGGCGTAATCATTTCCGCGCGTGAGGCGGCATTTCTTTTTCTCCTACTGATCTCGATGGTCATGTATTACGGCATTTCGACCATCCTGATGGCGATCAACGGATTGATGTCGGAACTGGGCGAAACGAATGAAGAGGATCCGCTTTCGCGTCGGGATGAGCGCCTGATCTTGTGGAACGAACGCGTGGCGCGGTACTTGAAGCCGTTCGCCCTCACGGGCGAGGGGATGCGCCTGCGAATGCTCTCGCAATCGGACCAGATCAACACCCTGTCCCGCCAGCTCTCCACTGAAAGACACCGCAATGCCCAGTTCACCCTGCTTGCAGAATTAAGCCAGCAACTCGAAAACCAACTGGACCCGCCGGTTTCCGCACAACTGGCGGTCAACACACTGGAGCGGGCCATGAGTTGCTCGCTCGTCTGCATTTACGTGCACGAACCGGAACGCCGCGAGTTCATGCTCCTTGCGGCGGCAGGTTTTCAGACAAACCTGATCCCGCCCGGATACCGCCAGAAAACCACGGCAGGCGTCATCGGACGCGCTGTGCGCCAGCGGAAAACGCAAATTGTCGCGGATGTACGCGTTGATTCGGATTACATCTTCTTCGAAAACGAGACCAACCTCTCAGCCGTTGTGGTTCCTTTGATTTTCAACGGGCATGCAAACGGCTGCATTGTGGTCAATAGCGAAAAGGTGAACGCCTTTAGCGGTATCGATGTGGCGTTGATCGAGGCGGCAGCCGCCGAACTTATGCGCGCGTGGGAACGTTCAGGTTACCAGCAGCGCCTGACCGAGTTGATTCAGGCCGGGAGTCTGCTTTCGGCAATGGTCGAACCGGAAGCAACTGCGCGCGAGATCGCATCCATTTCCAGGGAAATCCTTCAGGCCCGTTTCACGTTTGTGCAAATCCAACTCGGGCAGGAGGGGGATTTTTTACAGAGTGCATCCTCGGGCGACGCCCCCCGCCTGCTTAAGTCGCTAAGCCAGCAAAAGGACATGGATGAACTGATCAAAGCCGCATTCCATGCCTCCCAGCCATTCCGCGTGCGGGATGTCCGTAAATATTCATCCACTTCCCATCTCGAAATCGATCATAGCGGATTGAGATGCATGCTGGCCATCCCGATCCGCTGGCATCGGTTAAGCATCGGCGCAATCCTGGCATTCGGAAAACAAAACGAAGTGTTCTTCACCGAAAACGACGAATCGCTGGCGGAACTGCTTTCGATCCAGGCGGCAGGCGCTTTTGAAAGCACATGGCTGCAACAAGAATTGCGCTCATCCCTGCGCACCACCTCCCTGCTCTACCGCCTGAGCACCCAGATCATCCAGGCAGATGAAATGCAAGCCGCCGCCCTCGATATCGCCCAAACAGCCCACAAACTGGGTAAAGGATCGTCGACAGGGATTGTGTTATTCGGCGCCAACGGGCAGGTCGAAGCGGAAGTGGAAGTGGATGAAAATGGCGCACACAGCGGGGGCAATCATCCCATGGACACAATCAAGCAGGTGATGGAATCGGGACAGTTAATCTACTTTTCGCACGGACAGGCGGCCACACGCGCGTGCCTGCCGATCCAGACCCCAATCAGAAAATACGGCGCCTTGTGGGTGAACATCCCCGAAGTCAGGGGCCACAAACCTGCAAACCCCGCCGACCTGCAAACCATTGTCAACCAGGCGGCCATTGCGCTCGAGCGCTCGCTCTTCCTGGTCGAATCGCGGCGCCAGGCGCGCGAGATCAAGGCCGCCTTCGACACCCTGGAGGCCACGTACGATCAGACACTCGCCGCACTAATGTCTGCTTTGGACGCGCGCGACCGCGAGACGGAAGGTCACAGTATGCGTGTCAGTCTGCTGGCCAGGAAATTCGGCGAATTGCTCGGCATGTCGCCGCAGGAACTCAAGACCCTGGAACGCGGTTCACTATTGCACGATATCGGCAAGATCGGCATCAGCGACAGCATCCTGCACAAACCCGGGCCGCTGGACGAAAACGAATGGAAGATCATGCGTCTCCACCCGGAAATTGGCGCGCACATTGTGGATGGCATACCTTTCCTGCAGGAAACCCTGCCTGTCATCCGCTGCCACCAGGAGCGCTGGGACGGCAGCGGCTATCCGTTCGGCCTAAGCGGGGAGGAAATTCCACTCCTGGCCCGCCTTTTCGCAGTTGTGGATGC
>Ga0172368_10002722_pt1 | contig 22146 bp, 18 predicted proteins | sample Lak11m_FD_114540 | JGI IMG/M metagenome (GOLD analysis project Ga0172368, IMG submission 114540) | Freshwater microbial communities from Kabuno Bay, South-Kivu, Congo - kab_022012_11m | ecosystem: Environmental > Aquatic > Freshwater > Lake | place: Democratic Republic of the Congo: South-Kivu...
CATGAATGGCACTTATATCGCTTATGATCCAGCGACCGGCGAGGAACTTAAAACTTCTGTACCACTGACTGCCATTTTGGCCTATGAGCGTGATGACCTGCCTCTAGATCAAAATGAAGATGGTAATTTACGGATCGCGGTCATCAGTGCTTCCCCAAATCAAGTAGTCGATGGTCATTGGGCGGTTAAATGGGTAAACAAGATCGAGTTCAAGGACCTTGAACAGGAGTGGATCCTTGAAATCGATGGACCTTTGCCTTTAACGATCGATAGAGCCAGTTTCCAATCCTGTTCGGCTCCCCAATGTCATGGAATTTCCTGGAAAGATGATAAAGCTCAGGATTGGACAGGTGTACCTCTATGGCTGCTGGTTGGGTATTTGGATGATGAGATCAAACACGAAGGTCCAGCTTTTAATGACGCTCTTGCAGAAAATGGTTATCAGGTTGATATCACTGCGAATGATGGATACAGTCTAGCCTTTGATAGTGTAAGGATCAAACGAAATGATAATATCTTGGTTGCTTACACAGTGAACGGAAATCCCCTGCCCGATAGTTACTTTCCGCTGCGACTTGTGGGAAGTGATTTAGAGAAGAGCGAGATGGTCGGGATGATTGCATCCATCTCCATCAGTCTGGATCCCACCCCGCAAGCGACAACTCCTACGGGAACTGGCATTCTTAATGTGACTGGACTGGTCGATCAAGAACTAACTTGGAATGAAGCTGATATTCGCAAATTGGAAGTCATCACAATTACCGCTGAGCATCCCAAAAAAGGTTCCGGGGATTATGAAGGCATTCGCTTAAATGATCTACTGGACATGGCAGGTGTTAAACCTGGTGCGACCAAACTCTTGATCACTGCAAGCGATGGGTTTAGTACTGAAGTGGTGCTAACTGACATATACAGTTGTACCGATTGTCTGCTCGGAATAGATGGATCGGGCATATTCATAATGGTTATGCCTGGTCTGCCCAGTAATACCTGGGTCAAGGATGTTGTCACATTGGAGATCAAATAATATTTTATTTGGTTGCACGGAAGAAATTTCTTTTGCATAGACTACGAATTATTCTTGTATTCGTTTTGATTCTGGCTTTCCTCGGGCTTGGAATTACTGGATGTTCTGATAAAAAAGTAATCATAACCAATGAGAGAATTCCATTGGTTGTATTTGCTGCAGGTAGTTTGATTATTCCATTTGAACACCTGGAGAAAGCTTTTGAATCCCGTTACGCGAATATTGATGTACAGGCTGAATTTCATGGAAGTATCCAGGTCATGCGGCATGTGACTGATTTGCTTGAAGAGATAGATGTGGTAGCAACTGCAGATGCTACTCTGATCCCCATGTTGATGTATTCAAGTATCAACCCTGATACGGGACAATCTTACGCCAACTGGTACATCCGTTTTGCCAGCAACCGTCTGGCTTTGGCTTATAACGATGAAAGTTTATATAAAAATGAGATTAATACCAGTAATTGGGCGGAGATATTAGCCTTGCCAGATGTGAAGCTTGGATTGGCGGATCCAAGATTTGATGCTTCTGGATATCGGACATTGATGGCTATTGCTCTTGAGGAGATCCATGCTGATCATTACGATTTATTTGAGCCAATCTTCGATGGGCAATTCAGTATGCCGATCGTTATTTTCCGGGAAGATCTGACCATGATCAATGTTCCTGAAATCCTGGAAACGGTTTCCGGAGCTCATATCTTGCTACGGGGATCGAGCATCCAGTTGATATCTTTATTGGAAACAGGTGACCTGGATTATGCATTTGAGTATGAAAGTGTCATCCGACAGCACGGATTGGATTTTTTGTCTCTTCCCGATGGGGTGAATCTTGGAGAGGAAGGATTTGATGAAATATATGATCTTGTTCAGGTGAACTTGGATTTCCAACGCTTCGCTAAGATAAAACCGGAATTCAGTGGTGAAAGGATTGGTTATGGGATCACCATTCCCAGCAACGCGCCTCATCCGCAGGAAGCAGCCCTTTTCATCGCCTTTTTGCTAAGCCCGGAAGGGCGTGCACTAATGGAGACAGATTATCACCCAATTTTTAACCCTGTGAATGCTGATGGTTTTCAAAACATCCCTGCAGACTTACAGTCTCTGTGTTTACCGGCACAGTAACTATGCAAAAACGAAATCTATTTTTCAACACTATATTTACGTTCTTAAGTGGACTTCTGTTTCTTTATATCATTCTTCCGCTTGCAAGCACATTGTTGGGAACAACCCCGCAACAATTCTGGCTGGCTTTTACAGATCCGGAAGTTCTAAATTCGATTGGATTGACTTTTGGCGCAGCTGGTCTGGCTACCTGTCTGGCATTGGTGACCGGGGTTCCTCTGGCATATCTGTTGGCAAGGCGAAGTTTTCCAGGAAAGGAGTTGGTCGAGGCTGTTATTAACTTGCCAATTATTGTTCCACATACTGCTGCAGGTGTGGCTTTATTGATGGTGTTGGGTAGAAAAGGTTTGCTCGGAAGTTTATTCGAACCATTAGGGATTACTTTTACAGATACTCTGGCTGGTGTTGTAGCCGCCATGTTATTTGTCGGCTTGCCTTTTCTTGTTAATATTAGCCGTGAGTCTTTTGCCATGATCGATGAAGAGATCGAACTTGCAGCCAGCATATGCGGTGCTGGTTCCTGGCAGGTTTTTTGGTATATTTCTTTGCCTTTGGCTGGACGTGGAGTTTTTAGCGGAGCAATGATGATGGCTGCCCGAGGCATTAGTGAATTTGGAGCAGTGGTTATTTTGGCATATCATCCCAAAGTTGTTCCAGTACTGGTCTTTGAGCGACTCCAAGGTTTTGGATTGACAGCCGCTCAGCCCATAGCTGGTTTACTGATCATCATAGCTCTTATTGTTATGATTGTGATTCGTAAAGGTCTTATTCCAAGACAGGCATGACAGAATGAACAATGTGTATTCCTCTCCCGCATACTGGTTATGTGGAGAGAAAAAATTCGAATAGGAGAAGTATTAATGAAACGTTTTTCAATCTTGTTTTTGACCCTGCTGGTATGTGTATCCATGCTGTTAGCAGCATGCCAACCAGCAACGGTTGCCACCGAGGCACCGACCACAAAAGCTCCCACCACTGAGATTCCAATCTACTCAACAATTCCATCCCTGACGATCACAGGTGCGTTGGATCAAGATTTGTCATTAAGCGAATCTGATCTGCGAGCTATGGAGGTAGTTACCATATCAGCTGAGCATCCCAAGAATGGACTTGGAGATTATGAAGGGGTACGCCTTAATGCCTTGCTTGACCAGGCAGGGTTAGTCGATGGTGCTTTGAAGGTGATCTTGACTGCTGGCGATGATTTCACAACTGAGATACCAATCGCTGAAATAAAAGAATGTACTGATTGCCTTGTTGGCTTTGGTGATCCGGGGGTGTTTATAATGGTTATGCCAGGAATGTCTGGCAAAGCCTGGATAAAGGATGTGGTTCAAATCGCTGTGGTTGGACCTCCTGACAATCCTAACTTGATCCTGGCTACCACCACCAGCACCCAGGATTCCGGGCTGTTGGATGTGTTGATCCCCATCTTCGAGACACAGACTGGTTATCTGGTTCAGACTATAGCTGTCGGTACTGGTGCTGCATTACAAATGGGAGTGGAAGGTAATACCGATGTGCTCTTGGTTCATGCACCTTCAGCCGAAAAAGAATTAATGGAGGATGGTAGTGCCAGGGACCGTTTCCTGGTGATGCACAATGACTTCGTGATCGTCGGACCTGCCGATGATCCTGCCGGGGTAAAAGGTGCAACCGATATTATTAAGGTCTTCCAGAAATTGTCTGCGGCTGATCAGACTTTCATTTCACGTGGGGATGATTCGGGTACACATAAAATGGAAAAAAGCCTGTGGGTTAATGCAGACTCTGATCCAGCCGGACAACCTTGGTATCTGGAATCCGGGCAGGGCATGGGTGCCACATTGACACTGGCTTCTGAAAAATCAGCTTATACACTCACGGATCGGGCAACCTACCTGGCAAACCAGGTCAACCTGCAACTGAGTATCCTGTTTGAAGGGGACCCATCTTTATTGAATGTGTACCATGTCATGACTGTTAATCCGGAAAAATGGCCGCTGGTTAACTATGAAGGGTCCATTGCTTTTGCAAATTTCTTGACCAGTGCAGAAACTCAGGCAGTCATCGCTGAATTTGGTGTGGATAAATTTGGTCAAGCCCTGTTCTTCCCCGATGCCGATAAAACAGATGCGGATCTTGGATTGGAATAGATAAATTGTGAGATCATGATATCCCATTAATTCAACCAGTTTGATAAGATCCTGCAGCAGGAATTTGCCAACAATTCTCGTTGCAGGATAATTTATGATTCGTTTATCAAGAATGAAAATTTATCGGTGGTATAATATTCTGCTTTTTTAAATAATTCGATGTGTAATTTAATTATAAGGTAGTAAGATGGCGATATCCGGTATTAAACAATTCCTTTTTGGAAAACCATTTCCAACCAGCAGAGAAATGCACGAACGCCTGGACAAAGTGCGCGCCCTGGCGGTTTTCGCATCCGATCCGATCAGTAGCAACGCTTATGCAACCGAAGCCATCATGAGCGTTCTGATCGTTCTTGGAAGCAGCTCATTGTCCTTGACTTTACCTGTAGGGCTGGGAGTGGCTGGCCTGATCTTGTTGGTTATATCCAGTTATGTTCAAACCATTTTACATTACCCGGATGGAGGGGGGGCATACACAGTTGCTAAGGATAACCTTGGACAATTCCCATCATTGTTGGCAGCTGCAGCTCTGCTCACGGACTACATTCTAACTGTATCGGTCTCAGTCTCTGCAGGTGTACGCGCAGTCACTTCAGCTTTCCCAGAAATATTTCACTATCGTGTTCATTTAGCCATCGTGGCTATCATCTTGATTACATGGATGAATTTGCGCGGCGTACGGGAAAGTGGAACGGTCTTCGCTATTCCAACGTATGCATTCGTTATTGGAGTATTGGTTACCATTTTGATCGGATTAGTTCGCCAGACGCAATTATTTGGAGCTACACCTCTCCCTATGTTGGATGTTCCTGTAGCTGCGATTTCCTCTCCAGAAGGTTTTGCGTACATTTGGTTGCTTATGAGGGCTTTTGCAGGAGGTTGTACAGCCTTGACGGGCATCGAAGCTATCAGCAACGGAGTTCAAACCTTCAAACCACCTGCGGCAAAGAATGCAGTCATCACAATGGTGGCAATGGGGACCATGGCCATGTCTCTTTTTATTGGCATAACTATTTTGTCTACTCACCTGCACCTTGTGCCAGAGGAAGCTGAAAGTATCCTCTCACAGATGACACGGGCAATTACTGGTAAAAACTTTATTTATTATTGGGTACAATTGTTTACGGCAGCCATTTTGTTCCTGGCAGCCAATACTGCTTATCAGGATTTTCCCCGCCTGAGTTCATTTCTTTCGAATGACCGTTTTATGCCGGGTTGGATGCAAAACCGTGGTGACCGCCTGGTCTATAGTTCTGGCATCGCAGTTCTGGCTGTCATAGCTTCTCTAATTGTTATCCTCTTTCAAGCCAACGAGATCGCCATGCTACCGCTCTATGCCTTGGGTGTTATGCTAAGTTTCAGTATCTCGCAAACCGGGATGTTTCTTCTGATGGGAAGAATTTCTCACCTTAAGCCTGGCGAATCCCTACAAACAAAAATAACCATCATCCACTATGAAAAAGGTGTGCGCTGGAAACAGGCTTTAAATGCGATTGGTGCAATTGTAACATTTGTAGTTTTCATCATATTAATGAGCACGAAATTTCTGGAAGGCGCATGGATCGTGATGGTGATCATTCCCTTCCTTGTATTCATGTTTTATTCCATTCACCGCCATTATGAGCAAGTTTCTGCTGCCCTCAGCACCAGGGAGCTGAAACCTGAATCTTTGACTGAAGTTGCCAACACAGTTATCATCCCGATTGGTGATGTCCACCGGGGTACTTTGCGTGCCCTTGTTTATGCAAAAAGAATATCAAAAGACGTACGTGCTATTTGTGTGACCACCTCTCCAGAGATGAAGGAAAGATTGTTAATGCGCTGGAATCGCTTCCCTAAATTAACCAGGCATGTAAAACTGATCACCATTGAAACCGATTATCGCGATGTGATCACGCCAATTATCGAATACATAGAAAAGGTTAATCTTATAGAATTCCCGGACAAACTGGTTACGGTAGTAGTTCCACTTTTCGTCCCACAACACGCTGCAGAGAGATTGTTGCATAACCAGACTGCTGTTCAATTGCGCTGGGCTCTTCAACAGCACAAGGATATTGTGATAATTGATGTACCCTTCCATATTGACTCTCAGATGTGACCTTTCAAGATGATCATGCCCTCATGTGGTTTCACAAATATTTACAATTCCACTGTCCAATTCTTGCTTGCAAAAACCACCCGGAACTTGGAAAATCAGATCGGGTGGTTCACTAGGTAATAGAATTATTACCCAATGGATTTGATCAAAACTATTTTCTCGGACCCTGAAGTATGGCAGATCACAATTCTGTCATTAAAACTATCCGGGTTGGGAACACTCTTCAGCCTGGTGATTGGGCTTCCCTTGGGAACTCTTCTGGCACTGGGTAAATTCCCTGGGCGTCCATTTATTTTGAGCATGATCAACGCAGGCATGGGCTTGCCGCCAGTCGTGGTCGGATTAATGGTTGCCCTGTTACTTTGGCGTAGCGGACCTTTGGGAATCTTGCGGTTGATTTACACTCCCAGTGCCATTGTGATCGCTCAAACGATCATCTCAGCACCGGTTGTGACCGGGCTATCTGCCGCAGCCTTGCAGCAGCTTAATCCCCGTCTGCGTATGCAATTATTGGGATTGGGAGCCAACAATCTCCAGATGATCGGCTGGTTGTGGTGGGAAGCCCGTTTATCCCTGTTTGCAGCACTAATGGCTGGTTTCGGGAGTGTTATCTCTGAAGTTGGCGCTTCCATGATGGTGGGAGGCAATATCCGCTATCAGACCCGTGTGCTGACCACGGCAATCGTCTTGGAAACTGGAAAAGGTCAATTTGATTTTGCCATCGCCTTGAGTGTCTGGTTGCTTTTATTGACATTCATGATCAATCTAACCCTTACCTTTATTCAGCAGAAAGGTGCTCGTAATTGAACAGCCTGCTTGAGATTAGGGATCTTAGGGTCCGTCTTGGTGAAAAAATTGCCATAGAAGTGGATCACCTGACGGTAGATCAGGGCGAAATACTTTCGATAATTGGTCCAAATGGAGCTGGTAAAAGCAGCTTGTTGCTGGCTGTGGCACGCTTACTCAAACCAGAACAAGGAGAAATCCACTTTAGAGGTCGACAGATAACTAAAAGTTCAGACACTCAATATCGGCGTCATCTTGCATTGGTGCTGCAGGAGCCGCTGCTCTTGGATACTTCTGTTTCAAACAATGTGTCTTTGGGTCTTCGTTTTCGACGATTATCCCGTTCAGAGATTAAGAGTCGCACATCAACATGGCTTAAAAGGCTGGATATTGACCATCTGAGCAAACGCTCAGCCTGTGATTTATCCGGTGGTGAAGCCCAACGTGTCAGCCTGGCCCGTTCCTTCGCCTTGCAACCGGATCTGCTTTTATTGGATGAGCCTTTCAGCGCGCTCGACTCTCCCACGCGTTTACGTTTGTTGGAAGAATTACACGCAATTCTGGCTGAAACGAACACCACAACCCTTTTTATCAGTCATGATCTGAAGGAAGCCTCTCAACTGGGGGATAGAATGGCAGTAATTCTGAATGGCAAAATTAGTCAATGTGGCACACCTGCCGAGGTCTATAAATATCCCAAAGATGATGAAGTGCGGGCTTTCTTGAGTCTGCCTGTAAACTGAATATTGACTCAACGATTATGATGGATCGTAATTTTTTGTTGTCATCACCCTGGGCATAGTAAAGGGACTCTTCATGATCAGGGTGCTGGCAGGTAAAAAAGTCGACTTGTTAACACTGCCCCGATCCTGTTTCAATTTTCTGGAATACCCCTCCTGAAATTAATAATCATTCCTATCAGGGATTCACACCAGTGCTGATCTCCCCGCGCTGCAACCTGTCCAAAATCTCCTGAACATCCATTTGTTTTCCCTCGCTGAGCAGATCTGGGTTGACATCCACCAGGAAAAGCGGCATGGGCAAATTCTGCCCGCCCTGACCAGTCACCAGGTCTGGCCAGATGGACTTGATGGCAGGGATCACATTTGGTTGAAGGCTGACAACCCAGTTGGCTGTCAATCGATCGTTTGGACGTGTTTGGCTGATGATGTTCAAACCATACTGTGACATGGTATCCAGCAGATCGTCCGTTGCCACACCAGGAAAAACATAAGCAATATCGACATTGTAATTTTTCAAGGGGTCCGCGAAAAAACGATATTGACCTTCTGGTGTATCCGTGGGGATCTCGGAATGTACCGGATAGTCATAGAAGGGTGGAAACTTCGGACTGCACAACCCGCAATAAAAAACCATCCCGTTTAGAAACGCATCATAAGCCAGGTCACCATCCGGAGTATCTTTCTGAGTGATGATACCCACTCGATAATCAGGAGATAGCAGGCTGGCGATGTACCCTGCCATGAAAGCTTGGCTTTCAATGGATGCGCCTTCTCCTCCAACCATTGAAAGGTTGGAGGTTGCGGTTAGACCTGGGAGGCTCACCCCCAGGAATTGCACATTTGGAGCGGTGGTAGCCAATTCAGCTAAGCCGGGGTCAGGGGGGAAAGCTACCAAGATCTTCAAATTAGGTTCCGCCCCGATCTCGTTGCTGGTAAAGCTATTGCGCACTTGGAAGCGCATTCCGGATGCCTGGGCAAGTTCACTAATAGTGGTTTGATATAAATTCGATTGCTCCTGGGGCAGGTCCACCGGAATGATCAGGATTGCCAGGGGAGTGCCGGGAATTGGTGAGGGGATCTCCGTTGGATTTTCAGTAGGCGGTAAGGATGTTGGAATTGCATTGGTAGGCGTGTTGCTGCTGGGAAATGTACACCCAACCAGGAAAAGCAGCAGTATAAGGGTAGCGAATTTTATTCGCATAAGATCATCTCCAATAACGTTTGATTATTTTTAATATTGTAACTGATATGCATGGTATTGTATCAGGTCTAATATCATTTCTTTGTATTGGCGAGAAGATATACCCAAGAAGAAGGATAAGATCCCGGTTTCGATTAATGTGGTATCAACCTGATATAAGGTTTAAAAATCACTATTGTAAAAAATGATTTATTTATTTCATCAGGGTGGTCATTAAATAATTTTAGGAGTCGATGAATCTGTAAAAAAACCAGACTATTCTTCAGAAATCCACGTTTTTTTCGTATATGGGGAAATCTTGTGGTGATGCAGCAGTCATGTAGTCCCGTCTTGAGTCGATCCACCTTAAGGTATTTAACAGCGACAAAGTAATCCTGTGACTCTCATGGGATTTCAGTTTAATTTCCAGTTCGGCAATTATCAAATCTTGTTTTGGATAGCAATTTTTACATAACCAATATGGATAAATATGAATTATAAAAAAATGATCCTGATGTTTCTTTTTGTTAAATCCTACGCTTTTGCACTTGCATAACCCTTGCGACGCGCAGGCTGTAGAACAATATAAATACTGACCCCAATTGTTCCACCAGCTCATTGGTGTGGTAAACAAATGCCATTATCAATGCCAGGATGATCAGGCTTGCATGGGGTAAGACCAGTTGGAAGATGAAGGTATTTTTTCCCATGAAATCCAAAATTATTGGCAAAATTACAAGGATTAGAATTATCAGAGTTCCAATTTTATAGGTATCAACCAGGTAATTATTAAAAAAATTATGCAGGTTGGTTTCATGTTGGACATTCCCTGCAAATATTGCTTCCGGGGTTTTCCAACGGAAATAATTCTGCCCCCAGCTTATCTCTTCTCCGGAAAAAAGGAAACAACCAATCATCAGTAAACCAAAAACAATCATAGGAATTTTATTTGATTGACGTTCTTGTTTTTTTCCATACAAAGATATCAAGGCATATGCGAGGAGAAAAATGGAAATCGTCAAAAGAATGGGTGTTAAAGTTTCAAGAACCCCATCTTCCTTGTACCATTCAAGAATTACCAGATTTGATCCCCAGGGAATGGAATAGCGGATTATGCTGCCAATAACCAGTGCAAACCCCAACAAAGTGGTTGGGATCAATGCAATTGCAGGCTTTCCAGATGGGTTCAATCCATCCCTAAGAATTAATTTTGGTAATTTTCTTAACCCTTCTGGATATAAGAAGATCAGGAACCCGATTGTGCCGAGGAAGAAGAGAGTTAAGAAATAGATGTAAGGCAGGTTTAGAAAACGAATTACAATAAAAGCTACAAAGAGAGCTGCTACCAAGATGATCGAACTGTTTTGCCGGAGAGAATTTTGACTTTGGGATTCCGATTTCATTCCCGTTTGCTGCCAGGGGATATTGGTTGTGGGAGATTGATCTAAATTCTCATTATTTCCAAGTGTTGGTTTCAGTGGAATTTTAAGTTTAGATGATTTGGCATCAGAAATTTGGTAAGTTTGACTTGCTTTCGGGAAGGAATTTTTGGGTCCTGCATGAAAGGATGACTTTGGTCCGATCTTATCAAGGTATTGAGATGCACTAACTTGTTCTTTTCCTGAAAGCCTGTTTTGAATATAGACAAATGGATTGACTTTAACGCCATTGATCAGTAGATATCTTCCTGAACCCTCATCAGTAACCCAGTTCCCCCCACATTCGCAATGGATCACCTCACCCAGGTAACTTCCCCATACATAAGTCAAATATTTCTTCTCTGCAAGGTATTTTTTTCCAAGCTGTCCTTATGCTTGTAATTATCAAGATCTTGGAGAAGGATTATTTCCAATTTATTCAGGCTTTCTTTTGAGAAATCTAATCCTTGCTGATATTTAGACTTCGTCAGAGTGACACCTTTTTCTGCTATTTGCCTCATTTCATCGTCGAGACCAGACATTGAGCCCTCCCGATTTCGATAAGAACCTTTCTATTATTGTTTTCAATTCTAACATTAATTCATTCTTCTTCCCAATTTATGAATTTATTCCTGCGAGAAATTGGCTGATCAGGCTTAATTAGAACCAGCCATCAAATGTAGATTTACCCTGCATGGGGTGCTCAGACTCAAATCCAGGACAGCCTAAAAAATGCTTAATCTCAATAGATCATGAAGAACCGAATTATTACTAAACTGTAGTTACGCCCCTGATGCTGATTTCGCTCGAGTCAAACTCAGCACCCCTCCCCTCTTACCCTATTTAAGAGTCGCGTCCCTAGCAATTTGGGTTGAGTCTCAGTACAAGCATTAGAAAGATTCTGCAATGATCAGCTCATACCACCCGGTTTTTTCAGTTTGCCAATATCCAAATCTCTATCTTGTCTGATCCGCCTTCCACCACCAGATAAAAGTTGCAACAAACCCAATGATAAAAATTATAAAGACCATCACATAGCTGTGCACACCCAATGCTTCCACCTTCATTCCGGGGAAGTCAGCAAGCAACGAAGGTATCGTCCAGGGAAACCAATCTCCCCAACCCATCACAGCAGCGATCTGAGCCAGACCCATTGTTAGAAAAGCCCAACCAAGTGGAGGTAAATAACCACGACCTCCACTTGCGATCAATGCCACCACCGGCATCAACATAATCGTAAGAAAAGCGATCAATAACAGAGACCAAAATGTTGTCCATGCCAATGCGGGAGTCCAACCAGGGATATTTACTGCAACACCAATCCCGAGTGTTACCGTAAAAATAAGGATGGTCAGGCTTATTAACCAAAGAAGGATCAATGTGAACTTGGCACTAACGATGATCCCGTGCGAGGTTGGCAAAGCCAAAATCTCTTTGATTGTATGATCAGAAAACTCGCGTCCGAAGACCCAAGCTGTAACTATTGCAAACAGGATAGAGCCAGCAATCCCTGTACCCATGGTCATCATACCAAAAAGGGATGGCCAATCAGCGACGCCTCCGACTAATTGCGCCTTCATGCTTATTATTCCCAGTTCTTTCGCTCCTTCGGGATCTTTCAAAATTAACATGAATAATCCAATGACCAATGGCAAGATAAGGAACCCAAGAGTAGTGATCAGCGGCACTTTGGATCGACGAGCTTTGAGAGCCTCTGCCCATAAAGCAGATAGAAAAGCGTTCATACTTTTTCTCCTGTTAGACGCAGGAAATATTCTTCAAGGTCTTCATGTTCAACAGCAAGTCTTGTAGGAGGTGTTCCTGCGTTAACAAGAATGGTCGCAATTTTTTCTGGTGCATTAATAGCATCTAGGTCGCTCAATAAAAGGATGTTATTATCAATTTTCACTCTAAAACCTGCCTGTGAAAGTGTGCTTCGAGCAGCACCGAGATCGTGTGCTTTGATCTCCAACCGCAAGGAACGCAATTCTTCAAGTTTCTCTGCATCGAGCTCCTCGAGAATTCGCCCCTGGTGAATGATACCGATGCGCGTCGCCAGGCGATCTACTTCCGTCAGGATATGACTCGACATAAAAACGGTGACTCCTTTATTTTCTGCAAGGCTCGCCAGAAGCTCGCGGATTTCGACTACACCTGCCGGGTCTAATCCGTTTGCGGGTTCATCAAGGATAAGCAGATCGGGTTCATGTAGCAACGCCCGTGCCAACCCCAAACGCTGAAGATTTCCCGTGGAAAGAACACCGGCTTTTCGATCTGCGTAAGGGAGGATACCAAGTTGTTCGATAAGCCGGGATGTAGCCTTTTTGTCTGAAATCCCCTGCAAACGTCGAGCGATTTCCAGGTTTTCTCTTACCGTCAATTCCGGGTAAGCAGTAGGTGTCTCCACCATATAACCGACATTATGCCAGGGTCCGACACCATTGGGTCCGATAGTCTGCTCCAATAATTTGATTGAGCCTGAACTTGGGCGGATCATGCCTAATAAGGCACGAATCGTAGTGGTCTTGCCTGCACCATTCAGACCAAGAAAGCCATAAATTTCTCCCGGCTTTACCCGTAAATTGACTTTATCAACTGCATGAACATGACCGAAAGATTTTGTTAACCCGTTTGTTTCGATTGCTAATCTCATTTTGCACCTTATTGGTACATGTTGTTAATTATTATGACTCGACACAGTCGTTGTGCCACCCGCCTGGTGGATATTTTGCGGAAATTCCGAACGAAATATCAATTTGTTTAATTTAACGATTCTATTATCCGATTTATTTTAAGCATTATTTTCGTATCCAAGTAATTTCAGGTTCCAAATCATTCAGCAAAATAAAATTGCGTGTCTTGGATAAAACCAGATCCTTTCTTAAAAAACACCCCAAAAAAAAGATATTGGAATATGGGTACAAGACTAAGTATACAACATGGGACGTTCCATGCTAATAGCAATGATGGAGAAATGGACTAGCGATTCCCCCATGCTGCATCAATCAGTGTAGTTTGTTCTTTTCTTTCGTGCAAAGCATTCAGCACCTCTGCCGATTCAGGAGTCGGTTCCCGCCCTATAAAATCAACCAGGCGGGCATAGATATCAACAGCTGCCAGGTGAAACCCATCCGGTATTACGACACTGTCGAAATAATCGCTTCCAAAAAAACACTTGTACCCTTATGTCATGGTGTTTAAGCATGATGTTCCGCAGTCTTTTGAAGTCACAGTGTATCCCGAAATACCAGAACTAAGGTAAAATATCCACATAAATTGACCCCGCCGTATTGCGGCGGGACCTTAACCCCCCCCACAGGAGAACCCCCATGTACAGTACAATTATTATCGTAGGTAATGTAGGTAAAGATCCCGAAATGCGCTATACCCCCTCCGGACAGGCAGTCACAAGTTTTTCGGTCGCCACCAATCGTGGTTACACCAACAACAATGGTGAACAAATCAAAGAAACCACCTGGTTCCGCGTCTCCGCATGGGGCAAACAGGCTGAAACCTGTAACCAATACCTCAAGAAAGGTAGTAAGGTATTGGTTGAAGGTCGTTTGACCAGTGATCCCACCACTGGCGGACCGCGCATCTGGCAAGCCCAGGATGGCACCTCGCGCGCCTCTTTTGAAGTCAACGCCGCAACTGTGCGCTTCTTGTCTTCACGCGGTGAAATGGATGGTTCTGTTCCTTCCGGCGGTGATGAAGGTGGTTTCTCTGATCCCGGCGAAGATGACATCCCCTTCTAAGTGAATGCAATAATAATATGAGCACTCCACCCCACGAGCGTACCTCCCCAAGGCTGGAGGTTACCTCCGACTTGAAAAGCACCTATGCCAACCTGGCACGTATCGCCCACTCCCCAGCCGATATCGTCATCGACTTTGCCCATCTCCTGCCTGGTGAAACCCGTGCCCAGATTGGTGCTCGAGTCCTGATGTCACCCATCAGCGCCAAGTTATTGCTTCGTGCACTGACTGAAAATATCGCCCGATACGAAGCCGCTTATGGTCCTATCAATATCCCCGTCAATTCAAATCTGGCAGACAACCTCTTCCGTCCACTCCAACCCCCGTCCGAAATTCCGCCAGAAAAAACGGACGATAAATAATCTCAACCGGGGGTGGTAAAACCCGTAAGGTCTTATCACCCCCTCTTTTAATTTCCGAGAATAGAGATAAGTATCATGGATAAATTGGAACAGATCGCTGACCAGGTTCGCCAGACCTTCGACATTCAGACCGCGGCCCGGGACAAAGCCCTGGCTCAATCTCGCATGCTTACCCGGCATTGCTCACAGGCCATCCGTGCTGTGCACAGGGAAGAGATTGATGCAATGCAAACCCATTTGGATGAAGCCGATCTGTTGGCAGCCTCGCTTAGCACGAACCTCGAACCGTTCCCCAACCTGTATCACACCGGTTACACTCAGGACGCCCTCAAGGAATACGCCGAAGCCCACATCACCTGCGCTCTCATCCGGGACCAACCCCTGCCCTCACCAGATGAGATCCACGTCATTCACGCCACCTATCTGAAGGGGCTCTCCGAAGTGGTTGGTGAATTGCGACGGCGTTGCTTGGACATTCTGCGTCATGGCTATTCCTCAGATGCCGAGCGTTTGCTCACTTCGATGGATGATATCTTTGCTGTTCTGGTTACAATGGATTACCCGGATGCAGTCACCAACGGTCTACGCCGCCAGACGGACATTGCCCGCAGCATCATCGAGCGCACACGCGGTGACCTGACATTCAGCCAAAGAGGTGAACATCTTACCCGTGCCATTGCCGATCTCAGTCAGCAATTGCACTCCAACGAACAATTGCCAGGTGACCTTTCAGAGATTGCTTACCAGCCTGACGAAGAATAATCGGGAAATAGGTGAGAGTGACTCCTGCCAATCATTGATCATGTACATTTATTCCTTATCTGTTGGTGGATAGCCACTCTCCTGATAGGCATCAAACTTCTAATTTTATAAGCCAGGTTGAGTGGCTTGCAGGTCATTGTGTCACAAAGATATTTCATGTTGGTGCTGGATGGGATCAATTTCAACCCAAGGTTGGTAATCAATATCGACATTCTTAAAAAACATGCAGTACTGGTTTAACCTTGATAATCTCAGTCGACAACTGTTAAAAGATTTAATAAGGTTTCGTTGATGAATATATATTTCGCTTGCTCCATTACCGGTGGTAGAGATTTTGAAACTGCCTATCAGACCATCACCCAGACCCTGCTCGAATCCGGTCATCAGGTTCCCACATCCCATCTGGCTGAAAGTGGTGTGGTTGATCTAGAAAAAATTGTGGATGCACACGAGATCTACAATCGTGATGTAACCTGGATCCAGGCTTGTGATGCTCTAATTGCAGAGGTTAGTACACCCTCACACGGTGTGGGATATGAGGTTGCCTATGCCCTCGGACTCTGCAAGCCAGTATTATGCTGCTACCAGGCTGGGCAAATGGTGTCCAAAATGATTACCGGCAACCCGGATGTGAATTTACTGGTGGTTCCCTATCGGGATTCGAACCAGGTTGCTGAGATTGTTCATAAATTTATCAATGACTTGAGAAAAAGATTGTGAACTATATCACGTATTAATGTGACATTTTTCTCTATCGAAAAAACAGTGTATCAACTATCATCGCATTGGAGACGGGGTCTTGGACACCTCCAACATGTTGAATTACTGTCTCCTCCTTTGGCGAACGCCTCCGCATGGTACCCACCACGCGGAGGCTGTTTTTAACCCCATCTACCCGAAAAGATTTTTTATCTTTGTTAAAAGATAAAATACTTTGAGGATTAGAAATTACCCGGCATTAATGGTTGGGAGTACTACCGTAAAAGTGGACCCTTTACCATGGACAGAATCCACCCAGATGCGTCCATGGTGAGCTTCAACGATTGATTTGACGATCGCTAATCCCAACCCTGAGCCGGTTACCTTTGTAGAGACATTGCTTCCCCGGTAAAATTTTTCAAATATATGCAGTTGATCTGCCGGGGGAATCCCGGGACCAGTATCCGCTATTTTCAATAAAAGTTGATTAGCCTCAAGGACAATGCTGACATCGATATCACCACCTGTTGGGGTGTACTTGAGAGCGTTTCCAAGTAGATTATCCAGCATTTGCCGGATGCGTACCGGGTTTCCATATAAAGGAGGAACCTCTGCCGGAATATTGGTTTTAAGGTTAAGTTTCTTCTCTGCAATTTGGAAAATAATATTATCGATGGCAATATTCAAGACAGCATCCAAAGACACAATGTCATCCTGCCCGGAAATACCTGCTTCAATCCGTCCCAATTCCAAGAGATCATTGATCAAGGCTGTTACGTTTTGTACACTGACCTGCACACGTTGAATAAAATCTTTTTGCTGGTCATTGATCGGGCCAACCCTGTCGAGAAGTTCGACATATCCCAAAATTGCAGTCAGGGGCGAGCGCAGGTCGTGCGATACCATACTGACAAATTCATTCTTCATATGGTCGATTTGCTTTAGATAGGTAATATTTTGCAAGGTCACGGCTTTGCCAATGCCTGGAATGGAGGCGTATTGAGCATTAAAAACGCGCTCATCTTCAAACCTGATTTCTTGAAATTGGAGAGGATTGACATTCCCCATTGTTATCAAATGGCGCAGGTCCTGGTGAGGGATAATATCGAAAATATTATTTCCACTGATTTCCTCTTGGCCGATTTCAAAAACCCTGCGTGCAGCCGGATTGACAAGCAAAATATGATCATTTGAATCCAGAATGATGACTCCATCTTCAATATGATCAAATATGGTCTCTAATCTTTGAAGTTCATTGACTCTTTGTTCAAGGGATGCTGTTGTCCTCTTGACTTCACGACGCGTCCAGTCGCCGATCCGCAAGGATTTTTTCATGGCTAATTCTACTGCAATGGCGATATCACTTGGTCTTAATGGAGGAATCAAGCAATCACTGATACCTGCTTTCATGGCACTGCGCAGGAGATCAATGGATTCTTGTGCGGCAAAGAGCAGCACTGGCATGGTTGGAAAGCGATCGATCATATCGTTGGATACTTCCAAACCAATCCCGCCTGAAAAGTGATCGGCAATGATCACCAGGGCAGGAGAAGTATTCTGCAAGGTTTTATCAAGAGAATCCCGGTTGTGTGCGATGGTAACGCGATACGAGGCTGCAGTCAGAGAACGCTCAAACAACTGCAGTACCTGTTCATTATCAAGAGCCAATAATATCAAGTCAGATGCAGACATCGTTTTTACTTTCCATTCCTGGTTTTTTCTAGAGGCTGGGCAATAGATCCAATCCAAATTAAATTTTGCTGGAAAGCTTTCTTGATGATTATTATAGCCTGCAGCTGTTCAATTGTCAGCATACCCATCCTGCCTGATAACTATAACCGGCAAACGGTCCAAGGGTTTGGTTAAGCAGGAAGGCCAGGAAAATAAAAACTCCCCAAACACACAGGGCCATTAACCAGCGGACATGGGATGGTTTATTTTTGATAAATTTATTGATACCCGATTTTATCCCCTTTCCGAAATAACAGTACACACCCTTGCTTATTAGGTACAATTCACATCAGACGTTTTTAAATAAAATTTAGACACACCCTTTATAAAACAATTCCTTGTTTGTGGCAATTAGCTCATTTCAAAACCGATTCAAATACAGCCAATGTCCACTGCACAATGGTTAGCCTGTGGTGAATCGCCAGGTTGTGCGCTTCTTCAGCTTTCGGTGTAGCCAGGCCAACTTGACCCATATCTCGCAAGACCACCGCTTGATTGGCAAGCGCGTAAACCAGGTCTTGAATCAACCCAAGGTCGCGACAGATGTTTTCTTGTTCCTTGAATAGCTCCAGTGCACCATGCGAGTTGCCTTGAGCTAGCAAAATTAACGCTTGTCTACCAAACGAGGATTCCAGCCCGGCCTTGTCCCCAAGTTCATGGCATAAGTGCTCCGCTTCTTTGTGCAATTTCATCGCCCCTTCATTATTGCCACCTAACGATAAGATATTTGCCTGTCCACTGAGTGCGAAGCGAAGTCCGAGCTTGTTCCCCATTGCACGGCAGATTTGTTCTGCTTCCTTATAAAGATTCATTGCCCCATCCTGGTCGCCCTGGCTGGAGAGAATAATTGCCTGGTTCCCAAGTGTAGCCTGCAATTGGTCTTTGTCTCCCAGTTCACGGCTGATGCGCTCCTCTTCCTTGTGCAGTCTCATCGCCCCATCCTGGTCGCCTCGGGCACTCACGATCAGCGCTTGAACGCCGAGCGTACGCTCCAGTCCAATTTTGTTCCCAAGATCACGGCATAGTCGTTCCCTTTCTTTAAGCAGTACCATTGCCCCATCCAGGTCACCACGATCAAATAATATGGTTGCCTGGCCGCCCAGCGCATCCTGCAATCCGGCCTTGTTGCCCAACTCGCGGCAGAGGCGCTCCTGTTCCTTGTCCAATGCCATTGCCTCATCCAGATCCCCATGCACATACAAGACCCACGCCAGGTTACCGAGCGAAAATTGTAGCCCATGTTTATTCCCGAGTTGGCGACAGATCCGCTGCTCTTCCCTATGCAACGCTATCGCCTCATCCAGCTTGCCTTGGACCTTGAGTATTAGAGCCTGGTTGCCAAGGGTTATTTGCAGCCCATCCAAATTCCCCAGTTCGCGGCATAGCTTCTCCTCTTCCTTATGGAGCGCCATCGCTCCCGCAAGTTCACCCTGCATTTTGAGAATTAGTCCCTGGTTCGATAACGAATTGATTAGACCGGCTTTATCCCCCAACTCACCACACATCCGTTCTTGATCTTTATGCAACGTCAACGCAATTTCCAATTTACCTTGATCTTTCAGGATGATCGCCTGATTGTTCAGCGCTGCCGCCAGCCCGGCCTTGTCCCCCAATTTGCGGCAGATATGTTCCTGCTCTTTATAAAGTGCCATGGCCTGGTCCAATTCGCCTCGAAAATATAAAATATTCGCCTGGAGACAAAGCGCAGCCTGGAGATTTGCTTCATCTCCTTTCGAGCGGTATTGCTCGACAAGATAAGAGCGCAAGGCAAACGCTTCTTCGATGTGGCCCGTATCGTTAAGCAGATTGCTTATATTCCAGACAAAATAATGATATTGACCTGGATGCCCGATCACCTGGTGGTACGCTTCCACCATATGGTACTGGGAATCCGCCTCCATTTGAGTCCAATAGATCTTGGCTTCATAAGAATTCAACTTCCAACTGGCTTCGAAAAACTCCAGGTTTCCAAGTAAACCATACAGTCGCTGCCATTCCCTGGCCTGGGCGATCTGCCAAGGCAATTCTTCCAGGCGGCGAGGTGATGTTCCGGATTGAGCGTCGAAATAATCTGCCAGTCGCAGGTGTACCCGCCTCTGCAAGTGCTCTTGCACCAAATACCGATTCCTCACCGCCTCCCGTAAATAATCATGGAAGAAACCGATCAGCCCTGCCCGGCTGAGAAAGGATTGCTCCAATGCCAGGAACAACGCTGACAAGTAGAGACGCGGCATCGGCTTTCCACCAGTTCCAAGCAATTCCATTAATTCCCCCTCCGACAGCCCTCTCCGGGCTGCCCACAGCAGTGCCATGGATTCGCCCACCAGCCCTGGTCGCTCGCGTTCGTAATCCTGCTCGCAGCGTTCCAAGATCAACTCGTATAATGCTGGGATGTTCTCTGCACACAAATACCATTGGATCCGCTCACCGAGCTGTTCGTGCTTTCCAATGAGTCGCAACTCATCCAACAACACACGCAAGAACAGCGGGTTCTGACATTGGCTCGCCTCGGCGATGGCATCGCTTAGGGTCGGGCTGAGCGCTTTGGTAAATAACGCAAGATATTCCCGGATCAGCTGCTTGCGTTCTTCCAGCACGAGTGGCTCCACCTTCAGGACCTCCCATCCGCGCTTCTGAAGCTCGTCCAGCGCACGGCCTGGTAAAGTGGATAGGAATATGCGCACATTTCCGGGCAGGTAAGGTGGCAGCCAGACCAGATCAAGCGCTCCATCGTGGTCATCCAACTGGTTCAGCCCATCCAGGATTAAAACCATCCTCCCCTGCGCAGACGCCATGTTCAGCCAATTCGCAAAAGCGCTGCGCAACATCTCCGCCTCGTCGGGAATTTCTTCCCGAATGTCAAATTTACGCTTGATCTCCCCAAGGATTCGCCTCAGCATGGCTGCCCAGTCTGCGCTGCCTGGAGTGGCTCCAATGAAATGCATCAGTACCAATTCGTCCGCGTGTTCTTTCCTGTATAAGATTGCCCATCTAGCCAAAAGAGCCGATTTTCCCGCCCCCGACTCTCCCAGGATCACCAAAGGCTGACCATTTGAACGCGCATGTGTATCCATTCTGTTAAAGTACGATTGGCGTCCAATATGGACCCGTGTCCGGCTTTGAGCAAAGGCCTCATGCTCTACCGCCTCCCTCTCAAGCAGGTTCGGCTGGGATCCTTCAGGAAACACGGATTCAATCACCGCCTTCAGGTCCTGAAAAACCAATTTTCCTAACTCCTTTGGATTCTGGTAATTCTCATGTACCAAAAGACCGCTGCCGCGAATACGCTCCTTCAAGTTCATCAGGTTGCGTTTGCTCAGCGATCCATCCTCATCTTGGTATTCCGCTCTCTCTTCGGGCTCCAGCGTGTCCAGATATTTCGGATCGCGCAAGTAAAAGAAGGCATGTTTTGCCATTTCGGGATTATTAAGCACCCCATGCAAGATCTCCAGTTCAGTTACCGAGTGGTTGATATTGTTTTTCAACCACGCTTCTCGCTCGATTATTTCAACCGGGATCTCATCTGGGATCCAGCCGTACCGTTCACCCAATAACCCAATAAAATACGGCCTACAGCGCTGGATCTCATCCAGGCAGATTGATAAGACTCTGCCTTCTGCCTTTTGCTCATCGGTGATCCCCCAGCGCAGGTCAACATCCCCCCAGGTTACCCCGCGTTGCTCGCACAGCTTTCGCAGTTGAGGAAAAATGAACTTCACCAGCTCATTTCGCTCCTCCTGCATATCCTTAAATGTCGACGAGATAAATACTCGAATGACTCGTCCTTGAGTTTGTTCGCGGGATGGCTGTGTAGTCATGGGTAACCTCCTGGGTATTGCCAATTCCAACGGCCGAGAAGATTGTAAAGCTGATCAAGGATCTACTCCAAAATTTATCACCCAAATTCCACGTCGAATAAATATTATCCCCACTTTCACCCCAGAAGGATGTCTATTGAAGCAGAATTCACTTAACTTTAGCATATTTTTCTCCTTTTCGCATCATTTCATGCAATCTTGACATGTACCCTTATTGACAGATATGATTTTCAAGCGTAATATAATTAAAGAGGAAAGGAGAACATATTATGAAGTGGTGTTCAATTTGTAATACCCAGATTCCACGTCTGATATATTTTGCCAACAAATTCACCCCAGAAGGGTGATGGTTGTGGCTGAACACACTTAAGTTTAGCATAAATACCTCCATTGTACAGCGGTTTTAGCGATACATCTCATAAAAACGGATGTAGAAAATGATTTTTCTCGGCCTTGCTTAAATATAAACAACAGATTGGGACATAAAAAAGTGTTTTTTCAGGAA
>Ga0172368_10002726_pt1 | contig 22136 bp, 12 predicted proteins | sample Lak11m_FD_114540 | JGI IMG/M metagenome (GOLD analysis project Ga0172368, IMG submission 114540) | Freshwater microbial communities from Kabuno Bay, South-Kivu, Congo - kab_022012_11m | ecosystem: Environmental > Aquatic > Freshwater > Lake | place: Democratic Republic of the Congo: South-Kivu...
CGCTCGAGCACGTCGCCGCCGGGCGCGGTGAGCGTCCTCTCGTGCTCCTGGACCAGCCGCAGCGCCTCGGCCGCACGCCCCTCGGCGTTCCCGAGCTGGAACGCGAGTTCGCCCCACGGGGTCTTGCGCAGGGGCTCGCCGTCGTCGCCTCCGCGGCCGACCAGCGAATCGAACTCGGTGCCGACGAAGATGAACGGCGTGGCCTTGGGCGCGCGGGCGAGCCCGGCGTCGTCCAGCACGGACTTCACGCCCATCCAAGAGCCGGCCGCGTCGCCGCCGCTCGCAAGGTGGTAGAGCATCGTGAGCGCGTGCGTCTTGCCGCCGCCGAACTGGGTCGCGAGGTTGAACACCGCCGAGGTCTCGACCTTGATGCCCGACAGGCGCCGCACCACCTGCACGGCCAGGTCGCGCAGCGTCTTCGTGAAGTACGTGCGCTCGAAGAACTCGACGGGGTTCAGGTAGACGGCCGGTGCGTCGCCCCGGCGCACCTTGTCCAGGTGGACGGCGAACTCCGCGGCGTCGAGCGGGCGGCCGTCGCGCAGATCCTCGCGCGGGGTGACGACCTTGAACCACGGCTTCATCGCCATGTTCGGCTCCCTGGGACGCGACCAGTGACGGGCCTCGGGCTGGTTCTCGGGCCCCGCCCTGGACGGCCGCTCAGTGTGTGAGTGAAAATAGAGAAACCGGCTTGAGAAGGCCGTGGAAGGCACTTTCGGCCGAATCGGCGTCCGGCGGACAGTGCTCCGTGAAAATGGCCAGCAAGAAGAGAGACCGGTCTGAAACGCCCTTGTGCGGGCTCCGCGGCCGGTTTCGGCTCAGGCCGACGGGCTCCGTGCATATGGCCAGCATGTAGCCAAACCGCCCCGAGACCCGCCTGGACGGCCTTTTCGGGCGAAATCGCCTCCGCGGCGCGCAGCGCCGTGCATGTAACCGGCACATGAACCGGTTCGGCGGAGCGCTCTGGGTTACGCATGTCCGGCCATGGCGGCTTCGCGCTTCTCGACGGCATGGGCGAGCAGTGGTGCCCTGCGTCGAAGGCCTGCAAGGCTTAGTTCGCGTGCATCGTACATTTCCATCCACGCCTGTCGCTGCCTGATGAGATCTTCGCCATCGCGGAGGTGTAGCTTTTCGAGCGTGAACTCGGCACGTGCTCGCACCTCCGCGTCAGGTATGTCAGCGACGACAAGTTGCAGCGATGGAAGCAGTATCTCGAACCAGCCGTCCTTGACCTCGAACGGGTCCAGCAATTTGCCTTCCCACTGCGGCTTCTTCGCGCTGTTCACGACGCCATCGACGAAGCGGTAGTTGCTCCACTCGTAGGCTAGCTTCCGGTCCGATCTTATGCTGATCCAGTGGTCCACCGTGCCGCTCGGAATCCACATCGCAGAGAACCCGCAGCGGGAGTTGAACTCCTGGCGCAGGTCGTCCAAATAGACACCCCATAGCGGATTTCTGTGGGCGTCCGCGTCTTGGTTGTCGGCCAGCCACTTTTTTCCGGGCTGGCGGCAGGCCGTGTCGAATCCCTCCGGTTCATCGTGACGCTCGACGGGAATCATGCCTGGTCCACCTGCCCCGTCCTGACGTGCCACCGCGGCCAGAACGGGTCGCGGTCTCCCAGCAGCCTCTTCAGACGCGCGTCGATCTCGTCCTGGGTCCGAAGGCCCGCGGGGTTCTGGTCGCCGACCCCTCGCATGAAGCGCTCGGCGGCCTCGACCGCCTGCTCGGCCTCGAGCGCGCGTGCCTGGCGCAGCCCGAACGTGTCGGAGACGAGCCAGTTCACCACGTCGCCGCGCTGCGTGAATCCTTGCTGCTCCAACGACACCTCCTGCGTCGTCGGGTCCAGCTGGAAGTGGAAGAGCCGGTCCTTGGCCGCGTCGAACGTCGGCTCCAGCGACGCAAGCACGAGTGGCGCGTGCGTACACACGAGGAACTGCGCCGCCATCTCGTCCCGGAGCCCCTCGGCGACCTTGAGCAGCGCCGGAAGGAGACGCCGCTGCCACTGCGGGTGCAGGTGTGTCTCGGGCTCGTCGAAGAGGATCACGAGCCGCTTCTCCGGCTCCTGGCGCAGCAGTCCGACGGCGTTGCGGTGCCCGCGCCACGCCCAGACCAGCAGGTAGGCGATGAGCACGATGCGCTGCATTCCGGCGGAGGCCAGCGTGACCGGAACCTGCCCGTAGGGCAGAGCCAACGTGGGATAGAGCCGCACGTCATCGAGCCAGACGCGCACCGGTTCGCCCGGCACCAGGCGCTCGGCAGGCCCCGGAGAGAGCTCGGCGAGCACGCGGACGAGCAGCTCGTACTCGGGGCTCTTCGTCTGCTGCCACGTGACCCAGTCCTCAATTAGCCCGCGGCAAATAATCTTGCCGTCGACCGACTTGATGGCGTCCCACGCCTCCCCCGGCGCGAAGTGCAGCGCATCGGGACGGTTGGGGTCCTCGACGCCCAAGTCCTTTCGCCGGCGCCAATAGTGCTGAGCCGGGTCCCACAGGGAAAAACGCCCGTCACTCCGGAAGTAGAGCACCAGCACTGGCATCACAGGGCGCCCCGTGCGAGTCGCCCACTCCTGCGTCTTGAAGTCGAAGTGCCCATGTGCCGTAGACGGCTTGGTCTTGCTCTCGACGACCGAATCTATGGCGGGGGGCGCCGCGGCGTTGCTTTCGGGGCGCGGCCACGCGGGACGGCCGAGCCAGGTGCCCGTCAGCGCCCACCAGGCGATGTCGAGAAACAGCGTCTTCCCGAGACCGTTGTCGCCTGCAAAGATGTTCATCCGCTCGGCAAGGTCGATCGGTCCGAGTTTGGCTGCCGGACCAACTTGGTGTAACTCCAGTCGCTTCAGCATCGCGTCACCATGCCATCCGCTGGGTCAGAACCCCAGCCCCTTCTTGCGCGCCAACACGCCATCTACCCAGCGCTTCTCGTTCGTGCCGGCCGGGTACAGCGCCGACAGCGACTGCGCCAGCTTCCAGAACGACGCCTCGCGGCCGGCGCCGTCGTCGACGAGGAACCGCTTGAGCGCCTCGCCTCGCCCGGCCGCAAAGAGCAGCATCGCCTGGTGGACGCGGTCGAGCGTCGTCGCTCCCGCCTTCGGCGCGCCGACATCGCCCCAGCCCTGCTCCTCCGCGGCTTGCTCCAGCTCGGCGAAGAGCGCGAGCTGCTTCTTGCGCGCCGCCTTTCTCGTACTTGTGGCGCTCTCGACCTTGCCGAACAGAAACGCGGCACGCTCGGCGACTGCGAGTAGTCGCGCCTGCTCGCCCTTCACCTCGACGACGCTGCCCATCGACTCGAGCTGCACCCCGAGCCCCTGCGCGATCTTGCGGGCCGCGTCGTACTCCAGCACGAAGCCTGTCGCCGTCTCCTTCCCGCCGGCGGCCTCGTCCTCGTCATCCTCTTCGGGGGCGTCTTCGTCGGCGTCCTCGGGGCCGTGCTCGGAGACCGACGCGACGGTCCAGAGCCAGATGGCCGTGAGGCGCGCGTCGGCGTCGAGCCCGGCGGTGTCCGGGTCGGCGAACAGCATCGAGAGGGCCTCGCGTGAGACCGCCGCCCACACGTGCTCCAAGTACTCCTTCAGCTCGACGTGCTCACCCGACGCCTTCTCCACGCGGGAGTAGCGCGAGAAGACCTCCAGCGCAGGGCCGAGGCATGCGAAGATCGCATCCGCGCCCACGATGCCCTCGGCCGACAGCCGCGGGAGCCATTCGTGGATCCGGACCGGAAGCTCACGCAACACCTCGCGCCAGTCGCCGACCGAATCGGTGCGCAGCTTCCCGTCGATGTCCTCCCGCGGCCGGCAGACCAGGTGAACCGACGATGCCAGCGCAGCCGAGTTCTGCGCCCGCATTCGATTCCCGAGCTCGGTGTCCAGCGGCCAGGAGGCGGTGACCACCCAGCCGGCGTCGAGCATCGCCTTGATCTGAGCCTCCCAGCCGGAGGTCGACTTATGGGCGAACACGACGACGCCAATTCCGTCCGGCGCCACTACGCGCCGCGCTTCGGCCAGCGCCCGGGTCATCGTTGATTCGAAGAACGCCGCGAACTTCCCCTTCGCTTCATCGACGACGCACTCTTCCTGCTTCGGGATCAGCGTGTCGGCGAACAGCGGGGCGAGAGACGGCGGGACGCTCCGCTTCAGCCAGACGTAGAAGAAGTCGGCCAGAGTGGCGTACGGCACGGCGTCGTAGTAGGGCGGGTCGGTGAAGAGCGCCGCAGCCATGTCGTCCGCGAGGACATGCGATGTGGCAGACTGGCGCCGCACCGTCGCATCCCCGCCCGTGTCGCCCCATCTCTCCAGGACTTCAACCATCGTGCCCAGCGTCGTCGTGAAGTTCCCCGCGGCGTCCTCGGCGAAGATGTGCGGCTCCGCGAAGTCCCACAGCATCGACAGCGCTTGCCGTGTGAAGAGGTGGCACACCTGCGTCTTCGTAATCCGCCACTGGCAATGGGCGTTTGAGATGTCAGCGAGCCGGCTCAGGGCAAGGGCGAGCAGCACGCCCACAGCCTCAGCGAAAGCGGGCTCCGACGCCCGACTCTCCTGCTCGCTGGCCTTCCTCACGAGGCGCGCGTACGTGGCAAGAGCCAGCTGCTGGCGCGGCGAGAACATGTCGCCCCAGCGGGTGATGCCGTACAGGTGCACGCGGATCGGGTTGTTCTTCCAGACCTTCTCTTGCGGGATCGGTTCGTCGGGAACAGCGGAAAGCGCGCCTGGGGCCGTGCTTGCGAGCGAGTTCACCCGCTCGGCCGCGGCCTTCGCCGCAGCTCTGTCGCGTTCGGTTGGCAGTCGGTACGCGCGACCCGCCCCGGCGGTGGATGGGACCACGACGCAGTAGAGCAGCGCGTCTGCGGCCCCGCCGCGACGCTCCTTCAGCTGCGCCCGCAGCCGGTCCTTCGTGGTCGTGAAGCCGCAGACCGGACAGGTTGCTGAGCCTTGCGAGACCGTGCCGGGGTGGGATTCGGACGCGGACTTCGGGAACTCAAGCGCCCAGGTCACCTTCCGGTCGACGGCAGTGAGCTTGAGCGCGACGAGTCCGCCCTTTCTCTGCGACACCCACGACGACTTCAGCAGCGGGATTTCCGCGCCGCACGCAGGGCCCTCGCATCGAATCGTCCGCGCCCAGAGATAGGCCACGGGCTTCCTGCTGTTCGGCTCGTCGGGATAGAAGGCGCCGAGCTCTCGCTGAGCTTCTGCCTGGATTCGGCTGCCCCACGCCTTCACCGCATCGGCCAGACGCTTGCCGAACTGGGGGATGTACTCGAGCGCGACCTTGTTGAGGAGAATCGGAATCGGGTTTAGGTCCGAGGCGAAAGCATCCGCACCGACGCGCAGCGCCTCCACGGGGATGGCCCCGCCCCCTGCGAACGGGTCAATCACCAGCGGCCGCGTCCCCGGGTGGCCGCCGAGTCCCTCGTGCGCAGCCCGCGTCAGGCTGCGAGCCACGGCGAGGTAGTCGGCGTCGGTCGACCTGTCCCAGTTCGCGAAATCGGCGATGAAGTCCAGTAGCGCCCCGCGCAGCTCCAACGGGTCTTCGAGCAATTCGGGTCGTGCCCGGGTCGCGGTCAGACGCGCCTGCGACGCTTCGCTTGTCTTGCAGGCCGTGGTTTCCCGCGCCCACAGGCGCATCTGCTTGCGAGCCGCTTCCCGGAACGAGGCGGGGCACGAGCCGTCGCAAGGGTCCGGCCAGAGAGACGCCAGCATCACGGCACGGCAGGCGGCCAGCGGGCGACGAGCCCACCACAGGTGGAGGGTCGAGATGTGCCCGTGACGGATCGACTTCTCTCGACGCGAGTGCGCCGAAATCCGCCGAATCGGCAGATCCACCTCGATGAGGCGCTTGGGATAGCGCACGGGCTCAGCCACCGGCCGCCTCCATGATGGCGCCGGGCTTCACGTGGTAGTGCTCGACGCGGACGACGACCTCCCAGGCGAGCTTTGCGGGGTTCTGCACCGCGTTGAGCTTCGGGGCGGTCGCGCAGTCGAACACGACGTAAAGCCAGTAGTCCTCGCCGAGCCGCTGGGCGGTCCGGTACTCGTTGGCGGTCAGCGCGACCTCGCCGACGCCCGCGCGGCCTTTCACCTCGATGAACCGCGCCGCGATGAATGCGCCGGGCTCGGTCGGGTGCGGCCTTCGCGAGAGCAGGTCGTAGCCGCGGTTCTCCGTCTCGACGCTCTCGACGACCCAGCCCTGCGCCTCCTCATGCTCGCGGGCAACGCGTACGGCGAGCTTCTCGACCTCGTCGTCGCGGACCATCGGCGCGATGGCCGGCGCCTCGCGGTCCGGATGCGGCAGGACCCACGCGCTGCCGAGGAGCTGGACGTCGCCGATGGAGCAGTGCCGTTCGAGTTCCAGTTCCTTGCGGCGGCGGTCGAGCCGCGCGTTCAGCTCGTCCAAGTGCGCCTCGGCCTGCGAGATGATGCCCTCCAGTCCGGGCACGTTCTCGCCGTCGACGCGGCGGTCGAGCAGCTCGCCGAGCGTCACCTGCTGCCGGTTGATGAGCTCGGCCAGCGAAATCTCGATGTGCTCGCTGACGACCTTGTTCTCGCGCTCGCGGTCGGCTCCGACCTCGGACAGGAACGGCTGGAGCGCCTTCTCGACGAGGAACAGCTCGACCGCGCCGCGTCCGGGCAGCCCCAGGAGCTTCGGCGCAGTCGTGCCCTTCGTCGCGGGCTGGAGGTCCAGGAACAACGTCGGCTGGCGCAGGGTCAGCGAGCCGTCGGGATCCGTGCGCACGACGAACAGCTTTCGGTGCAGCGTGTTCGAGCGCCCGTCCTTGATGGATGCGCCGAACACGTCGAGTCGGTACGGCTGGCGCGTGTGCAGGTCCCACAGGACCGTGCCGTGCCGCAGATCCCCGCTTGCGCGTTCGGTCACGTCGCTGCGCACGACCTCGAAGAGCGGGTGGCCCGGGGTGACCCACTCCAGCGTCGCGTCGTCCCCCAGCAGCCGCTTGTCGAAGACGATGCGCTGGTACTCCTTGCCCAGCTTGCCGAAGCGCGGCTCGAGCTGCTCGCCCAGGGGCGCCAGCGTCTTCGGCACGCGGCCGACCTTGTAGACGTGCTCCTTGCCGCGCACGGGCGACGGGCTCACGCCGGCCAGCGGCGCCGCCTGGAAGAAGAAGTCCTCGATGACTTCGGGGACAAGCCGGCGCTCCTTGGCCTCGACGGACTTGCCCACGAGCGCGGACAGGTTCAGCTCCTTCTTGGCGAGCCCCTCCAGCGTCGAGCCCGTTATGTGCCGGAACCGCTCCGCGTCGATCTCCTTCACGATGCGGTCGGAGATGTCCGTCTCGCCCATGCGCCGCGCGTACATGTCGCGCAGCCACTTCTCCAGCGTGTTCGACGGCAGCATCTCGCCCACCACGTCGAACACCTTGTCCGAGCCCAGCTCCTCCTTGATCTCGGCGAGCCGCGCGAGGAGCTTGTCCAGCACGCGGCCCTCGCGCGTGTTCACGGCGGCGAAGTTGAAGACGAGGCAGTCCTTCTGCTGGCCGTAGCGGTGGATGCGGCCCATGCGCTGCTCGAGGCGCACCGGGTTCCACGGGATGTCGAAGTTGATCATCAGCCAGCAGAACTGGAGGTTGATGCCCTCGCCCGCGGCCTCGGTCGCGACGAGCACTTGGCAGTCCTCGCGGAACTCGCGCTCGGCATAGATGCGCGTGCCCGGCGTGTCGCGGTCGCCGATGGGCATCCCACCGTGGATCTGCGTGACCTTGAGGCCCCACTCGCGCAGCTTTCCGACGGGGCGGCCGTCGCGCCCGTCGCCGGCAAGGTAGTCGAGCGTGTCCTTGTGCTCGGTGAAGACGAGCAGCTTCATTCGCGGGTCGCGGAAGATCTGCTGCTCGTTCAGAACCTGCCGCAGCTTGTTCAGCTTGGACTGGACCTCGCGCTGCTCGAGCTGCCGCGCGTGAGCCAGCAGCTTCTCCAGCGACTGGATCTCCTCGCGCAGCGCCTGCGGGTCGAGCTCGAGCACCACCTCCTCGAGGCTCGCCAGCAGCTTCTCCTGGTCCTCGTCGGGCAGGTCCTCGAAGTCGTCCGGCAGGCGCTTGTCGATCATCTCCTGCCGGTACTTCTCGGGATCGGCGAGGATCTTGCGGCGCTTGTCGCGCATGCGCTCCAAGCTGCGGCGCACGGCGAAGATGCTCGACGCGAAGCGGCGCTGGAGCATCGCCATCGTGAAGCCCAGCGCGCGGCCCTGCGGCGACTCGGCGGCGGCGGCCTTCGTGGACTGGTCCTCCACGAACCGCGTGAGCTCGTCGTAGAAGTCGAACTCCTCGCCGTCGAGCTCGAAACGCGCGGTGCGCACCTCGCGCTTCGTGAAGAGCTTCCTCGCCTCGCCCGTGTCGCCGTCCGGGAACGAGACCAGCGCCTCCTTGAGCCGGCGCAGGTAGAACGGCGCCGATTGCCGCCGCATCGCCTCCTCGAGGCTCTTCACGTCGCCGTACACGTCGCGGTCGAGCAGGCTCAAGAACAGCCGGAAGTTCTCCGGGTCGCCCTTGTGCGGCGTCGCGGTCATCAGCAGCAGGTGGTCGGTGCGCTGCGAGAGGGCCTCGCCGAGCTGGAACGCCAGCGTCTTCTTGTCCGCGCTCGCCGCGCTCATCTTGTGCGCCTCGTCCACGATGACGAGGTCCCACGTCGAGCGCAGCAGGCTCTCCTTCGCGTCCTCGACCCGCGAGATCCAAGACACGGACGTGACGAGCTGGTTGTGCTCCTGCCACGGGTTCTGGCCGTACTGCGTGCGCAGCAGGTCGCCTCGCATGACGTCGAACTGCTCGCGGAACTTGTCCTTCAGCTCGCGCTGCCACTGGAACGTGAGGTTCGCGGGCGCGACGATGAGCGTGCGCTTGACGAGCCCGCGGATCTTCAGCTCCTTCAGCAGCAGCCCGGCCATGATGGTCTTGCCGGCGCCGGGATCGTCGGCGAGCAGGAAGCGGATGCGCGGCAGCTTCAGGAAGTAGTCGTAGACGGCCTCGAGCTGGTGCGGCAGCGGATCGACGCGGGCGATGGAGAGCGAGAAGTACGGGTCGTACTCGTAGGCCAAGCCGAGCCGCGCGGCCTCGACGCCCAGCTTGAACGCGCGCCCGTCGCCGTCGTAGGGGGCCTCGGCCGGCGTGACCACGAGCTGGGCGAGCTGCTGGACGTGCAGGACGCGCTGGTGGGCTGTCTGCGTGCGCAGCCCGGCGCCGACGAGCTTCACGACCTCGCCCATGGGCTGCACGACCAGCAGCTCGATGGGCTCGGGCAGCACGGGGCCCTCGACGAAGGCGCCCACGACGAGATCGGCCAGCGTGGTCTTCGGCATCGTGCCGCTCCGCCGCCTGGCCGTCCGGGAGGAGCCGGCTTCGGAGGCCGCGGGCCGCCCCCCGAGGGCGGACAGGCGGGCGCAGCTTACCGCGGGGCTGTGGCGCCCGGATCGGCGCCCGGGCGTCGAACGCCCCGGCAACCAGGTCGCGGGCGCCTTCGCCGCGGCCCCCCCAGCCCGCCGACCCGTTCCGGCGTCCGGAGGCACCCTTTTGACGCGCGGTGTCATCGGCCTAACACGGTGCGTCAAGTGCCCGTATTTCCTGGAGAACCGATCGAGTCCGCGGCGGCGGACTCGTTGTTCAGTGCCTGTTCAGGTTCCAGGCTTGGAGCTTCCGCCGACCGGCCTCCGCCCCGCGCCCACGCCGGCGGGGCGGCACACCGTCCGGTCGAGAAGTGGCGGCCGAAGTGGATCTCTGCTTCACTTTCGCCCGGAGGCACCGATGGCTCGGAAGCGCACGACGGACGGAGAGGGCGGCGAGCGGCTGGACGAGGCGTCGGTCGCGCCGCCGGACGAGCGGCCGGCGGAGGACGAGACGCCGCGGGCGAGGACCGACGAGCTGGACCGGGCCATCGAGGCGCTCGTGCCCAGGCAGGGCACGCCGATGGGCCGGGGCGAAGTGCTGCTGGTGCTCGCGGACACCAACGAGGCGGCTCACAGAATGGACGTGCGCCAGGCGGAGGATCGCTACCTCGTCGGCGAGAAGCTCGTCCACCTGCTGTCGCACGGGGCGCACCTGGTGCTGGGCGACGGCACCATGGGCCGCTTCGTGAAGGTGCGTTTCAAGCTGGGGCGCACGTGGGCGTTCGAGTCGATGCGGGTGGCGAAGTACTGCACGCGCGAGGACGTGAAGGGGCTGGAGTGGACGGTGGTGGAGCTGGGCGTGGACGTGGCGCAGGCGATGGGGCTCAAGTCCCTGGGAGCGCTCAAGCAGAAGGCGCTGCCGGTGCCGGGACCCGACGGGGACCTGGCGTACTTCCCCACCTCGGCCGAGCACCTGGAGGCGTGCCTGAAGGCGCTGGCCCCCGCGCCCAAGACGCCGGAGCCGGAGCCCGAACCGACGGCGGCGGAGCACCGGACGCTGCGCCGGGCGCAGGCGGTGTACGCGGAGTGCCGGGAGAAGTTCCCCGCGGTCGACGAGGCGACTCTGCGCCTGTTCATGCACGGCGGCGCGGCGCGCATGTCCGTGGGGTCGCTGGCGCTGCGCTCCGAGGCGTTCGACGCGGTGACCCGCACGCTCGCGGAGCTGCGCAAGGCGCTCGCGCCCGGAGCCGACAAGTAGGGCCCCTGCGGAACGAACACGGCGACACCGCGTCCGGGAGGCGCGGCGGCGGGTGGCACGGAGGAACCCGAGCTTCAGGCGGGATTCGAGCCGTCCAGCGGTTCGGCGACTTCCTCTGCAAGGGCGCCCGACCGCGGCCGCCTCGTCTACGGCACCAGCACCACGATTTTCACGTCCACGGGACCGGTGCCGTCGTTCTGCACTGCGACCGTGTTCGCGTCGGGCTGGAAAATGTGCGCCGCGCGCGCCGAGGCGGGAAGCCCTGCGCCGCCGGAGAACCGGGTCGGGCTCACCGTGCCCGTGGCCGTGACGACGCCCGCGTCGACGCGGATTCGGCCGGCCGCGCCCGCACCGCCGACGCCGGGATGGCAGTTTGCCGTGAACGGGTCGCCTCCGGCGCCGCCGCGCGCCGTCACGCTGCCCGCGATGTTCACGCTGGACGACACGATCCAGACTCCGCCGCCCGACCCGCCGCCGCCCGGTGCGCCCGCCGAACCCGACGGCCCGTACAGGATGTTGCCTCCTTTTCCGCCGTCCGCGTTGATGGTCCCCGGCACGTCCACCACCGGTGCGACGATCTTCACGGCCCCGCCGCCGCCCCCTCCCGCCCCGGCGCTCGCGTCGTTGTAACCGCCCGAGCCTCCGCCTCCGCCTCCGGAGCCTCCCGCGAGCGTGCCCGCGTCGAGCGACGTGTAGGCCGCGCCGGCCGCGCCCAGCGAGCCCTGTGTCGTGCAGCTCGTCGTGGTGCCCACCTGTCCCTGGGTTCCCGCCGCCGAGTGGCCGCCGCCGCCGCCGGCACCGCCCTGGTTGCCCATGCCGCCCGCGCCGCCGCCGCCGGAGCCCGAGCCGGAGCTGCCCCCGGTCGCGTTCGACGCGCCCGTGCCGCCCGCCCCGCCGCCTCCTCCGCCGCCCGCGCCGCCCGTCGTCAGGGCACAACAGCTCGTGCCGTTCGCTCCCGCGCTGCCCGCCAAGGTCAGAGTCCCGGCGATGCTCACGGTGCCTTGGCTCTTGATGGTCAGCGGCGTCGAGCCCGTCACCGTCACCGTCCGTCCGGCGGGAATCGAGAACGAGGTGAAGTTCCACTCCTTGCCGACGAGCGTCTGGTCCGACGAGGCGAGAAACGCCCCGTCGAGGCCCGTTCCGGCCTCGGCCGGCGTGTTCGACGCGGCGCCGACCAGGGACCAGGCCGTGTCGGCGGCGGACTTGATCCATGCCTGCGCGATGACGAGGTTCGTGCCCGCGTTGTGCGCCACGCTCGCAACTCCGCCGGCCGCCACTGCGGTCGAGGTCTGCGTCCATACGCGGTCCTTGCGCACGAACACGTCGGCGACGCCGAGCGGGCTCGCGCCGGTGCCGGCACCGGAAAGGGTCGCGTCGTGCGTCACGGTGCTGAGCGTCCCGAACGCGGGCAGCAGCGCCGTCGGGACCTTCCCGTCCGGGTCGAGCTGCACGATCTTGCCGGCGGTCGTGCCCACGTCCACCGCGAGAGTGCCCGACGTGGAGATGGTGCCGCCCGTGAGACCCGTGCCCGCGGCGACAGAAGTGACCGCGGTGCCCCACGCGCCGTCGCCTCGCAGGAACGTCGAGCCATCCGCCGTGCCGGCGACGCCCAGGTGCGACACGGCGACCTTGCCCCAGGACGGCGCCGCTCCGGTTCCGGCCGAAATCAGCACGTTTCCGGCCGCCGCCGAGCCCAGCGCGGACAGCGTCGAGGGGCCCGAGGCGTAGAACAGATCCCCCGCGGAATAGCCGGAAAGCCCCGTGCCGCCCCGCGCCGTGCCCAGCGTGCCCGAACCGATCTTCGACGCGTCCAGCGACGGCACGCGTTCTGCGGCGAGGGTGCCCGACGCGATCGTCGATGAGTCCAGCGCGGGCACGCGCCCCACCGCCAGCGTGCCGGACGCGATCTTCGACGCGTCGAACGAAGGCAGATCGGCGGCGACGAGGCTGCGGAACGACGGCGCCCCGTCGGCGTTCTCCGGAGCCGCGAACACGCTGTGGGCGGCGGCCGAAGTCGTCCCCGTGCCTCCGCTGCCCGTCGCCAGCGGCGTGCCGAACGACGGCGCCGCGGTGAAAGTCTTCGCACCCCCGATGGTCTGGGCGCCGGAAAGATCCAGGTAGCCCGACGAGAGGCCGCCCACGTCGCCGATGGCGAGCGAGGCGGGCGCCCACCGGCTTCCGTCGAAGCGCAGCACCTGCGCCGCGGCCGGCACGGTCGACGCGACCGACACTCCCTGGATTCGCGACACCAGCGGCGCGCCGAGCGATCCGGCGAGGTCGCCCCCGCACACCGTGTCCGAGCCGTATTTCGCCTCGAATCGGTTCCAATCGACGGCCGATAGGTACCCGTCGGACGACCCGGACGCGCCGGCGAGGGAGATTTCCGGGACGGTCGACCCGTTCCAGACGGTCAGCGGGGCGTGGCCGACGAAACCCGTCACGGTTCCGCCCGAGTCGGCGTCCTCGTCCGGCTCCCACTGGGCTCCGGTCCATTTGAGCACCTGTCCGGCAGAAGGCGCTCCCGCCGAGACGGGGCGCGATTGCAGGCGGGCGACGACCGGCGCCGCGAGAAATCCCGATAGATCTCCGCCGCAAGCTGTGGCGGCTCCGAACTTCGCGTTGAAGGCGGACCAATCCGCGGAGGACAGAAATCCGGCCGAAGCGGCGCCTGCCTGCGCCATCGAGAGCTGCGGAGTCGCCGCGCCGCCCGTCACGGCCAGAGGAGCCGCGGCGCCCACGGCCGTCACGGTGCCCGCCGTGGCGCATTGCCAGGTCGTGCCGTCGTGTGCGAGCGCCTGTCCCGCCGCGCACCTCTCCATCGACACGGTCTGGGCCTCGTCGATGCGGATGCCGGCTCCGGCCACGTAGCGCGCGCTGCCGGCGAGCCGTCCGGAGGCGTCGATGACCGTCTGGCCGCTCACGTCCAGCGTGGTCACGCTCGCGGTGCCGCCGCGCACGCCGCGGGCGGTCAGCGCGAAGGGCACCGAACCGAGTTGCATGCGCGGCGACAGCGTCTCGGAGCCGACGCGGAGCTCCAGCCATCGTGCGCCGTCGAAGATGCCTGCCGGCGGCGCCGCCACGAGGCCGAGAAACGTGGCGTAGTAGCCGTCGGAAAGACCCAGGGTCTGGCTCTCGCTCCAGAGCGCCGTGCCTCCGGTCGAGGCGTCGAAGAGCGCGAACGTGACGGAGGCCGTGCCCGAAGCCGCCGTGCCGTCGGCCCGGAGCAGGCGGCCCTGGTAGCCGAGCAGCGCCGGCACCTGCGCGGACGCGGGTGCGCCGAAACCGAGTGCGATCAGGGCTGCGGGAAGAATGCGGGACGGCATGAGTCCTCCTTGCGGAGCGCCGAGGTGGGTTGTGCGCTGGCACCAGAATACTCCCTCCGGCGCAGCAGGGATCCGCCACCGGGCGACCCGTCGGAAGGCGCGTCCTGCGCGCCCTGCGACGCGGTGCGTCAGACATTCCGCCCCGAAGACACTTCCAAGGCAAGGAATCGTCCGGCGCCGGACGATTTCTTGCGGTGGAGTAAAGCGGGTGCTCCGCGCTCGGCCTGTCCCGTCGCGGAACCGGCCGTGCGCGCGGGCGGCTTGATGCCTCCCGCTTCCCGGTGGCACAATGGCGTGAGCGCTCGCCTGGATGGCGGGGGGCCGCGTTCTGCGGCACGAGGCGAGCGCCCGCGGAGGCTGCCATGTGCGAGAAGTGCAAGGCTAGGGCTGCCCAGAGCGCCAGAAAGAAGCAGAGTCGACAGGACAAGCTGCGCGGAGCGGCGGCCGCGTCCGCGGGCCAGGCGCCGGCAGGGGCGGCACCGGTGAGCGACCCGGGCGCGCGCATCGGCTCGGTGCGTCCCGATGCCGCGGTCGCGGGCGCCCCCGCGGGACAGACCGCCGCGGCCTCGGGCGTGAACTGCGACTACGTGCAGGAGTCGGGGCGCCTGACGTGCACGGACAACGCGACGCAGAAGACCGTGGTGGACCAGGACGGCTATTCCGGCCACGGCGACGGGGTCAACAACCCCGACAAACAGTGCGAGAAGAAGGTTGGCCCGCTGCCGGCCGGCGAGTACGCGATGGGCGACGCGCGCGACGGCCCTTCGCCTCTGAGCATTCCGCTCACGCCGACGGCGGGAACCGACACCTGCGGGCGGGGAGGCTTCCTCATCCACGGCGACAACGACAAGGGCAACCGGAGCGCTTCCGAGGGCTGCATCATCGTGCCGCGCGACGTGCGCAAGACCATCGACGACGCGGGAGGCGGAACGCTGACGGTGCGGGCGCGGTCGGTGCCGGCCGCCCCGCCGGTCCCCGAGGCGGCCCCCGCCGAGCCCCCGACGCCGGAACTGGGCGGCCTGCTGCCCGACCCCGCATCGTCCCTGTTCGGAAGCACCGGGAACTGACGCGCCGCCCCATGCTGCTCATCGGTTGAACACGAGCGCACCCCACGTACACACGGCCACGCCGGCGGCGCCCAGCGCGAGGAACCACCGGTCGAACGGCCTTTCGCCCACGAGCAGCAGCAGGAACGCGTACGGCAGGAAGTCGATCGAGAAGCGGAACCCGAACTGGTACCAGCCGTTGTTCATGTAGAGCAGCAACGGCACCGCCACGCAGAGCATCGTGACGCCCAGCGCGAGCGTCGGCCGGGCGCGGCGCGCGGGCACCGCCAGCAGCGCCAGCAGCGGCGTCGTCGCGAACATGCTCATGCCGTTGCCGTCGAAACCCAGCCGCGGCGGCGACAGCGACACGCTCGGCAGCAGCAGGAACGCCGAGCGGAAGTTGTCCGGCAGATAGCGCAGGCTGAAGAGGCCGTGCTCGCGCACACGGTCGTTGACCCGGTTGTCCCACAGGAGGCGGTGGCCGAACTCGCCCCAGTCGCCGAAGCGCGCGTGGTTCACCCACAGCGCCGCGCCCAGCACCAGCGCCGCGGGAATGCCGAACGCGACGAGCGGTGGAATCGCCCGGCGCAGCCGCCCGGGCCACTCGCGCAGCGGAGGGACGCGGCCTTCCGGCGCCAGGCACTCCAGCACGACGAACGGAAACGCGAAGCCCAGGCTCGTGCGCGTGATCGTCGCGCACCCGAAGGCCAGCCCGGCGAGCGCCGGGTGACGCGCCCCTCGCGCGGCCATCAGGTACAGCACCGTCAGCAGCACGCCGACCACGTGCGCCGTGAACCACACTTCGCCGCGGATGGCCGCCGGGAAGAACACCGTGCCGAACGCGAACATCCCGGCCAGGAGCAGGATCTGCCTGTCGGATCGGTCGTGCTCGCCGGCGTCGCGCCAGCGCCGCATCAGAAGCACCAGCAGCGCCACCGCCAGCGCCGCCAGGCACGCCGTGAAGAACACGTCGTTGAACGCCAGGCCGTGCAGCGCCACGAAGGGCAGCATGAGCGCCGCGGGAAAGGGCGGAAACGACACGAACCAGCGTCGGTCGCGCAGCACCCAGTCGTTGTGGTCGGGCGGCTCGCCGGGAATCGACAGCGTGCCCTGCAGCCACCCGGCCGCCTGGTAGACGAAATGCGGCGCGTGCGAGCGGTGCAGCAGCATCGGGCCGGAAAACAGGGCGAAGGCTGCCAGGGAGACACCCGCGGCGGCGAGCACCGGAGTCTGCTCGCGCAAGCGCTCGCGCCACCGCGCTCCTTCATCCTTCATCCTTCATCCTTCATCAAGGGCGCTCCGACAGCTCGCGCCGCAGCAGGTCCAGCGCCGCAGCCACCGCGCCCGCACGCACGAACCCGCGGTCGCGCGCCCCGAAACGCAGCACGTGCGCTCGCGTCCCCCGCGGCCCGGCGAGCGCGATCCAGACCATTCCCACCGGCTTGTCCTCGGTGCCCCCGTCCGGTCCCGCGATGCCCGTGATCGAAAGCGCATGGGTCGCCGCGCGGTCGCCGCGCACCCGCGCGAGCGCTCCCTCCGCCATCGCCCGCGCGACCGCCTCGCTGACGGCGCCGTGCGCGGCGATCAAGTCCGGCGACACTCCGAGTGCCCTTGTTTTCTCCTCGTTCGCGTACGCGACGACGCCGCCCGCAAACCAGGCGGAACTGCCCGGCACCGAGGTGATCGCCTTGCCGAGCCCTCCGCCGGTACACGATTCCGCCACCGCGACCAGCGCGTGCGCGGCCGCGCACATGCGCCCGACGACCGCGGGCAGCTTCCCGTCGCCCGTGCCGTAGAAGCCCGCGCCCGCCTGCTGCCGCGCCTCCGCGAGCGCACGGGAGAGCCGATCCGAGGCTTCTTCGCCATTGCGTCCCTCGGCGGTCAGCACGGCGAGCGTGTCGGGAAACGATGCCCGCAGGCCGAGCATCACGGCGTGGCGCTGCGCGACCGGCAGCAGTCGCACGTCCACGTCGGATTCCGGAACCAGCACGAATCGCAGCGTTTCCGTCGCGAACGCCCGCCCCGTGCGCCCCGCGACGAACGGCAGCAGATGGCGCTCGCACAGGTGGCGGAACTCGCGCGGCACGCCCGCGAACAGGAAGCACTCCGCGCTCCCGACGCGCATGCGCAGGCCCGGCGCGGTGCCCGCGTCGTTCTCGAGGACAGTCGCTCCTGCGGGCACCATCGCCTGACGGCGCACGCCAGGCGGCTCGGGCCGGGCGCGCTGTGCCCACCGCGCGCGGATGCGCTCCAGCGTCGCCGCGTCCTCGACCAGCGCGGCGCCCGCGACTTTCGCCGCGCACTCGACCGTCCGGTCGTCGCTCGTGGGGCCCATGCCGCCGGAAACCACCAGGAGCTGCGTGCGCGCGGCCGCCTCCGCCAGAGCCCGGCCGATGTCATCCGGATCGTCCCCCGTCTGGACGACGCGGCGCACGCGCACGCCGGTCTGCAGCAGGCGGGCACGCAGCCACACGGTGTTCGTGTCCGTCACGTCGCCGCGCATCACCTCGTCGCCGGTGACCAGCAGTTCCGCGTCCATGCCGGCCCTCCGCGCCGCGGTCAATCCCAGCCGAAAACGGCGGGAAACGCGGCCGCGAGCGCCCACATGCAGCCGCGCGCGTACGCGCCCGCGGCGACGTCGTCCATGACGACCCCGAAACCGTTGTGTACCTCGCGATCGAAATAGCGCGCCGGCCAGGGCTTCACGATGTCGAACACGCGGAAGAGCAGGAAAGCCGCGAGCACGGTCTCCCAGCGGAACGGCACGCCCAGGGTCGTCACGAGCAGCCCCGCCACCTCGTCCACGACGATGTGTCCGCTGTCCACGACGCCGTAGTGGCGCCCGGCGAGTTGCGCGGCCCACGTGCCGGCGCCGATGGCCGCCAGCGCCGCGAGCGCCTGCAGTTCCCATCGCGCGTCGCGCAAAAGAAACCACAGCGGAATCGCGGCGGCCGTGCCGGCGGTGCCGGGAGCGATCGGGACGTAGCCCGTGCCGAAGAACGTGGCGAGGACGAGGGCGAGACGCGTGCGCAAGAGCCTTCCGATCAGTCGTCGGACTCGTCCGCTTCGTCGCCGTCGACGCCGTCGCCGACCGCGGCCACCGACGGGGCGACGCTGCGCGCGGCCGGGTGCGCGGCCAGCTCCAGCGCCTCGGCGCGGCGCCGCCGCAGCACGATCTCCTCGACCAGGCCCAGCAGGATGTACGCCGAGAACCACGCCACCAGCACGAAACTGGGCCGGATCTGCACGGCCACGAGCGCGCCGAAGCCGAGCACGGCGCCCAGAAGCAGAAGGTCGCGGCGGCGCGGCCGCGCGGTCTTGAACGTGTGGTACTGGACGGTCGAGACCATCAGGTACGAGAGCACGAGCACGAGCACGGCGGCCGGCACGGCGGGCAGCGCCTGCGGCGGGTCGGCGCGCGTGGCCGCGATGACGACGCTCACGACCATGCCGGCGGCGAGAGGAATCGGCAGTCCGGTGAAGAAGCGCGCCGGCCCGGTCTCGCGGCTGCTCTGCACGTTGAAGCGCGCGAGCCTCAGCGCGCCGCACGAGGCGTAGGTCGCGGCGATGAGGATGCCCACGACGCCCAGCGGCGCGAGCGCGAACTTGTAGACGAGCACCGCCGGCGCGGCCCCGAACGTGATGACGTCCGCGAGGCTGTCGAGCTGGACGCCGAAGTCGCTTTCCGTGCGGGTCAGACGAGCGACCCGGCCGTCGCAGCCGTCGAAGAACATTCCGAACAGAATGGCCACGGCGGCGGGGAAGAAGTCGGCCGGACCCGTCGCCCCCGTGGCCAGCGTGATGGCGTAGATTCCACAGAAAATCGAGCTGACCGTGAACAGGTTCGGCAGGACGACGAGCCATCGGCGATCCATCCGCGTCCTCCCGTCGGGCGCCCGCCCGCGCGCCCGCTCCCGGCACGACCCCCGCGGGGAGCAACGCACCGTAGCAGATCGGACTTCCCGGTGCCAACGCCTTGGAAGGATGAAGCATGCCTATCGGGTTGACGCCACTCCGCCGCCCGAATCGCTCAGCCCGAGGGGAGCGGGCGCGCTCTTGCTCTTTGCGCACGCGGAAACGAGGGCCCGGGTCTGGTGCACCGCGGCCCTCGTGTCCGCGCGGGCCAAAGAACCGGCCCGCGCTCAGACTCTGAGCGGTCGCGCGAGTGGCGTCAACCCGATAGGCATGGGATGAAGGATGAAGGATGAAGGATGAAGGATGAAGGATGAAGTGCCCGGGGACTCGGAACGCCTGTGCCGGACCCCGACAACCCTGGCGAATCCGTGGCGACCTTGGCGTCCCGGCGGTGGGCCCGGCCCTACTTCTCGAGCTGCCGCCTGCGGTACTCGGCCACCAGCGCCTCCTGGTCGGCCCGGGGCAGCGCCTGGTACTTCGCGAATTCCATGGTGAATTCGCCCTTGCCCTGCGTCGCCGAGCGAAGGTCCGTCGAGTAGCCGAACATCATGTTGAGCGGCACCTCGGCCACCACCGTGGCCGCCCCCTCGTGTACCTCGGCGGTCTGGATGACGCCGCGCCGCTGGTTGAGCTGGCCGACGACCGCGCCCTGGAACTCCTCGGGCGCCGTCGCCTCCACCTTCATCACCGGCTCCATCACGATGGCACCCGCCCCCGCCATCGCCTCCTTGAACGCCGCACGGGCCGCGATGCGGAACGCCATTTCGGAGGAGTCCACCGGGTGGCTCGCGCCGTCGTCCAGCACCACGCGCACGCCCGTCACCGGAAAGCCGATGAGCGGCCCCTTCGCGACGGACTCGCGCATGCCGCGCTCCACCGCCGGGATGAACTCGCGCGGCACCGTACCCCCCACCACCTCGTCCACGAACTCGAAGGGCTCCACCGCGTCCGCCGGCAGCGGCTCGATGTAGCCCGCGATCTTCGCGTACTGCCCCGACCCGCCCGTCTGCTTCTTGTGCGTGTAGGCGTAGTCCGAGCGCCGCGTGATCGTCTCCCGGTAGGCCACTTCCGGCTTGCCGCTCGTCACTTCGCAGCCGTATTCGCGCCGCATGCGCTCCAGGTAGATCTCCAGGTGCAGCTCGCCCATGCCCGACAGAATGGTCTGGCCGCTCTCCTCGTCGCGCTTGACGCGCAGCGTCGGATCCTCGCGCGTGAAGCGGTGGATGGCCTTGGAGAAGTTGGCGGCGCCCGCCTTGTCCTTGGGCGCGACCGCCAGGTCGATGACCGCGGCGGGCACGTGCATGCTCGTCATGGTGACGACCTGGTCGCCGTCGGAGAACGTCTCGCCGCTGGCGCACTCGACGCCGAACAGCGCGCAGATGTCGCCGGCGACCGCCTCCTCGACGTCGTGCATCTCGCTGGCGTGCATGCGCACCAGGCGCGGCACCTTCACGCGCCGGCCCGTGTTGCAGTTGAGGATCGTGTCGCCCTTGCGCACCCGGCCCTGGTAGACGCGCACGTACGTGAGCTGCCCGTAGCGGCCGTCCTCCAGCTTGAACGCCAGCCCCACGAAGGGCTTGTCCGCGTCCGCGGCCAGGTGGACCGCCTTTTCGGCGTCGCGCTGGTCGAACGCCTCGTTCACGCGCTGGTCGGGGCTGGGCAGGTACGAGACGATGCCGTCGAGCAGCGCCTGCACGCCCTTGTTGCGGAACGCCGAGCCGATGAAGACCGGCGTGATCTTCAGGTCGAGCGTGGCGCGGCGGATGGCGGCGCGCAGCTCGTCGTCGCCCACGGGTTCGTCGGCGAGGAAACGGTCCGCGACGGCCTCGTCCAGGTCCGCCAGCCGGGCGACGATGTCGTGACGCCGGCGCGCCGCCTCCTCGCGCAGGGGCTCCGGGACGTCCGTCGTGCGCAGGTCGTCGCCGTCGGCGCCCTCGTAGTAGACGGCCTTCTGCGAGACCACGTCCACGACGCCGGCGAAGTCGCGCTCCAGCCCCAGGGGCATCTGCAGCGCCACCGCGTTGTGTCCCAGCTTCTCGTGGAGCTGCGCCACGACGCGGTCGGGGTTGGCGCCCGAGCGGTCGCACTTGTTCACGAACGCCAGGCGCGGCACGCGCCAGCGCTTCATCTGCCGGTCGACGGTGATGGACTGGCTCTGCACGCCGCTCACGGCGCACAAGACGAGCACCGCGCCGTCCAGCACGCGCAGCGCGCGCTCCACCTCGATGGTGAAGTCCACGTGTCCCGGCGTGTCGATGAGGTTGATGTTGTGCTCGCCCCACTCGCACCAGGTGGCCGCCGACTGGATGGTGATGCCCTTCTCGCGCTCCAGGTCCATCGAGTCCATTTTGGCGCCGACGCCGTCCTTGCCGCGCACCTCGTGCATCGCGTGGATGCGCCCCGTGTAGTAGAGGATGCGCTCGCTGAGCGTGGTCTTGCCCGAGTCGATGTGGGCCGAAATACCGATGTTCCTGACTTTGGCGATGTCCGACACGGTGCGAGCCTTCCCTGCCTGTGCGGCGCGTCCCTGCGGACGCGGCTGATCCAGCGGAGCGACAACCTGCGGCCCGCTCCGGACCGGCCCTCCCGTCTTCGCCCGGGGGGCGACCCCTCGACCTTCGCTGGGGAGCGAGCCCTCTGTGTCGTCCGGGACGGACCGCCCCGGAGAAAGGCGCGGTCCGATAGCACGGGCGGCCGGTGCGCGCAATGCAAACGTGGCGGCCGGAAAAGACACCGCCAAGACGCCAAGGACGCCAAGAACGCCAAGAACAGGAAGGGAGGAACAACACCCCAAAAACTGCCTCTCCGACGAAATCTGTGGGCGAGGACGCCGGGTCCGAAGGGCCGGGGTGCGTGTTGAGGACGAGTCGGACCGGGTCCCCGCACGTCGTGCGCGCGGCCCTCACCCCCCGGCCCCCTCTCCACACGGGCCAGCAAGGCACTGCTCGTTTCTAAGTGGTTGCGGCCCGGTGGAGAGGGGGAGAAGTGCCCGCTCAGACTCGGCACTGGGGACGAATCCGGGCGCGGCCGGGGGTGAGGGCCGCGCGCCTGTCCCATCGGATCGGAGCGCGAAAGAGCCCGTTTTCCGCCTGCGGCGACCCACGGATTCTGTTGGGGAGCCAAAAAACCTGGCGTCCTTGGCGTCTTGGCGGTTTCTGTTGTGCCCTTGTTGGAACCATGCCTATCAAGTTGACACACTTGCCGGTGAGCAGTAGCCTCCCTGCCCGGCGCGCACGAACGCGCGCGGACGGAGGCACTGGATGGCGGATGATGCGGCGGC
>Ga0172368_10002728_pt1 | contig 22129 bp, 22 predicted proteins | sample Lak11m_FD_114540 | JGI IMG/M metagenome (GOLD analysis project Ga0172368, IMG submission 114540) | Freshwater microbial communities from Kabuno Bay, South-Kivu, Congo - kab_022012_11m | ecosystem: Environmental > Aquatic > Freshwater > Lake | place: Democratic Republic of the Congo: South-Kivu...
ACACCATCGACCACTTCACCGGAAATTCCGGTGGGCGACCGCTTGACACAACGGGCGGCGTAGGATTACTATTCAGTTAGAGAGTCACCGGAGAACTTTCAACTATCTCTGGGACATACTCACCGCGCGGGCTGACCAGCGCTTTGCTGGCCCACGTGATATACCCCGCCGCGCGATCGATGGCCACAATCCGGCGCGCCACCAGCGGCGGCAGCGGCAGCAGGCTGTAGACCGCAAACAGCACGACCAGCGGCACGGACAGCAGCCGGGCGAATGCCGGTTGCCCTGCCATGCCGTTCACCCGCGTGAAGCCCACCCCGGCGATGATCGCCGCGAGGGTGATGCCCAGCGCGAGCGACCAGTATTGCCCGCCCAGAATCGGCGTCGGGATCCAATGGGGCGTGCCCCACAGGTGCGTGATGAACGGCACCCGCCACGCCGCCCAACCGAAGCCGGCAAAGATCAGTGTGGCGAGAAACAGCGCGGCGCTGATCGCCACGGCCAGATTGGCGGGGCGGGTATTGCCGGCGCGCCGGCGCGCAATGGTGGCTGCAACGAACGCCAGGGCGCCGGGCAGCACGATCCACCAGGGGAACGGCGGACTATTGAGCGGCCGCGCACTGACATCCTGCAAAATGTCGGCGGCCTGGCCGGCAGCGGCCAACAGCAGCCAAACACCGGCGGCGGCGATGCCGGCGAAGGCGACCCCGCGCAGCAGCCGCCCGGCACGCGGATGCGCCGGAGCGAGGAAACGGCCCAGGTTCAGCAGACCGGCCAGCGCGGCCAGCGCAATGAACGTCAGGTAGAAGATGGATTGCACGTCGTACGGCCATGCGCGCCACAGTCCGGGCATGGGCGCCTGCAGCGCCAGCACGCCGGTATACGCCAGCAGACCGAGGCCGGCCAGCAGGGGCGCGCGCGACTGACGCGCGGGAAACTGACCGGTCAGGTGGAGCGTGAAGATGCCGAACAGCGCCATGCCCAGCCAGGGCCGTTCCGGCGAGCGGTCGAAGTCAATGATCTGCTCGCCGAATATGAGCAGGAACAGCACCCCCAGCAGCAGCAGCATGATGCCGGCCAGTCCGGCCAGCTGGCGCAGGTCAGGCGCGCCACCGCTCTCCCGCGCCACCGCACTCAGTCCGAACACGAAAAAGCACAGCCCGAATGCCACGGCCAGTGTGCCGCAGATGGTCCGCCACGGCAGCATCACCGGCAACGCCACCCCGGTAGTCAGGTAGACGCTCTTCTCCGTCACAATCGGCGAAGAATGGCCGGCGCCGGGAATGGTGACCTTCCAGCGGATCTGGTTCGTGGGCGACCAGTGCAGCGGGCCGATCGTTTGTGCCGCGTGGTCAGCGCGCTCCGCCCCGTGAAAGCCCGTCCATTCATCGGCGCGCGATCCGGTCATCGCCAGCAGGCCGATCACCACCATAACAATAAAAACAGCGGCAAACCATACCCGGTCGTGCCGCGCTCGATATCGCCCCATCAATGCTTGTCCGTTCGTAACACGCTTGCTGATGTCATTTTCGACCAACCGAATGGAATTACCTGTTGCCCCGGTTAACAATAATCCGGTGTGATCCCCATCGGATCCGGCGATCCCATTCCGCCGCTAATAGAGACCGGAAAGGTGATCGACGTGGATGCATAATGAAGACGTGTATCCGATTACCGGAGAGCATATCACCCGGTCGGGGGAATGCCTGTATAATACTCCAATAGGCAATACAGGCAAGTATCTGTACAGGACGGGCACGTATGGCAAGAGTCCCAAATCTCATCATCCCGATTGGCACCAGAGTCGTCACCCGCGCAGAGGTAAAGGGGCACGATAACAGGATGCTGCATCCGAAGGGCGCCCTCGGCATGATTGTCGAGACGCCGGCGGATGCCGCGCATGCCTACCGCGTACAGTTTCCCGACGGCTCGGTGGTGGGGTTGACCCGGAGGGAATTCACTATCCGCACACAGTTTCAGCTCGAGGGGCTGGGCGAATTGCTCATGGAATATGACCTGTATGATTACATCATCTACCGCTGCATCGTCGGCTCGCAGGCGTATGGGTTAAGCCACGAGGCGTCGGATATCGATTACCGCGGCATCTACCTGCCGCCAGCGGAGGCGCAGTGGTCGCTGGCCGGCGTGCCGGAGCAACTGGAGAACCCGGAGGGGCAGGAGGCCTACTGGGAGTTGCAAAAGTTCATCATGCTGGCGCTGAAGGCCAACCCGAACATCCTGGAGTGCCTGTATACCCCGCTGATCGAGCTGGCGACGCCCATCGCCCGGGAACTGCTGGCCATGCGGGAGATCTTCCTGTCGAAGCTCATCTATCAGACTTACAACGGCTATGTGCTGGGCCAGTTCAAAAAACTGGAGCAAGACCTGCGCGCCCGCGGCACGCTCAAGTGGAAGCATGCCATGCACCTTATCCGCCTGCTCCTCTCCGGGGTGACGGCGCTGCAGGAGGGCTACATCGTCGTCGAGCAGCATGAACATCGCGACGCCCTGCTCGCCATCCGCCGCGGTGAGGTGCCGTGGGAGGACGTGAACGCCTGGCGGCTGGCCCTGCACATGGAATTCGATGCGGCTTGTGCCGCCACGCGCCTGCCGGAGCGACCCGATTTTGAGCGGGCGAATGCGTTTCTGATCAAAGCGCGGCGGAGCATGGTAAACGATCATGAATGAACAGCTTACTATTGAAGGGGTGACACAGGAACAATTACTGACGCTTTCACCAAACGATTTCGATGAGCTTGTCTTTACGGGAAAGCCACTCGTCTTTCGCGTCGGCTCGGCGACCATCCTCGGTGAATTCCGGCGGGGTGATGGAAACCTTATTATCGAACTGGCACATATCGATGAGGGAGGCGAGGGAGTTCTCCCCTTTCTCTGGTCGCTTGCATCGAACGTAGCACGTGCAAGACAAGTCTCCGCGCTCGAATGGATCGTCCATGCCGTGCATTGCGCTAATCCCAATCTCCGCCTGCGAAGAGTGCTGATACGGAAAGGGGTTCGCCATACGGGATCTTCCTCAAATGGGAAAGGTTTACTACTTTCTCCAATCTATTCCTGCGGATCAGGAGGAGAGCCGTGGAACATATTGATTTGCGCTTGAAACAGATAGCGATCAATCAACCCTACCCCCTCCTCTTCGCCACCATCAGCGGCGCGCACCTCTACGGCTTCCCCTCGCCGGATTCGGATTACGACCTGCGCGGGGCGCATATTTTACCGGTGCGGGAGGTGATCGGGCTGGAGACGGGACCGGAGACGCTGGAGGTGTCGTCAACGGTGGACGGGCTGGAGCTCGACCTGGTGACGCACGATGTGAAGAAGTTCTTCGGGCTGCTGCTGAAGAAGAACGGCTACGTGCTGGAGCAGCTCTACTCGCCGCTGATCGTGCACACCACGCCGGAGCACGCGGAGCTGAAGGAGATCGCGAAGGGCTGCATCACGCGTTATCACTGCCACCATTACTTCGGTTTCGCCGAAACGCAGTGGAAGCTGTTCCTCAAGGAGCAGCCGCGCCGGGTGAAGCCGCTGCTCTACGTCTTCCGCGTGCTGCTCACCGGCATTCATCTGGTGCGCACCGGCGAGGTGGAGGCCAACCTTGTGACACTGAATGAGGAATTCAAGTTGCCCTACGTGCCCGACTTGATCACCCGCAAACTGGCCGGCGCCGAACAGGCCGTCCTCGATGATGCCGACACTTCGTATTATGAGAGAGAATACCAACACCTTCGCGCGCTGCTGGAGAAGGCCGCCGCGCGCAGCACACTGCCGGAATCGACGACGGCGAAACCGGCGCTGCATGAGCTGCTGATCCGTCTTCGTATGCCCTGATTTTTGGAGTGCGGCGGCTCGACACCGCTTTCACTGAGCGTAAGGTGAACGTGATAGCATTACGGTAACCCTATCGAGTTGGTTACGGTGACTGGCGGATAAGTATAAGGTGATGCTATTCCGTGTACCTTACGCACAGTGAAAGCGGTGTCGAGCCACCGCACTCCAAAAATTGACCGCATCAGACGTCGGGATGCTCTGTGTTTTGGATCCGCAGATGAGATGATTAAGCTGATTATTTCTTTTCAATCATTTTAATCTGCGGATTCAAAATATGTCAGGTTGACCTTACCTCACACCCCGCGTATAATGAAGTCGACTATTCCGAGCCGATAACTCGGTTATAGGGATCAGGAGTGCGGGGTGAAGCTTTCGACGCGAGCGACATACGGGGTGCGGGCGATGCTGGCGCTGGCGCTGCAGCCGCCGGGCAGCAAGCCGTTAATGGTGAAGGAGATTGCCGAACAGCAGAAGCTGCCGGCCACCTACCTCGAGCAGTTGATGGTGCTGCTGCGCAAGGCCGGACTGGTGACGGCCATTCGTGGGGCGCACGGCGGCTACACGCTGGCGCATCCGGCGGCGAATATCACCATGGTGGAGATCATCGAGGTGCTGGAAGGCCCGCTGATCCTGACCGACTGCCCCAACGACACCGGATGCTGCGGCCACCCGGAAAACTGCGCCCTGCAGGACCTGTGGCAGCAGGCCGGTCGAGCGCTGACCGAGGTGTTCAGCAGCATGACGCTGGCGACAATGGCCGAGCAGCAGCGCGCACGAGAGACCAGCGCCGTGCTGATGTACAGTATCTGAATCATCGCCGTGTCTCCCCCTCACCCCCCGACCCATAAGCGCGGTTCGACATATTCGTGTTGCGATAACTTGCATTTTGCTTTTCCACCAACCTCTTCCGGCAGGGATTCCTCCATCATCCGTCGTATTACCCCTCTGACAAGGCGCTAAAGCGCCAACTATTTCGGAGGTGAACCATGCGTAATACTCCCATCGGCATCGCTATGCTGAATGATGAGCGCCCGCACGTTTTTGCGGTGAACAACGAGGATAATATGCAGGTCGTCCGCACCTGGGCGGACGCCATCAAAGCCAACATCAAGGCGGTGGACGGCAGCGCGCCCGAGATCGTGATGGGCTCGAAAACCATCTACAGCCCGAAGGTCGCCCGCGAGGTGGGCGAGGAGCTGGTGCGCGCCGGCTGCCGCTCCATCATCATGTGCTACAACGTGTGGGATTACCCCTACCTGGCGTGGCCGTTCGTGAATACGGTGGGCAAGGACAAGCCGATCCTCTCGCTCTCCAACAACAACGGCGAGTTCCCCGGCAACGTGGGTTTGCTGGCGACGGACGGCGCGCTGCGGCAGGCGGGGCTGGTCACCCACCGCATCGTCGGCGACGTGGATGACGCGGAGACGCTGAAACGGGTTGCCGACTGGGTGCGCGCCGCGCAGGCTGTCACCTGCATGCGCAACGAAGTCTACGGCATGTATGGCGGCCACTCCATGGGCATGGAGACCGGCTACTTCCACATGATGGAGACGCAGAAGCACCTCGGAGCCACCGTCTACCAGATCGACCAGTACCAACTCGTGACGAACGCGGAGCTGATTCCGCAGTCCGAGGTGGACAAAGGGATTAACTGGTTCAAGGCGATGATCGGCGACCGCATCCATTGGGACAACGAGATGCTCACCGAGGAGACGCTGGGCCGGCAGATCCGCCTGTACCTGGCGATGAAGGCGCTCAACGAGGAATACGGTTTCGGCTTCTGCGGGCTGAAGGGCCAGCGCGAGCTGACCGAGAACTACACGCTGGGCGATATCCCGGAGATGGTGATGAACGACCCCTACGACTGGGATGGGCCGAAAGAGCCGATGGTGTGCGCCACCGAGGCGGACAGCAATGCCGCGCTCACCCAGCAAATACTCAAATATATTACAGGCGGCCTGCCCACGCTGTTCATGGACGTGCGCCTGTACCTGCCGGAGAAGGGCATCTGGGACTTCTGCAACTCCGGCAACCACGCGAGCTGGTACGCCGAGCGCAGTTTTGACCCGAAAGAGAATTTCAAGAAGGTCAGCCTGTGGCCGGCGCTCAAGTATTACTTCAAAGCCGGCGGCGCCTCGGTGTCCTTCAACGCGAAGGGCGGGCTGCTGACCTTCTGCCGCCTGGGATTCTATGACGGGAAACCGTTCATGTATATCACGCTGGGCGAGTCGCTGGAGCTGCCGGCGAAGGAACAGGAGGAGATCAACGCGCAGACCAACCCGACCTGGCCGCACGTGCACGCGAAGCTGCAGGGTTCGTTCGACGAGTTCGTCACCCTCTTCCCCGCGAACCACATCCAGGCCGCCCCCGGCGACCTGGTCCGCCCGCTGGTCACCGCCTGCGAGATGACCGGCGTCAAGCCGGTGCTCATCGGCGACGCGGCAGCGGGACGCATTGCGCCGATTTGGGAGCGGGTCTGATCCCCTTTCGGAGTGCGGCAGTAAGCTGCCGCACTCCGAAAGGCCTCCAACCATATAATTGTGAAGCGACCGGTATTAAAATCACCTATTGTGAGATAGAAATGCAGAATATTAAACAGTTCCTCATGGATCGTGGTTGTAACGGGCCGGTTCGCTTGACCATCGTCAGCGATGGTTCACGGGACATCGTCGGTATTGTCAACAGCCTGTTTTTCAGCGTTTATACTCATACACCGGATCTTGTTATACTCGATCGTAGTGAAGCTGTCACTGTTCTTGAATTGTTAATCTGGAAAGAACTGGCGTATGATACCGAAATGATGCCTCGTTCGGTTGCACGTGGTTATGCTGAAGAATATGTAAATACTTACTATGAAGATGGCTGTGTTATTTATAGCAATGCTCGTTTGAATCGTTCTGGTGAAGCGAGCGACCTGGTCTTCTACTTCTCAATGACTTCATCAGTTTTTGATGGAGGATTGATTATTGTTCATAAAGATTATGCGGCATGTCTGTGGATTGAAGATAACGATTAAGGCTTTGGGGGACTGCGGCTCGATAGTTTCTCCCGATGTATCGGGAGCACTTTTGAGCGCATAAGGTATATACTATTACATCACGGAGGAGCTATCCACCAGTTTACGGTAACTGGTGGGGAGATCCTTCGTTATGATACAATTTGTATACCTTACGCGATATGAAAGCGGCGTCGAGCTGCCGCACTCCATATCAGGCCCATGGTGGCTTGGGCCGGCAGACGGGTTCGCGGCTTTCGACGAGGGCGTTGAAGACTTCAGCGTTTTCCGCGGCCATGCGGCGGGCGGAGAGGTAGTCGAGGGCAGCGGGGTCGCGCGGGCAGCGGACGGTGCCATCGGCTTTCCAGGCGCGATAATATTGCCTGAGGTAGTCGGTGATCCCCGGCACCGAGTTCATCCACTGGCCACTGCCGCTCCAGGCCAGCACCTCGGCCAGCGCGCCGCCGGCGCCGCCGTAGGCCAGCACCGGCGCCTCGAAGGGCAGGTAATCGTAGAATTTGCCCGGCAGCGGGTCCACCAGTTCGTAACTGCTCCCATTGATGATGAGCAGGATGGACGATTCCGCCATCATCTCCACCACCTCGCGGTAGGGTGTAATGGGGAGCAATTCGACCATCTCCGCCACCTCGGCGAAGCCGGGCGCCTGCATAATGAGCGCAACCTCGGCGCCCACGAAGCGCAGCCGGGTCTCTTTGCGGAAGTCCGGGAACTCCCGCGCCAGCGCCAGCATCGCCTGGAAGAGCATCTCAGGCCGGCGCCGGCCCTGGTAGAGCATGCCGGCGTGGATGATGCGGAAGATATCAAATTGGCGCGCGGGCACGCGCTCGGTCCGCCAGGCGCCGCTGATGATCTGGTAAATGGGGCGGTCGCCGCGCACGGCCAGCGTCTCCGGGGTAAGGCAGCAGGGCGCGACGGAGACTACGGCATCAACCTGACCCAGTGCCCGGTAAAACCAGTGATTGACCCCGCGCGGATAGGACAGGTAGGACGGCAGCGCATCGCGCAGGTCGATGGCGCACGGCACGCCCAGCGCGCGGGCGATGCGCAGCGCCGCGGGGGCCAGCGTGAAGGGATTGCACGTCGCCCAGACCAAATCCACCCCGCGGCGACGACCTTCCGCGACAGCGCGGTCGAAGAGGCGATAACTCCAGCCGGTGTATTCATCGTGCCAGGGCGGAAAGCGGCGCAGCCACTGTTTAGCCGCGCCGATCACGGGCTGCAGGCGACCCGGGCCGCGGCGCAGCTCCGGCTTCAGCAGCGGATTGCCGGCGAAGCCGTGCCGCTGCGCCTCCTCCACCCGGCGCATCCACGAACCGTCCGGCGTCTGAATCACCCCGGGTGGCGTGCCTTCGCGCTCGGCGGTGATGAGGACCGTCTCCCAGCCGAATTCCGGCAGGCGGCGATAGATCTCATATGGGCGGTGCGACCCCACCGCCTCGTGCGGCGGGAAGTAATAAGCCAGCATCAGCACCTTCCGCCCGAGTGCGGCGGGCAGCGCGGAGACCGGATAACGAGTCGTTCGGTTGAGGTCGATGGTCTGCGTCAATAGAACAACCGTCCTTCGTGCGCGCGCAGGTAACGGACCGTTTCGCGCGTCATCGGGTGTTGCCGCCGGTAGGCCAGCGCACCTTGCAGCAGGCCGTCCGCGCGCAGGGCGCGCAGGCCGCGCAGGAACTCGCCGAACCGCCGGCCGCGCAGGGCATTGAGCAACGCGAAGCCGCCCCACGCCGCCAGATAGGTGAGCAGGTACGGGAACGGCAGGTGCTTCACCGCGACATAGGTGCGATTGCGCACCAGCCAGTAGCAGTTCTTCGTCAGACCGCGGCCCAGCGCGGAGACGCGGTGCAGCACTTCGACATCGGGCCGGTAGCGGATGCGCCAGCCGGCGCCGAGCAGGCGGAAGGAGAACTCCAGCTCCTCGCCATCGTAGAAGAAATGCTCGTCGAAGCCGCCCAGCGCGCGGAAGGCGCCGGCGCGCATGGCGAAGCCGCAGCCCACGAAATAGGCGGCGTCGCGCGGCTCTTGCCACCGTTCGGGGTGAAAGCCGGGGAATTCCTTCGGCGCGATTTCGCCGGTGCCGGCATTGCGCACCAGGAAGGCCAGGCAGGCCGTCTCCGCGTCGCCGCGGAACGCCGCCAGCACGTTGCCGATCGCGTCCGAATTGGCGAAGCGGGCGTCGTCATCGATGAAGAGCAGAAGATCGCCTGTCGCACGGCCTGCGGCGCGGTTGCGCCCGCCGGCGACACCGAGGTTTTCCCCGGTGCAGAGGTAAGTAACGCCCGCGCGCGCAGCCAGCGTAGCCTGCGCGCCTGAGCCGGCCGGATCGTTATCGATGACGATGATCTCGTCGGGCGGGCGGGTCTGGGCGAGCAGATTCGCCAGCACCCCGTTTAATTCATCGGGACGCTGATAGGTGATGATGAGCGCGCTCACGGTGACCGGGTCAGGCATGATACGGTAGAAGTATACCCTGTTCCCGGCATTGGTCACAACATCCCTGGGATCGCAGGCGTCCCGCGCCTGCCCTTGACTGGTAAACCTTCCTTCCAGGGCAGGCGCGGGACGCCTGCGATCCCAGGATCAGGGCAGCACGCATACCGCAAACCGGCCTACTTCGCAGAAGCCGATGGTTTCGTAGAGGTGAATGGCGGTCAGGTTGCTTTCAGTGACGGCCAGTTCGACGCGCTCGCAGCAGTCGTCCTTCAGCGCGCGCAGGCTGCCGATCATCAGCGCCCGGCCCAGCCCTCGGGCCTGGTGAGCGGGGGTGACGGAGATTTCGATGATGCTGGCCTGCGCGGTGCTGTTGCTGATGACCAGGTTCAGGCCGGCCAGCTCTTTCCCCATAAACGCGCAGAGGGTAGCCTGCGGATGAATCGAGCCGTATTTGCCCGCGAGGATAGAGAGCAGGCCACGGCGACAGACTCGCGGCCCATTGCCGAAAAAGGACGCATACAGGCGCGCGTCCAGCATGTCCCGGTTCGCGGCAAAGACTACTTCAGCAGCGGCGTCCAACTCGCGGATATTCCACGGAGCGAGCCGGTAGCCGGCCGGCACCCGCGGCGGCTCCGCCCAGGTATTCAGCTCCAAATTCATGCGCATGCGCCAGTGGCATTCGAACCCGGCCGCGATCACCGCATCGATTTCCGGACTATCGGGCAGCAATTGCCGCTCGACGCGGATATCGGAGACCGCCGGCCATTGACTGCCGGCCACCCGCAGCGCCGCCAGCGTCAGCTCGCGCGCCAGCGCGCGGTCCGGCCGCACCGTCCAGGGAAAGATGAGATCGATGGTGTCGTCGGTCACTTCGAAGAAGAGGACACCGAGCAGGCGCCCATCTTCGAGCGCCACGACGCCGTGGTTGCGCGCCGCCGCCCGCGAAAAGCGCTCGCCCGCCCACACCGCGAACTGGCGCCCGTCGCGGGCAGACACGTCGAGGGTGAATTGGGCCAGCAGGCCGGCCCATTCCACGCTCTCCGGTAAGAGGTAGATGATCGTACAGGCGTCAGGTGTCGACATCCGGTGTTTTCTATTCTTTCGGATCGGATCAGGTAAGACGAGTCAGACGGTCAGACCAGTCGGACGGGATATGCTATACATCGAATGGCAATTCCGCCTGCAGGCACGCCTGCACCGGGGCGAAGGAGCGACGGTGGATCGCGCAGGGACCCAGGCGATGCAGCGCGGCCAGGTGCTCCGGCGTCGCGTAGCCTTTATGCCGCGCGAAGCCGTAGCCGGGATGAACCGCATCCAGCTCCGCCATCAGCCGGTCGCGGTGGACTTTGGCGAGAATGGAGGCGGCGGCGATACTGGCCGAGAGCGTGTCGCCGTCGATCAGATTCCGCTGCGGCACGGGACAATCGGGCAGCGCCCAGCCATCGATCAGCGCCAGGTCCGGCACGGGCGACAGCGCGCGCAGGACCGCGCGCATGCCGAGATAGGTGGCGCGCAGAATATTGATCTCGTCGATGGTCACCACCGGCACCACCCGGATCGACCAGGCGAGGGCGTCCGCCTGAATTTCGTCATATAATCGCTCGCGCGCGTCCGGAGCGACCTGCTTGGAGTCATTCAGCGCCGGGCGCCAGTAATCGGGCGGAAGGATCACCGCCGCCACCACCACCGGTCCGGCCAGCGGCCCGCGCCCAGCCTCATCCACGCCGGCGGCGCGCTGCCCCCCGGCAGCGTAGTGCTCGTGCTCGAAGGTCCACAGGCCCACGCGGCGCTGCTCATCATTCATGCCGGCGCATCGTCGTTTCGCCATCGTACAGGGGAAATTCGCGATACGATGGGCGGCTTCCTGCCGGTCAGTGTCCCCCACGCTCAAACAGTTAACTAAATGCGGTATTTTGCGGGTATTTGCGGTGTAAACAGCCCATTTCCCGCAAACCCACGACATAACGAGGAAATTCCACTGCCAGAGCGATATTTGCTCTATACCCATAATATACTATATTCAAACTTGTTTTCCAAAATTAACGGAAAAATTGCTACCAGGGAGTGATGGGATGATGAAAAATCGGCAAGCCGGTACCGAATATAGGCCAGCCGGTATGTAGTAAACCACGCGGCCGCAGCGGAGTGGCGTTCGGATTACAGGTAAGACTGCCTATATCCGAACGCCACTCCGCTGCGGCTGCGTGGCTTACTACGTACCGGCTGGCCTATTATATACAGTATTAAAGCAGCTTGAGCCGGTTGAGGGGCCAGAAGGTGGAGACGGCGCGGGCTTTGATGTTCTGGCGCGGGACCACGCCCCAGTAGCGGCTGTCGAAGCTGTTCGCGCGGTTGTCACCCATCATGAAGACGGAATCGGCAGGCACCACGAATTTGCCGTCCTGCATATGCGGGGCGATCAGCTTTTCATACATCTCATCATGTTTATACCAGTCACCCACCCACTGGATAAATCCCCAAAAGAAGTCATCCTCATTGGTATTATTTCCATTGGCATCCTGCGTTGTCATCAAGCGGGGCATCTCGCCGGGAATGGGCACCGCGGGCAGTCCCGAATGCGCCAGTGCCCCGGAGGTCAGATACGGCTCGTCCAGCGGTTTGCTATTGATATAGATGCCGTCGCCTGTTTTGAACTCGATAGTATCGCCGGGCAGGCCGATGACGCGCTTGATGAAGGCATCGCGCTGGGCAGGCAGGGAGGGCAGGATTTTCAGGATTTCCTCGGTGTTCAGGCGCGCATCCGCCATTGGCACAAAGCGAAGCGATTGCTTCAAACCGGAAAAACCCAACTCCGGCTTTTCCAGCAGGTGCGGATCCTGCAAACCTCGCACCAATATGGTGGTTTCATCCACGGTCAGCGTATCCGGATGCTGTGCCAGCCATTCGCGGAGCATCAGTCCGTTATTGTTGCCGATATAGCCCGCCGCGGGGGGATTGAAGACGATGATCTCATCACGTTTCGGCATGCGGAAGCGCAGCACGAATTTATTGGCGATCAGCTTGTCGCCGCCAACCATCTTCCCCGCGGCGTTGAGATGCGGTCCCAACAGCGTAGTCTCCATGCTCGCCGAGGGGATGAAGTAGGTCTGCATCAGGAAGGGACGGACGATGCCGAAGACCAGTACGAGGGCGATGATAACGGTATCGATGATTTCAAGCATCATATCTTTGGGCGACGCCGGACGTTCCGCGGAGACCGGCGGCAGCGGGTGGGTCATGCGAAATTTTTTCCACTGCATGCGGGCGAGGGTGACCAGAATGAAGTAGCCGGCCACGGCAATGACCGTGCGAAGGATCGGATGCACATTAATCGCCAACCAGAGGGCGACGGCGGGGATGAACATGGCCACTTCGAGGGCTTCCAGCACGCCGTCGTGGGGCGGAATTTCCTGGCCCGGCTTCACCGGCAACGGATGGCGTTTGCGATAGCCGACCCAGAACACCCGTAGAATGATAGCCACCAGCGTGAGCGCGGCGACCACATACAGGTTTTCCATCAGCAATAGAAATTGCGAGAGCGGGGAAGTCTGCATATGTTATCCTTTGGTCAATGCAAAATAAAAATTGCAAAATGCAAAATGATGATCCGGCGTGGGAGCATTGGCACAATTTGCAATTTGACCTTTTCATTTTGCATTTTGCATTCTATCGTATCAATCCTTTACGGCTCAGGGGCCAGAAGATGTAGAAGGCTCTGCCGATCACGCGATCCTGTTTGAGCAGGCCCCAGAGATGGCCGTCGAGGCTTTCCGTTCGGTTGTCGCCGAGGACGAAGAGATAGCCTTCCGGCACGACCAGCTCGCCGTGGTGAATATTGGGCGCGAGCTGCTTATCGACCGCGCTGTCGCCGGCGCTGATACTGCCGTCCGAGTCCAGCGGGAAATTATAATCCGGCACATTATTGATATACGGCTCATCCAATCTGACGCCGTTCACGTATACCCCGTCATCCATCTTGATGCGGATATGGTCGCCCGGCACGCCGATCACGCGTTTCACATATTCCACCGGCTCCTTCGTGTCATACGCCTGGCTCTGCATCCGCAACGCCGTCTCCGGCGCGTCGAAGACCACCACATCACTATGCCGCGGCGGATGGAAGTGATAGACGAACTTCGTCGCCAGCAGGCGGTCGCCTTCACGCAGCGTGGGAATCATGCTGCCGGTGGGAATGAAGAAAGCCTGCAGGACGAAGGGGCGGATGATGAAAAAGACCAGGACGACTGCGATGATCGCCGAATCCAGTAGCTCGGTAATAAAGCGCGACACCGATCCCGTGTCCGCGTCCGCGGACTGCTCAATGGGCTGTACGGACTGCACTGCCGCCGCGCCTTCCCCCTCCGGCAAGGCCATGACCGCAGGTTCGACGGTCTCATCGGGGGCCAGGGCCGTCGTCACCGGGACCGGCGCCGTCACGGAGAGGCGCTGGTAGAAATACATAATCACGCGCAGGCCGGCGATGATCGCCAGCAACGCGAAAGGAAACCCCGGTGAATCGACGTTCAACATTGGCAGCGCTGTCCTGTATAGGCGTGCCCAGCCTGAATGATATCTTATGAGGGAAATTCACGTCGTGGATCGACGAAAATTTCCCTCATTTGATACTATACCCGTTTACGCTCTTTTATATCCGTTTGCGCTCTTTGATACGTGTGGCGCGAGCCCCGATGCGGCTGCGCAGGTAGTACAGTCGCGCACGGCGGACCTTGCCCAGGCGGATAACGTCGATCTTCTCGATTCTGGGCGAGTGGACCAGGAAGATGCGCTCGACCCCGACGCCATGCGTAACGCGGCGAAGGGTGCAGCGCTCGTTGAGCAACCCTGCCTGATGGCGAATAACGACACCTTCGAACAACTGAATGCGTTCGCGGTTGCCTTCGCGGATCTTCAGGTGCATGCGCAGGGTGTCGCCGGTGCGGAACGGCGGGATATCAGGCTTCGCCTGCTCCTGTTCCAGTTCCTTGATCAGGTTGACATTGACCTTCTTCATCGTCGTGTTTCCCGGCCGAGCGGTCGGCGTGCTGATTCTCCCTCTGCCGACATTCAGCCTCAATGCGATCCAGGATACGCCGGTCTTCCGGCGTCAACGGCGCCGTCTCCAACAGGTCGGGCCGCCGCTCCACGGTGCGGCGCAGGGATTGCTCCCGGCGCCAGCGCCTGATCGCCTCATGATGACCGGAGAGAAGGACCTCCGGCACCGCCCACTCCCGATAGACGGGAGGGCGGGTATACTGGGGATACTCCAGTAGCCCCGTGATAAAACTTTCACTTTCCGCGGCGCCTTCGCCACCCAGCACGCCGGGCAGCAGCCGCGCCACCGCATCGATGACCACCAGCGCCGGCAGCTCACCGCCGGTAAGCACGTAATCCCCGATGGAGATCTCACGCTGCGCCAACTGCTCGTGCACGCGCTCGTCGATGGCCTCATAGCGGCCGCACACGATCACCAGGTGATCGAAGTCGCGCGCCAGTTCCCCGGCCATCGCCTGCGAGAACCGCTCACCGGTGGGCGCCATCACGACCACCAGCTCGCGCGGGCCGCCTTCGCGCACGGCCTCGACCGCGGCGAAAAGCGGCTCCGGTTTCATCACCATGCCGACGGCCCCGCCGTAGGGATAATCGTCGGTGATATGATGCTTGTCCGTCGTATAATCCCGCAACTGGTGGGCCCGGCACTGCAGCCGTCCCGCCTCCCGCGCCCGTCCCAGGATACTCTCCGCCCAGTAGGCTTCGAACACCCCCGGCAGCAGGGTGATGACATCCACACGGTATTTTAGATTGTCGATTTTGGATTTTGGATTGTCGATATTCAATTTATACCTCTGGTATACGGCTGGCTGCAATCAAAATCCAAAATCCAAAATCAAAAATTACCCCACATCCACCATCCAGTTGTGCCGATCCGGGATGTCGCCGTATTGGATACCCTGCAACTGCCGGTAGAGCTGCGTGAGCACTTCGCCGGCGACGTCGGGGCGGCCAAAGCGGAAGACACGCTCGCGATGGTGGATGGCGTGCACCGGGGTGATTACCGCCGCGGTGCCGCAGGCGCCCACCTCGCTGAACTGGTCCAACTCGACAACCGGGATATGCTCGCGCTTCACCACCAGCCCCATATCCTTTGCCAGCACTCGCAGACTCTTATTGGTGATGCTGTCCAGGATCGACGCGGAGTCCGACGTTTTATACTCACCGGCGGGGGTGATGCCGATGAAGTTGGAAGTGCCGAACTCATCCACGTATTTGTGCTCACGCGGATCAGTGAAGAGCACCAGCGGGTAGCCATCGTCGTGGGCGCGATTGGTCGGCTTGAGGCTGGCGGCGTAGTTGCCGGCCATCTTCGCCTGCCCGGTGCCCAGCGGCGCGGCGCGGTCGTAATCATCGACCAGCACCGCTTCGACCGGCTTGAAGCCTTCCTTGTAATACGGGCCCACGGGGGTGACCAGCACGAGGAAGGAGTAGGTCGATGAGGCCTTGATGCCTACCATCGGTTCGGTGCCGATCAGCAGCGGTCGAATATAGAGGCTGGCGCCACTGCCGTAGGGCGGCACGAACTCACGGTTGATTTTGACCGCCTGCACGCAGGCGTCGATGAACAGCTCTTCGGGCGGTGCCGCCATGCACAGGCGATCGCCCGAGAGGATCATACGGCGGGCGTTTTCTTCGGGGCGGAAGATGACCACCGCATTATCGCGCGTATGAAATGCCTTCAGGCCTTCAAAACAGGCCTGGCCATAATGCAGGCAGTTGGCGGCGACGTGCAGCGAAAGGTAGGGATCCGTCTTCGCTTCCAGGGAACCCCACCGGCCATCGACATAGTCCGCCCGCATATAACCATTCGTCGGCAGATACTGAAACCCAAGTTGTGACCAGTTCAAGCTCATCAGACACCCCGATCGGATTTTGGACTTTTGATTTTGGATTTTAGATTGTTATCTCTCAACCGGCAGACTTGACGGAGAAGAAACAATCCAAAATCTCAAATCCAAAATCTAAAAAATGCTATGTTCCGGGTTCGCTCTTTTTCAAACCGTGCCGGGCTTCCACCACCATGCGCCGGTGCTCGAGGTCTATCTCGCGTATGAATTCCTTCACGGCGGGGATCAACGCCAGCGGCGTTTCATACACGTCATTGGCGCCCGTAGGCCAGATAGCGGTAATCGGCCCCAGCGCTTCGTCTGTCGTGGTCACCACTTCCAGTCCGAGCAACTGGTGGTGGTAATATTCATCTTCACCCAGCTCGACCGCCCAGGAAGCGGGGACGACCAGCCGGGCGCCGCGCAGGCGCTCCGCAGAGTCGATGCTGTCCACACCCTCCAGCTTGAGCACGATTACGCGCCCGGCGGTACGAGAGCCGGTGATCTTCACCACCCGGACCGACTCGCTGCCCTGCTGCACGCCCACCCGCTCCATCCCGGCGAAGCGCTCCGGGAAATCCGTGTGCGGATACACCCGCACCTCGCCGTGCAATCCCTGCGGCGAGGTGATCTCCCCGATGAGCATATCCCAGGGTTCATCAGTCGCCGGGTTGGAGGATTTGTGGCTGCGGGAGGATGACATCTTCCGGTCTCAGCTCCAGTTTACGAATCTCCACCACCAGCCCGTCTTTGACGATAAGCTGGAAACCGGCCAGCTTCTCAAACAGGTTGTCGCCGACCGCCACCTCGACCTGGCCTTCGATGGTGCCGCGCGGGAATTCATCACCGATCGCCAGCTTATCGGTTTCCGTCGCGCGCTCCAACAGCTCATGCTTGGCGGTTTCCAGGCGGCGTTTTTCGGCATCGATTTGCTGGCGGGCAGCCATGGCGCGATTCAGGTCGGAGCGCTGCAGCTCGGCCAGGGCATGCCGGGCGCGAAAATCAAACTGATCGATCTGGCGCTGCATGTCTTCGACGGCGGCGCGATATTCGTCTTCCAGCCGGGTTTTCAGTTCTTCGGTGACGATGAAGATCAACCCGACATCCTGGCGTAATTTCAAGCTATCCATTTTCCCCTCTCAAGTCGGACGGGTCAGACATGTCGGACCCGTCAGACCGGTCAGACACCAATTACCTGACGCCTTGCCGGTTAAAATTAAAATCGACCCAGATGGCCTTGTCCTGCAAACCGCCTGCCGCACGCATGAGAATGCGGAGGGCATTGGCGATGCGGCCGCCTTTGCCGATGACCTTGCCCATATCCTCCTGGTCCACCAGCACGATATACGCGGTATTTTTCTGGCCCGTCGATTCGCGGATGGTAATCCGCTCCGGATGGTCCACCAGCGAGGACACCAGGTAATAGAGCAAATCCCGCATCATTCATCCTCCGTATGCCGACGCCGCGCAGGCAGGCGAACTCAGGCCTGCTCTTCCGGCTCGGTACTCTGCTCTTTGGCTTCAGCCGTCTCTTCTTCCGCTTCGATGGTTTCTTCCGCCGACGCGCCGGCTTCCGCCACCGGCTGCTCTTCTTCCGCCGGGGGTTCTACCACCGGGACTTCCTCGGCGACCACCTCGGGTGCCAGGCCTGTTGCCGCCGGGGCTTCTGCCACGGCAGGCTCCGGGGTGACCGCTGCCGGCGGTTCCGGCATCGGCTCACCGGTAAAGGCCGACCACACGCCGGTTTTCACCAGCAGGCGCTGTACAATCTCGGTGGGCTGGGCGCCATTGCGCAGCCAGTGGAGCGCGCGCTCGTTATCGACCACCACTTCGGTCGGATCGGCCAGCGGATTGTAATGGCCGACGATCTCGATGAAACGCCCATCTCGCGGGGAGTGGGAGTCGGCGATTACAATGCGATAGGCCGGTTGTTTCTTGGCGCCGATGCGGCGCAAGCGAATCTTCACAGCCACGTGTTGGTTCTCCTCATCACATAAATCGCGGGACGCGCGTCAGAATTTAAACGGAAACGACATTTTGCCCGGTTTGCCATGTTTCCCCGGGGCGCCGAGCTGCGCGAACATTTCCCGCATCTGGTCGAACTGTTTCAGCAACTGGTTGACCTCCTGCACGGAGGTGCCGCTGCCGGCCGCGATGCGCCGTCGCCGACTGCCACGAAGAATCTCCGGGCGACGGCGCTCCTCGGGCGTCATCGAGGACAGGATGGCGCGCATGCGCGCCAGACGTTTCGGATCGATCTGCAGGTTGCCGCCCATCTGCGCCTTGATGTTCCCCATGCCGGGGATCATGTCGAGCAACTGCTCGAGCGGGCCCATCTTCGTAATCTGGTCCATCTGCTGGGCGAAGTCTTCCAGGTCGAAGGTGCGCGAGCGCAGCTTCTCTTCCATCTTCTCCGCCGCGGCGGCGTCCACCGACTCCTCCACCTTTTCGATGAGGGAGAGCACGTCGCCCATGCCCAGGATGCGCGAGGCCAGCCGGTCGGGATGGAAGACCTCGAGCGCGTCGTATTTTTCGCCGATGCCAAGCAGGCGAATCGGCTTGCCCGTCACCTGGCGGACGGAGAGCGCGGCGCCGCCGCGCGTATCGCCGTCCATCTTGGAAATGATGAAGCCGGTGACATTCAGCGTTGCATGGAACTGCTCGGCCACATTCACCGCATCCTGTCCGGTCATGGCGTCCAGCACCAGCAGGATCTCCTGCGGCGGCACGGCATCGCGCATCGCCGCCACCTCGTCCATCAACTCCTCGTTGATGTGCAGGCGGCCCGCGGTGTCCACGATGACATGGGTAAAGCCGTTTTCCTTTGCGTGGACAAAAGCCCCGCGCACGATATCCACCGGCGACACGCGGGTGCCGAGTTGATAGACCGGCGTACTCACCGCCTCGCCCACCACCTGCAATTGCTGGATGGCGGCCGGGCGCGCCACGTCGGTGGCGACCAGCAGCGGGCGCATGCCCTGCTTGCGCAGGAAAGCCGCCAGCTTGCCGCAGGTCGTCGTTTTGCCGCCGCCCTGCAGGCCCACGATCAGGTAGACTGTCGGCGGTTTCGACGCGACGGCTAGCGGCCCGCCATTGTCCCCCAGCAGCGCGACGAGCTCGTCATTGACGATCTTCACTACCTGCTGCGCGGGATTCAGACCGGACAGCACCTCCGTGCCCACCGCCCGCTCTTTTATGCGGGCGATGAAGTCCTTGACAACGCGATAGTTGACGTCCGCTTCCAGCAACGCCAACCGGATCTGGCGCATCGCCTCGATGACATCCGCCTCCGACAGCCGGCCCTTGCGGCCCAGTTGCCCGAAAAGGTTCTGCAGTTTTTCGGTCAGGCTTTCAAACATCGCATTAGTGCGCGATTTTCACCCATGGCGTCGTCGCAGCGACCCACTGAGCTGCCGCCGCGGCGTGCCGGCAACAAGAAGCGCAGAGGTCAGTATACCAACCGCGGAAGGTGAATGTCAAAGTAAAAGCGGTTGCCGGGTGGCTATCCGGTCACTGCGCTCGATAATCCGGCCGATCGGACCGATGGGACCGATCGGCCGGATTGAGAGCACGTGCCTGAAACCCGGACGGTCTTTTCGCTTTCACGCCGCGAGGACAGTTCTCCGCAAGCGCAACTTACTTGACTTCGACCTGCGCGCCGCCCTCTTCCAGCTTCTTTTTGATGTCCTCGGCCTCTTCCTTGGCGATGCCTTCCTTGACCGGCTTCGGGGCGCTTTCGACCAGGTCCTTGGCTTCCTTCAGTCCGAGTGCGGTGATCTCGCGGACGACCTTGATGACGTTGATCTTCTTCGCGGCATCAAAGCCCGTGAGGATCACATCGAAGGTCGTCTTCTCTTCGACTTCTTCGGCGGGCGCGGCGGCGGTGGGCACGGCGGCAGCCACGGCGGCCATCGGGGTTACGCCCCACTTGTCCTGCATGGTTTTATACAGGTCCACGATGTCGAGCAGGGACATCTGCTCGATAGCCTCGATAATCTCATCTTTGGTCAGAGCCATCTGAGTCTCTCCTTCTGCAAAGTGCGGGTCGAGCCCGCGAAAATAAAGCGTCACGATCATGACAACCTGCGCGCAATGCATCGTGCGATGCTGCTATACACGCGGGTGTCCGGTTATTTCACTCTTTACGCCGGCGCACCGGCCTCTTGCGCCGGTGGTCCGGCCTGTTTCTCGTGATAGGCCTCGAGGGTGCCCACAAGGTTCTGCAGCACGGCGCCGAGGAGCGAGACTACGTTGGAAACTGGCGTTTGCAGGGTACCGAGCAGGTTGGCGTAGATTTGGTCGCGCGGGGGCAGGTTGGCCAGATCGCTTACATCGGCCTGCGTCATGATGCGCGTACCGAGCAAGCCGCCCTTTACGGCGGGCAGGTCTTTGCGCAGCTCCTTGACAAAGGCCATCAGCACTTTGGTGGCCTCGACCGGATCGCCTTCCGCGAAAATAATGGCGGATGGGCCTTCCAGCATTTCACCCAGGTCAGGCATGTGCTGATTGTTCAGGGCGATGCGAAACAGCGTGTTTTTCGCCACCTGGTAGCGGGCGCCCGCTTTGCGCAGACGCCGGCGCAGATCGGTGATCTGCTGCACCGTCAATCCACGGTAGTCGGTCACGATGGTGCCCTGCACATTACCCAGCAGCTCGGTCAATTCGGCAATAGTGGCTTCTTTTGCTGGCGTTGGCACGATTGTCACCTCCTTTGTTGGCTCCCGCCCGGCGTAAAAAACAAAACGCCGCTGTCTGCGAGAGACAGCGGCGTGCAGGCACGCGCAAAGGCGCGTTGCTCATACATCCAACCTCGGCAGGCGGCCCCGGAAGGCCTTATGCGCATGGCGCCTGCTGTCTCCGGCGGGTGAAACCGGGTGCAAGTATAGGCGAACGCGGGGTGGATGTCAATAGCTCTTTTGTGGGCAGACCGCAGATTGCCGAGAGATAGGCCCCGAAATTCATATCCGTTGGGGAAAGACCATACCTGACGGGGTTTTGTCCCCATGTATAAGGAAGCTTTCCAATACACGGGGATGGACCATCAGCCGGGCTTTATTTTTACGGTCGGGCATTATTACCAGGGTTAGTTCCCGGGCTGTGGCCCGCCGTGGCGTGCATGATATGCAGGAAGCTTACGGAGAACTCCTGCAAGAGGATCCCAAATGAAATGGTGGTCGCTACTGGATTCGGACCAGTGACCTTCCCGATGGAATCGGGACGCTCTACCACTGAGCCAAGCGACACCTTATTCTTCCGTCACTACCGGATTCACGTAATGGGAAGCTTTCCTATTCATGGGAACTGACCCTCAGCTGGGCTTTATGCTTTACTACCGGGCATTTAATTCGAGGTCAGTCCCCTTGCTGTATGCAATATACATTTCCAATCTGTGAAACTGCGGTTTCGACAGAGCCTTCGGAAAGTTGACAGCGCCGCGCAGATTGTCTATAATGCATGGCGGTGGTGTGCTACCATCTGGTGGAGCCGTGGGCGGATAGCTCAGTTGGTAGAGCGCCTGGTTTACACCCAGGTGGTCGGGGGTTCGAGTCCCTCTTCGCCCACCAAATGAAGCTGTCTTGCATGGTCGCTTGGCTCAGTGGTAGAGCGTCCCGATTCTATCGGGAAGGTCACGAATCTGAATCCGGTAGCCGCTGAAAAATGGAGTGGTCGCTTGGCTCAGTGGTAGAGCGCCCCGATTCTATCGGGAAGGTCACGAATCTGAATCCGGTAGCCGCTGAAAAATGGAGTGGTCGCTTGGCTCAGTGGTAGAGCGCCTCGTTCACACCGAGGAGGTCACTGGTCCGAATCCAGTAGCGACCACCATTTTATTTAGTACCCTCCACAGGAGTTCTCCATGAGCTTCCTGTATATTCTGCAAAGTCAAACTACTACCCGCTATTACATTGGGGTCTCCGATTCAGTGGATCGGCGCTTTATTGAGCACAACCACGGGCAG